>Ga0207426_1002432_pt1 | contig 11903 bp, 9 predicted proteins | sample AraplaMF_Cvi_mMS_FD_184265 | JGI IMG/M metagenome (GOLD analysis project Ga0207426, IMG submission 184265) | Arabidopsis root microbial communities from the University of North Carolina, USA - plate scrape MF_Cvi_mMS (SPAdes) (version 2) | ecosystem: Host-associated > Plants > Roots > Endosphere ...
AGCCGAACGCCTCTTCGATACGCTTGCGAATGCGCAGGCTGACCTCATAGCCGGGATGGCGTGTCGTGCGTCCGTCGATAGCCGAGCGGCGACCATTGACGTTCTGTGCCACGTGGGGCGTCACCTTCATCGACCGCAAATCTTTGACGAAGTCCTTCGTGTCATAAGCCTTGTCGGCACCAAGCGTGATTGCCTGTGGCCGGTCGCAGAAGGGTTCAATCATGTGAAGAGCCGCGATGCGTTCGGCATAACCGGTTGCTTCCGTCAGGTAAGCATTGACCAGAAGACCATGGCGGTTTTCCATCAACCCATGCCCCATGAAGGACAGCTTGGCCTCCTTGCCCTTTCCCTTCCTATACAGCTTTGCATCCGGATCGGTCGTTGATGCATGCGTCTCGTTGGAACGCTTTTCGCCATGGAAGTCTGCTTCCGCGTTGCGACCACCGCCATCCGACGGCGGTTCGTCCGAACCGTCCTTCGGCCTGAAGCTCTTCATCGACGCCCAGGCTTTGATCAGCGTGCCATCGACAGAGAAATGGTCTGTGGACAGCAGCCGCTTTACCTTGGGCTGGGAAAGGATTGCACCCAGGAACTTCGCAGCGATGTCACCCTCAAGCAACCGGTCGCGGTTCTTCGAAAACACTGAATGGTCCCAGGCGGGATCGTCAACGCCGATGTCGACGAACCAGCGGAAGAGAAGGTCGTATTCCAACCGCTCCATCAGAAGTCGCTCAGAACGGATCGAATAGAAGGCTTGCAGAAGCATCGCGCGCAGAAGCTTTTCTGGCGCGATCGACGGTCGCCCGATCGGTGAATAAAGCGCTGCAAAATCTTGTTCCAATAAAACGAGCGCTTCGTTCACGATCTGCCGGATGGCCCGTAGAGGATGATCTTTTCGAACACGAGCCTCAAGATCCACATAGCTGAAGAGTTCGCCTGTCCTCACATCGCCGCCGCGCATCCATCAGCTCCAAATCGCAATAAAGCGAGTGAATCACGACGGTAGTCTCTATGCCAGCGCCTTTTTCAACAGCCTGCTAGGTGACTCGGACATTGATGTGAGCAATGGCGAGACCGATCACAATCGATACGATGCCATCCTAACTTCCTCGGGATATCCGGAGGAAAGGTTAGACCACGCCAACGATTTTATGACACTATCGAATCGATCCCGACACCTCCGAACGAAGGCTCAATCAAGTGTACCGAGTACCCAGAAAAAATAATGGCGCAGACGGTGCGCCCGGCCACGAAGCCGGCGCCGGCGCCAATGCGTCGATCGTGGCCTGATCGGAGAGCTTGATGTCAGAAATTCGAAAGACCATCGTGGTTGCCGTTTCCGAGAACGGCATCATCGGGCGGGACGGGGACATGCCATGGCGGCTATCCGCGGATCTCAAGCGGTTCAAGGCTCTAACGCTCGGTAAGTCCGTCATCATGGGCCGGAAGACTTATGAATCGATCGGAAAACCGTTGCCGGGGCGGGCCAATGTCGTGATCTCCCGACAGGCCGCTGCAATAGACCATCCGGATGTGCGTATGGCCCGATCCCTGACCGAAGCCATCGGTCTTGCCGAGGACATTGCGAAACGGAGCGGCGAGGACGAAATCTGCATCATCGGCGGTGGGCAGATCTATACGCAGGCGCTCGATCTCGCCGATCGATTGTGCGTGACGCATGTCGAAACATCCGTTGACGGTGACACGTCGTTTCCCACGATTGACCCCACGCTTTGGAGGGCGACGGAGACGATTGAGGTGCCGGCAGGCGACAAGGATAGCTATCCCACGAAATTCGTGGTCTACGACAGGCGCTAAGCGCTGAAAACCAACTATTTTCCAATAAATATTGCCAAGTTCCTCATGCTGCGTTGAAAGCAGATGCGGCGATACCTATAACGGTCACGACTGCCTACGTCCGCCGCCCCCGTGGAGTAGGCGGTCGTGAGTTTAACGAATAACGAGGTTTTGATGCCCTGGAGCAATCAGAATGGCGGCGGCGGCCCTTGGGGCGGTGGCGGCGGTAACAATCAGGGACCATGGGGGCAAGGGCCTAATCGCCCGCGCGGTGGCGGCGGTGGCAAGGGCGGGCCGCCTGATCTCGAAGACATCATCAGGCGCGGCCAGGATCAGCTTCGTAACATAGTGCCCGGCGGGTTGAACGGTGGCGTCCTCGTCATTGCGGCGGCGATTCTTGTGGTGTTCTGGCTCTTCCAGTGCATCTACATCGTCCAGCCGGACGAGCGCGGCGTCGAATTGCGTTTCGGTCGTCCCAAGGAAGAGATTTCCACGCCTGGCCTGCACTTCCACCTGTGGCCGATGGAGACCGTCGAGATCGTCAAGGTGACGATGCAGCAGCAGAACATCGGCGCGGCATCGACGTCCGCCTCTTCGTCAAGCGGGCTGATGCTTTCCGGCGACCAGAACATCCTGAACGTCCAGTTCTCCGTGTTCTTCACGGTTAGCGATCCGAAGGCCTATCTCTTCAACGTCGAGAATCCGGCCGAGACCCTCCAGCAGGTCGCTGAGAGCGCCATGCGCGAAGTCGTTGGTCGCCGTCCGGCCCAGGACGCGTTCCGTGACAATCGTCAGCCGATCGAGACCGAAGTCGCCAACATCGTCCAGGGGACGATGGACCGTTACCGGGCTGGTATCTCCATCGGTGCCGTGACGATCCAGGACGTGGCGCCGCCACGCGAAGTTGCCGATGCCTTCGAAGAAGTGCAGCGCGCCGACCAGGACAAGCAGCGGCTCGTCGAAGAGGCCAATCAATACGCCAACCAGAAGCTCGGTCAGGCGCGCGGTGACGCGGCCCAGATCCGCGAAGCGGCAGCGGCCTACAAGGACCGCGTCGTCAAGGAGGCCGAAGGTGAGGCCCAGCGCTTCTCGTTCATTAACGAACAGTACGCGAAGGCGCCGGACGTAACCCGGACACGCCTTTTCCTCGAAACGATGGAGCAGGTTCTGAAGAACTCCAAGAAGGTCGTGATCGATGAGAAGCAGGGGGTCGTGCCCTATCTGCCGCTCAACGAGATCGGCAAACCGGCACAGCAGGGAGGTTGAGCCATGACATCGAACAGGCTTCCTCTCATCCTAGGCCTTCTCGCCGTCGTCTTGATCGCGCTCTATTCGTCGGTCTTCGTTGTGAACGCGCGCGAGCAGGCAATCGTGGTCCGCTTCGGTCAGATCCAGTCGGTGAAGAACGAGCCGGGCATATACTTCAAGCTGCCATTCGCCTTCATGGATGCCGATCGCGTCCAGATCGTCGAAAGGCAGGCCCTTCGCTTCGACCTTGACAACATTCGTGTCCAGGTTCGCGGTGGTGCGACCTTCGATGTCGATGCTTTCGTGGTCTATGACATCAGGGACGTGCGCAAGTTTCGCGAAACCGTGTCGGGCGATCGCGAGGCCGCGGAGGCGCGCCTTCGCACGCAGCTCGATTCCTCACTTCGCCGTGTCTACGGTCTGCGCGACTTCGATGCCGCGCTGTCGGAAGAGCGCGTGGCAATGATGCTCGAGGTGCGCGACGATCTGCATCGCGATGCCGAGGACCTGGGCCTCAACATTCAGGACGTTCGCATCCGCCGTACGGATCTGACGCGCGAAGTTGCGCCGAAGACCTATGACCGCATGCGCGCCGAGCGCCTTGCCGAAGCTGAACTCCTGCGCGCGCAGGGTACGGAAGAGGGCCAGCGTCGCCGGGCTATCGCAGACAGGCAGGTCGTTGAGATCACTGCCGAGGCGCAGCGCGATTCCGAGATCCTCCGCGGTCAAGGTGACGCCGAGCGCAACAGGTTGTTTGCGGATGCATTCAGCAAGGATCCGGCATTCTTCGAGTTCTATCGTTCTATGGCCGCTTATTCCACGGCACTGACGTCGCAGGACACCACGCTGGTGATCTCTCCGAACTCGCAGTTCTTCCGCTTCTTCAACGACGCAAGCGGTGCGCCAAGAAACGCGCCACTGCCGGCGATGCCGACTGCACCGACGAACTGATCGGGGCATCGGAACCTGGAAAACCAAGTGCGGGCCGGCAGTTTTGCCGGCCCTTTTTTATGTTGCGATTGGATGGCGGCGGCGCCGCGAATAGATTGCACGGGATTTCGCGAAAAGGTGATTTCGCCCTCCATCATTCCGCCGTATGCTGGTGCTCAGAGTGCGTTTTATTTGAAATGAGGATGCTTGATGGCCCCGACGACCCGCCCGACCTTCAGACGATCGCTCGCTCTCCTGGCCGGCGCCGCACTTCTGGTTAATGTTGGTTTCACCGGCTCGGTGCAAGCTCAGGGCACCACACCGCCGCTGAACGGTCCGGCATCCGTTGCCGATCTCGCCGAAGGGCTTCTCAATGCCGTCGTGAACATTTCGACATCGCAGAATGTCAAGGACGATGAGGGCGTCGGCCCGGCGCCGCGCGCGCCCGACGGTTCACCGTTCCAGGAGTTCTTCAACGACTTCTTCAACAAGCAGAAGGGCAACAAGGGCGGCAACCACAACGTCAATTCGCTGGGTTCCGGCTTCGTCATCGATCCGCAAGGCTACATCGTCACGAACAACCACGTGATCGAGGGAGCAGACGACATCGAGGTCAATTTCGCCGACGGCACCAAGCTGAAGGCGAAGCTGATCGGGACCGATACGAAGACTGACCTTTCGGTCCTCAAGGTTGAGCCGAAGGCACCGCTGACGGCCGTCAAGTTCGGCGATTCCAGCGTGATGCGGATCGGCGACTGGGTCATGGCGATCGGCAATCCGTTCGGCTTCGGCGGATCGGTAACCGTGGGTATTATTTCGGGGCGTGGACGCAACATCAACGCCGGCCCCTACGACAATTTCATCCAGACGGATGCGGCGATCAACAAGGGCAATTCCGGCGGTCCGCTCTTCAACATGAAGGGCGAGGTCATCGGCATCAACACGGCGATCATTTCTCCGAGCGGCGGATCGATCGGTATCGGCTTCTCGGTGCCGTCGGAATTGGCTGCTGGCGTCGTCGAGCAGTTGCGCGAATTCGGCGAGACCCGCCGCGGCTGGCTCGGTGTGCGCATCCAGCCGGTGACCGACGATGTTGCCGATAGCCTCGGTCTCTCGAGCGCCAAGGGTGCGCTGGTTGCCGGCGTCATCAAGGGCGGGCCGGTCGATGACGGTTCGATCAAGGCGGGCGATGTCATCCTGAAATTCGACGGTAAACCGGTCAACGAGATGCGTGATCTGCCGCGCGTCGTGGCGGAAAGCCCTGTCGGTAAGGAAGTCGACGTCGTCGTTCTTCGCGATGGCAAGGAGCAGACCGTGAAGGTGAAGCTCGGTCGGCTTGAGGACAGCGATCAGGCTGCCTCCAACGATGCCGATCCGAACAAGGGTGGCATCATCAATCCGGATCCTGATGAGAACCAGGATATGGACGAGCCCGATGATCAGCAGAGCCAGCCGATGCCGGATGCCAAGGGCAAGGCGGATCAGGCAACGCCTGATGCAACGAACCCCAAGAACGTGCTCGGCCTCTCGCTTTCGCAGCTCAGCGCCGAGACGCGCAAGACCTTCGGGATCGCGGAAAGCGTTGACGGGGTGCTGGTTGCCGAGGTCGCGCCCGGCTCGCTGGCGGCGGAGAAGGGCCTGAAACCCGGCGATGTAATCGTTGAGGTGGCGCAGGAGTTCATGCGCTCGCCCGAGGCGGTTGCCGCGAAAGTGCAGTCGCTTAAGCAGGAAGGCCGGCGCAACGCACAGATGATGATCGCGTCGTCGAACGGTGACTTGCGCTTCGTCGCAGTGCCGATGGAATAGCAGGACGCAGCGCGGCCCATCTTTTCACAAACTGCTGAGTGGTGCCTTCGCCGATGATCACAGTCGGCGCCGGGTCTTTCCGGGGTTTCCGTCGCGCACGACAATTGGCGTCAGCCGATTCCACGCTTCCATTGCTCACGGCTGATTGCATAAAGAACGTGGCGTTTCAGCTGCGGATGCGTGTCGGGAACCCTTGGATGGTCGAAATCGCGGGCGGGTTCGTGATGCAGGCCAAGTCGGCGCATGACGGCGGTGGAGCGATGATTGTCCGCCACCGCGAAAGAGACGATTTCGGGAGGATCGAACTCGGTGAAGCCACGCCGAAGGGCTGCCGCTCCCGCTTCCGTCGCATAGCCCTTGCCCCAATGTCTCTTCGCTAGACGCCAGCCCACCTCGATGGTGCCTGCCGGCAGGAAAGGCTCGAGTTCGGGTCGCCAGAGGCCGCAAAAGCCGATCGGCTCGTTGGTTTCCTTCAGAGCCGCTGCATAAAAGCCAAGACCTGTTTCGGCGATGGCATCGCGGATCGTATCCAGCATCGAATCTGCCTCGGTGCGGTCGCGACGGACGGCGAAGAATTCCATCACCTCGGGATCGGAATTGATCTCGTGGAAAAGCGGCCGATCCTCGTCAGTCCAATTGCGCAGAAGCAGGCGATCGGTCGTTAGGATCACTGTCATGGCGTTACGAAATCGGTCTTGCGGTAGCCCTGGATATAGAGGAGAGCGCTAAGGTCGCCGTGATTGATCTGTATTTTCGCCTGTGCGGCGACGGTCGGCTTGGCGTGCAGCGCGACGCCGGATCCGGCGAGTTGAAGCATGCCGAGATCGTTTGCACCGTCGCCGACGGCAAGGGCGTCCTTCGGTGAAATTCCCAGCTTTTCTGAAATGTCGTTCAGCGCATCGACCTTGGCTTGCTTGCCGAGGATAGGTTCGGCGACGTAGCCGGTGAGAACGCCGTTGTCTTCCAGAAGAACGTTCGCCCGGTTTTCATCGAAGCCGAGCGTCTTTGCGATGGGACCGGTGAAGACGGTAAAGCCGCCGGAGACCAGCGCCGTATAATGCCCCTTGGATTTCATGGTGGCGATCAGTCCGCGGCCACCTGGGGTCAGTGTGATGCGCTTGGCAATGACTTCATCCACGACCGATATCGGCAATCCCTTCAAGAGGGCGACACGCTCGCGAAGGGCAGGCTCGAAGGCAATCTCACCATTCATGGCTCGAGCGGTAATCGCGGCGACCCTTTCCTTCAGGCCGACTTCGGCGGCGAGTTCGTCGATGCATTCCTGGCCGATCATGGTGGAGTCCATATCGGCGATCAGCAGTCTCTTGCGGCGCGTCTCTGCGTCCTGGATGACAAGGTCGATCGCAGCGCTGCCGATGACGGCGAGAATGTTGGCGCGGGCGGCTTCCACATCCGTCCCATCTCTCAGCGCGATATCGCAGGCAACGCCATCGGCAAGCCAGTATAGGCCGGAAGCATTCACTGCGTCGGATGCCTGCTCGGCAATGACAGGCGTGAGAACAGGATTTGACGGATTGGCAACAAGCGTGGCAACGAGAGCCATGATGGAAAACCTTCTAAGCGCAGTGAACGCGATCCTGATAACCGGGCCGACCGCCAGCGGCAAGTCCGCCTTGGCCGTCGAGTTTGCGAAACAGCATAATGGCGTCGTCGTCAACGCCGACAGCATGCAGGTCTACGACACGCTTTGCGTGCTGACCGCGCGACCCTCGGACGAGGATATGCAAGGCGTGCCGCATTACCTCTACGGTCACGTCCCGGCGAAGCTGGCCTATTCGACGGGCGCTTGGCTGCGGGATGTCACCGAGCTTTTGCCGCGCCTTCATGCCGACGGGCGCAAACCAATCTTCGTGGGCGGAACGGGCCTCTACTTCAAGGCGCTGACCGGTGGGCTTTCGGATATGCCTGCAATACCGGAGGAGGTGCGAAACCGCCTTCGTTCGCGCTTGCAGGAGGAAGGACGCGACGAACTCTATCGGCAGCTGCGGGAGCGCGATCCATTGGTCGCCGAAAGTCTGCGCCCACAGGATGGGCAGCGGATCGTAAGAGCGCTGGAGGTCCTCGAGGCGACGGGTCGATCGATTGCCGATTTCCAGGCGCAGACCGGCCCTGTGATCGTCGATCCTTCGACTTCTCGCAAGATCGTCGTCGCACCTGATCGGGCCATCCTTCACCAGCGGATCAACGGTCGGTTCGAGAAGATGTTGGAGCAGGGGGCTGAGGACGAGGTGAAGACCCTGCTTTCGCTTTCGCTGCCGCCCGATATGCCGGTCATGAAGGCCATCGGCGTTTCGCAGATTGCGGCGATGTTGAGAGGCGAGCTTAGCCGCGACGAAGTGCTGGAGCGGGGGGCTGCGGCGACGCGGCAATACGCCAAGCGACAGATGACCTGGTTTCGCAACCAGATGGACGAAAGCTGGGAGCGCCTCCCGTAGAACCGCTCGGAGGTCGGCTATTCCTTGTTGTTCAGGCTGCTGAGCGGCTTTTTCAGGATGCTGTCACGAAGAGACACGCCAGGTTCCCGGCGGATGCCGCCCGTGGCAGTTGGTCTGTCACCTGGTCCGGAGGAAGGCTCTCCGCGCATTTCGCGCCTCAGGGCTTCGAGGCGGCTGTCGATAGATGTTTCCGATGCTGCGAGTGGTGCGGGCGACGCGGCGGCCGCAGCCTCGCGCGCAGAGCCCGCCCCGGGCAGCATATCGCGGCGATAGGGTTCGATCGGGGCCAGTGGCGGTGTTGTCGCTATGTTGGCCGACGGGTAGGAAGGGGCCGCTACCAATTCGTCGAAGTCGTCACCAAAGCTGTCTTCGTCTTCGTAGGTACCGCTGGGAGAGATGGTGGCCGAATAGCTTTGCTGGAATGCCGAGATGTCGGGACCGGCGACGGCACGCATGCGTGTCACGATCTTGCGCAGGTCGACGTTATCAGGATCCTCCTCGCTGACCTTGACGCTGGCGCCGTTCGCCTTGGGCAGGTACTGCACATCGACGCGCGAGAAGCGCATGCGCATCGGCACGCTGATGGCCTCGCCGAAGGCGATCGCTTCGCCGTTTCCGATCGAGGAGATGAAACTGGTCGTCGAGATCGACGAATTCGGGATGGCCGAGCGAATGATCTCCTGGTCCCGGTCATTGGCAAGGCGCATCGCAAAGAGGGTCGAGCACTGCGACAGGATCGTCTGGTCGAGTTCGCCGGGGCGCTGCGTGATGATCCCGAGCGATACGCCGTACTTGCGGCCTTCCTTGGCGATGCGGGCGATGGCCTGTCTTGTCGGGAAGAAGCCGAGATTCGGGTCGGACGGAATGTAACGGTGTGCCTCTTCGCAGACGACGAGCATGTGGATGGCGCCGTCGCTCCACAGCGCGATTTCGAAGGCCATACGGCAGAGGACCGAGGCAACCGAGTTCACGACTTCAGACGGGATGCCCGATAGCTGGAAGGTGCAGATCGGCCTGCTATCGCCGGGGATACGGAATATTTCCGCCACCGTCTCCATGATGGTGTCGCTGATCGTATTGCTTGAGAACATGAAGTGGTAGCGCGGATCGTTGATGGCGGCGACGATGCGCATCTTCAGCGATCTGAGTAGAGGCTTTTCGTCGCGACCCTCGAGCCTGCCGATGCGCTCGTCGATCAGCGCAAGCAGATCGGCCATGCGATAGGGAACAGGTGTATCAGCGGTAATCGAGCTTTTCTCGGTGGTGCGCCGCACGATCGAGTTGTCGCTGCCGCGAAAGCCGCGCTTGGCCTCCGGCAACAAGTCGCGCAGAATATCGACTTCCTCGGGGATGGGTGTTCGACCCCGGAAGACGACTTCCGCGAACTCTTCCAGTTTCATCAGCCAGAAGGGCAGATCGAGCGTGTCGGTGTCGATAACCACCGAATGTTTTGGGAAAGCGGCCGCGAATTCGTTGTGCGGGTCCAGGATCAGGACACGGAGCTTCGGGTCTGCCTCGATTGCCTTGTGCAGGAGCAGAGAGACGGCCGTCGACTTGCCGACGCCGGTCGATCCGACAATGGCGAAGTGCTTGGACAGCATCGAAGGAATATGAATCGCGGCATCGATGCTCTCGTCCTGAGTGAGCTTGCCGATGACCGCCGTCGTTCCGCTGCCGGCATCGTAGATCCGCATCAGGTCGCTCGCGCGAATGCGGTGGGCGATGGCGCCAAGATAGGGATAGCGCGAAATGCCGGTCGAGAACTGCTCGCGACCGTCCTCGTCGACGCGAACTTCGCCGAGCAACTCGGTCTCGATCTGGAAGTGGTTGTCTTTTCCTTCACCCCAGCTGTGACTGTCGGTGTTCATGGAGTAGACGATGGCGACCACACGATTTCGGCCAACGCTGATCGAAATCAGCTTTCCGACCGACCACAGTTCGGCAAGCTCCGTGCCCCCAGCTTCGGCGACGGCGGCGATGGTTGCGCGAGACCCGCTGCACGCAACAACGCGGCCGAGAAACCGGTTGCCCGGGGTCTGGTCATCGCGGCGGTCATGCTCGCCTGCCTTGCCTGACGTGTGCAAGTCCTTGTTCAGCAAAGGGCTACTCCCTGCGATAGTAAAGGAGGATATGAGCGAACGTTTAAGAAAGTCTTTTTGCGATAGGTGATCATTCCGGCACACGTTCGGCTGGTGCGATCGGGCTCGATTTTTTATTGCGGCATGCGTTGACGATGCGAAATTTTCTGTCTATCACTTCGCCCCATGAAAATCGCAGTAGCTCTTATCGTGGTGGGAAAGCGCATGGGCAGGATGGTGTAACCATCCGGCGATAGCCACCCATGCGCTAGATGACAGGCTCCCTCAGGGGCCTTTTTTTATGCCCGAAATTCGGGCTTCCGGACCACAGAACTCAAATCCCAGCAGTCAAAACGGAAAAGAAACATGACGGGCACGGACAATCAGGCAGCAGGCAATCGGATGACGGGAGCGGAGATCGTCCTTCAGGCGCTGAAGGACAACGGCGTCGAGCATATCTTCGGCTATCCGGGTGGCGCAGTGCTGCCGATCTACGACGAGATCTTCCAGCAGGACGAGATCAAGCACATTCTCGTCCGCCATGAGCAGGGCGCCGGCCATGCGGCCGAAGGCTATGCCCGCTCAACCGGCAAGGTCGGTGTCTTGCTTGTTACTTCCGGTCCGGGTGCGACGAATGCCGTCACGCCGCTGCAGGACGCCTTGATGGATTCGATCCCGCTCGTCTGCCTCACCGGCCAGGTTCCGACCTCGCTGATCGGTTCGGATGCCTTCCAGGAGGCCGATACGGTCGGCATCACGCGCCCTTGCACCAAGCACAACTGGCTGGTCAAGGACGTCAACGATCTCGCGGCGATCATTCACGAAGCCTTCCGCATCGCGCAGTCGGGCCGCCCGGGTCCCGTTCTCGTCGACATTCCGAAGGACGTCCAGTTTGCCACCGGTACTTATACGCCGCCTGCGGCCCATGCGATCCAGAAGAGCTACCAGCCGAAGATCCAGGGTGATCTCAACCAGATCCATGCGGCGGTCGAGATGATGGCGAGTGCACGGCGTCCGATCATCTACACCGGCGGCGGCGTCATCAACTCCGGCCCCGAGGCGACCAAGCTTCTGCGCGAGTTGGTCGAACTGACGGATTTCCCGATCACCTCGACGCTGATGGGCCTCGGCGCCTATCCGGCATCAGGCAAGAACTGGCTGAAGATGCTCGGCATGCACGGCTCCTACGAGGCGAACATGGCGATGCATGACTGCGACGTTATGGTCTGTATCGGCGCCCGCTTCGACGACCGCATTACCGGCCGCATCACTGCCTTCTCACCGAACTCGAAGAAGATCCATATCGACATCGACCCGTCCTCTATCAACAAGAACGTTCGCGTCGATCTTGGCATTCGCGGCGATGTTGGAAGCGTTCTGGAAGACATGGTCCGCTTGTGGCGGGCTCTGCCGAAGAAGCCGGAGAAGAGCCAGATCGCCGATTGGTGGGCCGATATCACGCGCTGGCGGGCGCGCAACTCCTTCGCCTATACCAAGAACAACGATGTCATCATGCCGCAATATGCGCTGGAGCGCCTCTATGCGCTGACCAAGGATCGCGACACCTACATCACGACCGAAGTCGGTC
>Ga0207426_1002434_pt1 | contig 11890 bp, 15 predicted proteins | sample AraplaMF_Cvi_mMS_FD_184265 | JGI IMG/M metagenome (GOLD analysis project Ga0207426, IMG submission 184265) | Arabidopsis root microbial communities from the University of North Carolina, USA - plate scrape MF_Cvi_mMS (SPAdes) (version 2) | ecosystem: Host-associated > Plants > Roots > Endosphere...
GCGCGCCCAGGCGTCGGCGCTGTACCAGTGCGCGTACTACGTCGGCAGCAGCCTGGGCGGCGCGCTCGGCGCCGCCGCCTTCCACGCCGTCGGCTGGGAGGGCACCGTCCTCCTCGGCCTCGCCGCGCTGCTCGGCGCCGCCTCGATCACCCTCTACGCCACCCGCAAGGCCGTGGCCGAACGCCGCCTCCTCCACCTGGAGAAGGCCGCGTAACGCCCCGCAGTCCGAAGGGCCCGTCCTGCCACCTGTCCTGGTGGGGCGGGCCTTTCGTCGTGGATTCCCTCATCCCTCCGGGAAGAGTGCCGTGTCGACGGTGACCTCGAATGGCGCGGGAAGACGCATCTCATCGCCGTACTTAACGGTCTCGAGCACGCGATACAAACCGCCCGCCGGCTCTCCGTACAGCGTTGCGGTCGGCTTACCGGAGTGCCAGGGATCCAACAGAAGGTACAGGGGGACGCCGGCCGCGGCGTAGCCGTTCAGCTTCTCGATGCGGTCATGATTCGCGTTGGAACGTGAGGTGATCTCGACAATGAGCTGAGCCACATCGGCCGTCCGGCGCTCGCGCGGGCGCGGCAGCAGCTTCTTCGGGATGACGGCCAGATCGGGAACGAACAACCCTTGCTTGCCGGGAACTGTCAGACCCTGCGTCTGATAGATGCCCCAGTCCCGAGGGATGACGGTGTACAGCAGACGCTGAAGTTCGTCCGCGGTGTCGTTGTGGTCGCTCTCCGGCGGTGGTGCCACGGTGACGATCCCCTCGATGATCTCCACCTTGCAGCCCTCCGGAGCATTCGTCCGCTCCCAAATCCGCAGTGCCTCTTCCCAGCCGGATTCATCGGCACGGTGGGGGCGCTCAGCGATGACTGCTGCCATGGTGTGCTCCTCTATCGGTACGTCACCAACGCCAGCATGCCGAACGGGACCGGCGCAGGTCCACCGGTCCCGTTCACCCGAATGAGGAAACCCCAGGTCAGGCGATACGTTCCAGCACCACCGGGGTGGTCGCGAAGGCGGCGTCCTCGGGGCCCACGAGGACGCCGCCGTCGAGGGCCTCCAGGGCGTAGGCGAACTTCTCCGGGGTGTCGGTGTGCAGGGTCAGCAGGGGCTGGCCGGCGGTGACGGTGTCGCCGGGCTTGGCGTGGAGTTCGACGCCCGCGCCGGCCTGGACCGGGTCCTCCCTGCGGGCGCGGCCGGCGCCCAGGCGCCAGGCGGCGAGGCCGACGGCGTAGGCGTCGAGGGTGGTGAGGGTGCCGGAGGAGGCTGCGGTGACCACATGCTGTTCGCGGGCCACGGGGAGGGCCGCGCCGGGGTCGCCGCCCTGGGCCGCGATCATGCGGCGCCAGTGGTCCATGGCGGAGCCGTCGGCCAGCGCCTTGGCCGGGTCGGCGTCCTTGAGCCCGGCCGCGTCGAGCATTTCGCGGGCGAGTGCGAGGGTCAGCTCGACGACGTCCTGAGGGCCGCCGCCCGCCAGCACCTCGACGGATTCGCGGACCTCCAGGGCGTTGCCGGCGGTGAGACCGAGCGGGGTGGCCATGTCGGTGAGCAGGGCGACCGTCCGCACGCCGTGGTCGGTGCCCAACTCGACCATGGTGGAGGCCAGTTCGCGGGCGTTGTCGAGGTCCTTCATGAAGGCGCCGGAGCCGACCTTGACGTCCAGGACGAGGGAGCCGGTGCCCTCGGCGATCTTCTTGGACATGATCGAGGACGCGATGAGCGGGATGGACTCGACGGTGCCGGTGACATCGCGGAGCGCGTAGAGCTTCTTGTCGGCGGGCGCGAGGCCGTCACCCGCGGCGCAGATGACGGAGCCGACGTCGCGGAGGACGTTCAGCATCTCGTCGTTGGAGAGCATCGCGCGCCAGCCGGGGATGGCTTCGAGCTTGTCGAGGGTGCCGCCGGTGTGACCGAGGCCCCGGCCGGAGAGCTGCGGTACGGCGGCACCGCAGGCGGCCACGAGCGGGGCGAGCGGCAGCGTGATCTTGTCACCGACGCCGCCGGTGGAGTGCTTGTCGGCGGTGGGGCGCGGCAGGGAGGAGAAGTCCATCCGCTCGCCGGAGGCGATCATGGCAGCGGTCCAGCGGGCGATCTCCGTCCGGTTCATACCGTTGAGGAAAATGGCCATCGCCAGCGACGACATCTGCTCATGAGCGACCTCACCACGGGTGTAGGCGTCGATGACCCAGTCGATCTGATCGGGGGTCAGCTCACCGCGGTCGCGCTTGGTGCGGATGACGGAGATGGCGTCCATGGACGGTTCCTTTCGAACGGGTAGGTCCGTTCTACACGCATAGACGCCGGGGTGGCCAGGGGCGGCGGGTGGAGTGGGTGCGTAGGGGGTGGCGGCCCGGTGCCACCCCGTGTCCGGTCGAAGGTGGCGGCTACAGCGTCCAGCGGTGGATGTGGCCGTCCGGTGCCGTGTAGGTCACGGTCTGCTCGACGGGGGTGACCGCGATGCCGAACCACTCGCGTCGCGGCCGGTGGAGTCGCCGCCAAAGCCGGTGGGCTTCTTCCACCGCTGTCCACAGGTCGCGCCGTCCGGTGGAGGCCACCAGCGGCGACGACTCCGGCATGTCCTCAATCCGGGTGACCGAGCCGTCCGCCGGGTCGTACAGCGTCGTGACGTGCAGACCGGCGTCGCTCAAGCCGTACGTGCGGACGAGACCGCGCGGCAGGTGCAGTTGGGCGAAGAAGGAGAACGTCCAGTCATCCAGCACCCGCCCGGAGAGCGCGGCTTTGCGAGAGGGGCTGTTGGGGACTCCGGGGACCGGCGCCTCCACTTCGGTGCCGGTCTTGAGCGGCATGAAGGCGGCGGGTGTGTGCAGAATCCGGCCGGCCGCCGTGCCGTCCGGCAGCTTGGTGAGCCGGGCGATCATTCCGCCGGCAAGCGTGCCCTTGAGAGGGACGACCAGGATGCCGCCACTACGGCAGCGCTCCAGCCACCGGGGCGGGACCCGCCGCACCGAGCGTGGCGATGATGCGGTCGTACGTCGCGTCGGGCGGTACATCCCGAGCGCCGTCTCCGTGGATCACGCGCGGGTCGAAGCCGATGCCGTTGAGCCGTTCGCGGGCCAGGGCCGTGAGGGTGCCGGAGCGGTCCACGGTAGTGACGTGTTTGTCACCGGCGAGGTGGCAGAGCATCGCGGCGTTGTAGCCGCTGCCCGCGCCCGCCTCGTAGACCTCGTCCCCTTCGTTCACGTCGAGGGCATCGAGCATGTCCGCCATGAGACTCGGCGCGGTCGAGGAGGACGTGGGGATGCCGGTCACTCCGGCGCGGGCGGCGTGCTCAGCGTGTACGCCATCGACTTCCGTGATGAGGGAGTCGTCCGTGTACACGGCGTCGAGCCATGCCTCCGCGTCGCCGTCGGTGATCCGCCAGGGGACGAACTGTTCGCCCTCACGCCGGTAGAAGGCGGGGACGAACGGATGCCGGGGGACGTTGAGAAACGCTCCCGCCAGCGGTGACGACAGCACCACGCCCCCCCGGTCGATCTGCTGGGTGAGCGAGACGCGTGCCCGGATCACGTGCTGTTCGTCGTCGAGGATGTTCGTCACTGTCCGGCCCCTTCCAAGTAGTCACAGATCGCGGCCGTGATCGGTAGTCCGGTCGCCTGCTCGATGAATCCGTACTGCCCGCTCGGGTTGACCTCCAGAAAGCGCCATTGCCCGTCCGGCGTCACCACGAAGTCGAACGCGCCGTACGGCAGGCCGAGCCGGTCCAGCATCCGCAGCACCCCCGTGGCCACCTCCGGCAGCGGGTCACAGACCCGGTAGCTATGGCTGTCGTAGTCGCTGCGCCAGTCGATGCGGCCGGCGTCCGAGTCGGCGTGGATCTCGGCCGCGAAGATCTGACCGTCGACGGCGGTCAACCGCACCTCGTACGCCTTGGGCACCCACTCCTGGAACATGTGGGCAGTGCTGGCGATGTCGGCGTGCGCCAGGTCGTCGGGGTCGATGATGCTCGCGTACACGGCAGCAGTCTGACCGCCTACGGTGCCACGCACAGGGAAAAACGGCTTGTAGATGACGGGGCCGCCGTCGAGAGACTCAGCGAAGTCCTTTGCCGCGTCCGGGTCGTTGGTGATGAGGGTGCGGGGAACGCGCAGTCCCACGTCGGCCGCGACGCACAGTTGCAGCGGCTTGTACTCCGCGTCCGCTGCCCTTCCCGGTGGGGGCAGCCACCGGCAGGGTAAAGCCGTCAGCAGTCCTCCGAAGCCCCACCGCGCCTCCCTCTCGGCGACCTTGCGGGCTTCAGCGGCCATCTGCTCGGGAAACTTCGGGCGGGTCGGGCGACGGTAGTAGACGGAGCGGACCGAGGCGAGGTCGAGCGTACGGCGGTCGTTGGCCAGCGTGCCGTGCCAGCGGCTCCCGCTGAGGCTCGCGGCAAGCGTGAGCCTCAGCGGGAACTCGGCCATATCTGCCCGGAAGACGGGCACGGCGCGCCGGTTCAGCTCCTCAACCACCAGATCGCAGGTCGGGTCGAAGCGACCCGCCAGGATGAGAACGTGTCCGGCGCCCGTCATCAGTCGTCGCTCGGTCCGGGGTCGTCCGGCGCGTCCATCTGGCCCGTGGGCGCCGTCGGCCCATAGGTCTTCGGCGGGTTCTTGGTCATGTAGACGCCCGGCGGCAGATCCTCGTAGACGCCGGTCTGGGACTCCTCGTCGTACTCGACCTCACTCGGCAGAATGCCGCCCGTGGCCGGGACGGGAGTGAGGAACCGGAACGCGAAGGGAGCCGGCCCCTCGAGGTCCGACAGCTCCGGCATGGCCGCAGCTCCGTCGGCGCTCAACGGGAGCCGTAGTTCCGGCGCGTCGAGTAGCGGCTTGGCAGGCCGGCGCTCTTCAACTGTGGTGGGCATTGCCTTCCCTTCGCTCGATTGCTCTCGGTGGGTGGATTTCGGCTGGTGGGTGGGGTCGGCGGACGTGAGTGGACGAACTCCGGTGCGCAGCCGTGACGACATGCCCGCACACCGCGTCCGGCTCATCCGAACGCCTCCGCCGGAAGCCGTGGCCTGCTGCCCTCGCCGTCGATGTCCCGGCCACTTGGGGCTTCATCGGCTTCGGGCCCGTCGCCGGCCTCGGGCCCGTCATCGTCCGGCACCGGCAGGCGCGCGCCCCTGCTCTCCGCGACCCGGCGTACGTTGGCGAGGGAGGCGGCCAATTCCAGTGCCAGCAGGTGGATTTCGCCGGGCGTCCACGCCCGGCCCGCCAGGATGCGGTGCGCCTCTTCGCCGAGTTCAGCCGCGGAGTCGAGCTGCGCCTCCTCCATCTCATCGGCGAGCCGGGACACGTAGCCGGTCCCGTCACCTACGAGAAAGCACGGCTTCCCGTCGGGGCTCGACCAGGGCAGGAGGCGAGGGGTGTCGGTTGGATGCATCAGCCTGCCGCCTCCAGGCCGTTCAGCCAGCGCGGGGCGGGATCGGGGCCGTATGTCGCGAACAACGGCGCCCGTCGCCGCCCGTACTCCAACCGTCGCTTCCGCCGCTCCTCCGGCGTGAGGGCGTACGGCCGGATCAGGGACGCGTCCTCGCCCCGCAACAGCCCCTCCCCTCCGCCGGTCACACGGGCAAGCACGAGGGTAGGCGCGTCCTCACGCCGCACGGTGGGCAGACGGCCGAAGGACCGGTGACGCCCTCGTGCGGGCAGTAAAAGCCGCAGCAGCGATTCGAAGATCCTGGCGATAGTCTTCGCCATGTCGTCAACCTCCCAGGGTTGATGGCCACGCCCCCGGGCCGTCGCCACGGTCGCGGGGGTCATTTGCACGGCGTTGGCGTAATGGTTTTTTGATCATTTGCCGTATGGCGTGGTGCCCCATCAGTGCACCGCCTCCAGAACAAATGTGGGTGCCCGGCGACCGGACGTTTAGGCGGACACTTTCGCGTTCAGTCGAACCGCTTTCGCCTCGACGTATGGGTCAAGTCGCTACGGTGATGTGAGACTCCGGGCACACAAGGGGACATGTATGGCGGTAGAGACGTGAGCCGGCTTGGTCGACTGCGTAAGGCAGCCGGGTACACACAAGAGACCTTCGCCATCGCGTTCGCCCACGAGGCTGCCCGTCTGGGGATCAGCTCCTCGGTGAGCGTCCGCCAGCTTCGACGCTGGGAAGGGGAGTCACCGCCACCCTTACCGCATCCAGGCCAACAGGCTGTGCTGGAAGCAATGTTCGGTCTTCCACTCGCCGATACGGGGTTCGATGTACCCGCACACAGGCGCGCAACTGTGCAGCGGATCGGTGACGACGGCGACGTGAAACGCCGAGCATTCGTCGCGGGTACAGGTGCGGTCGCGGCAGCGGCCATGCTCCCTGACCAGCACGGCCCGCGTATCGGTACGAGTGACGTAGCAGTGCTCCGCGGCCGCCTCTCCGAGCTGTACGCAGTCGACCACTCCTCCGGCGGGGTCCCTGCCAAGGCTCACGCGAAGCAACTCGAAGGACGGCTCACACGGATACTGAAAAGCTCCGTGTATACAGCCAGGATCGGCCGTGATCTTCAGGCGATGCTGTCTGAGCTACACAGCAACCAAGCTTGGTATGGCTACGACGGTGGCCCGGTCAGTCAGGCACGCGCAGCTTCCCTGGAAGCCCTGACGGCTGCCCAGCTCATCGGCGACGAGCTCTTGCAAATCTCGGCGCTGGAGACGCTCGTACTGATCGACGCCAAGGCAGACCGGAGCTGGGAAGCCGCATCGGCAGTCGAGACTGCTTATGGCCTGGCCCGCAGGGCCGGAGCGGGGCCTGCCGTTCATCTCGTGATTGCGCTTCGCGAAGTGAACGTCAGCACACATGTCGGGGATACGGCCGCCGCCCGCCGCGCGCTCAGCCGTGCGCTCTCTTACCAAAGTCGCAACGAATCGAGCAGCGAAGTTCCCCATTGGGCGCGCTTCGCTGGATCCGTGGAAATCGACTACGCCACGGCGGATATGTACGCGAGGGCTGGGATGCCCCAGCGGGCAGTGCCATTTTTGCGCGCTGCTGTGGCCGGTCTCGGAGGCGGATATGCCCGCAATGCGGCGTGGTACAGATCCAAGCTGGCCAGCACCCTCCTCAACGCTGGAGAAGTAGAGGAGGCGTGTGCCGAGATGGCGGGCGTTGTCGAATCGTGTGGAGAGATCACCTCCACTCGTCTCACCGGTCGCATCCAGGAGTTTCAGAAGACCATTGAGGGCATCGACACCACCGCAGCCCGCGACACCTCGGAACAAATCCAAGCAGCCGTACGAGGAGGCTTCACTTGACCGTGTCAGAGAAGATCACCGTTGAGCCCTTGGACGGCCCCGCCGCCGCGCGATCCGAGGCGGCATTCAGGCTCGTCTACGCCGAGGTCTTCGCTGAGGAACCGTACGAGGAAACCCCGGAATCGGTGGAGGCCACCTTTCGTCGATTTCGCTCTCAGGTCCGGAAGGCCACCTTCCGTGCCGCCTTGGCCCGTACCGCGGACGGCGAACCGGTCGGCATCGCGTACGGCTATCCGCTCAGTTCCCATACCGGTTGGTGGGACCGGCTGATTACTCCCGTCTCGGATGAACTCAGACGAGAGGATGGCCAACGCACCTTCGGTCTTATGGAGTTTGCGGTGCGGGCGCGCTGGCGTCGACTCGGGGTTGGCAGGCGGCTGCACGAGACGCTACTCGCGGAAGGCAACGAAGAGCGCGTACTACTCAATGCGCTATCGGAAGCCGAGGCAGCTCAAGCGGCCTATCGATCCTGGGGATACCGCAAGGTGGGTGAGGCTCACCCCTGGGAAAGTGCGCCTCTCCATGACGTGATGGTCCGCCAGCTCCGTTAGGCGTGTGCGCACTGCTGTGTATGAATAGCCTCCGCCGAAACCGCTCCTGCGCCGACTCAGGTCTCATCGCGGACTGCCCGCAGTGGCCGAGGCGCTGGAACTGATCCGGGCCTGAGGACTAGCTGACATTCCTCGCCTGAGTCGAACTCCCCCTGGCGCCAGAACCCGACCGGGCCGACGATCTGCGCACCGGCCGCGAGCCGTGCCGAGACGACCGATTGCGCCAGTTTCACCACCGCTTCACGGTTTTTCTGTGTGGGAGAGCCACCGCGCCGGAGCAGGGACCGGAGGCCTTCGGCCGCCCTATAGAACATGCTCATGTCACATCATCCACGACCAAACCACCCCATTCGATGCCATCCACCCCCTTGCGATGCCCACATTGGGCGCCTATCGATGGATTGGCGGTAATTTGCCCAGATGCGAATGTGGATGAATTCGAAACGTGAATTAGGCAATTCAGTCAGCGATGTGAGTCACTTGACACATTCACCGAACAGGTCTTCACTTTCCACGGCAGTTGTAATGAATGCCGGGAATTCTGCCCGGTCTCTACATCTTCTGCCATCGCATAAGTATCTCGTTCACCACGCAAATGGAGGTGCTCATGAAACTCGTTCGCATCGTCAAGAAGTTCCGTCCGGAAAAGAGCCTCAAGGCATACGCCTGGTACGGCTGGATTTAATTAGACAGCTTCCCTGCCGGGCTCGCGTCGGTCAGGAATTCTGGCCGGCGCGAGCTGCCTACCCACGGAGTTCAGCCATGCCTATGCACCGCGTCGGCGAGAGCGGTCGGATTATCGAGTTCGCGCCGAGAATCGACGCACTGTTACGTCGTTATCGTGGTGCGTCGCTTTTTCGTCTGGAGCCCGACACGATCGGGGTATCCGGCGCCGAGCTGATGGACCGCTTGCTCCGCAGCAGGCCGGCCAACGCGGAGGAGAGGCCCACCTTCAAACCCGTCCAGGGGCGGCTCGTCACCCGCACCGATGCGTCCACCTTTATGCAGGCCGTGGGCTCGGACGTGCGGAACGCGCTGCAGCGTCCCCTGGATGAGGCGGTCGACCTGACCGGCCGGTGGCCGCATGTGGCGCATGTTTATCTGCGGAATCTCGTTTTCGGAAACGAACGTCTGCGATTCCGGGTTCTGGTCGACCGCAGGCTGGAGTTGACACCGAAACTGACCTGGTCGGCCGTCGCCTCCGGAGCCGCTTTGCTGGGCAGGCCCGGGCAGGGCGTGCCGCTGTCAAAACTTGCCGCTCTCGTTCTCGATTCCAAGACCTACGGTGACCGGCGCTATGCCATGTACCTGTACCGGCGGGTGGCAGCACCGGTGTGCTTCACCGTATCCGCGCTGGTCACCAACGCCCTGTGGCTCGGGGCTCCGTTCAGCGATGACGTATCGAACCGGAACATCCTCCTTGAGGCACTCCGGCTGCTTCCCCCCTCATGGAACATCTTGCGCATGGCTTCTCCGGAGTTCTCGGACGTGGACGCACGGATCGGCCCGAAAGACGATGTCCTGTTGCTTCCCCTACTGAGCCACCGCGACCCCGAGCTCTGGGACGAGCCCGACGCCTTTCATCCCGACCGCTGGGAAGAGCTGGACGGAGACAACCACCCCGGATATCTCCCCTTCGGCCACGTAAGCGAACGATGCTGGGGCCGGCATATGGTCCTGCCCCTGGCCGAACGGCTCCTGGACATCGTGCGACGGGACGGCCTGGTGGTGAGTCCGGGCCAGACCAGGGGGAAGGTCGAACTCGACGGACTGCTCGAAGTGTCCGAAGTGCAGATGACTCGGCCTATGGCTCGACCGTGACGGCCTGACCGTCCGTCCCACCTGAACGGCCGCGACGACACGTGTTCAGCCTCAGTAGCCCATGCGCCGACCCGGCCCCTTCATGCGGTTACCGCGGACTTTCGGCGGCGTGGCAAACGGAGTTGACGTGCGGAAGGGACTCGGGTCTCTGCTGCGATGTCTGATCTTCGCATTCAGTGGCCGGATGGCGACGACGCGGTGGGCGCGGGAGTTGGGCGCCGAAGTGATCGAGACCGTGGTGCTGTCCTCCAACGAGGACGGGCTGCGGTTCGCGCTCAAGCACGGGTTTGTCGAGACCGAGCGCTATCTGCTGCCGGGGGACAGCATTCCCTGGATCGACCTGCGGCTTGCCCGGTGAGCGGGTGATGCCGGGGGCGGTGGGTGGCGGGTATGGAGTCACTGCCACCCACCGCTCCCCGTCACCCCTTCAAATGCCCCGGCCCGAACGCGTCCGGAAGCAGCTCCGACAGCGGCCGAATACCCGCCGCCGTGTCGACGAGAAGCTCCGGCCCCCCGTGTTCCCACAGCAGTTGGCGGCAGCGGCCGCACGGAACGAGCAGGTCGCCCGCCCCGTCCACGCAGGTGAAGGCGGTCAGCCGCGGGGCGGGCCCGTCGTTGTCGGTCCGGCCCGCGAACAGTTCGGAGATCAGGCCGCATTCGGCGCACAGGGCGAGGCCGTATGAGGCGTTTTCGACGTTGCAGCCGGTGATGGTGCGGCCGTCGTCCACGAGGGCGGCGGCGCCTACGGGGTAGCCGGAATACGGGGCGTAGGCCCGGGACATGGCGTCCCGGGCCTGCGCGCGCAGTGCGGTCCAGTCGACCGGCACCGGTGGTGTCATGTGCCTTGTCCTCGGCGGTAGGGCTTGCCGTTCGCCTTCGGCGGCCGCAGCCGCTGGGAGAAGAGGGCGAGTACCAGCAGGGTGGCGATGTACGGGCTCGCCTCGACCAGTTCGAGCGGAACGGTGTCGGCCAGGAAGTACCAGATGACCAGGACAGCGGCGGCTATCCCGGCGACCACACCCTGGGTGCGCTTGGCGGCCCGCAGCCGGAGCAGGGCGAGCACCGCGAGGAGCGCGGCCAGGCCCAGCAGCAGGGCGTGGACGGTCGGGCCGCCGCTGCGCAGCTGCATGGCGTCCATGAAGCCGAACAGGCCCGCGCCCATCGCGACGCCGCCCGGCCGCCAGTTGCCGAAGATCATCGTGGCGAGACCGATGTAGCCACGGCCGCCGGTCTGGCCGTCCTGGAAGAAGTGCACCCCGATGGAGAGGAAGGCACCGCCGAGGCCGGCCAGGGCGCCGGAGACCAGCACCGCCGCGTACTTGTACGAGTAGACGTTGACGCCCAGGGTCTCGGCCGAGATCGGGGCCTCGCCGCAGGAGCGCAGCCGGAGCCCGAACGAGGAGCGCCACAGCACGAAGAAGGTGCCGATGAACAGGCCGATGGTGAGCAGGGTCAGCCAGGAGACGTTGGTGACCGCGGCGCCGAGGATGCCGGCGACGTCGGAGACCAGGAACCAGTGGTGGCCCTCCAGGGTGTTCAGCGCGTCCGACAGACCAGGGACGGTGAACGTCGGCATGTCGGGCATCGGCGGCGACTGCTTGTCGTTGCCGCCGGCCAGCATGGCCGCACTGCCCTCCTGGCCGAACCACAGCGTGGCCAGGTACTGGGTGGCACCGAGCGCCAGGATGTTGACCGCGACACCGGAGACGATGTGGTCGACGCCGAAGGTGACGGTGGCGATGGCGTGGATCAGGCCGCCGAGCGCGCCGCCGAGGATGCCGGCCGCGGCCGCCGCCCAGGGGCCGTGCTGCCAGCCGACCCAGCCGGCCGCGAACGAGCCGAGCATCATCATGCCTTCGAGGCCGATGTTGACCACGCCGGCCCGCTCGGACCACAGTCCGCCCAGACCCGCCAGGCCGATCGGCACGGCGGCGCTCAGTGCGGCGCCGAACTGGCCGGTGGAGGTGAGGTCACCCGCGCCGGTGACGGCCCGGAGGACGGAGACGGCGACCAGCCCGACGGCGATGATCAGCAGGATCCACGGGTAGGTCAGCTTGCGCCGGCCACCCTTCCCGGGGACCGCGAGCTTCGTCGCGGTCTTGAGGTCCGTACTCACGCCGACACCTCCGGCTTGTCGCTCTTGTCAGAGTTCGTCGTGCGGGACAGGGCGGCCAGCTCCTCGCCGACCTTGCGCTGCTGAAGGCTCAGCCCGTAGCGGCGCACGATCTCGTAGGCGATGACCACGCAGAGGACGATGACGCCCTGCATGACGCCGACGA
>Ga0207426_1002436_pt1 | contig 11872 bp, 10 predicted proteins | sample AraplaMF_Cvi_mMS_FD_184265 | JGI IMG/M metagenome (GOLD analysis project Ga0207426, IMG submission 184265) | Arabidopsis root microbial communities from the University of North Carolina, USA - plate scrape MF_Cvi_mMS (SPAdes) (version 2) | ecosystem: Host-associated > Plants > Roots > Endosphere...
GGCCGAAGGCGCGAACCTTGCCTTCGCTCACAAGAGCACCCATCGTTTCCAATATCTCCGTGATATTGGCGACGGCCTTGGCGTGGTCCTGCTTGAAGGGATCGTAGTGCCAAGCCTGACGGAAATGGAAATGTCCGCGGCTCGGCCAATGAATCTGGTAGAGGTCGACATAGTCGGTCCGCAGGCGCTTCAGGCTTGCCTCGATCGCCAGGCGAATATTCTTCGCGTCGGCACCGTCGCCGTTGCGGATGTAGGAACGGCCGGGGCCCGCGACCTTCGTCGCGAGCACGATATCCTTGCGCTTGCCCGTCTTCTGGAACCAGCTGCCGATGTAGTCTTCGGTCAGCCCCTGCGTTTCCGCCGAAACGGGCGTAGTCGGATAGAGCTCGGCCGTGTCGAAGAAGTTGACGCCCTTCTCGACGGAATGGTCCATCTGCTCGTGCGCTTCGATCTCGGTGTTTTGCGTGCCCCACGTCATGGTGCCGAGGCAGATTTCGGACACGGAAATATCCGTGCGGCCAAGTTTCCTGTATTTCATCTGAAAGCCTTGAAAGTGATCTGAAAAAGAAATGGTCTGGAGGGGCGGCGCAAATCTAGACTGTAATTGAGTAAGCGCAAGGGGCCAAAACGCTGCGTTCTCGCAGCTGCAAAAGCCTTGGAGCGCGGGGCTCCGGCACTTGACTCTGCAGGAAAGAATGTCAATTGGAGGCGAAATAACCAGAGGTCCAATTATAAAGGACATAGGATGACCATCGCTTTCACATTTCCGGGGCAGGGCAGCCAGGCTGTCGGCATGGGCAAGGATCTCGCTGAAAACTTCGCCGAGGCACGCGCCGTCTTCCAAGAAGTCGACGAAGCGCTGGGCGAGAAGCTGTCCGAGACGATGTTCAATGGGCCGGAAGATACGCTGACCCTGACGGCCAATGCGCAGCCGGCCTTGATGGCGGTGTCGATGGCGGTTATCCGGGTCCTCGAAACCAACGGCGTCGACCTAAAGGCAAAGGTCTCCTATGTCGCCGGTCATTCGCTAGGCGAATACTCAGCGCTCTGCGCCGCAGGAACCTTCTCGCTGGCCGACACTGCACAGTTGCTCCGCATCCGCGGCAACGCCATGCAGGCCGCCGTACCGGTCGGCGTCGGCGCGATGGCGGCCATTATTGGCCTTGAACATGCCGATGTCGCCGCCGTCTGCGAGGAAGCCTCGGCCGTCGGCTCCTGCCAGATCGCCAACGACAACGGCGGCGGTCAGATCGTCATATCAGGCGAGAAGGCGGCCGTCGAAAAGGGCGCTGCGATTGCGACCGAGAAGGGCGCCAAGCGCGCGATCCTGCTTCCGGTCTCCGCTCCCTTCCATTCTTCGCTGATGGCCCCAGCTGCAGAAGCGATGCGCGAAGCGCTGGCCGGCGTGAGGAAGTCCAACCCGGTCGTGCCTCTTATCGCCAACGTGCGCGCTGCGCCGGTGACCGACGCCGACGAGATTGCAAAGCTGCTGGTGGAGCAGGTGACGGGCCAGGTCCGCTGGCGCGAGACTGTCGAGTGGTTCGCGGCCAATGGCGCGACGACGCTTTACGAGGTCGGCTCCGGCAAGGTCCTGACCGGCCTTGCACGCCGCATCGACAAGACGGTGAACGGCATCGCCGTCAACACGCCTGCTGATATCGACGCGGCCGTTGCCGCCCTGATGGCCTGATAGATTTAACGATTACAAGGAACACTACCCATGCTCGATCTTTCCGGCCGCAAGGCTCTGGTTACCGGCGCATCCGGCGGCATCGGCGAAGAAATCGCCCGTATCTTGCATAAGCAGGGCGCAATCGTCGGCCTTCATGGCACCCGCGTCGAGAAGCTTGAGGCGCTCGCCAACGATCTCGGCGATCGCGTCAAGATCTTCCCGGCCAACTTCGCAGACCGCGACGAAGTCAAGGCGCTCGGCGTCAAGGCGGAAGCCGATCTCGAAGGTGTGGACATCCTCGTCAACAACGCCGGCATCACCAAGGACGGCCTGTTTGTGCGCATGAGCGACGAGGACTGGGATAGCGTCATCGAAGTGAACCTGACGGCGATGTTCCGCCTGACGCGCGAGATGACCCATCCGATGATGCGCCGCCGCTATGGCCGTATCATCAACATCACGTCGGTCGTAGGCGTGACCGGCAATCCGGGCCAGGCCAATTACTGCGCCTCCAAGGCGGGCATGATCGGCTTCACGAAGTCACTGGCTCAGGAGATCGCAACCCGCAACGTCACGGTCAACTGCGTGGCGCCTGGCTTCATCGAGTCCGCCATGACCGGCAAGCTGAACGACAAGCAGAAGGAAGCGATCATGGGAGCGATCCCGATGAAACGCATGGGCACCGGCGCGGAAGTCGCCTCTGCGGTTGCCTATCTCGCCTCGTCGGAAGCTGCTTATATGACAGGCCAGACGCTGCACGTAAACGGCGGCATGGCCATGATCTGAAACGGGAAACTGCGTTTCGAGGCAGTTTTCGCCGCAATAGCGTGTTGAGCAACCCGATGGGGTTGATTTTCTGGCTTTGCGGCAGACTTAAACCGTGTTAAGCGGGCCATGACTGTGAACAGTCTCCCGAGAAAGCAGACGGACCGGCGGGCTTTTGTGCAAGCCTGGGACATTTCTGGTAGCCGGGTTCAAAGAGTTTGCCGAGGGTGGCTTAACGGCGCCGCAGGCTGAAACAGGGTAGGGATGTCACAAGGCATTCTGATCAGGATATAAGGTCGAGGAAACCGACATGAGCGATATCGCAGAACGCGTAAAGAAAATTGTTATTGATCATCTTGGCGTCGACGCCGACAAGGTTGTTGAAAGCGCCAGCTTTATCGACGATCTGGGCGCTGACTCGCTCGACACCGTCGAACTGGTCATGGCGTTCGAAGAAGAATTCGGCGTTGAGATTCCGGACGACGCTGCAGACTCGATCCTGACGGTCGGCGATGCCGTGAAGTTTATCGAAAAGGCTCAGGCTTAATCCTGAGCGATTGAGAAAAGGGCGGACCCGGAGTCCGCCCCTTTTTATTTCTGGCATGGTTCTCCAAGAACATAAAAGGCGGGGGAATGCAGTCGATGAGACGGGTCGTCATAACAGGTACCGGCATGGTATCACCCTTGGGATGCGGAACGGAAGTGACGTGGTCCCGCTTGCTTGCGGGTCAGAACGGCGCCCGCCTTGTCACTGAATTCGAAGTCGACGATCTGCCCGCAAAGATTGCCTGCCGCATTCCGGTTGGTGACGGCAGCAACGGCACCTTCAACGCCGACGACTGGATGGAGCCTAAGGAACAGCGCAAGGTTGATCCGTTTATCATCTACGGCATGGCCGCCGCTGATATGGCGCTTAAAGATGCGAACTGGCACCCCGAGAGCGATGAGGACCAGGTTGCGACCGGCGTCTTGATCGGCTCCGGCATTGGCGGCATCGAGGGCATTGTCGAAGCAGGCTATACGCTGCGCGACAAAGGCCCGCGCCGCATTTCGCCCTTCTTCATTCCTGGCCGTCTGATCAACCTCGTATCCGGACAGGTGTCGATCCGCCACAAGCTGCGCGGGCCGAACCACTCGGTGGTCACGGCATGCTCGACTGGCGCTCACGCGATCGGTGACGCTGCCCGTCTCATCGCGTTCGGCGATGCGGACGTCATGGTTGCTGGCGGCACCGAGTCCCCGGTCAGCCGCATCTCGCTCGCCGGCTTTGCCGCCTGCAAGGCGCTCTCCACCCAGCACAACGACGATCCGACCAAAGCGTCGCGCCCCTATGACAAGGACCGTGATGGGTTCGTCATGGGTGAGGGGGCCGGTATCGTCGTTCTCGAAGAGCTGGAACATGCCAAGGCGCGCGGCGCCAAGATCTATGCCGAAGTGGTCGGCTATGGCCTCTCGGGCGATGCCTATCACATCACGGCTCCGTCCGAGGACGGTGAAGGCGCGCAGCGCTGCATGACGATGGCGTTGAAGCGAGCCGGCTTGACCGCTGCCGATATCGACTACATCAACGCGCATGGCACGTCGACGATGGCCGACACGATCGAGCTCGGCGCGGTGGAGCGTCTGGTTGGTAATGCAGCCTCCAAGATCTCGATGTCGTCGACGAAGTCCGCGACCGGTCATCTGCTCGGTGCTGCCGGCGCGATCGAGGCCATCTTCGCAACGCTTGCAATCCGGGACAATGTCGCGCCTCCGACGCTCAACCTCGACAATCCTGAGCGCGAGACCGCGATCGACCTCGTCCCGCACAAGGCCAGGCAGCGGGAAATCAACGTCGCCCTGTCGAATTCCTTCGGATTCGGCGGCACGAATGCCTCGCTGGTGCTGCGCCGCTACGTCGCCTGAGTTCAGGCGTTGACGTTCTGGCGGTGGGGCTGCACCTTGCGCGGCGTGGCCCCACCTGCATTTTGCCGCATTGCTTAGCAAGAAGCGGGACTTGAGGCCAAGTTTAGAGGATTGCCGGTGAACGATACGAACCAAAACAACGGGACGATCGGCGAGGAGAGCCAGCAGACGCAGAGTGGGCCGATCATTCCCAAGTCGCCAAGCGAGGCGCTGCGGCCGGAACGCGTGCCCGAGCCGCCGAAGCGCTCGAAGAAAGCGCGCAGCCAGGTTATCATTTTCCTGAACTTCCTGATGACGCTGGTCGTCCTCGGCTGCGCAGCCGCTGTCTTCCTCTTCTACTACGCGATCTCGGCCTACCAAGATCCTGGTCCGCTGGAAACGAATACGAACTTCATCGTGCGAAATGGTGCCGGCGTTGCTGAAATTGCCGCGAGCCTTGAACGAAACAACATCGTCTCGGATGCCCGTATCTTCCGCTACCTCACGGCAACCCACCTTGATGATGGCGAGAGCCTCAAGGCGGGTGAGTACGAAATCAAGGCACATGCTTCCATGAACGACATCATGGAACTGCTGAAATCCGGGAAGTCGATCCTGTATTCCGTCGCCTTCCCCGAGGGCCTCACCGTCCGCCAGATGTTCAATCGCCTGAACGAGGATGCCGTGCTGGAAGGCGATCTCCCGGCTGTCGTCCCCGCAGAGGGAAGCCTCCGCCCGGATACCTACAAGTTCTCGCGCGGCACGAAGCGGGTCGAAATCATCGAGCAGATGGCTGCGGCCCAGCAGAAGCTGGTCGAGCAGGTTTGGGACAAGCGCGACCCGTCGCTGCAACTCAAGTCAAAGGACGAACTGGTCGTCCTCGCCTCGATCGTCGAGAAGGAGACTGGCGTTCCCGATGAGCGTGCCCACGTGGCTTCCGTCTTCCTTAACCGGCTGGACAAGGGGATGCGCCTTCAATCAGATCCGACAATCATCTACGGGTTATTCGGCGGCGACGGAAAGCCGACGGATCGCCCGATCTATCAGTCGGACCTGAAGAAGGAAACGCCCTACAACACCTACGTGATCAAGGGGCTTCCCCCGACGCCGATCGCCAATCCGGGCCGTGATGCGCTGGAGGCTGTCGCCAATCCGTGGAAGACGCAGGATCTGTATTTCGTCGCCGATGGTTCCGGCGGGCACGTTTTTGCAGCCACTCTTGAGGAGCATAACGCGAACGTCAAGCGCTGGCGCCAACTGGAAGCCGCCAAGGGAGCCGATCCTAATATTGCGGTCGACGGACAGCCCGAGAGCCAGACGCAGCCGGACACACCTGCCGCGCCTGCTGCCCAAAAGAAAAAGAAGACGAACTGATTTTTGGAGGCTCGCATGGCTTTGCAGTCCATGACCGGTTTTGCGCGGCGAGAAGGCACGAGCGGCCGTTGGCGTTGGGCTTGGGAGTTGCGTTCGGTCAACGGCAAGGGCCTTGACCTGCGCTTGCGCTTCCCGCCGGGGCTGGAGCGTATGGAGAGCGACGTGCGTCGCCTTGCCGGCGAGCGCTTCAGCCGAGGCAATATGCAGGCGTCGCTTTCCGTCTCTGCCGGTGAGAGCCGCATTGAAACCGTCCTCAATCAGGAAGCGCTTTCCGCTGTGCTCGCCTTGCGCGATCAGCTTGGCGGCATCATCGATCCCGCGCCGTTGCAGCTGGATACATTGCTCGCCATCCGGGGTATCATCGAATTCCGCGAGAGCGAGGACGGTGATGAAGCGATCGCCGCCCGCGATTCCGATATTGTGGAAGGCCTGATCGCAGCTCTCGCCGACCTACGGCACATGCGCGAGACGGAAGGTGCCGCTCTGTCGCGCGTACTTCTCGACCATGTGGCCACCATCGAGGGATTGACAGAGGTGATCGAGCGTGACCCCTCCCGCTCTCCGCAGGAGATCTCGACGAGATTGGCCGCGCCGGTCGCATTGCTGATGGATGGATCGGGAAAGCTGGATCGCGACCGGCTGCATGCGGAAGCTGCTCTGCTCGCCACCAAGGCGGATCTCCGTGAAGAGATCGATCGCCTGAAAGCGCATGTGGTTGCCGCTCGCGACCTGCTCGGCAAGGGCGGCCCGGTCGGGCGTAAGCTGGATTTCCTTGCACAGGAATTTAACCGAGAATCGAATACTATCTGCTCGAAGTCGAATGCCGCGGCAATCACCGCCGCCGGCATCGAACTGAAAGTCGTCATCGACCAGTTCCGCGAGCAGGTCCAGAATCTGGAGTGATACATGAGCCCGGCCCAGTCGAGCACACCCACCAAAATCGCCCGGCGCGGGCTGATGCTTGTCCTGTCCTCGCCCTCGGGCGCAGGCAAGTCGACAATTGCTGGCAACCTTCTCCGAGACGACCACAGCCTCGAAATCTCTGTCAGCGTTACGACCAGGGCCAAGCGGCCGAGCGAGATTGCCGGCAAGCATTATCACTTTATCACTGTACCGCAGTTCGAGAGGATGCGCGACTCAGGCGATCTGCTCGAATGGGCGGAGGTTCACGGCAACTTTTACGGCACGCCGCGCGAGCCCGTGGAATCGGCCATGGCCGAAGGTCGCGACATGCTGTTCGATATCGACTGGCAGGGTGCCTTGCAGCTTCAGGACAAGATGAAGGCCGATATCGTTTCGATCTTCGTGCTGCCGCCCACCATGACCGAACTGCAGTCTCGCTTGCATCGCCGGGCCGAGGATTCGGAAGAGGTCATTCGTACGCGGCTTTTGAATTCGCGCGCGGAGATCGAACGCTGGCGCGAATACGACTATGTCATCGTCAACGACGATCTCGATGAGGCTTTTCGCAATGTGAGCTGCATCGTCAATGCCGAACGCGTCCGCCGCGACCGGCGTTACGGCTTGTTCGATTTCGTCAACGGGCTGCTGACTGAAGAGCCGAACCTTTAGGACCTGCACGGTCGATGCAATGGTGCTTGCGGCTAGATCAACTGACCGGGCCGATATGCTGTCACGCGATTCACTATCCTGGAAAGTCGGCGTGCCCTAAGCGAACGCTGGCTAGAGGCAATTCGCCAGTCGAACAAACTCTTCGACTGAAAGCGTTTCGGCCCGTCGTTGCGGGTCGATATCCGCCTTCTTCAACAAGACTTCGCCCCCCAGCGGCTTTAGGCTCTGCCGCAGCATCTTGCGTCGCTGGCCGAAGGCGGCATGCGTGACCTTCTCCAGATCGGCGACCGAGCAGGGGATCGGGCTTTGCTTTGGGGTCAGATGAACGACAGTCGACGTTACTTTCGGCGGCGGCGTGAAAGCTTGCGGCGGAATGTCAAACGCCATCCGTGCGTTCGTACGCCATCCGCAAAGCACGCCAAGACGTCCATAGTGGTCGTCGTCTTCGGCCGCAACGACGCGCTCTCCCACTTCCTTCTGAAACATCAGCGTCAGCGAGTCCCAGAAAGGAGGCCACTGCTTCGGCAGGATCCAATTGACCAGCAGCTGCGTGCCGACATTGTAGGGCAGGTTGGCAATGATCTTCACCGGTCCCTCGGGCGTCAGAGCTTCGAAGTCCGTCTTCAGCGCATCGCCTTCGATGACCTCGAGCCTCCCCCGATAGTGATCCGCGATTTCCGAAAGCGCGGGTAAACAGCGAGAATCACGCTCGACGGCGATCACCTTCTTTGCACCCAATGCCAGAATGGCGCGCGTCAGGCCGCCGGGACCCGGACCGACCTCAAAAACCGTGGCTCCTTCCAAGGAGCCGGCTGTGCGAGCAACCTTCTGCGTCAGGTTGAGATCGAGCAAGAAGTTCTGGCCGAGCGCCTTGCGCGCATCGAGGCCATGGCGCTGAATGACATCGCGAAGGGGCGGCAGCCCATCCAAGGCAGCCATCAACGATGCCCTTCTGTGGTGCGTCCGAGGTGACCGGCGAGCTTCAGCGCCGCGACGAGACTGTTTTCACGCGCAAGGCCCTTGCCGGCGATCCCGAAGGCGGTGCCGTGATCGGGCGAGGTGCGCACAAAGGGCAATCCCAGCGTGACGTTGACAGCGTCGTCGAAGCCAAGTGCCTTGGCCGGTATCAGGGCCTGGTCGTGATACATGCAGATCGCAACGTCGTAACGCGCTCTGGCGTCGTCGTGGAACATCGTATCGGCAGGCAGCGGACCGATTGCGTTTATCCCCTCGGATCTCAGGAATTGGATGGCCGGTTTGATGACCGTTTCATCCTCTTTGCCGATCGCACCGTCTTCTCCGGCGTGTGGATTGAGACCGGCTATCGCGAGCCGGGGTTGCTCGATCCCGAAGCGACGCCTGAGATCGGCATCAGCAATCCGGCAAGTCTCGATGATGAGATCGGCCGTCAGTGCCTGAGGCACATCCTTGAGCGGAATATGAATTGTAACAGGAATGGTGCGGAGCTTCGGACCCGCGAGCATCATCACCGGCATCCCCGCCTGTCCAGTCGCACGTGCGGCGAGATCGGCCAGAAACTCAGTGTGTCCGGGGAAGGGAAAGCCGGATTCGTAGAGAACGGACTTGGCGATCGGGTTGGTGACGACGCCGAGGGCTTCGCCACTCATTGTCAGCGAGACAGCTCTTTCGATCGCGGCGATCGTGCTCTTTGCCGTCGCCACATGCGGCTCACCCGCTACAACGTCGATACCTGCGGCAATGGGGAGCACGGGGAGGGCATCTGCAAAGACATCATTGGCGTTGGTGCAATCGGTCTCGCGAATGGCGATCGTCAAGCCTAGGAGCTTGGCACGCGATGCCAGCACATCAGGGTCGCCAATGAACACGAACGGAGGCAGACCCAGCTCCCTGCGCCGCATCCAGGCCAGAAGTGTGACATCGGGGCCGACGCCGGCCGGATCGCCCTGGCTGAGAGCAAGCGGGCGCGAGAACGAGAGTGTCATCTTGCTCAGGGACGCATGATCTGCGCCTTCTTGCGCAGCTCTTCCATATATTTCTGGGCGTTCGGATTTTCCGGAGGGGCGTTCTTCCCTGCCTTCGCCTTATCAAGGTCTTCCTGGCGGAACACCATTTCGGCGGCTTGGTCATCAGAAACCTGGCGCTGGCTGCAGATGGCGATGTATTCGACACCTCTGTCGGTCACGCGCGTGGCGGTCGTGTTGCCCTTTGCCTGCTCGACAAGCGGCTTCCATTCGGCCGGAAGTTCCGGTGCAAGAACGCGACCAAGGTCACGGACTGACACGTCAAGCATCGTTGCTGCGAAGACCTTTGCCTGGTCACAACCCGGATACTTCGCGCGAGACGCCTCGGCTTCGCTCTTGCGTTTGCCGACGATGCCCTTCTTGTTGGCGGGAACGACGAAGATCATCTGCTGCAGAATATATTCGGTGGTTTCCGGCTTCTGCTTGTTCTCCATCATGCGGGCAACAAGGTCGGAATTCGACATGCGATTGCTCGAACCGTAGCGGGCATTGACAAGGCGCGGCCAGCTCATCTGCACGGCAATGAAAGCCTTGAAATGATCAACACCGACGCCGGCGCGTTCGAGAATTTGCGTCATCTGGTCCGTCGTCAACTTGTTGCCGCTCGCGAACCGCGCGAACGATGCGTTGACGTCGTCCTTGGAAACCGACATGCGGACGCGGGAAATTTCCTGCTGCTTCAGCGTCTGTTCGATCAGCTGTTCTTCCGCTGCTTTCGCATCAGCCTTTTGATGCTGCAGGCGCAGGAATGCTTGGCGCTTGGCGATGTCACCGCTGGTGATTGCTGTTCCGTTGACGACAACTCTGACTTCGCTTGCAGCAAAAGCTGAGCCGGTCTGCGGCGAGGCAAAAGCCGCCAGCATCGCGAAAGTCGCGCCGGCAATCATCGTCCTTACGGTTCTTCTTGCGCCAATCATCTATCGACCCTTCCCATTGACGCCGCGCACTCACGTCGCGGCGCGCATACCTTCCCGAGACACACGGGCATTACCGCTGCAAATTGAAAATTCAGCATATGCCTTAGATCTCAACTGGCGACAATGTCCTGCATAGTCTTACGGCGAAAGAAAGGCCCTTTCTTTCGCCGTATTACAGAACTGACAGTTAATTCTGGTAGATGGTTGGGCTGGCATCTATGGGCGTGCCGAGATTGATGTCGCCCAGCGTCCGGAAGGTCAACCTCGCCCCGATACTCCAGTCGCTCGCGGTTTCCGCGGTGGTATCGCGCTTGTCGATATATGCGATCGTGAAGATGGTGCATTCGTCTTCATAGGTAAGGCCGATTGTCTTCCTGACAACAGTGTTGTCCTGAAGGTCCCAAGCGACGCCGCCAAATACCGTCCAATAATCCTTGAACTTAACAGCAGCCTTGGCCTGGATCTCATCATTGTCCTCGGCGAAGCCGTATTCCGGCTGCGCTGAGACATGCGTGTAGATCATCTGACCTTGGAAATTGTCGGTCTGGTAACCGGCCGTCAAATCGCCACGACGGAAATCCAGGTCCTTGTCGTCAAGCCGATAGGAAGCTGCAAGGGCAACGCCCTGTGGCGTTTCGATCCCGCCGAGTCCGACGAAGTCGGAGACGTCCGTTTCGAGGCCGGAGTCGGCGCCGACGTTTACCAGATCAGCCGTGTCAAAGGAGTTTTGGCCGCCGAGCTGGTAGGATTGGCCGAAGATACCGTGCAGCTTGTAGCCGTTGTCAAACGTACCGGTGTACTGGAAGCCGACATTGGCGCGCGTGCCACCTTCGATACGGTCGTAGCCGGAGAACTTATCACGCTCGAAAAGATTGGTCGCATCGAACACGAAGCTCTGCGCATCTTCGTTCGGAAGAGAGCCGGCAAGCCGTTCGTCGGGCCGTGCATAAAGCTGAACAATCGGTTCGAACAGGTGTGTGCTGTTCGCGGTCGTACCGAGGATCGGGTAGCGCATTTCCAACCCTGCGGTAAACATCGAACGCGTCGCTGCATTACCGTCGTCGTAATTGCCGTCATAGACAAAGGTGCCGGAGGTCGGCGGCGGCGTCATGTTCAACGCCAAGGCATCGCCGCGGGCTGCAAGCAGCGGAGTGATCAAGAAGCCCTGAGGCGTGACAAAGGTCCGCTTCCATTCCAGTTCGCCCGTCAGGCGAGATGTCTGGCCCTCAAGGCCGCGGAACCGATCAAAGCCTGCGACGCTATAAAAGTCGTCGTGCGTGCGCGACAGGTTCGTGAAGTTGACATCGGCAGATAGTTCACCTCCGGCGAGCGGCTGCGGCGCCACGAAGTGATAGTCCATCACCGGGTAAACGATTGCCTGCTGCTTCTCGGCGACATCATTCGGATCGGCGTTCTGAACGTCGAAATAGAACGAGCGCAGATCGAAATAATTCCGCTTGCCGAGACCCGTCAGGTAAACTTGGTTGGTATGTGTACTTTCGTCCAGACCCTTCAGGTTATAGGTGCGAGCGAAGTTGTTGTCACTCTGAACCATCACGTCCCAACCAAACGCCCATCGCGGGTTGATTTGGAAGGCCCCCTTCGACGCTACGACACCGCGGAAGTCATTTTCGGCATCGCTAGTGCCGGGCGTAAAGGTCCCCGGGCTGAGCTGGTCGATACCG
>Ga0207426_1002440_pt1 | contig 11866 bp, 13 predicted proteins | sample AraplaMF_Cvi_mMS_FD_184265 | JGI IMG/M metagenome (GOLD analysis project Ga0207426, IMG submission 184265) | Arabidopsis root microbial communities from the University of North Carolina, USA - plate scrape MF_Cvi_mMS (SPAdes) (version 2) | ecosystem: Host-associated > Plants > Roots > Endosphere...
GAAGCGTGTGGATGCCGGGGCGCGCGAGCGCCGCTTCGAAAAAGCGCGGCGCATGCCAGCACCAGAGCGCTGCGGCGTGCAGGGTCCAGGCGACGGCGGGCAGCGTGAGCAAGCGCCATGGATGTCTGATCCAGCGCGAGCGCGTCGCCACGCCGATGCGCGTTCGCGCATTCGCAGGAAAAGCCCAAAGCCACACCGCGAGCGGCCGGCCGATCACGAGAAGCGGCGCGGCCACGAGCATCAGAAGCTCGTGCTGAAGCATATGCGCCGAGAAAAGCCAGTCGCTCAGCGCATGCAGCGGCGATACGAGCGCACCGACGAGCGTGAGCCAGCCCGCTAAAAACGCAAGGAGTCTGCCGGTGCGTTGCGAGCGACCTTGCGCGCCTCGCGTGCGCAGCCTCAGGTATCCGGCGATGTAGAGCGCCGCGCTTAGCACCAGCACGCCGACGACCCACGGCTCGAACGTCCACGCGAGCGGCGAAGCGTCCGTCGTCACGCCATGGGCATGGACATCGGCGCATGCGGCGAGGGCGCAAGGCAGCGCGCGTTTCAACAGGCGGACAGTAGCCATTGCGGTATCGAAATCGCGATCACGGACAAGACCGACAGCGCGCCCACGCCCGCCGCCACCGCCGCGATGAATCCTGCGCGCGCGGGACGATCGCCGGCATCGGGCGTCGGCAGGCCGAGCGTGCGCCGCGCGTCGCGCCAGCGCTGCCACGCGAGGAGCGTCGCGGCGACGCAGACGAGCAGGCTCGCGCCGCTCACGCCGTCGAGCAAGGCATGGCCGCCCAGGCGGCACGCGGGCGTCACCAGCGCGTAGTTCACGCTGAGGCATCCGAGCACGATCGAAGGCGCGCCGAGCAGCGCAAGCCAGGTTTTCATAAGCGAGCGGCCCAATAGATCACGGCGTAGATCGGCAGCCAGGTCAACACGACGAAGTACCAATAGAGCGCGTTCTCGCTGACATCGACGAGACGTTTGCCTTCGAATGGCCCCGTGAAAAGCAGCACGGTGAGCACGGCGGTATCGATGGTGTCGGTGATCAGGTGCGTCGTATGCAGCCCGAGCAGCAGCCAGACGACGGAGCCATACGCATTGGCGTACCAGCTCACGTTCAGCGAGGCGAACTCGAACCCGCGTATCACGAGAAACGCGAGCGATGCCACAAGGCAAACGACGAGCCATATCGCAGCCTTGCGGCGCTCGCCACGTTCCGCAGCGTTTTTTGCAAGCTGATTCGGCCACAGGCTCGCGATCAGCACAGCCGTATTGAGTGAGCCCCAGAGCAGGCCGGGCGCATCGGCGGCCATTGGCCAGGCCGGGGCGCGCGTGCGCAGATAGAAGTACATGATGACTGCGATCGCGAAGACCGTGCCTTCGATCAGCATCAGGCCCGTCGTGCTCCACCACATCAGGCTGCGATGGCTGAACGCGAAGGTCGGCAGCGTACGCACGTCGAGCACGAGATCGCTCGTGTCGATATCGTCGGGGCGAGTGTGATTCATGGACTTTGCTCCCGCTCGAGCGCCACGCGGTTCTCGCTGCGGCTCGGCCAGAACCAGAGGATCATGGCGACCGCGACCGGCAGCGACGCCCACACGATCGCCCACGGCGTATAGATCGAGCCGATGAAGAGCACGGTCGTCGCGACGGCGCTGACGAATGGCCAGATCGACGGCCTCGGAAACAGCGGCCGATGATCGGGCTGCGCATCGAGCACGCTCGTCACGAGCACTTCGCGCGCATCGGCGGCGAGGCCCGCGACGAACCTCGGTTGCGCGGAAGGCTCCCACAGCGGATCGCGGCCATGCACGACGGGAATCGCATCGAAGTTATGGGGCGGCGGCGGAGACGGCACGCTCCATTCGAGCGTGCCCGCGCCCCAAGGATCGGCCCTCGCCGGCACTTGACTGCGCGCGCTCTGCACGACATTGACGATGAAAAGCAGCACGCTCAACGCGATCACATATGCGCCGATGGTCGCCGTCATGTTCATGGCGTCCCAGCCGAGCCCGTGCGGATAAGTCCACACGCGCCGCGGCATGCCTTCGAGGCCGAGCAGATGCATCGGAAAGAACGTTACGTTGAAGCCGATGAAGAACAGCCAGAACTGCCATTTGCCGAGCCGCTCGCCGAGCATGCGGCCCGCGAACTTCGGGAACCAGTAATAGAACGCGCCGAACAACGGAAACACGGCGCCGCCCAGCAACACATAATGCAGATGCGCGACGACGAAGTACGTGTCATGCACCTGCAGGTCGAGCGGCACGGATGCCACCATAATGCCGGTCATCCCGCCCATCACGAGGATGAAGAAGAATGCGAGCACGAAGAGCAACGGCACGCGCAGATTGAGCTTTCCTGTCCACAGTGTGCCGATCCAGCAAAAGATCTGAATGGCCGATGGAATCGCGATCATCAGGCTCGCGGCGGTGAAGAAGCTCTTGCCCAGCTCCGGGATGTTGGTCGCGAACATGTGGTGCACCCACAGTCCGAACGCAAGAAACGCAGTGGCTATGAGTGACAGCACCATCGCGGGATAGCCGAACATCGGGCGGCGCGCGAAAGTCGGAATGATCGACGAGATGAAGCCGAGCGGCGGAATGAAGATCAGATAGACCTCGGGATGACCGAAGAACCAGAAAAGGTGTTGCCACAAGAGCACGTCGCCGCCCTTGGCCGGGTTATAGAAATGCGTGCCGACGAGGCGGTCGAGAATCAGCGCGGTGCTGCACAACATGACAGCAGGCATCGCGAAGATGACCATGAACTGCGTGACGAGCGTGGCCCACACGAACAGCGGCATGCGGTTAAGCGACATGCCGGGCGCGCGCAGCTTGAAGATCGTCGTGATGAGCACGACCGCTTCGAGCAGGCCCGACAACTCGGTGAACGTGATCATCTGCGCCCAGATATCGGCGCCCTTGTTCGGCGAGTAATCGGGACCGGCAAGCGGCACATAGCTGAACCAGCCCGCGTTCGGCGCGGTGTTCACGGCGAGCGACGCGAAGAGCAGCAGCCCGCCGAACAGAAAAACCCAGTAGGCATAGGCGTTCACGCGCGGAAAGGCGATGCTGCGCGCGCCGATCATCAGCGGCACGAGGAATGTGGCGACCGCCTGCATCACGGGCACGGCGAAGAGGAACATCATCGTCGTGCCGTGCATCGTGAAGAGTTCGTTATAGAGATTCGGCCCGATCAGGCGCTGATCGGCACGCGCGAGCTGCGCGCGCATGACGAGCGCGAGCAGTCCCGCAAGCAGGAAGAACACAAATGTCGTGACGATGAAGCGCCTTGCGATCGTCTTGTGATTGACCGCGCACAACATGCCGATGAACCCGGGCGGGTCGCTCCACGTCGCCGCGAGCGCCGCGCGCACTTCGGGCGATGCGTGCGGGCCGTCGACGAGACTGGGGGCGTTCGGCTCGTTGCTCATTTGAGCGTCTCCATCCACGTGAGCAGCGCATTCAGGTCGGCGGGCGGCAGGCGCGTGGGCGGCATGACCGTGCCGGGCTTGAGCGCGCGCGGATCGACTATCCATCCAGTCAGGTTGTCGCGATTGTTCGCCAGCGTGCCGGCGGCGAGCGTCCGGCGGCTCGCGATGTGCGTAAGATCCGGGCCGAGCGTGCCTTGCGCTCCGCTGCCGCGGACGGTGTGACAGCGCGCGCAATCCTGGCTCATGAACACGTCGCGGCCACGCACGGCGATTTCGTCCGAAGGCGTTTGCGCAGCCTTGCGCTGTTGCGCGGCCCATGCTTCGTACTGCGCGGGTGGATCGGCTGTGATCGAGAAGGCCATCAGCGCGTGTTCGTAGCCGCAGAACTCGGCGCATTGCCCGCGATAAACGCCTGCTTTATCGGCGCGGAATTCGATGGTCGCATCGCGCCCGGGAATCATGTCCCTCTTGCCGTGCAGGTTCGGCACCCAGAACGTGTGGATGACATCGGCGGCCTTTAACGATACGACGACTGGCCGCCCGACCGGGACGTGCAGCTCGTTTGCGAGCACGAAACCGGGCGCCTCGCCATCGGGAAGATAGCGCGCCTGCCACCACCATTGATAACCCGTCATCTCTATACGCAGCGCGTTGTCGACCGGAAGGCGCGAGAGCGCTCGATCCGTAAGTACGTCCGCGAGCACCAGCCCGAAGAGGAGAAATGTGGAAACGGCTGTCGAAGCGACGACCCAGAAGCGCACCTGCGGCTCGCGGCGGCCGATGGCGGACAGGTCCGCAGGCGTCGCGTGATCGGCACGTGGCGCGCGGATCATTGCGATCAGGCAGGCGAGCAGGATCGCTGCGAAAACGATGCAGCAGACGGCCAGTGTCAGATGCCAAAGATCTAGGATACGGCTGGCCTGAATGCCTGCCGGGCTCAGTGCGCTCTGCATGATCGCTCGCTGGACAGAAGGCGGACGTTCAGACTAGGGAGCAATCGCTGTGCCACGAAAGCGAAGGCTATCGGAAAGGGAATGCGGTTTGCTTGAGCCTCGCATAGAAGCATTAAGACGACGCTCGAGGCAAAGACATGGCCGAATCAGACAATGCCGCTCGCAAGAACGGCGCATACCCGTATTCGTCGGGCGGATGGGGATCGCTCAGGGCGGTCACGGGTGCGCTCATTCACGAGAAGGTGCCGCTCAAACTCAGCACTGTGCTGCTCAAGCAGAACAAGCCCGAAGGCTTCGCGTGCGTGAGCTGCTCATGGGCGAAGCCGGCCGATCCGCACACGTTCGAGTTCTGCGAAAGCGGCGCGAAGGCGACTGCGTGGGATCTCACGGCGAAGCGCATGACGCCGCAGTTCTTCGAGCTTCACACCGTCGCGGAGCTGTGCGCGTGGCATGACCACGATCTCGAAGACGCAGGACGTCTGACCGCGCCATTGCGCTATTACGCCACTACGGACAAGTACGTGAGCGTCACCTGGGAAGAAGCGTTCGAGGATATCGGCCGCGAGTTGCGCGCGTTCGATCCGAAGGGCGTCGCGTTCTATGCGTCGGGGCGCGCATCGCTGGAAACGTCGTACATGTACCAGCTTTTCGCACGCATGTACGGCACCAACAATCTGCCGGACAGCTCGAACATGTGTCACGAAAGCACGAGCGTCGGACTGAAGGAAGCCATTGGCGTGGGCGTCGGCACGGTTACGCTCGACGACTTCGAGAAGACCGATCTCATGTTCTTTTTCGGGCAGAACGTCGGGACCAATAGCCCGCGCATGCTGCATCAGCTTCAAGACGCCAGAAAACGCGGCGTGCCGATCATCACGTTCAACCCGTTGCGCGAGCCGGGCCTTTTGAAGTTCGCCAATCCGCAATCGCCGCTCGAGATGATGACGCCTGCGCATACGCAGATCAGCACGCAATACCATCAGGTGAAGACGGGCGGCGACACGGCGGCGTTGCTGGGCATCTGCAAGACCGTCATCGATGCCGACGATCGCGCGAAGGAACGCGGCGAGCCGCGCGTGCTCGATGTCGATTTCATCGATACGCACACCGTGGGGTTCGAAGCCTTCGCGGACTATGTGCGCGCCGCGTCGTGGAGCGAGATCGAGCGCGTGGCGGGACTGCCGCGTGCGGACCTCGAAGCCGCGGCCGCGGAATACATGCGTGCGAACGCGGTGATGGCGCACTACGGCATGGGGATCACGCAACACAGAGAGGGCGTGCAGAACGTGCGCATGCTGTGCAATCTCCTGTTTTTGCGCGGCAACATCGGCAAGCCGGGCGCGGGGCCGTCGCCGGTGCGCGGACATTCGAACGTGCAGGGGCAACGCACAGTGGGCATTACCGAGAAGCCAGAACTCGCGCCGCTCGACAAGCTCGCAAGCCAGTTCGGATTCGAGCCGCCGCGCGAGAAGGGCATGAACATCGTTGAAACTTTCGAGGCGATGCTCGACGGCAAAGTCAGCGCGATCATCAATCTCGGCGGCAATCTCGTGCGTTCGGTTCCGGACCGCATGCGGATCGAACCGGCCTGGCGCAACCTGAAGCTCACGGTCAATGTTGCGACGAAACTGAATCGAAGTCATCTCGTGCACGGCGAGAAGTCGTACATCTTGCCTTGCCTGAGCCGCATCGAAATCGACACGCAGGCAAGCGGGGCGCAGGCCGTGTCGATGGAAGACAGCACTGGCTGCATTCATGGCTCGCGCGGTGTGGCAGAACCTGCATCGCACGATGCGCGCTCGGAGCCGTATATCGTCGCGGAACTGGCAAAGCACACGCTCGGCGCACGCTCGACCGTGGACTGGGACCGGTGGCGCAACGACTATGCGCTGGTGCGCGACGAGATCGCGAAGACCTATCCCGAGACCTTTCACGACTTCAACGAAAGAATGTGGACGCCGGGTGGCTTCCCGCGCGATCTGCCGGCGCGCGAACGCAAGTGGAAGACGAAGAGCGGCAAGGCGGAGTTCTTCGTGCCCGAGACTCTTATCGAAGATCCCGACATGCCCGAGCGCGAGCCGCAATCGTTGCGTCTCATGACGCTGCGCAGCGACAGCCAGTTCAACACGACGATCTATAGTCTCGACGACCGATTTCGCGGCATCCGCGGCGAGCGCATGGTGATCTTCATGTGCGAGGCCGACATGACGCGCCACGGGCTCAAGAAAGACGACCGCGTGACGTTGCGCACGATTTCCGACGATGGTTTCGAGCGACGCGTCGCAGGCTTGCGCATACAGCCCTACGACATACCGCAGGGATGCATCGCGGGTTATTACCCGGAGTGCAACCCGCTGCTGCCGCTATGGCATCACGCGAAGGAAAGCAAAGTGCCGGCGGCCAAGTCGATTCCGGTGTTGATCGTCGAGGTCAACGGCACGCCGCGAAGCGTGACGTGAATCACGCATCACGTGCGATGCGGCGCGCGCCTGCGGGCCGCAGACAACGCGCGATAGCGAGCGCGCCCAGCGAGATGACGGCAAGCGACGCGAGCGGAAACGTGCCGGCCGTATTCGCCGCGATCGCAGACGGATGATGTTGAGCGACGAGTTGCATGCGGCGCTTCGTCATGCGCATGCCGAGTTCGGATAGCTGTGACGCGAGCGCGCGCTCGGCGGTCGGCAGCAAGACAGTTTCTTCGTCCGCGACGTGATGCATCACTTCGCGCATGAGCTGCATGAAGCGCGCATCGTACGCGGCGTCTTGCGGACCCATTGCACGCAGCTTGGCGATCTCTTCCGTCATCGCGTCGTGCTCGGGCTTGCTCTTCGTGAGACGCTCGTCGCCGGCCATGACCTCGCTGAGCGCGGGATAGAAGATTTCTTCTTCCAGTTGTGCATGAATTTCCAGTGCCGTGCAGGCAAGCTCGACGATGGCGCGTTTTCTCCACCAAGGCGTTTGCGCGTGATAGCGATGAAAGGCCGCCATCACGTGCGTGTGATCCATGCGGATCATGGTCGTGATGGAAGGGGAACAGGATGACATGTCCACGATGACTCCTCGCCGCATTGCGGGGCTACTTTATTGTGGGGAATTCGCGCTACCGTGCTTTTACGGCACGACACTCATACAGCAAGCGTTATTCCGCGTCGGATTATCGCTGCGTCGAATGACGGATGTGTCGGCAGCGCTGCGGCATGACACTTGCACGTACCGAGGGCTCACTTCCAAAGGAGACGTCATGAGTATCTTTTCCAATATCCTGAACAAGATCTTTCACCACGACAGCGCGCCCGCCAACGCGAGCCCAGCCGCCGGACAGCCGGCCGCGCCGGCCGCGCCGGCTTCATCAACGCCCGCTGCCGCGCCTGGTTCCGCGCCTGCGCAGTCCGCGCCGACGCAGGCCGCCGCGCCTATGCAGGAAGTCGATGTCGAAGCGGTGCTGACCAAGATGCAGGCAAGTCACGGCGAACGACTCAACTGGCGAACGTCGATCGTCGATCTGATGAAGCTGCTCGGCCTCGACAGCAGCCTGTCTGCGCGCAAGGAACTCGCGGCGGAATTGCATTACACGGGAAATACGGAGGACTCGGCCGCGATGAATATATGGCTTCACAAGCAGGTCATGCAGAAGCTCGCGGAAAACGGCGGCAAAGTACCTGATGATTTGAAGTAACAGTCCCGCATCGCGGCGATGGCAAACCGAACGATGGTTCGCCATCGCCGCGCAAGGCGCGGGTCGCGCGTCAGCTCGCCTTGCCTGCGCCGAGATCCGCGCCCGTTGTCGGATCGCTCGACGGATCGGATGCGGTGCGCGAGACCATCGCCTGGAGCGTCTCTACGTCCTGCTCCGATACGCTCACCGTCGCGGTGCCGTCGCCGCCATCCACGGCCGGCTGCGGATCTTCGACGAACTTCCAGTCGCCGCCTTCATTCCACGGACCGCGTGCATCGCCGTCCTTCGACATGTTGAAGTAGACGCTCGTGAACTCCGGATTGCCCGGCAACTTGCCTTGCGGGAAGTTTGGCTGAATGGCGTGCAAGGCCTTCTCGAACGACTTCTGATGTGCGATCTCGCGCGTCATCAGAAAGCCGAGCGCGTCCCTGATGCCGGGATCGTCGGTCACATTGATGAGACGCTCATAGACGATCTTCGCGCGGGCCTCGGCCGCGATGTTCGAGCGCAGATCGGCGGTCGGTTCACCGATGGTGTCGATGTAGGCTGCGGTCCACGGCACGCCCGCGGAGTTGGTGAGCGCGGGGCCGCCGCCGTAAAGCAGCGCGGTGGTGTGCGAGTCGTTGCCGCCGCCCGTGAGTGACCGGTACAACTCCGCTTCCGATTCCACCGCTTCCGCGAGCTGACCCTTCGCGCCCTTGTTCAGCATCGCGACGATGGAGCCGATCACTTCGAGATGGCTCAACTCCTCGGTGGCGATATCGAAAAGCAGGTCCTTGCGGCCCGGATCGTCTTCCGCAACTGCCTGAGTGAAATAACGACAGGCCGCGGCGAGTTCGCCTTGCGGGCCGCCGAACTGTTCCAGCATGAGATTGGCGAGGCCGGGATTCGGACCGGCGACGCGCACGGTGTATTGCAGGCGCTTGTTATGAACAAACATGATGACGTTTCCTTGTGTAAGGCGAGCGGGGTCCCTGCCTTGAACCAGCGCTCGTCTGGGTTGCACATGTCGTTGGGCTCGCAGCGACTGAGAGGAGCGGGATTACGTCACTTGCAGTCTGGTACCGCGAGTCTCAGCGCGAGGTCTTGCGCTGGCGAAGACGCGGCCTGAATCGACCACGTCGTGGATAAAGTGCTAAAGGGCCAAAAAAATCGTCGACGAAAAGCGAGGTCGGCGCATCACATTTCAGCAACGGCTGTGCCACCGATTCTCATTTCGGCCGCAGCTCTCGGGCCAATGCGTTCACGTTGCGCGGGTGGGTATCGCAGGCATGCGCGGTGCTCCAGGTGGTGACAGGACACTCCGTCTCGACTGAAACCTCGCTGGAGCAGCAACGATGACAATCCAGAGAAAGATCGCCAACTGGCGCAGGATCGGCCACTTCTGCACGAGACGCCTCGTCGACTATGGCGAGCTGATTCCGATCGAACTCGCTGAAACCAAGAAGCGCGTATTGCACGAAGTGGTCGCGCTCGTGGCGCTCACGATCGGTGCGCTGTTCACGTTGTCTTTCGTGTCGATCGCCGTAATCGTGACCGCGGCGAGCACGCCGTATCTCGTGCTGACGGCGTGGTGCGTCGCGGGCGCCTGGTTCGCGGTTGCGGTGATCGCCGTCATTGTGATGATGTCGCGCAAGCCGGCGCAGCCGTTTCAAATGCTGCGCGAACAATTGCAACGCGACGCGGATGCCATCAGGGAGGCAGCGCAATGAAGCATGCCGAAGCTCAGGGAGCCGTGCTCGCGCGCATGGCGGAATCGCGCGCGGAGCTGATTGCCGCGCACACTGCGGACGGACCCTTGCGTGTCACGCGCGTTCCGCGTGCGCTGCCGACGACGCGCCCCGTGCCGTGGTTTCTGCGCTCTCCCAACGCCGAGTTGATTGCACTCGCGCTCGTCGGCATCGCCATTCTCGGTGTGCGCCGAACGGTGCAGACGGCGGTCGGCGCGGGATTGAGCGCATCGACACATCGTGCGTTCTCCGATGTGCTCGACGCGCTGCGCGGATGACCAGCGGATGCGCGCGCCCAACGTCGGGCGCGCCGCTTCTTCTTTATATTGGCCAGAATCAATGCAGGCGCATCGTGTTATCGCCAGCATCTTTCGGGATCTTCGCCTCCAGCTTTTCCTTGCGCTGAATCAGCTTCTTGCCGAGCGCACCGAGATCGGCGCCGGACTTTCGCAGCTTGGGAAACAAGTCTGACTCTTCTTCTTCGATGTGATGACGCACCATCTCGCTCATCACCTTGAAGGTGGCATCGAAACCGGGTTCGCCTGCTTTGAGCTTCGTGAATTTGTCGATCAGCACCTTCACGAGAAAGTGTTCGACATAGGCTTCCTCGACATCGGGGCGGTCGTCTTCTTCTAGCGCTTCCTGCGCTGCGGGATAAAGCAGTTCTTCCTCGATCATCGCGTGAACCGTGAGCTCTTCACAGGCGCGTCGCACGAGTGTGGACTTGGCATCCAGATCTTCCTTCTGGGTTTTCTCGAACGCATCGAACAGCTTTTCGACGGCGCGATGATCATCCGTCAGCAATTGAATGGCATCCTGACTTTGCGTGACGGCGGAAGTCGCGGCAGTCGTGTCCTGGGTGGGGGTCGGGCGGGGCATCGTGTTCTCCATTTCGGATTGTCAGGTGTCACGATGTAGAGCAAAGCGCGGACCCGATCAGCGGAACGCGTTCAATCAGGTTCATCCTTGTTCGATACTGTGAGTGAACTCGATTAATCCGATGACAAGAAAGTCGAGAGTCGTGTCAACCTTCCGATCATACGCGGTTGTTATGCAACTCCTGCGGACCGCCGAATTGCTCGAGCCGCAGATTCGCCAGACCCGGATTGGGAGCGGCGACGCGGACTGTGTACTGCAGATGCTTGCTATGCCCGAACATTACTTCGTGTATTTCGCGAGGACGACGCGCGAGAACGAGTTCATGAACTGCTCGACACGCTCGAAGCCGCCCGCGTCCTGTGCGAACACCGACAGGCTGTCGATCAGATGCGTGAGCAGGAAGATCAGGTCTTCCTTGGGCGTGTCGCGCTTAAGCTCGCCGCTGCGGCTCGCATGCGCTACCGCGAACTCCACCGCGCCGTGGATTTCGGTAGTGAAGCCCGCGAGCGCGGCGCGCGCTTCGTCGGTGAGGACGTCGCTTTCGAGGCGCAGCCGGCCGATCAGGCTCCACGGCTTGCGCGTCTTGCCGTTGGGGTTGTACTTGCGAAAGAGATTGCGGTTGAAGGCGATTTCCGCCTGCACCTTTTCCTGCAAGGACATGGTTTCGTCGAGCCAGATATTCTTCTGACCTTCCGTTGCGCCTGCCACGTAATCCTTCACCACCTCCTCGACGAGACTGTTCTTGTTGCCGAAGTGATAGTGGATGTTGGTCGTCGTGATGCCGAGCTCCTTCGCGATCACGCCGAACGTCGTCTTGTGATAACCGTGCGCGATCAGAAGCCGTTTGGCCACGTCCTTGATGCTGTCGTACATGGACGACCGCTGCCGGGTAGCTGGAGCCGTCTTGTCGGTTCTTGCGGTCTTCTCGGTCTGACTCAAGGTTTTCCCTCGGTGAGGATCGGTGTGGTGACTAAGCCTCATACGGGGCGAAGCAACGGCTGATTTTACACGACCCCTATCGGCCGGCCGCGTTCCTCCGTGTGCTTCGAGCGTCTTCGCATCCACTGTGTAGCCTCCATTTCTCCGTCCTCGAAATTCCCGTTGCGCGACGTTCGGGATAGATGTTAATGTCCGCTCAAGCTACTTACTAGTAAGTAAGTATAAGGGAAAACGCAAAGGGACATGACTG
>Ga0207426_1002441_pt1 | contig 11864 bp, 8 predicted proteins | sample AraplaMF_Cvi_mMS_FD_184265 | JGI IMG/M metagenome (GOLD analysis project Ga0207426, IMG submission 184265) | Arabidopsis root microbial communities from the University of North Carolina, USA - plate scrape MF_Cvi_mMS (SPAdes) (version 2) | ecosystem: Host-associated > Plants > Roots > Endosphere ...
TATGACGATCTGCTCCTCTACTGGGCGCAGATGGTCAGCGAACCGATCATCGCCGACGATATCGGCAGCCGCTTCGACCACGTGCTTGTCGACGAATACCAGGATACGAACCGGCTGCAGGCCTCGATCCTGCTCGCTTTGAAGCCTGGCGGACAAGGCTTGACCGTCGTCGGCGACGATGCGCAGTCGATCTATTCGTTTCGCGCGGCCACCGTGCGCAACATTCTCGACTTTCCCGCCGCGTTCAGCCCCTCGGCAAACATCATCACGCTCGATCGCAACTACCGTTCGACGCAGACGATCCTCGCGGCGGCGAACGCCGTCATCGACCTCGCCTCGGAGCGCTTCACCAAGAACCTCTGGACCGAGCGCCAATCGGCCCAACGTCCAAGGCTCGTCACCGTGCGCGACGAAGCCTACCAGGCGCGATACGTGGCGGACAAGGTGCTGGAGAACCGCGAAGAAGGCGTGAAGCTCAAGCAGCAGTCGGTGCTTTTCCGCGCCTCGCATCATAGCGGAGCGCTGGAGGTCGAGCTGACCCGGCGCAACATTCCGTTCGTGAAGTTCGGCGGGCTGAAGTTCCTCGACAGCGCGCACGTGAAGGACATGCTCGCGGCTCTCCGCTTTGCTCAGAACCCGCGCGACCGCGTCGCCGGCTTCCGGTTGATGCAGCTGCTCCCGGGTGTCGGGCCGTCGACGGCGCAGCGCGTCATCGACCAGATGGCCGCGGATGCCAGCCCGATGCAGGCCCTTTCCGACCTGCCGGCCCCTCCCCGCTCGGGCGAGGATTGGACGGCCTTCGTTGCGATGCTGCAGGAGGTGAAGACCGGCAAGGCCGGCTGGCCGGCAGAAATCGGCCTCGTCCGCGAATGGTATTCGCCGCATCTCGAGCGCCTGCACGAGGATGCATCGACGCGCCAAGCCGACCTTCTGCAACTCGAGCAGATCGCCAGCGGCTATCCTTCCCGTGAGCGTTTCCTGACGGAGTTGACGCTCGACCCGCCGGATGCGACCAGCGACCAGGCCGGTGTGCCGCTGCTCGACGAGGATTATCTGATCCTCTCCACGATCCATTCCGCCAAGGGGCAGGAATGGACGCGGGTGTTCATGCTGAACGTCGTCGACGGCTGCATCCCGTCCGACCTCGCCGTCGGCACCAGCGCCGAGATCGAGGAGGAACGGCGACTGCTCTACGTCGCGATGACCCGCGCCAAGGACAATCTCGACCTCGTCGTGCCGCAACGCTTCTTCACGCACGGCCAGAACGCGCAGGGCGACCGGCACGTCTATGCGTCGCGCACGCGCTTCATTCCGGCAACCTTGCTGCAGTTCTTCGAGGTGGTCGGCTGGCCGCAATCCAGAGCCGATGGCGGCGCGTCGCATCAGGCGCGACAGGTGCGCGTCGATGTCGGAGCACGCATGCGCGGGATGTGGCGCTAGAGCGCCAGCGGCGGCTCCGCGGGCTTGAAGAAGGCGTCGATGGCCGCCTGGTCGACCGCCTCTGGTGTCGCCGGCATCCACTGCGGATTGCGATCCTTGTCGATAATGGCGGCGCGGATGCCCTCGTAGAAATCCGGGCTTTTCAATATCTGCTGGCAGGCGCCGAGTTCGCGGTTCAGGCATTCGGCAAGGTTCCTGCTTTGCCGGCCCTGGCGCAGCAGACGAAGCGCAAGTTTCAGGCTGGTCGGGGAGCGGGTCCGGATGATCCGCAGCGTTTCGGCGGCAAAATCGCCGGGCTCCTTCCCAAGCGCATCGATGACTTCCTCGACGGTGCCGAAATGAAAGCAACGTTCGATCAGGTCGCGGTTGCTTTTGACGGCGCTCGTCCCCGGATCGCTGGAGAGATTCTTCAACACCACCTCGACGTCACGGGGCGTCGCGTTTCGCGGCAGTTCCGCCAGCGTATCGACGATGTCAGGCAGCCGGAAGGAAGCGATGTGGTGATCGGCCAGTCCGGCATAGACGATGTCGGCCGCGTCGACGGTCAGTCCCGTCAGCCCCATCCAGGTGCCGGCCTCGCCGGGCGCGCGCGGCAGCAGCCAGGTCGCCCCGACATCCGGAAAATAGCCGATCCCCGTTTCCGGCATGGCAAGCTTGGTTCGCTCCGTTACGACGCGGTGGCGGCCGTGCGATGACAGGCCTACGCCGCCGCCCATGGTGATGCCGTCCATCAGCGCCACATAGGGCTTTGGGTAGGTCGCGATCCGGTGATTCAGGCGGAATTCTTCGCGCCAGAAGGTCGTGGCTAGGTCGGTGCCGGCGCGGCCGCTCTCGTGCAGCGCGCGAATGTCGCCGCCGGCGCAGAAGCCGCGCTCCCCCTCGCCCGAAACGATCACCATGGCGATGCTGGCGTCTGCCGCGAAGTCGCCCATTGCGGCGGCAAAGGCGCGGACCATATCGAGTGTCAGGCTGTTCAGCGCACGCGGTCGATTGAGGCGGATGATGCCGGCCGAGCCGCGCCGTTCGACAATCACCTCACTCTGGTGAACCTCGTCTCGCATGCTGACCTCCTCGCTCGTTGCATCCTTCGCGTCGCAATCCGGCGTCAAGCGAACCGGTGCCATCAACCGTCATGCCACCTTAGCGCACTCGACGGCATAGTCGATGGCCGGGCTGGGATTGATTTCGTTTCTCAGAACGAGGCGGCGGCGAGCGCTCGATGGAGGCTCTGAAGATCGTCGACGTTGCGATCCATCAGGAACTGTTCCCAGTCGAGCGCGCTTTGGACGATTGTCTCCAATGAATCGTGTGTCGGCTTCCAATCCAGAACGCGTTGGGCAAGGCTTGAGTCCGCAACAACACTTGCGGCATCGCCCGGACGCCTCGGCGCCATGTGGATCTTGAAGGAGTGTCCGTGCAGGCGCGTGACCATGTTGAGCACGTCGAGCACCGAATAGCCGGCGCCGTAGCCGCAATTGGCAACCAGCGAGCCGCTCCCACGACGCAGATGCTGCAGCGCCTTCAGGTGAACCGCGGCGAGATCGCTGACATGGATGTAATCGCGCACGCCGGTACCGTCATGAGTCGGGTAATCGATGCCGTAGACATGAACGCCGGTGCGTTTGCCGAGTGCCGCCTCGCAGGCGACCTTGATCAGGTGGGTGGCGCCTGATGTCGATTGACCGCTGCGCCCCAACGGGTCGGCGCCGGCGACGTTGAAGTAGCGCAGCGCGACATAGTTGAAGTCGTAGGCTGCCGCCGCGTCCCGCAGCATGAATTCCGTCATCAGCTTGGACTGGCCGTAAGGATTCTCGGGATTGAGCGGCGCGGTCTCCCTGACCGGCTCGGACGTCTTCTGCGGCCCGTAGACGGCGGCGGTGGAGGAAAAGACGAAATGGCGGATGTTGGCATTGATCGCAGCGCTCAACAGCGCCCGCGTCTTGCCGGAATTGTTGTCGTAATAGGCAAGCGGATCGGCGACGGATGCAGGCACGATCGCGGAGCCGGCAAAATGGATAATGGCGTCGACGTCGTTCTCGATGAAGATCGTCTTCAGAAGCTGGGCATCGGCGACATCGCCGAGATAGAAGCGCGCACGCGGAGAGACCGCCCAGCGAAAGCCGGTCGAAAGATTGTCCAGGACAACGACGTCTTCGCCCGCATCCAGCAATGTCCAGACCATGTGGCTGCCGATGTAGCCCGCGCCACCCGTGACCAAAATTGCCATATCCCGCATCCCCGCTTCATTCACGCGGGGGCATCTGACGCTGCTTTCCTTTCAGAATTTCCTATCGAAAGCGCGCTGCGGGGCTTCCTCGCGGGTAAGTTTGATGGCGTGGTTAGAGGCCGATTTCGGGCTCCGCTACAATTTTATCGATGTACTATTTCGAGGGCTCTTTTCTGCGGCAGCTCACAGGTCCTGACTTTCAATGCCGCCGAAGGAATTTGGTAAGATCTTCCCACAGGATCACTATCCCAATGACGAACAGCCCGCCGGGCACCAGATAATACAGGGTCCTGACGGGATAAACGGTGAAATACAGCAGGTACAGGACGCCATAGATTCCGGAGATGACGAGCACCGTTCCCAATAAGAGAGAAATTATCTTCCTCACCACGGTCCCACTCTCCCCGCTAAACCTCTAAGGGAATTGCTACACCAAACATGCCCAAGCTGTATAGCTGGCATGCCAGTCGTAAAGACAACTGGACTGGCAGGAGCAACAATGCCAGCCCTACTGGACACGGAACCGACATAGGCTGAGAGCGAATATTTTCAATCCATTGTCGGAGTGACAAAGATAGGTTCGTCCTCGGGCATTCCCATGCTGCATTCAAAGGAGGATCATCATGCCCAACACGATACGTCTTCACCGCATCCTGGCTGCCAGCCCTGAGAAAGTCTATCGCGCATTCCTGGAGGCGGATGCGCTAGCCAAATGGCTTCCGCCAAATGGGTTTACCTGCACGGTGCATCATCTGGAGCCAGCGGTCGGCGGAACACACAGGATGTCCTTCCGGAACTTTACGACTGGAAATAGCCACTCCTTTGGAGGCAGCTATCTGGAATTGGTTCCGAACGAGAAGCTCCGTTACACGGACAAGTTCGACGACCCGAACCTTCCCGGTGAAATGGAGGTCACGGTAACCTTGAAGAAGGTCTCTGTCGGCACCGAACTGAATGTTGTCCAGGCGGGCGTACCGGACCTTATTCCCCCGGAGGCATGCTATCTCGGTTGGCAGGAATCGCTGCGCAATCTGGCAAAGCTCGTCGAGCCCGAAATCAACGATTGAGGAGCTAGGCAATCCTAAGCGAAAGTGGAGCTTGGCGGTTGAAGCCGCCTCGCTCCTCCAGGCTATTGCCGTGAGGGAGCCGCAGGCGCACCTTCGTCTGTCAGCTTTTGATCCCATTAAAGCTTGAGGATGTCGTCGCAGCACCGTTGGGCAGCGAACTCGATCTGCGCCGGGTCGCGCACGAAGCGCCAATCGACTAGTGACAACGATAAATAGTTTCCTTCGAGCGCCAGAGCGCCAGTCTAACCCCTGCGGTTGCAATGCCTCTAACCATCGGGCCGCGAAGATGTTATAGTCCCCACGCTTTAGCATCCGTGGGCAGGCATCCGGAGGGGGATCCATGAGGATGACGAGGAAGCAGTCCGGCCTTAAAAAGAGCGCTGAGGAGTGGGGACGGGCGCGGGAGCAACGACCGAACCCTCCGCCGGAGAGGCGCAAGACCTTGCGCACCAAACGACCAATCTGCCGACAACGCCGTTGGCCGCCCATCAGACAACCTATTTCTTCAAGAACTCCGCCTTCGAATTCGTCCTCCTGGCGAGCCTCGGTCGCGCCTACTACCAGGGCGCAAACATCGGCAAGGTCCTGTTCACCATCCGGCAGATCGAAGACGGCAACTTCGACAGCGCGTACCGGGCGATGATCGCCGCTGGCGATGAAGCCCGCCTCCTGGCCGAAAACTCGGCAGATGGCGGTCACACGGAAAGCGCGCGGCAGGCCTATCTCTGGACGCAGAGTTTCTATGACAGCGCCATCTACTTCGCGGACGGCACCGGTGATCCAATGCGGGTTGCGGCAGCCTGGCAGATGATGGACGATTGCTGGCTGAAGTCGATCGATCTATGCGATCCCCCAGTTGAACAGATCAGCATTCCTTATGAGGGCGTAGGCCTGCGTGGCTTCTATTTCCGGGGCAAGAGCGCCCGGGAAAAGCGCCCCCTGCTGATCCTCGTCAACGGCAGCGACGGCTCAGCGCTCGACATGTGGATGCTTGGCGCAGCCGGAGCAACGGCGCGAGGTTACGACTGCCTGACGTTCGACGGGCCGGACAAGGTTACGCCCTGTGGAAGCAGCAACTCACCTTCAGGCCGGATTGGGAGCATGTTGTCACGCCGGTGGTCGACTTTGCCCTGGGCCGTCCCGGTGTCGATCCGAAGAGGATCGCGATCCAGGGCATCAGCCAGGCCGGATACTGGGTTCCGCGCGCGGTTGCGTTTGAGAAGCGGATCGCCGCCGCCATCGTTGATCCCGGTGTCTGCGATGTTTCCAAATCATGGACGGCCACGCTGCCGCCTCCGATGATCGAACTCCTGAAGGCAGGCCGCAAGGATGAGTTCGACGGCAATCTGAACAAGATGCTGGACCCGGCCACCAAGAAATCCGTGGCCTTCCGGATGAGACCTTATGGCGTGACGTCGTATTTCGACGCCTTCAAAGCGACGATGGCGTACAACCTCATGGACGTTGCCGGGAAGATCGAGTGCCCGATGCTGATTACCGAGCCGGCCAACGAAGCATTCTGGCCAGGGCAGTCGCGCCAGCTATACGACCTCTTGAGCTGTCCCAAGACGCTGATCCCCTTCTCGGCATCCGACGGCGCGGACCTGCACTGCGAGCCGGCGGCATATGGGCTGAGGGACCTGCGCGTGTTCAACTGGCTCGACGAGACGCTCGGAGCAATCTAGCTATGGTCTGGGAAGGATAATCGCCCGGGTCGAGCCGGCTCCACACTCCTAGAGCTTGAGGATGTAGTCGCACAGCCTGTCGGCCGCCATCTGGATCTGGGCCGGGTCGCGCAGGAAGCAGGCGCGCAGAAAGAGCTCGCCGCCAGCGCCGAACGCCGCGCCGGGTGCCAGCCCGACACCCGTCTTGTCGACGATGTCGATCGCTGCCTTGCGGCTGTCGGTCACGCCGTCGATCTTCAGGAATGCATAGAGGGCGCCGTCCGGCTTCAGCGTCTCGACGCGGTTCGTTGCAATCAGCGCGTCGCACAGGATGTCGCGGGAGCGTCTGGCCTTGTCGATGTTCGACTGCACGAAGCTGTCGCCCTCATTCAGGGCCGCGACCGCACCACGCTGCATGAACTGCGCCACGCCCGAGGTCGAATACTGGATGAGGTTCTCGATCACCTGGCCGGTTTGCGGCGGGGCAACGATCCAGCCGACACGCCAGCCGGTCATCGACCAGTTCTTGGAGAAGGAGTTGACGAACATCACCTTGTCGTCGGGCTCCATCACATCGAGGAAGGACGGCGCGCGACCGCCGGCAAAGTAATAGCGCGCGTAGATCTCGTCGGCCATGATCCAGAGATCGTGCTTGCGCGCGAGCGCCAGGATGGCTGCGAGATCATGCTTGGTTGCGGTCCAGCCGGTCGGATTGGACGGCGTGTTGATGAACAGCCCCCTGGTCTTCGGGGTGATGGCCGCCGCGATGCGGTCGAGATCGACCGCCCACTTGCCGCCCTCGAAGGTCAGCTGCACGCCGACCGATCGGGCGCCGGCAATTTCCAGGGCGGCGGCGATGTTCGGCCAGGCAGGCGTCAGGTAGACAAGCTCGTCGCCCGGCGAGGTCAGCGCCTGCACGGCGATCTGGATCGCCTGCATGCCGGAACCAGTGACATAGAAATGCTCGACCGGCAGAGAGAGGTCGAAATGTCTGGCATAGTAGTCGGAAAGCGCCTGACGCAGTTCCGGGATGCCGCGCTGATAGGTATAGAAGGTCTCGCCGCTCGACAGCGCTTCGATCGCCGCCTTGTTGATGAAATCCGGCGTCGACAGATCTCCCTCGCCGACCCAAAGCGGCAGGAGGCCGTCACGGCCACGGGCATAGTTGACGACTTCGACGATCCCGCTTTCTGGCGCCAGGAGGGCGCGCGGGCTAAGACTGCTGACTATCGACATGCATCACTCCGGTTTGCGCCCATATAAAGCAAATAAGGCGGCAAATCCCATGACATTCGGTGATGCGATATCGATTTTCGTGATGGATGAGCCCCGCGCCCGTCGGCGAAGGCTCATAATCTCATCAGACGGCCGGACGCTTGGCCAGCAGGTCGCGAATTTCCGTCAGCAGCGCCACATCGGCCGGCGGCGCGGCGGCCTCGTCCTTGGCCTCCTTGATCTTCATCTGCTTGTCCACCTGCTTCTGGAGCGTATTCACGCCCTTGACCATCAGGAAGATAATCCATGCGAGAATCATGAAGTTGATCAAAACCGTGATGAAGCTGCCATAGGCCAGGACCGCGCCCTGCTGACGGGCAGCAGTCAGTGTCGGCGCGTTCACGTTGGACGACAGGCCGATGAAATAGTTCGAAAAGTCGAAGCCGCCGAAAATGGCACCGACGATCGGCATGATGATATCGTCCACCAGCGACCTGACGATCCCCCCGAAAGCGCCGCCGATGATAACACCGACAGCAAGGTCCATGACATTGCCGCGGGCGATAAATGCTTTGAACTCATTGAGCATCCGATCCGTCTCCCTCTGATGCAGTCGCACTGACAGGTCATTGTTTTTATTAGCTACATGTTCAATGCAATTATTCAATTGCCAATTACAAATTATTGGGCCGGCGTGCGGTCTTTGACTTAAGACCTATACACCCCCTGATGTTCAAGGACGCCAAATTCCCGTAATCTCCAATAGTCCGGGAGAACCGGTGCATGGTGCATCGGTGGAGGTTCAATGCTGCCAGGCTGGGTCATACTTGCATCTGCTTTCGGCTATCTGCTGCTGCTCTTTGCGGTCGCGAGCCATGGCGACCGCAGGCGTCGGATGTTCGGAACGCCCGTGGGCGGCCGCCCGGCGGTCTATGCGCTCAGCCTCGCGATCTACTGCACCTCCTGGACGTATTTCGGTGGTGTCGGACTGGCATCGCAACGCGGGCTGGAATTCCTCGGCATCTATATCGGCCCAATCCTCGTCTTCACGCTCGGGATGCCGGTGCTGCGGCGGATCATCGAGCTCGCGAAGGCCGAGAAGCTGACATCCGTCGCCGATTTCATCTCCGCGCGCTACGGCAAGAATCCGGCGGTCGCGACAATCGTGGCATTGATCTCCCTCGTCGGCGCTATCCCCTATATCGCCCTGCAGCTCAAATCGGTGTCGAGCACCGTGACGGCTATGCTCAACCCGTCGGATTACGGCATCGGCAGCGGCAACCTCTATTTTCTCGACCTGCCACTGCTCGTAACGCTAGTGCTCGCCTGCTTCGCGATCATGTTCGGCACGCGCCACACGGATGCGACCGAGCACCAGGACGGGTTGATCCTTGCCGTCGCCATGGAGTCGGTGGTCAAGCTGTTTGCCTTCCTCACCGCCGGCGTCTGCGTGGTCTGGTTCCTTTTCGACGGTCCATCCGATCTCTGGCAGAAGGCCAGCGAAAACCAGCTCGTGCTCTCGGCCCTGAACTACCAGACACCGATCAGCCGCTGGATCACGCTGACGCTGTTGTCCGCGTTTGCGATCATCATGCTGCCGCGACAATTCCACGTCACCGTTGTCGAGAACAGGACCGCCCGGGAGCTTCGGCTGGCCGGCTTCCTCTTCCCTCTCTATCTCGTTGCCATCAATCTCTTCGTGCTGCCGGTGGCGATCGGTGGCCTGCTGACGTTTGGCGGCAGCGGCAATGCCGATCTCTACGTGCTTTCGCTACCGCTTACCGGGCAGATGCCCTTTGTCTCGCTGATTACCTTCATCGGCGGCTTTTCCGCCGCCACCGCCATGGTGATCGTCGCTTCGGTGGCGCTGTCGATCATGGTGTCGAACGACATCATCATGCCGATCTTCCTGCACCGGAAGCTCGTCGACTGCTCGGGTCAGCGCAGCGATTTCGCCAAGACGCTGCTCAACATAAGGCGCAGCGCGATCTTCGCCGTACTGCTGCTCGGCTACGCCTATTATCGTTCAACCGACAGCACGACGGGGCTGGCCTCGATCGGCCTCCTCTCCTTCGCCGCGATTGCGCAGATGGCCCCTTCCTTGTTCGGTGGCCTTGTCTGGCGGCGAGCCAATGCGCGCGGTGCCATTCTTGGGCTGACGTCGGGCTTCGTGATCTGGGTCTACCTGCTGTTCCTGCCTTCGCTTGGCGGACCGGACTATTCGGGTGTCGCAAGCGCAGTCCTCGGTTTCATCTTTCCCGGCACGACGATCTTTTCGGCACCCGATGCCGATCCGCTGGTCAATGCCACGGTCATGAGCCTGCTCGTCAACACCGCCTTCTTCGTCGTCGGATCGGTTACCCGCAATGCGCGGCCGCTCGAACGCATCCAGGCCGGCATCTTCGTCAAGCGGCAGTCCCGCTCGCAGTTTGCCACGCGCGGCTGGAAGACCCGCATCAGTATCGCCGATCTCAAGGCGACGGTCTCGCGTTATCTCGGCGAGGAGCGCATGGAGCGTTCGTTCCAGACCTACCAGCAGAATTCGGGCCGCAAGCTGGAGGACGACCAACCAGCCGACATGGCGCTCATTCATTTTGCGGAACAGCTACTCGGCAGCGCCATCGGCTCTTCCTCCGCTCGACTTGTGCTGTCGCTGATCCTTCAGAAAGTGGAGGACGCCTCGGCCGACACCGCCTGGCTGCTCGACCAGGCGAGCGAGGCCCTGCAATATAACCAGGACATGCTGCAGACGGCGCTGTCTCAGATGGACCAGGGCATCGCTGTCTTCGACAGCTCGAACAACCTGACGATCTGGAACCGCCGTTTCCGGCAGTTGCTGGACCTTCCGGAGAATACCGGACAGGTGGGCTTCCCGCTCGCCGACATCGTGGCGATCCTCAGCCAGCGCGGCGATGTGCCAGCCGGCGACGTCAACCAGACCGTCCGGCACTTCCTGACGCTGGACAAACCCTTCGCGCTGGTGCTCGGCGGCGGCGAACGCATCATCGAAGTGCGCTCCAACGCGATGCCGGACAAGGGCATCGTCGCAACCTTTACCGACATCACCCAACGCGTCGCCGCCGACCGAGCGCTCAAGCAGGCGAACGAAACGCTGGAACAGCGCGTTGCCGAGCGGACGGCGGAACTGACCCGTGTCAATCGCGAACTCGGCGAAGCGAGAGCCGCCGCCGACGAAGCCAATCTAGGAAAGACACGCTTCTTCGCCGCTGCCGGGCACGACATCCTGCAGCCGCTCAATGCGGCCCGGCTCTATTCCTCGGCGCTTGTCGAGCGCATGGGAAAGTCCGAAAGCAGTGCGATCGTTCGCAACATCGATTCCGCGCTGGAATCGGTCGAAACCATCCTTGGCGCGGTTCTCGATATTTCGCGGCTGGACACCGGGGCGATGCGGCCGCGCCTCGCCTCCGTGCCACTTTCCGACCTGCTGGAGCGGATCCAAACGGACTTCGAGCCGATCGCCCGTGAGAAAAACCTGAAGCTGGTGGTGATGCCAACCTCGCTTCGGGTCCGCTCCGATCCCAACCTGCTTCGCCGCCTCGTGCAGAATCTTGTTTCCAACGCGATCAAATACACGATCGACGGAAAGGTGCTGGTTGGTGCGCGTCGGCGCGGACATCAGGTCGTCATCCAGGTGATGGATTCCGGGATCGGCATTCCGCCTTCGAAGTTCCGGACGGTCTTCAAGGAATTCGCCCGTCTCGACGAAGGCGCCAGGACGGCTTCCGGACTGGGCCTCGGCCTCTCGATCGTCGATCGCATCGCGCGTGTCCTCAATCACCCGGTGGAACTCCACTCGACACACGGCAAGGGCACGGATTTCCGCATCGTCATGCCGCGCGACGCGTCGCGACTACTCGAGCGCTTGGGCGCAGCCCAGCCGGTGGAGCATTCGGCGCAGAGCCTGCAGGGATTGAAGGTCCTCTGCGTCGACAACGAGCCGCATATTCTGGAAGGCATGCAGCTGCTGATCAGCGGCTGGGGCTGCGAGGTGCGATGCCTGGGTTCGCTGGCCGATGTCGGCGCGCTCGATACACGCCAGCCGCCGCCGGATCTCGTGATCGCGGACTATCACCTCGGCGACGGCACCGGCGTTTCCGCCATCCTGACGCTCAGGGAGCGTTTCATGGCGTTCATTCCGGCGCTGATCGTCACGGCCGACCGCACGCCGGAGGTCCGCGCCGAAGTCGAGCGGCACGGCATTGGGCTCCAACACAAACCGGTGCGCCCGGC
>Ga0207426_1002442_pt1 | contig 11863 bp, 8 predicted proteins | sample AraplaMF_Cvi_mMS_FD_184265 | JGI IMG/M metagenome (GOLD analysis project Ga0207426, IMG submission 184265) | Arabidopsis root microbial communities from the University of North Carolina, USA - plate scrape MF_Cvi_mMS (SPAdes) (version 2) | ecosystem: Host-associated > Plants > Roots > Endosphere ...
CAGGCCGAAATTATCCAGCACAGGAGTTTTAGACTTCGTATTGGTCTGTTTCGCTTTAGAGGCAAAACTTTTACGCTCATCTTCAAATTCTTCCTCTCCCGGATCATCAAATTCTGCCTTAGGGTCAGCAGACTTTACGAAGCCCAGCTCGTTTTTAAAAGTGTCGTAATCCACGTCAAACTGTTGTAAGATTTGTGTACAAACGTTTTCTTTATTCTTGAGGATAGAAAGCATTAAGTGCTCCGTTTCCACTGTGGGAGATTTCAGTGCCTTTGCTTCAAGCACCGTAACACGGATTACTTTCTCTGCCTGCCTTGTTAGCGGGAGGCTATTGATATTGGCGATATTCTTTCCAGTCTTATCTTTGACGGCCAACTCAACCTCCTTACGTAGTTCATAAAGGTCTACATTCAAGGCCTGCAGAATTTTAACAGCTGTCCCTTCCCCCTCTCGGATAATGCCAAGCAGCAGGTGTTCTGTGCCGATGAAATCATTCCCTAAGCGTAGAGCTTCCTCTCTGCTAAACGAAATGATCTCCTTTACTTGCGGTGAAAAATTCTGGTCCATTGTGAGAATATTAAATTATTAAAACCCTTACCGGGACTTGCTTATACAATATTAGCAAATAATTTTGATTTACCTTTACCCTAACACTTTAATAGTATAAAGATCATTGTGGATGGGTAATGAAGTAAGAAGAAGGCTGTTATTGGGCAGGATTCCGATTACTTATTTACTAAATCTAATAAAACAAAACCTTAACGAATGGAATTCAAAATTGATACCAAAGAAAAAATTCTCGTTGTACAGCCGCAAATAAGTTTGTTGGATGCTAATTTGGCAGATGCCTTTGTAAAAGAAGTATCAGATCTCCCAGGTTTAGAAGGTCGCAATCTTATACTGGATCTGGCATTGGTGTCAAATACGGACGAAGCTGGCCTGCAAGCCATTTTAACAGTTTACAACCAGCAGTATGACAGCAGTCTTTCCTGCGCACTCACCGGGCTTAACAATGACCTTTTAGCAAAAATTAAGGTAGCCGATGAAAACGTTGTAAACCTCGCCCCTACTATGTTAGAAGCTATAGACCTCGTCATGATGGAGGACCTGGAAAGGGAATTATTAGGCGAAGATGAATAATTTTTGTGCGTTGCCTCAGTGCAGCCATTTGGTTCCGGAATGTGGAAAATGGTTCCATATTCCGGAATTTATCATTTTATAAATGCGTATTTTCGGGCATGTTTGCGGTAACCATATTAGGTAATAATTCGGCTCTTCCCACGTTAGACAGGCATCCAACGGCACAGGTAGTCACATGTAACGATATTTTGCTACTTGTAGACTGCGGAGAAGGCACTCAAGTGCAGATTGCACGTTATAAAATCCGGCGCAGCCGGCTCAAGTACATATTTATCAGTCATTTACACGGAGATCATTACTTTGGTCTGATCGGATTGATCAATACCTTAAGTTTGCTGGGGCGGCAGGATCCTCTTTATTTATTCGGCCCTCCTGAACTGGAACAGATCCTCAAACTCCAGATGGAATGTGCAGCTACCACCCTGCAATTCGAAATGCATTTCACCCCTTTATTACCGGAAAATCAAGGTATTATCGTGAATGATAAGGAACTGCAGGTAAGCTATTTTGCGACCCAGCACCGTATTCCCTGTTATGGATTTGTGTTCGATATGCAGAAACGTAAAAGAAGGATCATCCCCGAACAGGCAAGGGCATATGAAATTCCTGCCGCTTATTTCTCTCAGTTAGCAGAAGGGGCTGACTATCAGCGTAAAGATGGCACTCTCGTCAAAAATGACTGGGTGACCCTTCCTCCTGCCCCGGGCAAGAAATATGTGTATTGTGCGGATACAAGGTATACAGAAGACCTGTTACCCTATGTCCATAAAGCAGACCTGGTGTATCACGAAACGACTTATTTGCATAACCTGGCAGAAAGAGCGGCGGAAAGGTATCATAGCACCAGTGTGCAGGCAGCGACATTAGCGGCAAAAGGAGAAGCCAAAAAATTGATTATCGGGCATTTTTCGTCAAAATATACAGAATTGACGCCTTTCCTGGAAGAATGCAGACCGGTATTTCCAAATACGGATCTGACTGTAGAAGGGGCTAGTTATATCATTTAAAAATTAGGGGCACAGCTGTACGCTGCGCCCCTAATTTTTACTGTTCAAATAAAAAAAGCTTTTGCCGCTGGCAAAAGCTTTTTTTATTTTATTTAAAACGCTTAACGAAAGCGGCAATCCTCGCCTGCAATCCGCTGCTCACCGGCACTACCGGCAAACGGAATACATTTTCGATCAATCCACCCTCCTGTAAAAACGCTTTCACGCCCGCAGGGTTGTTTTCTTCAAACATGAGATCAAAAGCTTCCTGCAATTTATAATGTAAAGTTCTTGCTGCCGGGAAATCGTTCTGCAATGCAGCACGTACCATTCCAGCAGTATCTTTTGCAAAATAATTCGCTGCTACTGAGATCAAACCATCCATACCGGTAGCAATCTGAGGCATAGCCAGGGCATCATCCCCGCTTACCACGATGAAATCTTTCGGCTTATCACGGATGATCTGCATACACTGCACCATATCACCACTTGCTTCCTTCATAGCCACAATGTTTTCCACTTCGTGAGCCAGGCGCAGGGTGGTCTGAGCTGTCATATTACGACCTGTACGACCAGGAACGTTGTAGAGAATAACCGGCTTTGGCGAAGCTGCCGCTACGGCCTTATAGTGCTGGAAGATGCCTTCCTGACTTGGTTTGCTGTAATAAGGAGCTACGCTAAGTATGGCAACTGCTTCATCGAGCGGACAAGTTTCGAGACGCTTGACTACATCACGGGTGTTGTAATCTCCAATACCCACCACCACAGGCACACGCTTGGCCACCTTTTCGAAGGTGAACTTCATGATGTCCAACTTCTCTTCTGCGCTCAGTGTAGGTGTTTCACCGGTTGTCCCCAGGGATACTACATAGTCAACCCCGCCGGCAATCACATGATCTATGACTCTCTCTAAAGCATTCCAGTCGATGCTTTCGTCTTTTTTAAAGGGCGTAACCAGCGCAACACCGGTGCCTCTTAATTGTTCCATAATGCGTAAAAATTCCGGATAAGAAATTTCAAATAGCCTCCCGGCATCTCCCTTCAAGGGAAATTCCTGAAAGGAGGTGCAAAGATGACAATTTGAAATGGTTTATGTCAAATTATTTTTAACGTTCGTCAAAAAAGCCCATGTTGCTGTATTTGTCAATACGCTGTTCGATTCTGGTGTCGGCATCGATCTTTTTCAGCGCTGCCAGCTCTTCTTTGATTTTTTGCTTCAGGATCACCGCCATTTCATCAGGGTTTACGTGCGCGCCACCCAGCGGTTCATTGATTACGCCATCTACCAGGCCGAAATTCTTCATGTGGTCGGAGGTCAGTTTCAGCTCTTCCGCTGCCTTTTCCTTGAAGTTCCAGCTACGCCAGAGGATGGTAGAACAGTTTTCGGGAGAAATTACGGTATACCAGCTATTTTCCAGCATCAGTACGCGGTCTCCGATACCAATGCCCAGGGCACCACCGGAAGCACCTTCACCGATAATGATGCAGATAACCGGCACACGGAGTTTCACCATTTCAAATATATTGCGGGCAATTGCCTCACCCTGCCCACGCTCTTCCGCTTCGAGACCTGGGTATGCACCCGGGGTATCTATCAGCGTTACAATGGGCTTGTTGAACTTTTCAGCCAGTTTCATGAGACGCAATGCCTTGCGATAGCCTTCAGGATTTGCCATACCGAAATTGCGGATCTGGCGCATTTTGGTGTTTACACCCTTCTGCTGACCGATGAACATCACAGTTTCGCCATCCAGGTCAGCGAAACCGCCTACCATCGCCTTATCGTCCTTTACATTCCTGTCGCCATGCAGCTCCACAAAATTGGTACACATCTTCTCAATGTACGCCAGGGTATAGGGCCTATCCGGGTGCCTGCTAAGCAGTACCTTTTGGTAACTGGTCAGATGATCATAGATTTCCTGACGGGTATGAGCGATCTTAGACTCATATTCCACCACGGTAGCTGTCACGTCAACACCAGACTTGGCGCCATTCTCTTTCAGTTTTTCCAGCTGATCATACAAGTCCGCAATAGGTTTTTCGAATTCCAGGAATTGCATATTTATGTTATAAATTGGTTAAAGTACGGTGTAAAGATAACGGGTAAAATATTTTTTAAAAAAGATTTGCAAAATTGATTGCTTTGTTGCTATCTTTGCAATCCCAAAACGGGAAAGCAGAAATGCCAGAACGGAAAGGGAAACAGAGAGTTGGATCAGTAGTTCAGTTGGTTAGAATGCCGCCCTGTCACGGCGGAGGTCGCGGGTTCGAGTCCCGTCTGGTCCGCAAAAAATTTGAAATCCTGCGCTAAGCGTGGGATTTTCTTTTTTAGAATAACCCGGTAATATACTCCCCTTCGCTTTAATATCAGGTTGATAAGTATAGAATCAACTTAGGTAATGCTCAATTATTTTCCCTAAATTCACCTGATAATCAATTATTCCTGTACGATTTCTTACACCACGTTTAACCTTACAAAATGAAACAGAATAGTACAATAACCATCCAGCACAGCAATTATTTTTTTTGGAATGCAATTAATAAATGGGTTCATCTAAAAAATAAAATAGCCCCACCAGAAGCAGGGCTCAGAAATTCTTCGGCTTATAGCCTTATTGTGATTTGCTAATCAAATATAGCAAATCAATTTATTCAACCTGCGCTTTTATCATTTTTTTCATGAAACAACATCTAATAGTTCAAATCTGAACTAAGTAATATCTATACGCTATCTTTTATGAACAATACTTTGGGAATTGACCTGGGCACACATTCCATTGGATGGGCCATAAAAAACCCGGACTTAACCGGCAACCAGATTGAAAAAGTTGGGGTCATCACATTTAACAAGGGAGTTGGATCAGGGAAAACAGGGGAATATTCGTATGCAGGGCAGCGAACCATGAAACGCGCTGCCAGGCGATTGCACCAAGCCAGGAAGTATCGGATCTGGGCAACCCTGGAGCACCTTATTGCTGAAGGTTATTGCCCGCTGTCAAAAGAAGGCCTGAATAAGTGGAGGTATTACAACAAAGAGGAAGCCCTTACCAATAAAAATGGTGGCAGAGTTTACCCGACAGACGATCTTTCATTTGAAAACTGGGTAAAACTGGACTTTGATCAGGACAATGCACCGGATTATAAAAGCCCCTACCAACTGAGAAAAGAACTGGTAACTGCAAAGTTATCTTTCAGTGAGGAGAAAAACCGTTTTAAACTGGGCAGAGCATTGTACCATATTGCGCAGCGAAGAGGTTTTAAGAGTAGCCGAAAAGAGGCCATCGAAAGCGCGTCAGCCGATATTGCAGATGAAAACGAAATGGATTTGCAAGCCTCTGAGATAAAAAGGAATAAGGTGATCAGTGAGCTTTTCGGGAAGTACCCAACAGCCAAAACTATTGGACACCTTTACGCCTTATTGGAAGATGAAAATGTTAGGATCAGGGAAAATATATCTCAATATGCTATCCGGGAGAACTATAAGGACGAGATTAAGTCTATTTTTGAATTTCAGGACCTTGGGCTGGAGCATCCATTATACAAACTATTAGTTGAAGAGAAAAAAAATAAAAACAACGGCAGCATCTTTTATAAACGGCCGCTACGCTCTCAAAAAGGACTCATTGGTAAATGTACTTTAGAAGGCAATAAATATAGAGCACCTGTTAGCCATCCTGCATTTGAGACATTCCGGGCCTGGTCTTTCCTGAATAATATTCAATACAGCACACCAGAACAAGGATGGCAATCATTACCACTGGCATTAAAAGAAATGATCTTCAGAGAAAAGTTACTTAGAAAGTCGAAAGTATATTTTCCTTTTTCTGAGATCATCGAACTGCTTGCAAAAAAAGGATATCATTGGAGTTATAATTTTTCGCCCAAAACAACTGTAACCGGATGCCCTGTTTCAGCAAGATTAAAAGAGATCTTTGGAGAAAACTATCCTGATATAAAAATTGACAAAAACCCTTCTGCCAAAACATCCAAAAACTATTACAATGCCGATGATATATGGCATGTGTTATTTTCCTACGAAGACCAGGAATGTGTTATAGATTTTGCAGAACAGCGATTACAACTCTCTCCTGATAAAGTAAAGTTATTTGTAGCTGCCTGGAATGTTATGCCTATGGGCTATGGAATGTTGAGCTTAAATGTCATCAATAAAATTAATCCCTTTCTGAAGAAAGGATTAATTTATACAAAAGCAGTCTTACTGGCAAACATCCCATATGTGATTGGACCGGAGTTATGGAAAAACAATGAAAAGTTATTTCTTGATGCGATCAGTACTATTTTAGAAGAGAATAGAGAACAAAAGTTTATGCTCGCCATTGTCAATACCCTTATATCGAAGCATAAGAGTCTGGATCAAAAATTTGGATACAAAAATAACGACTATCAACTTGATGAGAAGGATCATTCTGATATTTCAGATACGATCATAGAAGTACTTGGGCAAAACAAATGGGATCAGTTTTCCAAAGAAAAGCAAACATCTGTTCGTGCAATAGTGACAGATTGCTACCAGGCTTATTTTAGAACCAGTGGGCTTTTGAGAAAAGATATCAGGGGGCAAAGGCATTTTGAAATTAATGCGAATAACCAAACCTTTTACAAATCAGATACAGGGTATTACACCTTACCCAAACTAATCGATACACTCTCTGCATTCATTCAGGACAATTTCAATGTATCTGAAAAAAAATTATCAAAACTCTACCATCCATCTGAAGTCTCTATTTATCCACCGGCAAAATCAGTAAAAGATCAGGTGACTGTATTAGGCTCCCCAAAGACGGGCTCTTTTAAAAATCCGATGGCCATGCGGAGCCTGCATGAATTGAGGAAATTAATCAATTACCTGATTACCACCGGGCAGATAGATAGCGAAACCAGGGTCGTCGTAGAGGTGGCAAGAGAATTAAATGATGCGAATAAACGCTGGGCGATTGAAACCTGGCAAAAACAAAGGGAGGCTGAAAACGAGGAATTCCGGCAGATCATTGAAGAATTGGTTCGGAAAAATGAAATTCAGGCTAATAGCCAGAACGAGAAAGATATAGATAAAATGAGGTTATGGTATGAGCAGAATTCGGAAGAAACGGTACCTCCTATAGCTGATCTCCGTAAGGAAATAAAGGGAATACGATGGAGTGAAAACAAAAAGGATTCCTATAAGCAAATATCATTGCAAAAATCGATGATTGAAAAATATAGGCTATGGAAAGAGCAGGAATGCCAGTGTATTTATACCGGGAAAATAATTCCTATTACCGAATTATTTAACAGTAATGTAGTGGACTTTGAACATACTATTCCGAGAAGTATCTCCTTTGATAATTCGCTGGCAAATCAAACTGTCTGTTATGCAGACTACAACCGGACTGTAAAAAAGAAACTGCTTCCTTATCACCTGCCCAATTACGCGGATATACAATCAAGATTAGAAAAATGGCAGGAAAAAGTTTTTCGTATAAAACAGCAATTAGATTTCTGGAGAAGCAAATCAAAAAAAGCAACTGATAAAACATGGAAAGATGATGCCATACGTCAAAAACATTTATGGCAAATGGAACTGGAATACTGGCAAAATAAAGTGGATCGGTTCACGATAAAAGAAGTAACTACGGGATTTAAAAACAGCCAGAAAATAGATACTCAGCTGATTTCGAAATATGCATTTCATTATTTAAAAAGCTATTTTGAAAAAGTCGAAGTTCAAAAAGGAAGTATCACGGCTGAGTTTCGGAAGATCTATGGTGTACAGTCATTTGATGAGAAGAAAGATCGTAGTAAGCATTCCCATCATGCCAAAGATGCAGCCATATTAACGTTAATACCTGTGGCAGGAAAAAGGGATGACATCTTACGCGAATATTATGAATGTAGGGAAAGCCGTCAGTCTTTTAATGTTACGCCTTATCCGGGGTTTCGACGTGAATACGTGATGGGGATTGATGATAATATTTTAATCAACAATGTAAAAAATAATCAAACGCTTTCTATTAGTAAGAAGAAGATAAGGAAGAGAGGGAAAGAGGTATTTGTACCAGGAAAGGATACTCCGATGTGGGCTACCGGAGACTGCATCAGGGGGCAATTACATCAGGAGACATTTTACGGGGCGATAAGGCCGGCGAAAAGAGATGAAAGAGGAATTTTGTTGAAGGATGAAGACGGGAAATATATTCAGGAAGAAGGAACACGGTATGTAGTAAGGGTACCTTTTGAATATAAAAAAGATGCCGGCTCTGGCGGATTTAAAACACTGGAGGAAATAGAAAAGAAAATAGTGGATGTAGGACTAAAAGAGCAGATAAGGAAACAGGTGAATGAAGCGGGTAGCCTTAAGGATGCTTTTGAAAAGGGGATTTATATGCTGGATAAAAATGGGGATAAGGTGAATAAAATAAGGCATATAAGGGTTTGGGCCAACGTTTCAGATCCACTTACAATTAAAAAACATACTCATCCAACCAGGTTTCCCTACAAGCAGCATTATTATGCTGCTAATGCGACGAACAGTTACTTTGCCATTTATAAAGGGGAGGGAAGAAAGGATTTTGAACTAAGGAATCTTTTTCAGACAGCCAATATTCTGTCTTTAAATAAGGTAAGTAAGCGGGATGATTTGTTTGAGCCATCAGTCAATATTATAAAGGGGAAGAAGACGCTTACATTACATTTATCTTATGTTCTTGAAAGTGGGGTTAAGGTCATATTCAGGAGGGAGGAAAATGAGGTGCTATCGTCTCTTAAACATCAGGAATTATTAAAAAGGCTGTATGTAGTTACGAATTTTGAGAAAGATGGGAGGTTAAATTTCAGGTATCACCTGGAAGCAAGGAATGAAATAAAGGATGTGTATACTGAATCGGAGTTGGATTTTACTGTACCCAAACCTACTTTGCGGTTTTCTTATTCGAAGTATGATTTTTGGGTGGAAGGATATGATTTTACTGTTAATATGGATGGTAGTATGAATTTCAATACTTCTAATCTATGATCAAACGTACCTTATATTTTGGCAATCCAGCCTATTTAAGAACAAGTAAGGAGCAGTTGTTAATAGAATTACCGGAAACCGGGGAAATTAAAACAGCAGTTATTGAGGATATCGGTCTCATCATCTTAGATCATCAACAGGTAACTATTACGCAGGCATTAATCTCCAAATTGCTTTCAAATAATGTCGCATTGATAACCTGTGACAGTAGCAGGCATCCTACTGGGCTCATGTTAAATTTGGATGGTCATACTTTGCAAAGTCAAAAATTCCAATATCAGATTGGGGCATCTGTTCCTTTGAAAAAACAGCTTTGGCAACAAACAATTGAGGCAAAGTTATACAATCAGGCAGCGATGCTGAAACATGAGCATGCAGACAACAAGTATATTTTACATCTTATATCAAAGGTTAAGAGTGGAGACAGTGATAATTGTGAAGCACAGGCGGCGGCTTATTATTGGAAATGGATCTTTCCGGATTTTCTTTCATTTAAAAGGGAACGTGATGGTGCGCCTCCCAATAATTTATTGAATTATGGATATGCTATATTAAGGGCGCTTGTTGCAAGGAGCCTTGTAGGTAGTGGTTTATTACCAACCTTAGGCATCTTTCACAAGAATCAATATAATGCATACTGTCTTGCTGATGACATTATGGAGCCCTACAGGCCTTTTGTAGATAGGGTGGTCTGCCAGATTGTGAGAGGAAATGGAAGGTTTCTTGAGATGACTCCTTCTATGAAGAAAGCGTTATTGGAAATACCGGTAATGGATGTAGAAATAGATGGCCAGAAAAGTCCGCTGATGAATGCTGTGCAGAGGACGACAGCAAGTCTTGCCAGATGCTTTGAAGGGAAGATCAGGAGAATATTATATCCTAATTTTATTTAGTGATAAAATGTTTAAAAGCCTAAATGCTTATCGAATTATGTGGGTACTTGTTTTTTTTGATTTGCCCACTGAGACGAAGGCGGATAAAAAGAGTTATGTTTTATTCAGGAAGAAGGTATTGGCTGATGGGTTTCAGATGTTTCAGTTTAGTATGTATATAAGGCATTGTAATAGTAAGGAGAATGCGGATGTGCATGTGAAGCGGGTGAAGGCAGCATTGCCATTAAAGGGGCATGTGGGGATAATGTGTGTGACGGATAAGCAGTTTGGGATGATGGAGATATTTAGGGGGCAGAGTCAGGCGGAGGTGCCTGGGATGGTGCAGCAGTTGGAGTTGTTTTGAAATAGGAATGAAAAAATGCTTGCGGGAAGTGTTTTTTCATTCCTATTTTAATTACAATTATTTGTATTTCAATGAATTACAAGAGATCAGTTGTAATTAATCGAAGATAGACATTTATTGAGAGCAAATCACAACCACCTTGCCCGGCTGAGGATATCATCAAAGTTGTAATTAATCGAAGATAGACATTTATTGAGAGCAAATCACAACCTATATAAGTAGCCTGAAGAACTACAATAAGTTGTAATTAATCGAAGATAGACATTTATTGAGAGCAAATCACAACACAGAAAACATCAGACATCCACCTCCCTTGTTGTAATTAATCGAAGATAGACATTTATTGAGAGCAAATCACAACATAAACACCACAACAATGAATCAGGCACTTGTTGTAATTAATCGAAGATAGACATTTATTGAGAGCAAATCACAACGGCCATCCTTCTTTGGTATAAACATATTCCGTTGTAATTAATCGAAGATAGACATTTATTGAGAGCAAATCACAACTGTTTTTTATAGACAGTGAATGCTATTAGGTTGTAATTAGTCGAAGATAAACATTAATTGAGAGCAAATCACAACTGCCTTCTTTTTTGCTGGTATAAACAAACAGTTGTAATTAATTGAGGATAGACATTAATTGAGAGCAAATCACTACTATTATGCTACCGTTAAACATCAAAGATGGCTGTAATTAATCGAAGATAGACATTAATTGAAAGCAAATCACAACCTGATCTTGGAAAGTACGCCTTGCGTAAAAGTTGTAATTAATCGAAGATAGACATTAATTGAGAGCAAATCACAACCGTCCATTCAGCACTCGTCAGTTAACCTGAGTTGTAATTAATCGAAGGTAGACATTAATTGAGCGCAAATCACAATAAATTTTAACCATATCCTTATGAAAATCGTTGTAATTAATCGAAGATACAAATTAATTGAGAGCAAATCACAACAAAAGCCGCTATTCATACTTATGTTTTGGCGTTGTAATCAACCGAAGATAGGCCTTAATTCAAAGTAAATCACAACCAAATATAGCTGAATGATCTTGTTACCTGTGTTGTAAATAATCGAAGTTACATATTACCTGAAAGCAAATCACAACTGACAAGCAAAATTACCTACCATCAAAACATTATAACTACCCGAAGATACAAAATTGACCACAATTCAAATAGCAATCCCCCAATAGTAAATCAATTTGAATTTTAACTGCGCCGGCCGCAGGCCATCCCCCTCCAAATTTGGAGAAACCACAAAAAAAATGTTGCTTTGTTCCCATTACAGCCCACTTTAGTCTGTACCTAAGTATGTTATACCTATAATCTCGTAAATCATCCCTGATGAAAAATATCCGCTGGATCATCGCCATCCTCTTTACACTCTCGGCCACCCACACATTTGCCCAATACGCAGATGATGACGTTACCGTAAACGACAAACGCAAAAACAAAGACATATTTAAGGATAAAGAAAA
>Ga0207426_1002444_pt1 | contig 11859 bp, 9 predicted proteins | sample AraplaMF_Cvi_mMS_FD_184265 | JGI IMG/M metagenome (GOLD analysis project Ga0207426, IMG submission 184265) | Arabidopsis root microbial communities from the University of North Carolina, USA - plate scrape MF_Cvi_mMS (SPAdes) (version 2) | ecosystem: Host-associated > Plants > Roots > Endosphere ...
AAACGACGCGGGCCGCGGCCATGGGACCATCGTCCCCGGCCGCGGCCCGTACCGCCAGAGTGGCGACGCGCGGTCACTGCCCCCGGGCGTTGAGCGAGGCGAGATAGGCGTTGTAGTCGGCCAGATCCTTGTCACCGTTACGGTCGGCGGCGCGGTCCGCGCGCTGCGACTGACGCTCCTCGGACTTGTACCACTGGAAGACCAGGGCGATCAGCACCACCACGGACGGGATCTCGCTGAAGGCCCAGGCGATACCGCCGGCCGCCGACTGGTCGGACAGCGGGTCGATCCCGAGCGAGGCGGGCGGGTTCAGGAAGGTGCGGACCATCGGCTCCGTGGCCATCATCAGCGCGATGCCGAAGAACGCGTGGAACGGCATGCCCGCGAACAGCTCCAGCATCCGCATCACATAGCCCGGCCGGTGCGGACCCGGGTCGACGCCCATGATCGGCCAGAAGAACACCAGGCCCACCGCGAGGAAGTGCACCATCATCCCGATGTGCCCGGCCCGGGACTCCATCAGGAAGTCGAACAGCGGCGAGAAGTAGAGCGCGTAGAGGCTCGCGATGAACAGCGGGATGGTGAACGCCGGGTGCGTGATGATCCGCATGTAGCGGCTGTGCAGCAGCGCCACCAGCAGTTCGCGCGGCCCCTTGCGGCCCCGTCCGGCGGCCGGCAGGGCGCGCAGTGCCAGCGTCATCGGCGCCCCGAGCAGCAGCAGGATCGGCGAGAGCATGCTGATGATCATGTGCTGGACCATGTGCACGCTGAACATCGCCATGCCGTAGTCATTGAGCCCGGTGCACATCACCAGGGCCACCGACACCACGCCCAGGGCCCAGGCGACGGTCCGGCCCACCGGCCAGGCGTCCCCCCGGCGCCGCAGCCGGATCACCGCCCAGCCGTACAGTCCGAGCCCCAGCAGACAGCCGACGAGAAAGACCGGATCACCACCGAACTCCAGGCCTCTCCCCAGCGTGAACGGCGGCAGATCCATGTTCATGCCGTCCATGCCGTGCCCGCTGTGATCCATCCGCTCGCTCCTGATTCGTACCAATGCTCCGGCGACAAGACTAGAACCGCCCCCGGCCTGGTGATCGGGCGGGGGCGGTTCGTGCAGCGCGGAACCATCGCGCCGGGGTCATCGCGTCACAGCACGCACTCGGCCTCGTCGTAGCGCTCCACCGGCACCGTCTTGAGCGTCTCCACGGCCTCGGCCAGCGGCACCAGCGTGATGTCCGTGCCGCGCAGCGCGGTCATCATCCCGAAGTCCCCGCGGTGCGCGGCCTCGACGGCGTGCCAGCCGAAGCGGGTGGCGAGCACCCGGTCGTACGCGGTCGGGGTGCCGCCGCGCTGGACGTGCCCGAGGATGACCGGACGCGCCTCCTTGCCGAGCCGGTCCTCCAGCTCCACGGACAGCTGCCGGGCGACCCCGGCGAACCGCTCGTGGCCGTACATGTCCTTGCCGCCGATGTCGAACGACATGGTGCCCTCGCGCGGCTTGGCGCCCTCGGCGACGACCACGATCGCGAACTTCTTGCCGGCCTCGAACCGCTCGGAGACCCGCGCGGTCAGCTCCTCGATGTCGAAGGGCCGCTCCGGCACCACGATCGCGTGCGCGCCGGCCGCCATGCCCGAGTGCAGCGCGATCCAGCCGGTGTGCCGCCCCATCACCTCGACGATCATCACCCGCTGATGGGACTCGGCGGTGGTCTTGAGCCGGTCCAGCGCCTCGGTGGCGACACCCACCGCGGTGTCGAAGCCGAACGTCACATCCGTGACCGCGATGTCGTTGTCGATGGTCTTCGGTACGCCCACGATCGGCAGCCCGGCGTCCGACAGCAGCCGCGCCGCCTTCAGCGTGCCCTCGCCGCCGATCGGGATGATCGCGTCCAGGCCCAGCTCGGCGACATGGCCGCGGGCCCGCTCGACGCCGTCCCGCAGATGCGCGGGCTGCACCCGGGACGACCCGAGGATGGTGCCGCCGCGCGCCAGGATGCCGCCGACGGCATCGAGGTCGAGCTTGCGGTAATCGCACTCCAGCAGGCCCTTCCAGCCGTCGCGGAAGCCGATCACCTCATCGCCGTGATCAGCGGTGGCGCGGTGGACGACGGACCGGATGACGGCGTTCAGACCGGGGCAGTCGCCGCCGGAGGTGAGGACACCAATACGCATTGCTTGAAAAACCTCTGCAACTCAACCGGGGGCCCGGACCCCGTCGTCCGGTGGGAATCCGCTCACCCTACAAGCGCGGAGCCACCGGGAACACGTACGCCCGCAGTGCAAGACTGCGGGCGTACGAATGGGCGCGGTGGCGCTCAGGCGGGCGTGGTCGCCGCGGCGATCCGCTCCTGGCGCAGCGCCTCGTACCAGGTGTCGTCCACCGGGGGCAGCGCGTTGACGTCCAGCGCCAGCTTGATCAGCAGGTCGGCGATATGCGGATTACGCGCCATCACCGGGCCGTGCATGTACGTCCCGAAGACGGTGTCGTTCCACGCGCCCTCGTAGCCGTCGCCGACCCCGTTGCCCTTGCCGAAACGCACCTTGGCGAACGGCCGGGCGGTCTTGCCCAGATGTGTCACGCCCTGGTGGTTCTCGAAGCCGGTCAGCGGCGGCAGCCCCAACTGCGGGTCGATATCGGCGAGTACGTCACCGACACAGCGCTCGGCCTCGCCGCGGGTGCTCACCACGTCCAGCAGCCCCAGACCCTGCTGCCGCTCCCCGAGGTCATTGATGAACTCATGGCCCAGGATCTGGTAGCCGGCACACACCGAGAACACGATCGCGCCGTTGGAGACCGCACGGCTCAGCCCGCCGTCGCGGATCAGCCGCTCGGAGGCCAGCCGCTGCGGCCGGTCCTCGCCGCCACCGATCAGGTAGATGTCGCCGGAGGTGGGGATCTGCTGGTCGGACCGTACGTCCAGCCGCTGGACGTCCAGACCGCGCTGGCGCGCCCGCCGCTCCACCACCAGGGCGTTCCCCTGGTCGCCGTACGTGCTCAACAGGTCCGGGTAGATCCACACCAGACGCAGGGAGTTGTCACTCATGCTCGCTCGTCCTTGTCCGCGCATCGTCAGTTGCCCACCCGTCGGCGCAGGTCCTGGAAGGCCGTGTAGTTGGCGATGACCTCGATCCGGCCGGGGGGTGCCAGCTGCACCGCCTCGTCCAGGCTCTCGCAGACCTTGAAGTCGAGGCCCGCGACCTCCAGCCGCACCGCCAGGTCCAGCTTGCGGTCGCCGAGCACGAAGATCGGGTGCCCGGCCAGCCGGGTGTAGTCGACGTCCCACAGCCAGGAGGTGTCGGTGCCGTCCGCGCCGCGTGCGTTCACCGACATGATCACCGGGGTCGGCGGCGGGTCGATCAGCGAGAACGTCTCCAGCCAGCCGGCCGGGTTCTTCGCCAGCAGCAGCCGCAGCTCCCGCTCCATGAACGTGACCACGTCGTAGCGCCCGGCCACCGCCTGCACCGAGAACATCCGCTCCAGGGCCACCTGCGGCGGCACCCCGAAGGCGGCGGCGACCGCGGCGGACGTGGTGGCGTTCGCCTTGTTGGCGCGCCCCGGCAGCTGGAGCTTGATCGGCCACGCGCTGCCGTGCGGGTCGAGCACATGATCGCCGGACAGCGCCCAGCTGGGCGTGGGACGGCGGAAGCCGCACTCACCGCAGAACCAGTCCTCGCCCGGCCGCTGCATCACACCGCCGCACGAGGGGCAGGACCAGGCGTCGTCCTTCCACTCCTGCCCGGCCGCGACCCACACCACGTTCGAGGACGACGAGGCCGCCCACACGATCAGCGGGTCGTCCGCGTTGGCGATGATCAGCGCCTTGGAGCCGGACAGCCCCTCCCGCCAGTGCTCGGCCAGCATCCGGGTCTCCGCGGCGCGGTCGAGCTGGTCGCGGGAGAGATTCAGCAGCGCTATGGCCTTCGGCGTCGTATCGCGTGCGACACCGGCGAGGTACTTCTCGTCCACCTCGATGACGCCGTAGCGGGCGTCCGATCCACCGGCCAGCGCGGACGTGATACCGGCCGGCATGTTGGCGCCGAGCGCGTTGGAGACCACCGGGCCGCTGGCCCGCAGCGCCTCCGCGATCAGCCGCGTCGTGGTCGTCTTGCCGTTGGTCGCCGACACCAGGATGACGTCCAGGTGCCGGGCCAGCCGCGCCAGCAGGTCGGGGTCGAGCTTCAGTGCCACCCGGCCACCGATCACCGATCCGCTGCCGCGGCCCGCCGCGCGCGATACCGCCGCCGCGGCCTTGCCTGCCGTCACGGCCAGCTTGGCCCGCGGCGACAGCGGCTCCGTGTTGCCTGCCATCGTCTTTGATCCTCCTTGCATCCGGCGCCCGCCTGCCGTGGGGCTGCCGTGGAACGCCTCCTCCGCAGCCGATGACCGGCCGGGGCTTCGGTCGGGGATCAGCCTATCGAGATCCGGCCGCAGCCCCGAACCCCGCCACCCGTGCGGCGACATCCGCTGTGTGCAGGACCGTACGCTTGTCCCCATGCGTCCCCGCACCATTCCCGGCAGTTCCGGCCATGTCCGCCCGCTGCGATTGCTGGGCGATCCGGCCCTGACCGAGCCCTGCCAGGAGGTCACCGTCTTCGACGACGAGCTGGCCCGGCTGGTCGAGGACATGTACGCGACGATGTACGCCGCGCAGGGAGTGGGCCTCGCCGCCAACCAGATCGGCGTCCCGCTGCGGGTCTTCGTCTATGACTGCCCCGACGACGAGGACCGCCGTCATCTGGGACATCTCGTCAATCCCCGGCTCGTCGAGGCCGACGGTCCGGTCATCCGCGGACCCGAGGGCTGTCTGTCGCTCCCCGGCATCGAAGCCGGCACCCCGCGCCACGACCATGCCGTGGTGACCGGCGTCAGCGTCACCGGCGAGCCCGCCACGGTGACCGGCACCGGCTTCTTCGCCCGCTGTCTCCAGCACGAGTGTGACCATCTCGACGGCGGTCTCTACGTCGACCACCTGACCGGGCTGCGCCGCCGGCGGGCGCTCCGGGCGGCGGCGAAGGCTCCGTGGGCCGTGACGGAGGAGGCGCCCGGCCGCTGAGCGACCGGCGCCTCCCCTCACGGACCGGCTCCTAGAAGCCGGGGCCGTCCGCGCGGTCGTCGACCGCGGCCAGCTGTCCCCAGAGCAGATCGGCCAGCTGCTTGACCAACTGCTCGCGCGAGCACGGGCGTTCGCGCAGCCACCAGTCACCGGCGTGCTGCATCATGCCGACGATGCCATGGCCCCAGACGCGCGCGGTCAGCTCGCCGCCCGGCCCCAGGTCGAGCCGGTCGGTGATCACCTTGGCCAGCTCCTCGCCGAGCCGGCGCAGCAGGGGGGCGGAGTGCCGTCCGACGTCGAAGCCGGACTCGGAGGCGTTGTCCTCATCCGACGGGTGCATCAGGAAGCGGTACACCTGCGGCCGGGCCTCGATCGCGAGCAGGTAGGCGTCGAGGGTGGCCTCGACCCGGTCCCGGCGCAGGACGGGGGCGTCCAGTGCGGTCGCCAGATTGGCGAGCAGGGCGTCGGTGTGCCGTACGGCGAGCGCGCGGTAGAGCCCGCCCTTGTCGCCGAAGTGCCGGTAGAGGATCGGTTTGGTGATGCCTGCCTCGGCGGCGATGGCGTTCATCGAGGCGTCCGGGCCGTCGCGCAGCACAATGCGCTCGGCGGCTTCCAGCAGCTCCCGCCGTCGGCGCTCGGTCGCCGTCTGCCGGCGGCCGCTGTGCTCTGTGCTTTCCATGGTCGTGCTCCCCACCCTTGTGAATCCGTGGCGCTGGCGCAACGTAACACCCGATCTCCACGGCGATTTCGTCCCCGGGGGAGTTGACAGCCTTTACTGGCGAGTAACACACTGCGGGTTACCGCTAGTAACACCGCAATACCGCAGCAGCTGGAGGGGACATGGCCGAGTTCACCATGGAGCTCAATGACGAGCAGAAGGAAGTCCGTGACTGGATTCACGGCTTCGCCGCGGACGTCATGCGCCCCGCAGCCGCCGAGTGGGACGAGCGCGAGGAGACCCCCTGGCCCGTGATCCAGGAGGCCGCCAAGATCGGTCTGTACTCCCTCGACTTCTACGCCCAGCAGTTCTTCGACCCGACGGGCCTCGGCATCCCCATGGCCATGGAGGAGCTGTTCTGGGGCGACGCCGGTATCGGCCTGTCGATCGTGGGCACGGGCCTGGCCGCCGTCGGCGTGCTCGCGAACGGCACGGAGGAGCAGATCGGCACCTGGGTCCCGCAGATGTACGGCGATGTCGATGACGTCAAGGTCGCCGCCTTCTGCTCGTCGGAACCGGACGCCGGCTCGGACGTGGCCGCGATGCGCACCCGCGCGGTCTACGACGAGGCCAAGGACGAGTGGGTGCTCAACGGCACCAAAACCTGGGCCACCAACGGCGGGATCGCCAACGTCCATGTCGTCGTCGCGGTCGTCGACCCGGAGGCCGGCTCCAAGGGTCATGCCTCCTTCATCGTCCCCCCGAACACCCCCGGCCTCTCCCAGGGGCAGAAGTTCAAGAAGCACGGCATCCGCGCCTCGCACACGGCCGAGGTCGTCCTGGAGAACGTCCGGGTCCCCGGCCACTGCCTGCTCGGCGGCAAGGAGAAGCTCGACGAGCGCCTCGCCCGAGCCCGTGAGAACGCCAAGAAGGACGGCATGGGGGTCCCCCCGCTCGAGCGAAGCCGAGAGTGGGGGAGGGTGAAGAACGCCGCCATGGCCACCTTCGAGGCGTCCCGGCCCGCCGTCGGCGCGATGGCGGTCGGCACCGCGCGGGCGGCCTACGAGGAGGCGCTGGAGTACGCCCGGACCCGCTCCCAGTTCGGCCGCCCCATCATCGACAACCAGGGCGTGGCCTTCCAACTCGCCGATATGCGCACCCAGATCGACGCCGCCCGCCTGCTCGTCTGGCGCGCCTCCTGGATGGCGGTGGCCGGCAAGCCCTTCACCTCCGCCGAGGGCTCCATGTCGAAGCTCTTCGCCAGCGAGGTCGCCAAGAAGGTCACCGCCCAGGCCGTACAGATCCTCGGCGGCAACGGCTTCACCCGCGAATACCCGGTCGAGCGGATGCACCGCGATGCCGCGATTTACACGATCTTCGAAGGCACCAGCGAGATCCAGCGCCTGGTGATCGCCCGGACGCTGTCGGGGATGCCGATCCGCTAGGGCAACTCGCAGGCAGGCGCGCAGAGACGGTCCCGCCCCTGCTTCGGCAGGCGGCGGGGTGCCGCGTCGTGAGGGGGCGCGAAAATCCCATGAGCTTTGTCAGTGGGGCGCGTTAGAGTGCACGCACAACGTCAGGCACCTCCCGGTGCGCAGGCCCACGGCTACTTCTTCCACAAGTCCCGCCGTAGGCCGTCCTTGATCTCGGGAGGCGCGGCATCGGGGTGCCCGGTGCGCAGGCAGGGGATACTTCCACTGTTAATGGGGTGGTCGCGGGTTCGAGTCCCGTCGCCGACTGCGGGTCGGCGTAGCTCAGTTGGCAGAGCACCTTGTTTCCTCAGCCGACTCTGATCTCGGGCACCCCGCTGCTGAGCTTCCCCTCCCTGTGAGGGGTTTACCTTTGTCCCGCTTCAACCACCGTGCCGCTCCGTCGGCCGCCGGTTCGCCGGTGACCACCACCGGCCGTCGGGCCCGCACCCACCAAGGCGGCACCGGCTATCTGCGCGATCCCAAGTCGGAGCTGTTCCTGCTCGCGGTCGCCAACTTCGTCGGCACCGACAGTTTCTACGAGACCGGCGGGCAGCGCGACGACCGCTACACCCAGCTCGTCCGGCAGCTCGCCGTCGAAGACCCGGCATGGACCGCGGGGATGCTCGGCTGGCTGCGCGGTCCCGGCAACATGCGCACCGCGGCGATCGTGGGCGCGGCCGAGTACGTCAAGGCCCGCCTCGAAGCGGCCCGCGGTGCCGACGGACCGGCCGGCGCATCCGTGGTGGACGAAGGAGCGGGGTTCAACCGCAAGGCGATCGCCGCCGTCCTCCAGCGCGCTGACGAGCCGGGTGAACTCCTCGCCTACTGGACATCCCGCTACGGCCGCCGCATACCCAAGCCCGTCAAGCGCGGCATCGAGGACGCCGTCGGCGCGCTGTACAACGAGAAGTCCCTGCTCAAGTACGACACCGAGGCGAAGGGCTTCCGCTTCGGTGATGTCATCGAACTCACCCACCCCGCTCCCAGCGCCGGGTGGCAGGGCGATCTGTTCGAGCACGCCATCGACCGTCGCCACCACCGCGACAAGCCGATCCCCGAGTCCCTGCAACTGCTGCACACCCGCGCCGCGATCGGCGACTGGGCCGTCGAGAAGCGCCGTGCCCTGCTCGCCCGCCCGGACGCCGCCGCGTTCCTCCAGCACGCCGGGATGACGTGGGAGGCGCTGGCCGGGTGGCTCCAGGGGCCGATGGACGCCGCGGCGTGGGAGGCGGTCATCCCGTCCATGGGCTACATGGCTCTGCTGCGCAATCTGCGGAACTTCGACGAGGCCGGTGTCTCCGACGAGGTCGCCGAGACGGTGGCGCGGAAGCTCGCCGACCCGGATCAGGTCGCCCGCTCCCGGCAGTTGCCGATGCGCTTCTACTCGGCGTACCGGGCTGCGCCTTCGCTGCGCTGGGGCCACGCCCTGGAGAAGGCGCTGACGATATCGCTGGCGAACATCCCACGGCTGCGCGGCCGGACGCTGGTGATGGTCGACACGTCCAGTTCGATGCAGGCCGGGTTCTCCCGCGACGGCACCCTCATGCGGTGGGACGCGGCGGCACTGTTCGGGGTCGCGCTGGGGCAGCGGTGCGAGAGCGCGGACGTCTTCTCGTTCTCGTCCGGCCGCCGGCACTGGGGTGACGCTCCCTGCGCGGCCACGAAGGTCTTCCCGCCGCAGCGCGCTGAGTCGCTGCTGCGCGCGGTCGGCCGCTGGAGGGACGGCGGCTGGTTCCTCGGCGGCGGCACCGATACGGCCGCTGCCCTCCGCGAGACCTTCCGCGGCCACGACCGGGTCGTCATCGTCACCGACGAGCAGGCGGGACACGACGCCCAGGAGGTCACCGAGTCCGTACCTGCCACCGTGCCGATGTACACCTGGAACCTCGCCGGATATGAGGCCGGACACGCGCCGTCCGGCAGCCGGAACCGGCACACCTTCGGCGGCCTCACGGACCAGGCGTTCCGCATGATCCCGCTGCTGGAGGACGGCCGGGACGCCCGGTGGCCGTGGGAGCAGCCTGCGAGCTGACGAGTTGAGTGCGAGCGGCCCCGGCGCGGGCCGCCGCCGCAGAAGGAGGGCCCCACCCGGCCGGGTGGGGCCCTCCTTGTGTCTGGATCCGGCGCGAAGCCGCGCATCGGGCAAGGGCCCGGTGGGCGGCTTTTCGCCGTGCGGGAGGCGCTCCGGCGGCAGGGGTGACCTGCGCCCGTCCGGCGGGGCGTCCGGCGCGAGGTGCCCCTCATCCCTTGACGACGGGAACGCCGCGCTCTACTTTCCTTCCATAAAGCAAAACATTAGTTCCACGATACGGAATCAATTCTCTCCGTCGCTTCGCTGGAGCTTGCCCGTGACAGGTCGACGCAGGAGTACTCGATGCCTCGAATGACAGCCGCCCGCGCCGCGGTGGAGATCCTCAAGCGGGAGGGCGTGGCCCACGCCTTCGGAGTGCCGGGTGCCGCGATCAACCCCTTCTACGCGGCGCTCAAGGGCGCGGGCGGGATCGATCACACCCTGGCGCGCCATGTCGAAGGCGCCTCGCACATGGCCGAGGGCTACACCCGGACCCACCCGGGCAACATCGGCGTCTGCATCGGGACCTCAGGGCCGGCCGGCACCGACATGATCACCGGTCTCTACTCCGCGATCGGTGACTCGATCCCGATCCTGTGCATCACCGGCCAGGCCCCCACCGCGGTGATCCTCAAGGAGGACTTCCAGGCCGTCGACATCGCCTCGATCGCCAAGCCCGTCACCAAGGCCGCCACCACCGTGATGGAGGCCGCCCAGGTCCCCGGCGTCTTCCAGCAGGCCTTCCATCTGATGCGCTCCGGACGCCCCGGCCCGGTCCTCATCGACCTGCCGATCGATGTCCAGCTGACCGAGATCGAGTTCGACCCCGAGACGTATGAGCCGCTGCCCGCCTTCAAGCCGGCCGCGACCCGCGCCCAGATCGAGAAGGCCGTCACGCTCCTCAACGCGTCCCGGCGCCCGCTGATCGTCGCCGGCGGCGGCATCATCAACGCCGACGCGTCCGGGCTGCTGGTCGAGTTCGCCGAGCTGACCGGCATCCCGGTCGTGCCCACCCTGATGGGCTGGGGCATCCTCGCCGACGACCATGAGCTGAACGCCGGCATGGTCGGCCTCCAGACCTCGCACCGCTACGGCAACGCGAACTTCCTGGAGTCCGACTTCGTCCTCGGCATCGGCAACCGCTGGGCCAACCGCCACACCGGCAATCTGGACGTCTACACCCAGGGCCGCACCTTCGTCCATGTCGACATCGAGCCCACCCAGATCGGCAAGATCTTCGCCCCGGACTACGGCATCGCCTCGGACGCCAAGGCCGCGCTGGAGCTGTTCGTCGAGGTGGCCAGGGAACTCAAGGCCGCGGGCAAGCTGCCCGACCGCAGCGCCTGGGCCGCGTCCACCCAGGAGCGCAAGGCGCAGCTCCAGCGCCGTACGCACTTCGACAACATCCCGATGAAGCCGCAGCGCGTCTACCAGGAGATGAACCAGGCCTTCGGCCCGGAGACCCGTTACGTCACCACCATCGGCCTCTCCCAGATCGCCGGCGCGCAGATGCTGCACGTCTACAAGCCGCGCCACTGGATCAACTGCGGCCAGGCCGGCCCGCTCGGCTGGACCATCCCGGCCGCGCTCGGCGTCGCCACCGCCGACCCGGAGACCCCGGTCGTCGCGCTCTCCGGCGACTACGACTTCCAGTTCATGCTCGAAGAGCTGGCCGTCGGCGCCCAGCACAAGATCCCGTACATCCATGTCCTGGTGAACAACGCCTACTTGGGCCTGATCCGTCAGGCGCAGCGCAACCTCGACATCAACTTCCAGGTCAACCTGGAGTTCGAGAACATCAACGCGCCGGAGCTGGGCGTCTACGGCGTGGACCATGTCAAGGTCGCCGAGGGCCTGGGCTGCAAGGCCATCCGGGTCACCGACCCGAGCCGGCTGGGCGCCGCCTTCGAGGAGGCCAAGAAGCTGGCCGCCGAGCACCGCGTCCCGGTCGTCGTCGAGGCCATCCTCGAACGGATCACCAATATCTCGATGAGCGGTTCCGACATCGCCAGTGTCAACGAGTGGGAGGACGTCGCGACCGAGCCCGGTCACGCACCCACCGCGATCATGCCGCTCAAGGTCTGACACCGGACCGGCACCGGACCCGATCCGGACGGCGTGCCGGGCGCGGTGCGAACCCCCGCGCCCGGCACCACCGCCCCCGTAAAGCCCCGGACGGCACCCCTCCGCCGCCGTCCTCCCCTTCCGTGATGTGAAAGAGGCACCGCATGAGCAATCTTCCGAAGGTCGCGTGGATCGGTCTGGGCATCATGGGCTCGCCCATGGCCGAGAACCTGATCAAGGCCGGTTACCCGGTGACCGGCTACACCCTGGAGGCCGACAAGCTGGAGCGGCTGGCCAGGAACGGCGGCAGCGTGGCCGGCTCGATCGCCGAGGCGGTCGCCGACGCCGACGTCATCATCACCATGGTCCCCGCCTCCCCGCAGGTCGAGGCCATCGCCTACGGACCCGAAGGCATCCTGGCCCACGCCCGGCGCGGGGCCCTGCTGATCGACATGTCCTCGATCACCCCGCAGACCTCCATCGACCTGGCCCACGCCGCCGCCGACCAGGGCATCCGGGTCCTGGACGCCCCCGTCT
>Ga0207426_1002448_pt1 | contig 11833 bp, 7 predicted proteins | sample AraplaMF_Cvi_mMS_FD_184265 | JGI IMG/M metagenome (GOLD analysis project Ga0207426, IMG submission 184265) | Arabidopsis root microbial communities from the University of North Carolina, USA - plate scrape MF_Cvi_mMS (SPAdes) (version 2) | ecosystem: Host-associated > Plants > Roots > Endosphere ...
TCATTTTCCTGGTACTGCGGTCACTGAAGTGGATAGAACGTATATTGGGCAAGGCAGGGCTGATGGTGGTGCGTAAGTTCTTTGGGGTGATCCTGCTGGCTATTGCGGTGAAGATCTTTAAGAGTAATCTGAACATGTAGAAATGGTTTTGCAATTCAGGGGTAAAAAGCTTAGTTTTGCCATCCTTTCCCTGAAATGGGAGCTGGACTTGGCCTCGTAGTACAATGGATAGTATAAGAGTTTCCGAAGCTCCAGATACAGGTTCGATTCCTGTCGAGGCTACAAGAGAAGAAGGGCGGCTGATGAAAATCTAGCCGTCCTTCTTCATTTATGCTAAAACCCTTTTCCACAGCGGACATTAGTAGGATAATAGTTACTTCTTCTTTAGTTCGACACTCTCCGTTTTCAAAAATCAACGTTTCTGGACATGGCGAACTCAAATTTTACTTTCCTTGTCAAAGTGGCTGCTGCGATATCTATGGCTTTGGAGTAAACACAGGCGATTTTACAGATGGCTAAATGAGCAAAATCAAACGTTTTCTGCCCGGCTTTTATCTAAAGTCAACTATAGTTCGATTGCGCATGATTCATTATAACTGTGACAAACGACATAAAAGAGATGACGCGTATCGTTAATACTTTTTGTAAATTTAAAGCTATTGGAGTACTTGCGGCTCAAGCATGTAGTCAGAAGTAAAAGGCCCTAATTAGCTCGACAGTAGGCGCATCCTATCCTCTTTCAGCAGAATGATACCCTAATAAGTGATGAAATAATGGAGGTAAAGGCGAAGAAAAATTATTCTGAAGACGACAGGGAACTGGATAGCCATCCCTTTGGGCGGAGATAGCAACAATGAGGCGGTCTAACGGTCCCTGCACTACAAGCATCTTTTGTAAATCGATCACTATTCCCCAATCATGAACGAAGAAGCCATCTGCCTGCTTTGCGGGAAGCAGGAAAAATTGTTGGGCAAATCCCATATTATCCCTGCCTTTATGTATGAAGGGCTTTTTGATCAGGACAGAATGATCCTGATGGAAATCGAAGACCCTTCAAAGAAGCAATACGTACAAACCGGTTATTATGACAAAGATATCCTTTGTGGTGTCTGTGATAACGAACTGATTGCGGGATGGGAAAGATATGCCTCTGGTCTACTGTACGGGAAAGTGCCCACAGGCCATAGTCAGGAGTTCAAAGTGGTGCCAGGCAAAGGAACAGTGATGCAGGTTCAACTCCATTACGCGCAGTTCAAACTTTTTGTGCTTTCCATTCTTTGGCGGGCCCATATTTCTACCAATCCTTTCTTTGCAAAGGTGAAAGTGCCCGAACATGAGGCACTACTGCGGCACATGCTGCTGTCACAAGATCCAGGTAGTGAAGATCAGTTCCGCACAGCAGTTTTTTGCATCAGGGGATTCAAAGGTCAGCCCATAGGCATGATTCCTAACCCGGGAGTCTCTGACAATGAAGTAGGGCATATTGCTCACTTTTTTATCAATGGGATGCTGTATCTTATTGAACTTCCTCCACCAGCGCCGCCAGACCATTCTCCCATTTTTGACCATTTTGCTTTGAAAGGCACTGGCAATTTGGAAATTCCTCAACTGCAAGGAGAATTAGCCCAAAGGATGCTGCGTGCTATCGGCATAAAGGACGATGTAGTCCAATATTTTACTACGGATCAGTACCGTAGTTCAGACGATTTAGCATTTGATCTGAAAACAAAGTTAGATGAATACTTTCCTGCTCTAAGGGAGATAATTGGCGATGACAATTTCCGTTGGCGGGAGGTGGCTAGCAAATTCCATCAGCACCATGCAGAGCGGGTGCTCCAGTATATGCAATCCGGTGGCCAACTCACCGTCGAAGCCAATTTTTATGATGTGATTGTAAAATCCATGACCGGCGACCAAACTGCCTCAAGGTTCTTAGGCATGTTCAGCGCCTTGTTTACGGCTCTAAGCAAAAAACTGAATGAGCAACAGAAGGCTCAGCTAAAGTCAACGATCTATGCTTTTCTGACCAGCTTTGACAACAAGTATCTCAATTTCACAGGCGAATTACTGGTACTTAACCATTTACTGCAAACAGGTGATTTTTCCTTATTAGACAAAGAATTCCCATTGCTGAATGGAAAAAAAGCAGATTTTCGTCTGCTCCATATCCCTCAACAGAAAGAAACGATCATTGAAATATTAAATATTCAGTTAAAAAAAGGTGTTGACGACAATCCTGAATTGGTGAGAAAATTTATCACCAAACGGCTGCAAGATAAAATTGAGCAGAAAACCAGAGGGAAAGCCCTGGCACGGTCCTTCGCTCTGATCCCCGTTTTTTGGGGGCCAAGGGAGGATTTGAGAAAATTAGGCAAATTTTATGCTCACAATACCATTGATGTACCGGGGACGTTAGAGGGGGTGGCTTACAGTGTTGAGATTTATGCAAATCAACAGTTCATCTATAAATTTGGTGCTCTTAGTACGCTATTTCCTGGTAGGAATATGTAGATTGTTTTATAAATCCTCTAATCATTTTTATAAGTCTTTAAATGCAGCTTCTGGGAATAACCATATTAGTCCAGTTTCTTTCAATTTTTTATAAAACAATACTGAAAACTCTAAAGTCTCGAAGCTGCCACACGCAATATACCTAACAGACTGACTAATTATGCATGCATTGTATCTCCATGCGTTCTGCGTTGATATAGTACTGATCTTTTGATTTGTTGATGAATAAATTCTTCGGGAACTAACAGCAACTAAAATGTCTGTGTCATTGAACTCACTGAATTTGCCGCTGTGTTTTCTAAACAAGATGGGATAATCCCCAATTACATAAACAGGATTGGAACTTTGGTGAATGTTTATCCATTTAGTGCCTTTTAGTCCCATTGCTCTTATTTCATCAATGTGATGTTTAAACAATCCTGCCCGTCTTAATTTCCGATATGTTGGATCTGTTTTCAAACCATCAGGATCACCGCCCTCTGAAATTATACTTGCACTATCCATCAAATTTCCCGCAGCATAATCAGTTTTAGGTATTCTCCAAAATAGAGAAATCAGGAAAAATAAAAAGGTTGCTGAATCGTCTGTTGTAAAATTGATACTTGTAATGTCTTTTTTTTGATATTGTCTAATTAGGCAGCTCGTTTTATCATCTATTTCTTTATAAAGGAAATCTTCTATTATTGATGTACTTGTCTCATCATCTAATTCTAGTGTATTTCTATTATTTTCAAAAAAAATGGCTTTAGGCGGCCGCGGCCTTTTTAATATCTGATCCTTTTGCTTATCATACACGTATAGCAAGCCATCCGAATTTGCAAAAGCATTGATAAAGAATTGCGGTATGTAATGGTGTCTTGAAGAGCTATTTCTTAAATATTTATTTGCGTCCAATTTTCCGTTTTTCATCAGCTATAAACATTAGCCTTCAAAATGTTGTACAATACAATTATATAAAACTACTATACTAATGAGCTTTAAACTCTGTAAAAAGATCCCTTTCCAAAATGGATACCTCTGGTCTTTCGAGCGAATTTAGGTGTTTTAATATCAGCAAATTCGATTCAATAAAAAAGGCTCCAGGGGAGGCGCTTCATTATTGTCGATCTAATTGCTATTCTGACGATATCGAAAAATTAATCTGCAGGTTTTTTCTTTTCAGAAATTCGCCTTTGATGTATATAAAAATAGTAAATCTTGACCACATCCTCCAACGAAGAAACTCAACATGCGTCCAACTTCGCGGTATAACCAGATATTATATACTGTATTTACTAAAACTTATGCATCAATGGATAAATTCGTACGAAAAAAATCTCCAAATAGTTCGATAAATTGCTTGGTGGGGCAACAAAAGGAGATTTTAAAGACCTTCAACCGAAAACCCTCTTTATTTGAAAACCTTTACTGTATTAAGTTAATGCTGAATCCGAAGAAGGTCTAGCGGATCGCAACATCCCAAGCGCCCTTAAAAAAAATACCGGAACAACCTGGACTAATATCATTCTGAATATAACCAAATAAACTAAAAACCCCCAGGGTGGAATTACTTCCGGCGCTGGGGGAAGCTTTTTGATATAGTGAGGATGCCGTAGCGACGAAGTTAACACGACCATTGAAATATCCAAACCCCTTTGGATTTATCTTTTCAACTGCCGTCAGTTCCCTTCATTATTTGTCAAGTATTCTACAAGATTTCACGGCTCCCCTGCACATATGCTATTGCACATGAACATCAAGAAGTGCTTGGCCTCATAACTCCACTTGACTCCCCCGTCCTCCGCGAGGACTCGAATTTACATTTTTTTTTGTATTTTGGCACTTCTAATCACCACACCAATAACCGTTAACACCCTGAATCTGAAACATGGATGTTCCTATTTATGCATCAAAAATTAACCTCTCAAATAAAGGGCTCAAGGAAATACCTCCTGAAATATTTGGATGTAGGAATCTAAAAAAACTCAATCTCAGCCACAATCAGATTAAGGTTATTCCGCAGGAACTGGCTAAATTGAAATCTTTGCGCAATCTGGATCTCTCTTGCAATCAAATCCAAAACCTATATGCTAAGAACTTTGACTTCCCACACCTGGAAGTCCTGGTATTAAATAATAACCGGATACGGCACTTGCCAAGGCAAATCCAGAAACTGTCAACCCTCAAAAAATTATCACTTGCGGGTAACTTGCTCGACAGTTTACCAGTCGAAATGAGATCACTAAAAATGCTTACAGCTCTTAACATCGCTAAGAATAAATTCATTGAATTTCCAGCGATTATTACACAGCTAACTACGTTGGAAAAGTTGTTCATAAATGGAAATGCATTTTTTCATTTCCCACTGCCAGATCTTTCCGATAAACTAAGCAACCTCAAGGCATTGTATACTTTTGGAGCAATAGACACGAACAGCGGGATAGACGGAATGTATTACCATTTAATGAAAAAAAGGGGGAACGCTCTCACAGAACTTAAATTAATTGCATTAGCGCAGGACGTAACACGCAAGATCGGAAATTCTATAACAATTAATCAACCTGATATGACAACTAAACTAAATAGCATATTTATCAGTTACAGTCATGCAGACAAACACTGGCTGGATAAAATTAAAACCGCACTTTCAACTTTGCCATATGAAGGGCTCGATTTGGACACATGGGATGACAACAAAATCGCAGCAGGCACCTTATGGAGAACTGAAATTGACAATGCTATACAAAAGGCCCGCGTTGCAATTCTTATCATCTCAAATGAATTTTTAGCCTCTAAATTTATACAGGAGAACGAGCTGCCACCATTACTTGCAAAAATTCAAAATAATGGAACACGCATCTTGCCAATCATCGCAAAAAAATGTCGCTTCGTTCAAAGCCGCATCGGCCAGTATCAGGCAGTTAACGATCCAAACCGGCCGTTAAATGCTCTGAAAGAGTATGAACAAGACGAAGAAATATATAAACTAACCGAATCGATCGTACAAGCGTTTAGAAATTAACCTTTCCCGTAATATTACCCAACGCAATATAGACTTTCCAATCACCTTAATTAACAAATCGAATTTCTAGCCATTGCAACACCTAGACATATGGAGCTAAAATTTATCTGGATTAAAGAACATTTCATTATAGAAAATCTAGGAGTGAATTTTAATCACTCTGGGAAACATTCTTTTGAATTCGATGGTCAAAGTATTAAGCTACTTCCAAATAAAAAAGGCAACCTCGATTTCGGCAGCAATATTAGCGGAATAACAGCTATTGCAGGTAAAAATGGAAGTGGGAAAACTACACTATGCCAAGCGATATTATCCACAGCTGCTACTTATAATGAAGGGTCATTGGGGTATAACTATCCTTCCGATGGCATCGTTTGCTATGACGATCATATTTTTTATCAGGAAAATATAGTAATCGAAAATATAGAAGAGCTTACAAAAGAAGGTTATAAGGTGATTTCATTCTCTGACACTCCTTTTGAAGAAATGAACCGGGAAAAATATGGCAACTTTCTAAAGGATGGGTTTATCTATTATTCCAGTCAGTTCAATCCCCGAAACTTTATAGATGAAATGAATCTGGTCAATATTTCCACCGAAAACCTTTTATCCGAGGATTATCGATATAGTCCCCGCTATTCGATGTCTTTACTAAATAATAAAGACAATCTGAATGAAAACCGAAACAAAGTTAGATTTGGCGATATAGAAATTTACAATGAAAACGAAGCCTACCGCCTAGTAAACTTTTATGTAAACAACTCAAATTTAATCCCATTTAGCGCACTAAAAAGCTTTGTCATTAAACCAACCTTTTTAGCCAACAATCGATGGCTCGATATCACCCAAATAGATGGATATGATTATTTTGGAACCTTTGAGAGGATTGAAGAAAATATTCTTAGAGACTTATACGACCTTAACTATCCAATCTCATATGAGACGGAAATCGAACTCGAAGATTCACGTATAAAACTAGCTCTGCATCAGCTGTATAAGTACAATATTATGAGGGCAATGTCAGTAACTAAGCATACTCTACCCAATAAACAATACGCTATTGAGTTCATCTACGAAGACAGAGACGCGATAGGAATATGGGACAATGGTGCTAAAATAAATCGTCTCTGTTCACTACATAAAACAATTTTATCAAGAGGAATATTATCTAGCAATAATACAATTAAGATAAAACCTAAGACTATAGAACATTTATCCTCAAAAATAAACGATGATTGGCGATACCATGTGATTGAAAACCTCTATGTAAATAACACTGAAGAGAATGCTAGCTTACTAAGAGAATTTATATTCATGGAAGATGAAGTGCTTTCGGACGACTATAGGCATTACAAAAGAATAACTGGTTACTCATATACTGGCAGTTTAAGTGGTGGGGAATACTCCTACTTATCATTTTTTTCAAGGCTGTATGATGCCTTTTATAGATTTGACAACGCATATGAAGACAGGGAAAACCTTATTTTATTTATAGATGAGCCGGAAACTGGTTATCACCCTGAGTGGAAACGGCATTTTCTTTACTGGATGCTATCATTCCTTAAAACGCAAGACAAATACAAATACCAGATCATTTTAACTACTCATAGTCCGTATTTGCTGTCAGACCTCCCTCCGGAAAACGTTATTCTACTACAAAGAGGAGCGTCCGGTCACACTGAAATAGCTTCAAGTGGAACATATTCAACATTTGGCGCTAATATTCACGAATTACTTGCCGACACTTTTTTCTTAACCAATGGCACCATCGGGGAATTCGCAAAACAAAACATTCAATACGCTATAGATCAATTAAATATTTGGAGAGGAATTTTATTAGAAACTAACAATCGTGGACTCGTAAAAGAAATGGCGGAATCAAAAGAAAAAGTATTTCAAATTATCTCCATAATTGGTGATTCAGTGATCAGACATAAACTCTTAGATATGTATTGGGAATTATTTGGGGACAGCGATACAATTCAATGGGAGATTCAACAATTACAAATGAGAATAGATGATCTAAAAAAACGTCAATAATGATAGCAATCCTTAATACCGTCAAAAATGTTGACAGCATAAAGATTCTACATAATGGATTTATAAGTAAACGGATTGGTAAAGTAACCAATTTTTACATTGACATTTTTGGACTACTTTCAGAAATTGATCGTAATCCCAAAATGTCGAAAAAAGCCATAATTTTTAGAATTAACAAAGCAAAAAGTGACAACGATCTTAATGACTATAAATCGGCATTAAATGCACTATTAAAAACTAGAAATAACATCAAAAACATCAATGATTCTTATCTCATAAAGTACAAAAGCAAACGGATTACATTTTCAAAGCAACCAACAAGCATCATCAAAACGCTAAAGGACCTCAATAAGGCTCATAAAGAAATTTTGGATTTCAACTTCAATGAAGACTATATATCAAATTGGAAAAAATATGCAGAACTTTCCAAAAACTTCTCATCACTTCAACAGATATTACCTATCATATTTGACTATGATAATTGGTTTTCAAAACTATCACCAACGGATACATGGGGGCCGTATCAACTCACGAACGCATTATCTTTGAATACATGTCCTTACTGTAACAGAAGTTATACCTTTACAATTCTCAAATCTGGGGGAAACAAGGTGGCAAGACCGCAGCTTGATCACTTCTTGCCACAATCAAAGCATCCCCTTTTGGCATTGTCCTTTTTCAATCTGATCCCAAGCTGTAGTATTTGCAATTCTAGCGTAAAGGGAGCAACCAACATTAACTATGAAAGTCATCTAAGTCCCTTTGCAAAAAACGTCAATCACTCCCTGATGCGGTTTACCTATTATCCGAAAACGTATAGTGCCTCCATAGGTATGGATCCAAACCTTACTATTTCATTACAGTATAGTGGAGCACCCAATAACCATAGACTCAAGAAGCAGGCTATAGGAAATATTGATCTTTTTTGTTTAAACGAATTGTACGCCAATCACACCGATATTGTTCAAGAAATAATCAAAAAAAGAAGTATGTCAGGCGACAAATATATAGAAACGCTGCAGAAAACATTTCCCTCTTTAAAACTAACTATTGCGGAAGCTTATCAGCTTGCATATGGGAACTATTACAATGAAGATCAATTTCACAGGAGAACTCTAGCTAAATTAACAAAAGACATTGCCATTGAAACTGGTACATTAAAGAGCTTCCCTTAGCCAGCCTGTGGAAAACTGCAAATCCTTAATACAAGAAGCACAAAAAGTAAAATTCAATTTTCAACGGGATAAATTAACAATTAAATCTTATAACATAATGTACTCCTGGTATAAAAGAACAATTGAAAATAATAACGTCCATTTAATTTGGGAAGAGGAAACATCACTTGCGGGATGCAATAATGGAGAAGTACCTAGGGAACTTCGCGACATCATTAAACCAAATAACACAGCTCCAGTTGGATGGGTGCTTCCTTTTGCAACAAAGTGGAATAACAACGAATATTCATTGGTAATTGATATTAAGCCCAAAAGTAGTACTGAAATTTTCTTATGTGAAATTGATACCGTTTTTGGCTTCAGTTATGCAGAATGGTCACCGGTGATGTTACGACTAAAAATACTTTGTAGTGATACAACAGAAAACGATTTGGATAAAAATAATTTTATATATCAGGACCAGGATCCCGAAATTATATATACTATGTATTATCTACAAGGCAGTATTAAGGATGGTAAACTTGTCGGAACCTGGAAACCTCCTTTTGGCACTATCACCGGTTTACTATTTTGGCCAGAAGCAATGACATTCTTTCATAAACAGCTAGAAAGTATTGACCCCTACTTTCTCAATGCAGAAATTAAAATCCTATAACATACTGGTATCTCTAACTATGGAAAACCAATTTTGATCTGACGCGAAATACAGGACATCAACAATAATCAGATCTCATAATTTTACTACGACGCAGGAAATTATTGACAAATATTCTGCAAAATTCGAAGAATTCATGAGTGACCTTAGGCTAACTAGTTTCTGATTACATATGTCAAAATTGACTACGTCGAGCTCTTTCAGGTGTAGCATCGCTTATACCAAGATATGAAGACGAGTGTTCATTCGTGACACTCTGTGCAAGCTTGGGATGTTCTTTAACCAGGTTCTGATATCTTTCCTCATTTGTAGTATCTATGATACTCCTCGTACGAATATAATTTTCAGCATAGTACTTCGTAACTAAAATAAAGCCTACCCATAAGAATGAGTGATATCACGAAAGAGTTGGTGCATGTGCTCATAAGATAATCCCACCACTAATGTTTTCTTCAGCGCCTGCAGATTATCTACACTGGGCGTTCGAAGGGAAAAGCTGTCTAGCGAGACAATCAGCTCATTGTCCAACAGGATCCATGAGTTGAACTCCTTCTCACCTCTGCTACTATAAATCCTCACAGCTCCTTTTGCTATGAAATAGACATAGTTGCATGACTGACCTTCTTCCATCAATATGATGGGCCGATCTGCTTCTTCAATGCTGAACCCGGACCTTAGAAACATTTGCCGGTGGCGGTCGCCATGATTCTTGTCAAAAAAATTGATTTTGGCGGGGTAATCAATGCAGCTCCTTTTTTATTTTCCATAATCATATCGAAACCAGTCAACATCTACATATCCCTTATCCTCCTTACTATTAAAATTAAAAATGCCGATACGATCTCCACGGTAGCTACCCCAGGTCAATTGAAAAGTATTGCCAAAAGCTTGATACGACTTACCATCAGTACTAAAAGCGTAACGGCTGATTCCGTTGGCATCCCATGTTGACCTAAGCCAGATAGATGTCCCTTTAACCTTTATACCCAATGTATCTTTTCCATTGCTGAGATATACCAGGCTCCGTATATCATTCTCCTGTTTGATACCGAACAAGCTATAGCTGGTGGTTGAAAAATGTGTCAATCCGGCAAACTGACCATCGGCCATATGGGTAATGTCTATTTTTACGGTTGCAACATTCGCTGCTGTACGCATACTGCGCTGTGTAAGTGTATTTCCTGCCCGAAGTATAACACTGCTTTCATTGTTTGAAGGGATGGGTGTAAAAGCATACAGCCGAAGAAAACCTTTGCGCGCTGTTATCGACCATTTATCGGCCCTTGGTTGATAGTTCCACTCCCATTGGGCCTTTAACCGGCTCGTATCGAATTCATCACTGCTTTGAATGTAAAGCTTTCTTTTATACGATATCGGTTTGGGCCCGGTCCAAACCATGTGGCCTATTGTATCAGCGCCCGGTTCGCCAATGACCGGCCATCCGTCAATCCAGTGAACAGGCAAAAGACTGGCGGCGCGTCCTTCCCAATCTCCGCTGCCATGATGAGTGAGGAAATACCACTCACCTGTGGGAATCTGTATTAATCCGCCCTGGTTCGGTTCTTTATCAAGCTCCTTACTTACATGGTTTAATTGCCTGATCTCCCAGGGGCCATAAATGTTTTTTGAACGCTCCATCATGATCACCCGTCCCTCCGGCTTCACTTCGCTGAAATAGTGGTAATACAGCCCATTGATCTTGTAAAGCTTATTGGCCTCACTTCCCTGCGATTGATGTATGATGGAGTCAGATTCCATGATCAGGCTTTTTCCATCAGGCGTCATCTTAAATAAATGGATGTTGTACTTTTTGTTGTTAACCGTGTCTAGTGCAAAATTGGTAGCAATAAAATAGAGCTGACCATCGTCATCACAGAACGAGCAGCAATCGTCCCAGCCGCTTACCTTCCATACCTGGTGAAGTGGTTCCCAGGGGCCGGCGGGGTCTGCTGCAGAGGTCATGAAGAAACCATCATCCGGTGTTCCGAAATACACCCAAAACTTATTCTTATAATACCTGATGGAGCCTGCCCAAATACCTTTGCCGTAGCAATTCATCCGGTCCCAATTCAATTCCGGGCTTATGCGGGAAAGGTCGTCCACCACGTGGCCGATGATTTCCCAGTTTACGAGATCTTTGGAATGAAGTACCACCATGCCAGGCGAAAACTGCATAGTAGAAGAGATGGCGTAATAATCGTTCCCAACACGGATGGCATCAAGATCGCTGTAATCTGCCGGGAGAACCGGGTTAACATAGTTTCCATTACCCTGGTCTCCCCACTTTCCGGGAATCTGCGCTTTTAAGTATAAACCAGCCAATTGTAAATAAAACAAAAACAATAAGCACCTGAGCTGAATCATGCTGAATAAATGTTGTTGTAAAGGACAACTACTCCGGCGCCGCCGCCATAGCTCTTCCCGGGTTTTTGCGTCATACAGCAAAAAATC
>Ga0207426_1002449_pt1 | contig 11832 bp, 7 predicted proteins | sample AraplaMF_Cvi_mMS_FD_184265 | JGI IMG/M metagenome (GOLD analysis project Ga0207426, IMG submission 184265) | Arabidopsis root microbial communities from the University of North Carolina, USA - plate scrape MF_Cvi_mMS (SPAdes) (version 2) | ecosystem: Host-associated > Plants > Roots > Endosphere ...
TGATGCTCTTCAAGTACATCGTGAAGAACGTCGCCTGGCGCAACGGCAAGTCCGCGACCTTCATGCCCAAGCCGATCTTCGGTGACAACGGCTCCGGCATGCACGTCCACCAGTCCCTGTGGCAGGGCGGCAGCCCCCTCTTCTACGACGAGCAGGGCTACGCGGGCCTCTCGGACACCGCCCGCTACTACATCGGCGGCATCCTCAAGCACGCCCCCTCGCTGCTGGCCTTCACCAACCCGACGGTGAACTCCTACCACCGCCTGGTCCCCGGCTTCGAGGCCCCGGTCAACCTGGTCTACTCGCAGCGCAACCGCTCCGCGGCCATGCGTATCCCGATCACGGGCTCGAACCCCAAGGCCAAGCGTGTCGAGTTCCGCGCCCCGGACCCGTCCTCGAACCCGTACCTCGCCTTCTCCGCCCTCCTCCTCGCGGGCCTGGACGGCGTCAAGAACAAGATCGAGCCGGCCGAGCCGATCGACAAGGACCTCTACGAGCTCGCCCCCGAGGAGCACGCGGGCGTCCCCCAGGTCCCGACCTCCCTCCCGGCCGTCCTCGACGCCCTCGAGGCCGACAACGAGTACCTCCAGCAGGGCGGCGTCTTCACCTCCGACCTGATCGAAACCTGGATCGACTACAAGCGCACCAACGAAATCGCCCCGATCCAGCTGCGCCCGCACCCGCACGAGTTCGAGCTTTACTACGACATCTAAGAGCCGGCGCCTGGCGACCTGGGCGTAAGCCTGAAAATCAGCTGTGACCTGCGGAAACTCTTCTCGTGAGTTCTCGTGGGTCACATCTGTTTTTCACCCCCTTGTGCACCGTGTGTGCACCGCCTGGCCAGTTCCTTGATGCAATGTCAGGTTGACCAGTCAGGGCCGCTACCCGGATCCGGGTAGCGGCCCTGACTGGCTTGGCGGCGCTGCGAGGCTTTACAGATCAGCTAGTCAGGCCAGCAGAGGCCCTTCGGCCGGGTCGGCGACCTGCGGCGATAGTTGCTTCAAGTCACTGAACTGGCCTTTTACTGATTGCTGGCGACGGGGTGCGACGATCTTGAGTGGGTACCTTGCGGACTGATCGCGCGCCCCGTGAGAACCCCGTGTTGACGCCCGGACCTGCTCGACGAGATCGGAAGCCTTGACGTGGTTCCCATCTGGCGCGCTTGACGGCGTAGCAATATGCTGCTTCATGCAGAGATCCTGCGTGAAGGGCAACATTACTTAGCCTGATGTCGTGTCTGGCGAGGAGGTCGGTCATGCTGCTGCGTTTCAGGGTGGCCAACCATCGGTCGATTCGTGATGAGCACGAGCTGTCACTGATCGGCACCGAGTTCAACGAGGGGACCGCCCGTGAGACCCCGCTCACGACCAAGGGTCGCCCGGTAGCGATGCTGCCAGTGCTGGGCGTCTTCGGCGCCAACGCTTCGGGCAAGTCGAACCTGTTGAGTGCCTTCCGGTTCATGAAGGAGGCAGTGCGGAGTTCTTTTGCGGACTGGGCTAAGGCGCCCGGGGTGGTGCCCCGCGAATCCTTCAAGTTGGATCCCGCATGCCGCAACGAGACCACACTCTTCGAAGTCGACCTGCTACTGGGACGCGACCCTGTTCGGTACACCTACGGATTCGAACTATCGGACGAGCGGGTTGAGGCTGAATGGCTGCATGCGTATCCGCACGGCAAGCGCAACGTCTGGTTCGACAGAGAGGCGGCCCGAGCCGGCGACGGTGGGGACGAGTTCGTGTTCAAAGGCGCGGGCTTCAAGGGACGTCGCGATGATCTGGTAGCACTGACCCGTCCGAATGCGTTGTTCCTCTCCGTTGGAGCGACGCTGAACGATCCCCAGCTGTCTGCCGTGCATCGTTGGTTCGCGGACAACCTCTGGCTGGTGACGCCCGGCGCGGACATCGCTGCGCGGACCAAGTGGACACAACAGCTGCTCACTGAACCGAAGCGGTCCGGTGATTACCAGGACCGGATCATCCAACTGCTCTCCGTGGCGGACCTCGGGCTGACCGGGATCGACATCGACCCCGATGGCGGGCGGGTTGGTCTTCGGCATCGCGCGCCAGGTGGGGGTGAGGTGACCATGGACTTCTATACGGAGGAGTCCCTCGGGACCCATGCGTGGTTCGCCTTCCTGGGACCCCTGCTTACTGTGCTGGACACGGGTGCCGCGCTTCTGGTGGACGAATTGGACTCCAGTCTCCACCCCACGCTCGCCGCCGAAGTCGTACGACTCTTCCAGGACCCGGATTCCAATCCGCGCGGAGCGCAGTTGATCTTTACCACTCATGACGCGACGTTGCTCGGCAACGCGGTCCTCGACCGTCCTCTGGATCGCGATCAAGTGTGGATCGCCGCGAAGCGCCGCTCCGGCGAAACCGAGATCTACGCGTTGACCGATGCCAAGCCGCGCAAGGAGGAGAACCTTGAACTCGGTTACCTCCGTGGCCGTTACGGTGGGATTCCGCGGATCACTGCCGGGGAGATCAAGCGTGAACTGTCGTCGCAGGAGGCGAAGGAAACAGCGTGAGCGGGCGGGGCGGGGAGCAGCGCAGGGGATCGGCCAGGAACCGCAGGCGCGGGACGGTCGACGACGATCGCCCGCTGGAGCGCAGGCCCGGAAGCAAGGACCGGGGCGTACGGGTCGTGTACGTGGCTTGCGAAGGTGAGAAGAGTGAAGTCGACTACCTGAACCACCTCACCAAGGAGTTCGGTGATGGTGAGGAAGGCCGGCCGCCGTTCCGCATCCAGCCGATCAGCAAGAAGAACGGCTACCTGCCCACGGAGACCGTCGCGTCCGTGCGCCGCTATGCGGACACCGACGAGGCATGGGTGCTCTTCGACCGTGACGGTACCGACCGGGACGAGGACATCCGGCAGGCACTCAAGGAAGCCGCCGCGTCCAAGATCGAAGTCGGGTTTTCGCACCCCTCTTTCGAGCTGTGGCTGCTCCTGCACTTCCAGCCGTTCAGCGGGGCGCAGAACGGCAAGAGCAAGATAGTTGTCGACAAGCTGCGGAGCGCTCCAGGTGCAGCGGCATTCAAGGACTACGACGTCCGCAACAAGAGCCTCAAAGGGGGGCGGCGCGATGCCCTGCGCGGCAGGGAGAAGACGGCCGCGCTAAATGCCAAGGCGCTCGTCGGTACCTGCGAACACGGCGACTGCAAGGGCGGCCGTGCTAGCGCCAAACCGGTCCGCCGCGATGCCAGGGCCGAGTCCTCGCCTCGCTGGTCGGCGCGTTCCGGGCACTCCGAACATTGCCCGGACCTGAAGCGTGACCCGTCCACCGATGTCTGGCGGTTGTTGGCTGCACTTAAGATCGTCCCGCACTCGAAGTGACCGATCAGACACGGATGACGTATGGCGTCCGTGGTTCGTCTACGCTGCCTGGCATACAGGTAACAAGAGAGATCAGCCGAAGGGCTTGACGACACGTGGCTCTGCTCACACTCCCGCAGCTGGAGCGGCATCTTTTCGGCGCGGCCGACGTCCTGCGCGGGCGCTTGGCCGGCTCCGAGTACCGCGACTACATCTTCGGAATGCTCTTCCTCAAGCGCTGTTCGGACGAGTTCCAGGAAGCCTACGAGCGAGTCTTGCGGGAGCAGGAGAAGCGTACGGGCGACAAGGACAAGGCTCGGCAGTACGCCGAGCGGCACCGCAGCTACGCCGACCGCTTCTTCGTCCCGGCGAGGGCTCGATGGTGGGCCGGCCCGCACACGGCATGCGACAAGGACGGCATTCCCCTACACGATGAAGCCGGCGAGCTGATGCAGTACCCGGGCATCCAGGAGCTTGCGCTGGCGAGAGGTGTAGGCGCTTCGCTGGACAAGGCTCTACGGGAGCTGGAGAAGGTCAACGCGGCGATCGGCGGCGTACTCGGGCATATCGCCTTCAATCGTGAGACGGGCCGTAGCAAGCTCAGTGACGGCGAACTGAAGGACCTGATCCGTCACTTCGGTAAGTACCGGCTGCGCAACGAGGACTTCGAGTTCCCCGACATGTTGGGAGCGGCCTACGAGTACCTGCTCGGGCGTTTCGCGGAGGATGGCGGCCAGCGTGGCGGTGAATTTTACACCCCGCGCTCGGTCATCCGCATGATGGTCCGCCTCGTCGATCCGCGGCGTGGCGAGTCAGTCTACGACCCGTGCGCAGGGTCCGGCGGCATGCTGATCTTCTCCCGAGAGTACGTGGAGGAGCACGGAGAAGGCGTAGGGCAGGTCTCGGTCTACGGCCAGGAGAAGAATGGTGCTTCCTGGGCCATGGCCAAGATGAACATGCTGCTGCACGGCATCCCCGACGCGGACCTCCAAAACGGCGACACGCTCACCGAACCGCTGCACCTGGACGCGCAGGGCCGCCTGCGGCACTTCACCAAGATCCTTTCGAATCCGCCCTTCTCTCTGAACTACGACCTCGCCGCGGTCGAGGAGGTTGAGGAGAAGCATCGCCGGATGACCTTCGGCACCACTCCGCCGAGCGGCAAGAAGGCGGATCTCATGTTCGTCCAGCACATGATCTCCGTGCTGGAGGAGTACGGTGTGGCGGCAACGGTCATGCCGCACGGCGTACTCTTCCGCGGAAACGACGAGAAGCGCATCCGCGAGAAGATGCTGCGCCAGGACGTCATCGAGGCAGTCATCGGCCTCGGCCCGAACCTCTTCTACGGTGCCCAGTTGCCGGCCTGCATCCTCGTACTGCGCAGCCCCGGCGGAAAACCCTCCCACAGCGAGGGCAAGGTGCTGTTCATCAACGCTGACCGCGAGTACATGACCGGGCGTGCCCAGAACGAACTTGGGCCGCAGCACTCCGAGAAGATCATCGCCGCGTATCAGAACTGGCGTGAGATCGACGGCTATTCACGCATCGTCGAGGTCGGCAAGCTGTTGGCCGAGGACTCGAACCTCAATGTCCGTCGCTGGGTCGACAACGCCCCGCCTGCCGAACCGCAGGATGTGAGGGCCCACCTGTACGGAGGCGTGCCGCGCGCGGAGGTTGCGGCACAGATCGGCCGGTTCAACGCGTACGGCATCCCGGCGATCCAACTGTTCGTGGAGCGTGACGAGGACTACCTCGACTTCCTGCCCGAGGGTCCGCGTGCCACGGCCGATCGCATCCCGGGACTCGCGGCGCCTCGGGAGGCGAAGCTCAAGGACGCTTTCGGGCAGTGGTGGGCGACCCACACCGCGGCGATCTCAAAGCTGCCGGAGACCAAGCGCCTCATGGACCTGCGGGCTGAACTGGTCGACGGCTTCACTGAAGCGTTGGTGCAGCTCGGCGTCATCGGGGAGTACGACACAGCAGGCGTCGTTGCCGGCTGGTGGATGGCCAATCGGTACGACTTCAAGGCACTCGCGGCAGGCGGGTACGACCGTGTGCTCGACGGCTGGGTGCAGAGCATCGACTCGATGCTGGCACCGACGGATCAGTCGAGCGGCAAAAAGAAGCCAGCGTCGCCTGCGGAACGGCGCCGGGCACTGGAGCATCCGATCGTCCGTCACCTGATCCCGGAGTTTCTGGCTGAGCTGGTCAAGGCTGACGCTGCTGCCGCCGAGGCGGAGGCGGCCTACAAGGCGGCTCTGGCTGAGCTGGAGGGGGCGGGCGAACCCGAAAAGGCCGGCGAGGGAGCAGACGTTGACGTCGATGCCGACTCTGATGTGCCGACGGATGAGACCGCCGAGCCGACGGTGACCGTGGAGGATGTCGAACGCCTAAAGAAGGCGCGCACAAAGGCGAACAAGAAGCGGAACGACCTGCAGAAGGCGTTCTTCGCACAGCTGAAGGCCGCCGCGGACATGGCCAAGGTGGCGGGCGAGGCGGACCACCACGTATTGGCGGTCCTTGAGGAGGACCTAGCCACCCGGCTCGACAGAGTGGTGGCCGAGGGGCGGCGCAAGCTGGTGGGGATCTGCCTTAGGTGGGCTGAGAAGTACGAGGTGTCGCAGGCGCACCTGGAAAAACAAGGCGAAGAGGCGGAGCGGGAGCTGGGGGAGTGGCTGGGGAGGCTGGGCTATGGGCGGTGAGCTTGCTTCTGGCAGCACATTGTCGACGGTTCCACTCGCCAAGCTGATCACTAGGATCGAGGCTGGCCGGAGCCCTCTTGCCGAGGGCCGGGCGGCTGCGCCGGGCCAATGGGGTGTTCTCAAGGTAAGTGCTGTGCGGCACGGTCGGTTCGACCCTGACGAGAATAAGGCGATTTCGGATCCCGTTCTGGTGCGACCGGAGTTCGAAGTACGTCATGGTGATTTGCTCCTCTCGAGGGCAAATACAGAGGACCTTGTAGGGCTTGCCTGCGTGGTGCGGAATCCACGTCCACGGCTGATGCTGTCCGACAAGACTTTGCGGCTCCATGTCGACGAGTCTCTAGCCACGGCTGATTTTATCGAATTGGTTCTCGGTTCGAGAGAAATTCGTTCCCGAATGCAGGTTGCGGCAACCGGGACGAGCGGCAGCATGAAGAACCTCAGCCAAGGGCAGATCCGCAGGCTCCCCGTTCCTCATCTGCCGATCACTGAGCAGCGGTGCATTGTAGACGCAATTTCCGCCGTGGACCGAAACATCGAGGCGTTGGAGCGGCAATTCGCTAAGATGTCGGAGGTTCGGCTTGCGGTGATCCAGCATGAGCTGAACCGGATTGATGAGGTCGAGCGTTTGCCTCTCGCAGCAGTGACGGAACCCATCGTGGCTGGCGTCACGCTGGGGCCTCATCGCGCACCCCGGAATCGCCCTGCCCCGTACCTGAGGGTGGCAAATGTACATTCAGGACGTATCGATATGTCGGACCTGCAGTATGTAGAAACACAGAATGGGGATCGCCCTCGATATGAAGTGCGATCAGGGGACGGTCTCGTTGTCGAGGGCCATGCGAACCCAGAACAAATCGGGCGCTGCGCAATCGTCGGTGGGCGGGAGTCTGGAGTTCTCTACCAAAACCATCTTTTTCGTCTGAGATTCCGGCAGGTCAACCCGGGATTTGCTGGGTTGTGGCTCAACTCCCCCGCTGTGAGGTCTTACTGGCGATCGCGGTGCGCCACGAGTTCCGGTCTCTTCACCATCAACTCAAGGCAACTCGGTGAGGTTCCGTTTCCTGCCGTGAGTGTCGATCAACAGGACCGCATCTTGACCGCCGTGACCAAGGTCGACCGCAACCTTGAAGCTCTGGGTCTCCGCGTCGCCAAACTCCGCACCATCCGCCAGGCTCTTGCCGAAGATCTCCTCACGGGTAGGGTCAGAGTCACGGACCTCTGACAACTCACAACGGGGAGGCGCGCAATGGGGCGGCCGGAGTACGACGAGGTGGAGCGTCCGCTCATCGAGCAGCTCGTGGCGATGGGCTGGACCCACCTGGAAGGCGCACCCCCAGGCCATCGTCCAACGGATGCCAGACTTTCCGGCCGCAAGGACTTCGAGGCCGTCGTCCTGGAGGACCGTTTCCGTACTGCTGTCGATGCCATCAACCCCGGCCCGGACGGCGCCCCTTGGCTGCTTAAGGAAGGCCGGCTCGACCGGATCGTCGACGTGGTTCTCGACCGGGGGACATCTGGACTCCCAGGCAACTTGGCATTCACTAGCAGACTCCGCACCGGTGTCACCGTCGAGGGGCTGCCCGGGTGGGAGTACGGGGTCAATCAGGACATCCGGCTGATCGACTTTGAGCACCCGGAGCGAAACGACTTACTCGTCGTCTCCCAGTTCCGTATCGACCGTCCGGAGCGCACACCGGATATTCCGGACCTGGTCCTCTTCGTCAACGGCCTGCCTCTCGTCGTCATCGAATGCAAGCGGCCGGGTCCCCAGGCCCTCGACGATGCCGTTGACCAAGTCCTCGGCTACGCGGGAACCCACGAGGTAGCACCGGTGCCGGAGTTGGTGCACTTCGCGCAGCTCCTGGTCGCGACCAGCCGTGAGGCAGCCCAACTCGCCACGCCCACGGCGGAGCCACGCCACTTCGCATCCTGGCGCACCGTCGAACCGGCGACGCCCACGGACGTACGCCGTGAACTCGGAAAGCCCGACCGTCACACGTTGCTCCCGCAGGAGTTGCTGGTCGCGGGAGTTTTGAGGCCAGCACATCTACTGTCCCTCGTACGGGACTTCATGGTCACCGGCGGTTCCGGTGTCTCGGTGGCCAAGGTCGTGGCCCGTTGGCAGCAGTTCCGGGCTGTGCACCGTCTCATGGCTGCGCTCAGGCAGCGCTGCAAGGCCGGCCGGAATCAGCAGGCACCGTATGAGCACCGGGCCGGAGTCGTCTGGCACACACAAGGCTCCGGCAAGAGCCTCACGATGGCGTTTCTCGTACGGTGCCTGCGCACCGACGCCGAACTCGCCGGGCACAAAGTGGTCGTCGTGACCGACCGGGTGGACCTCCAGTCGCAGATCGGTGCCAGCCTGGCGGCCAGCAACGAGACCGTGCACCGAGCCCGTGATGTGGACAGTGCCCACGACTATCTCGCACAGCAGACATCCGACCTTGTCCTGGTGATGATCCAGAAGGCTCAGCAGGACGAGGCAGCCTCGAAGGAGGAGACCGAGGACGGGGCCAAGGTCGAGCGCGAGCCGACGGACGAAGAACTGAACGTGTCGGACAGCGCGCTCAATCCTAGCTCGTCCATCGTCGTCCTCGTCGACGAGGCGCACCGGAGCCAGGACGGGGTTCTGCACGCGCGCCTGCGGAAGATGCTGCCGAACGCCGCCATGGTCGGCTTCACCGGCACGCCGATCATCAAGGGGCGTAAGAAGCGTACGGATGAGATCTTCGGTGAGGTGATCGACGCCTACACCCTTCAGGACGCGATCGACGACCGGTCGGTCATGCCTGTGCGTTACGAGGCACGCCTCCCGAAGTTCGCGATCGTTCGGAAGGCGGTGCTGGACGAGGAGTTCGACCAGCTCATACGTGGGACGCGCAGTCAGCGTCGGCGGGCGTTGCGCCGGCTCGCCCGGAAGCGCGAGGTGTTGGAGGCGGAGCACGTCATCGCCTACAAGGCCCAGGACATGTTCATGCACTGGGTGCGCACAGCTATGCCGGAAGGGTTCGGTGCCCAGATCGTCGCAGTGTCCCGCAAGGCGGCCGTCCGATACCGCGATGCGATCCTTGCCGCGCGTAACCGGTTGGTGGCGCAACTGGACGCGGTGGACGGGGACCTGAGACACGACCCGATGGCACATGAGACCGCGAGCAAGGAGGAGCGCCTGCTCCTCGAACTCCTCGACTCACGCGACTTGTTGGACTCCATCGACGCCGCTGTGGTGATCTCGGAGAGTGACCGTTCCAAGGACCCGGACACGTGGCGATCTTGGACTCGACGGGGAGCGCAGCGGGACCATATCCGACGTTTCAAGCAAGGCATCCGGCCCGAGGACAGGACGGAGAACGACGAGCCCTGGCAGGCCACGACGCATGGTGGACCGGTTGGCATGCCGTCGGGAGCCTTCTCCACGGAGGGCGATCCGTGGGATCTGGCGCCAGATGACGGCGCGGCGGCGGAGATATCTGATGTGGGCGCGGACGAGTCCGGTCCGCTCGCCTTCCTGATGGTCAAGTCGATGCTGCTGACGGGGTTCGACGCACCGGTGGAGCAGGTCCTGTACCTCGACCGTGGCATGGGAGGGGTCGAACTGCTTCAGGCCATGGCACGCACGAACCGGCCGTATCGCAACAAGGAGCATGGGCTGGTCGTCGACTACGTGGGTGTCTACCGCGACATGAGGCGGGCACTGGGCGACTATGAGCAGGAGCACTTGCGCCAGGTCATGGGCGGGGACGAGGCCCCGGCCCGCATGGTTTGGAAGGGCTTCAACGAGTCCGAGGTCCCCAACCTGAAGGCCCAACACCAACGCGTCGTCGATCTCGTCACGAGCTGCGGTCTCGCCGGCTTCAACACTCCGGACCAGCGCGAGGACCTGCTGGCGGAGTTGAGTGATCCGGTCCTGCGAGCCCGTTTCGACGATCGCGTCCGTGACTTCCTCTCAGCACTCAACGCGGTGCTCCCGCGTCCCCAGGGCCTGCCCTACCTCAGATTCGCCAAGCAGGTCGGTGAAGTCCAGTACCTGGCCAGATCCCGCTACCGCGACGGCCGCAGTGAGTTCAGCCCGCGGCGTTACGGTGCGAAGGTACGAGCCCTGATCGACCAGCACCTGGAGTTGAAGTCGATCGAGCAGCGCACACCGCCGTTGGACATCACGGCGGCTGACTATCTGGACAAGCTCGCGCTCCTGCGGGACGACAGAGCGCGCGCTCTGGACATGGCGAGTGGTCTGAAGGTCCGCATCGATGTGAAACTCCCGACGGCCGCCGACCAGGACCACTACGAACGCCTCAGCGAGCGGCTGACGCGCATCACGCAGGGCATGGAACAGGACTTCGAGGAGGCTGCACGAGACCTCCTCGATCTGGTCCAGGAGGAGCGGGCAGCGGCAGCGGAAGAGGAGCACGCCGGACCCGACCACTTCACTGTGCGCCCAGTGCGTACCCGTCTGGAACAGGCGCTCGTGGATGCGGGTCTCAGGGCTGAGGAGCTGGATCTGGACGTGGACTGGGCTGCGCGCAGTATTGCTGACCGGCTAGCGATTGAGGCGGCGGTGTCGCACTTCACGGAGAGCGCTGTCGTGCAGGAGACGGCTATTCGCAAGCTGATCAGCTACCTGGAGAACGATCTAGGGCTGTGGGATGCGAACACAGAGTGGATTGCGCTTGACCTGGTGGATTTGGTGGTACGCCGAGTCGACGACTTCAGACGCTGGGACGGCGCTAAGCGGGACTGAGCCGGGTCTCGCTGTCAGAGGCCCGTGATAGCAAGAGGGAATGAGCTCTCCGCTGGAACAGGCCATCCTTGACATCGGCCTGCCCCCTGAGTGGCACGTCGCGGTTGAAGTCCGGCCACGGCGCTCCACGCTGGGCATTGAAGTGCAACCCGATGGGTCGGTGCTTGTCGCCGTACCCGAGGGTGTCGACGCACACGAGATCGTCCCGATACTGCGCGGACAAGCAGATCGGATCGCGCGGGCCGTGGCCGGACGTATCGCCGTTGGCGGAGAACACCCAGTGAAGGAACTGGTGGACGGTGAGCACTTCAGCTACCTGGGACGAACATACCGGCTCAGGCTCACGGAGTCTGCGGAGCAACCTGTGCGATTGCATGGGGACTGGCTTGAGCTGGCGGTTGAACCGAACGGACGGCCACGAGGGACGACACTCGTTGCGTGGTACACGACCCAGGGAGAAGCCTGGATCCGTGAAAGCATGGCGTCGTTCGCGCGTGGTGCTGGACTGCCCACTCCGCAGACGCGCGTGAGTGACCTTGGCGCTCGCTGGGGCGTGCGAGAGCGGGATGGGCGGATTGCGGTCCACTGGGCCACTTTCCAGCTTGCCGAGCCGCTGATCGAACTGATCTTGGCGCACGAGCTGGCACATCTTCGAGTAGGTAAGCACTCCTCCTTGTTTCGCCGGGAACTTCGCAAACTCGTTCCAGAGCTGTCGGCGAGGGAGCGCTGGCTTGCCAACGTGGGGTCGGAAGTCTGGCTTGGGGCGACCCGACAAGCAGCATGAGTCGGCCCGCCCTCGCTTCTCATCTCTGGCGATCAAGTGTTACGGCGCCGGCGCCGGCCCACTGACACAGCGTCTTGCGGACCGAGCAGCGTCGACCAATAGATCGTTTGCGCATAAGCGCAGGTCAGACCTATTAGCGAGATCGGGCCTTCGGGTCTGCTGCAGGTTCGGGTGACAGGTCCGGTCACGCGGCCTGGAGGGCCGGCGTGGTCATGACGGTCTCGAATTCGATGGGGGTTAGCCGGCCGAGTGAGGCTTGTCTGCGGCGACGGTGGTAGGTCCGCTCG
>Ga0207426_1002455_pt1 | contig 11801 bp, 9 predicted proteins | sample AraplaMF_Cvi_mMS_FD_184265 | JGI IMG/M metagenome (GOLD analysis project Ga0207426, IMG submission 184265) | Arabidopsis root microbial communities from the University of North Carolina, USA - plate scrape MF_Cvi_mMS (SPAdes) (version 2) | ecosystem: Host-associated > Plants > Roots > Endosphere ...
CCCATGAAGCCGCTCGTGGCGCCCACCGCGCTGGGTGTCAGCATGGCGCGCAGATCACCTCCGCGCCGGCGGTTGGGCTGGGTCTCGCTGAGGTCCACGATGCGTGGGCGGTGCGTGGTCATGGCTGCTTCCTCCAAGGGCGTGGGGCCGGGGGTGGATGAGGGGGAGGGGCCTGCTGCGGCCGGGCGCGCAGTCAGGCGCCCGGTGCCCGGCGGTCCGTGATGAGGGCCATGTCGGCGCGCTCCAGGAAGCGCGCGAGCTCGCGGTCGTTGGACAGACCGCCGGCCACATCGGTGTCGAGCAGACGCCGCAGCACGGCCGTCTTGCGGGGACCGCGCACGCCCAGCGCCAGCACCGGGTCGCTCTCGATCGGGATCCGCAGATCGATGAGCCGGACGACCACGTCGTCGCGCTGGAAGATGGTGCTGCCGGCGATGGGGCACGCCGGATCGTCCGCGGCCAGCTCGTCCTGGCGGGCGAGCATCTGGGCCAGCGTCATGCCGCACCCTTCCTTGGCCGGGTAGAACAGCGCATGCCGCTTGATGCCGTCGGGCTGCTGTCCGCCCGAGGCGACGTGGTGCACGGCGGGCAGCGCGGCCCGGGTGAAGAACACCCGCGCGGAGTTCGGGTCGCTCAGGTCGCGGTCCTGCTCCAGGTACGGGTTGATGGCCTCCTCGACGGCCCTGACCTCGGGCTGCTGGGAGATGTGCCGCAGTGCCGCGACGAGGTCGCCCTGCACCTCGACGGCGCGCACGACGCGGTTGCCGTGCATGAACAGAGAGGTGCGGCGGAGCCGGGTGGTGTCGTCGACCCGGGCCTCCGGGGAGGTGTACCCGGCGAGGATGTCCGCGACCATCGATTCGCTGCCCGGCTTCACGGTGAAGGTCAGCGCGTGCCGGACCACCCCGTCGCCGACGCGGGGGTTGGCCTGCAGGCGGCCCTTGGGAGGCTCGGGCGCGAGGCGGGCGACGTTCGAGGTCTCGCGCAGGACGCTGAAGCGCAGCGACCGGGTGTCACGGACACAGCCGTGCAGCGGCTGGACCATCTTGACGTGTTCCTCGCTGTTGACCCAGGCCAGGAAGGGCGGTGCGCTCTCCCATTCACTGGTGATGAGCCACTGGGAGGGGTTCTCGATGGACTGGCACAGCTGGTCGGTGATGTGTCCGGGAACGGACGCGACCTGGTTGCGCAGGTGCTCGTAGGCTTCGAGGAAGTCCTGCTGGGCTCCTTCGTGGAGGTCCAGCAGCAGGACGACCCGCAGCCGGGAGCCGTCGAAGGCCGACTGGGATATTCGTTCCGACAGCGTTGTCATCGTCTACGCATCTCCTTCGGGGCCCGATGGCCCCAGTGGTGCGTCGTCAGTTCCGGTGCGATCCGGGGGACTGAGCCGGATGGTGGGGGCGGCCCTTTCCGGGTGTTCCGGGGGGCGTCCCGGATTCGATCGTGGCCGGGACCCACGGGTGGCGCGAGATGTGTGAGCCATGCAGGTGAACCGTGATCGAACAGGTCCTCAGCCGGGCATTCGTGCTCCATCTGCCGTAAGCGTCCCTGGAGCTGGAGCACGCAATGAATCCCACCGTCGAAGACCGGGTGCCGGTACTCGTCGTGGGCGGGTCCCTGGTCGGCCTGTCCGCGTCGCTGTTCCTGGGGCGCCTGGGTGTCAGACACCTGCTGGTCGAGAAGCACGCGGACACCTCCCGCCACCCGCGCGGGCGGGGCAACAACGTCCGCACCATGGAGCTGTTCCGGGTGGCCGAAGCGGAGGCGCGGATCCGCGAGGCCGCGTCGATCCTGGCCGACAACCACGGGATCCTGCAGGCCCGTTCACTCACCGGCGACGACCAGGAGTGGCTGTTCAAGGAGATCGACCCGGGCGGCGGACTCGCCCGCATCAGCCCGTCCGCCTGGTGCCTGTGCAGCCAGAACGACCTGGAGCCCGTCCTGGTGCGCTGTGCCCGCGAGCACGGCGGTGACCTGCGGTTCTCCACCGAGCTGAGCTCCTTCGAGCAGGACGCGCAGGGAGTGCGCGCGACGCTGAAGAACCGGGAGACCGGCGAGCTCACCACCGTGCACGCGGACTACCTCATCGCCGCCGACGGTCCCCGCAGCCCGGTCCGCGAGCGGCTGGGCATCGGCCAGACGGGCCCCGGCGACCTGTTCCACAACGTGAGCATCACCTTCCGCGCGCCGCAGCTCGCCGACGTCGTGGGCGACCGCCGCTTCATCGCCTGCTACTTGACCGACCCCGAGGCCGACGGCGCGCTGCTGCCGGTCGACAACAAGGCGGACTGGGTCTTCCACGCCCCCTGGCACCCCGAGACGGGCGAGACCCTGGAGGACTTCACCGACGAGCGGTGCATCGAGCACATCCGCCGGGCAACGGGCGTACCGGACATGGCAGTTGAGATCACCGGCAAGGCCCCGTGGCACGCCGCCGAGCGGGTCGCCGAGCGGTACGCGGCCGGCCGGGTCTTCCTCGCCGGCGACTCGGCCCACGAGATGTCCCCCACCGGGGCGTTCGGCTCCAACACCGGCATCCAGGACGCCCACAACCTCGCCTGGAAGCTCGCCGCCGTGCTCAACGGCTCGGCGGGCCCGGAGCTGCTGGCGACCTACGAGGCGGAGCGGCAGCCGGTGGCGCAGGAGACCAGCGCCCGCGCCTCGGCGCGCTCGGCCGAGCACAGCCACCCGGGCTACTCCCCCGCTCCCGGCGCGGGCGGTGGCCGGCAGCGCGGGGTGCTCACCGTCGCCCTGGGGTACTGCTACCCGCAGGGCGCGGTCGTCGGCGCCGACCCCGGATTGCCGGTGGTGCCCGACCAGATGCGGCTGACGGGCGAGCCGGGCACCCGCGCCCCGCACATGTGGGTGCGGGCCGGCGGCGAGCGGCGCTCGACCCTCGATCTGTACGAGAGGTCGTTCGTCCTGATGACAGGCTCCGAGGGCGAGATGTGGCGGACCGCCGCCAAGGGCGCCGTCGAGCAGTTCTCCCTCAAGCTGGACTGCTATCAGGTCGGCACCGGGCCGAACGACGATCTGGTGCCCGAGGACGGCGTCGACTGGGCCGAGAAGCACGGGACGACGTCCGAGGGCGCGGTGCTGGTGCGCCCCGACGGCTTCGTGGCGTGGCGGGCCGGGGGCCGGGTGGCCGACCCCGAGGCGGCGCTGCGGCAGGTCCTCAGCGCGCTGCTGTGCCGGAGCTGATCCGCCCGCCGCGCCCGGTGCCGGTCACACGGCCGGGGGCCGGCGCGAGGTGACACGGCGCTGCCGATGACGAGGGACCGGTGGGACATCCGCCGGTCCCTGTGTCACGCGCGAACGTATCTTCTGCCCGTCACCACCGCAGGGGCATCTCGGGGCCGCCCCGGCCGCGTCCCGCAACTCGGGGGCCGATTTCCGGTTGAGTCCGGGCATGGACGCCAAGAAGCCCGCCTCCCACCCTTTTCGGCGCATCGCCCTCCCCCACCAGCCGCCGGCCCTGCCGCCCCCCGCCCCGCAGGCGCGCCGCCCGGCCCAGGAGGAGACGCCGATCTTCGACCAGCTGCTCAAGGAGTGGCGCTCGGGCGAGATCCGGCCGGTCGTGTCCTGGCCGGTCGACGATCCGGGGAAGATCGGGACGGGCGGCGCGGTTGGCACGGATGATGGCCGTCCGTATCCGCGGACCCGTGACGAGGAGCATGCCCGTGAGCCTGTACGACATCCCCCTGCGCACCCTGACCGGTGAGCCCGCTTCGCTCGCCGACTACCGGGGCAAGGCCCTGCTGGTGGTGAACGTGGCGTCCAAATGCGGGCTGACCCCGCAGTACTCGGGCCTGGAGCGGCTGCAGCAGCGCTACGGGGACCGTGGTTTCAGTGTGCTGGGCTTCCCCAGCAACCAGTTCGCGGGCCAGGAGCCCGGCACCGCCGAGGAGATCGCCACCTTCTGCTCGGCGTCGTACGGCGTGAGCTTCCCGCTGTTCGAGAAGACCGATGTCAACGGCGAGGACCGGCACCCGCTGTACGCGGCGCTGACCGGCACCGAGGACGCCGAAGGGGCGGCCGGCGACGTCCAGTGGAACTTCGAGAAGTTCCTGATCGATGCCCAGGGCCAGGTCGCGGGCCGCTTCCGGCCGCGCACCGAGCCGGAGGCCGGGGAACTGATCACCGCCATCGAGGCGGCCCTGCCGGCCTGAGTTCCGATGCCCCGGCGGACCGGCCGGGCGGCGGTGGGGCGGGGCGGGTCAGGCGACGGCGGTGCCCGCGGGGTCCGCGACCCCGGCCGGTCCGGACGATCCGGCGGCCGCGTCCGTGTCGTCGCCGCCGCCGGTGTCGTCGGACATGATCTCGAAGCTGCCGGCCAGGCCGGTCATCCGCAGCAGCCGGGCGACGCTCCCGCCGCCGGAGACACCGGCCAGCCGCATCCGGCCGCCCCGCTGCCGGGTCCGGAAGCGGGCGCGGCTGAGCAGGGACAGCCCGGCGCAGTCGATGAACGTGACCGCGCGTACGTCGACCACGAGGTCGGCGCCCTGTGTGCCGGTGATCTCGTCGAGCCGGTCGGACAGCACCGACACGGCGAGAATGTCCAGCTCACCGCGGAGTTCCAGCACGGTCGTGCCGCCCGCGGCGCGGCTGGGTCCCACGAGTCTCGGGTAGTACTGACCTTCATCCATCGGCCCGGCCCACTTTCGTGCCGAGGCGCGGGATATGGCCACGCGTCTGCGGCGGAGATGTTCGGAAGGTGTGGGGGGCGCCCGGCGCGATCCGGGCGGTTCGGCCCGTTTCCGGGTCGTCGGTGGTGCGGTGGCGTGCTGTCCGTGTCCCTGTGTTTCTGCTGCTGTGCCCGTAGTTGACTACGGCTTACCCGCCGACCGCGCCCTCAAAGTCCCGGCGCACGCCCCAGCTTCAGGTTGTCTCAAAGTCGCCCCTCGGGGGCGTGGCCGAGATAGATGACCACGGCCCCACCCGGGGCGGTCACCGACGGCGGCCGGGCCGGCACCGGCGACCCGCCCCGACGGCCGCCGGCCCGACCGCGACACCCCGGCCCCCGCGCCCGGCCGGCGCGATGATCACCTCCGGGGCGCCTCTTCCGGATCCGCACCCCAGGGGCCCCTAATGCCACTCTTTCGGGCGAATTAGACTGTCTGGACCGTCCGGAAAGTGAGAGGTGTGCCCTGAAGCCGTCGGATCCCGCGGGAGAGCTCCCCGAGCGCACCGCGCAGAGCCTGCGCGAGCTGGCCGGTGGGCCGATCTCCCGGCTTCCGCAGCTGCTGGAGGCGATGGTGGCGGTCGGCTCCGACCACGATCTGCGCCGCGCCCTGGGCCGTATCGCCGAGACCGCCGCCTCCCTGACCGGTGCCCGCCATGCCGCCGTCGGCCTCCGCGACGAGGCCGGCGACGGCCCCGGTGGGCCGGTCACCCACGGCCCCTCCCCCGAGGGCGAGCCGCCCGCCGGGGGCTGCCTGGAGGTGCCGATCCAGGTACAGGGGGAGCTGTTCGGCACGCTGTACGTCGCGGGGAAGGACGGCCCCGAGGGGTTCGGCGACACGGATCTGCACCTGGTGCGGGTGCTGGCCACCGAGGCCGGGATCGCGCTGAGCAATGCCCGGATGCACGGTGCCGCCCGGCAGCGCCGGCGCTGGATCGACGGCGCGGCGTCCGTCACCACGGCCCTGCTGGCCGGGCCCGAGACCGGCTCGTCGACCAGGGACGCCCTGACCGTCGTCGCGGAGAAGGGCCGGGAGCTGGCCGAGGCGGCGACCGGCGCGGTCCTGTTGCCGCACGCCGGGGGCGGGATGGAGATCGTGGCGCTCTCCACCGTGCTCCCCGAGACCGTACGGGCCGAGGCCCACCGCGGCCGGATTCCGCCGGAGAGCCCGGTCGTCCACCAGATACACGCCGGCCTCGCGGTCTTCTCCGACGACTTCGCCGACGACCCCCGGTCGATCTCCCCGATGTCGCGCCACTACGGCCCGACGATGCTGCTGCCGCTGCGCAGCAACGGACGGGTGCTGGGCGCCCTCGCGCTGTGCCGGATAGCCGGCGACCGCCGCTTCAGCCACACCGAGCGGACCCTGGGGACCCAGTTCGCCGCCCAGGCCGCGGTGGCGCTCGTGCTGGCCGACCGGCACCGTGACCGCGAGCGGCTGGCCGTCTTCGAGGACCGCGACCGGATCGCCCGCGACCTGCACGATCTGGTCATCCAGCGGCTGTTCGCCACCGGGATGCTGCTGGAGACCGCCCGGCGCAAGGCCGTGCTGCCGGAGGTACGGGACGGGGTGGGCCGGGCGGTCGACGAGCTGGACGCCACGATCCAGGAGATCAGAACGGCGATCATCGCGCTGCAGCAGGGGCCGTCCGAGGCGCCACCGGGGCTGCGCACCCGCGTCCTGCGGGAGGCCGCCGCGGTCACCGCGGCGCTCGGCACCCGGCCGTCGGTGCGCTTCACCGGACCGGTCGACACCCGGGTCGACGACATGGGCGCGCGGGAGCTGCTGGCCGCGCTCGGCGAGGCGCTGGCGACGGTGACCGCCGCGGCCTCGGCGCGGCCGCAGCCGACCCGGGTGGAGATCGCCGTGGACCTCACCGTCCCGCCCCCCGGTGGCCGGCCGGGCATCCGGCTGACGGTGGCCCGCCCCGACGACGACGTCCCGCCGGTGGTCTGGGAGCGTCCGCTCCGCGGCGGGCCCGGCGCCTGATCCGCCGCCCGGCCAGGTCCGGCATGCTCTGTCGGGTGATGCCACGGGATTCACTTGACCTCAACATTGGTTGAGGTCCTACGTTCCTGCTATGTCGCCGGGCACGCACGGCGATCCCGTGAGGACCCGGCACCTGGAGGCCACGATGGACATGGAAGTCACCGCCTGGCACGCGCTGCACAGCACGATGACCGCGCAGCAGGGCAAACGCCGCTTCTCCCGCGGCACCCTGCGCCGCATCACGGCATTCGCCCGCCCGCACCGCCGTCGCCTGGTGTGGTTCCTCGTGCTGAGCACGGCCACCGCGATGCTCGCGGTGGCCACCCCGCTGCTGGCGGGCCGGGTGGTGGACGCGATCGTGGGCGGCGGCTCGGCGTCCCTCGTCATCAGGCTGTCCGGCCTGATCGCGGTGATCGCGGTCGCCGAGGCGGTGCTGGGGCTGGTGACCCGCTGGCTGTCCGCGAGCATCGGTGAGGGGCTGATCCTGGACCTGCGGACGACGGTGTACGACCACGTCCAGCGGATGCCCGTGGCCTTCTTCACCCGCACCCGCACCGGAGCGCTGGTCAGCCGCCTGAACAACGATGTGATCGGCGCCCAGCGGGCCTTCAGCGACACCCTGTCCGGGGTCGTCAGCAATATCGTGACGCTGCTGCTGACCCTCGTGGTGATGCTCGGTCTGTCCTGGCAGATCACCCTGATCGCGCTGGTGCTGCTGCCGGTGTTCGTCCTGCCCGCGCGCCGGGTCGGCCGGCGGCTGGCCGCGCTGCGCCGGGAGGGCGCCGACCACAACGCGGCGATGGGCACCCAGATGACCGAGCGGTTCTCCGCCCCCGGCGCCACCCTCGTCAAGCTGATGGGCCGCCCGGCCCACGAGTCCGCCGAGTTCGCCGTCCGGGCCCGCCGGGTGCGCGACATCGGGGTCCGCTCGGCCATGGTCCAGACGTACTTCGTCACCGCCCTCACCTTCGTCTCCGCCCTGGCGCTGGCCGTCGTCTACGGGCTGGGCGGCTTCCTCGCGCTGCGCGGACAGCTGGAGGCCGGCGCGATCGTCTCGCTGGCCCTGCTGCTCACCCGGCTCTACGCCCCGCTGACCGCGCTGTCCGGTGCCCATATCGAGGTGATGAGCGCGCTGGTCAGCTTCGAGCGGGTCTTCGAGGTGCTCGACCTCGAACCGCTGATCACCGAGAAGCCGGACGCCCGCGCGGTCCCCGACGGCCCGGTGTCCGTGGAGTTCGACGCGGTCCGCTTCGCCTACCCGGCCGCGGACAAGGTCTCGCTGGCCTCCCTGGAGGAGGTCGCCACCCTCGACACCCGGGGCGGCGAGGAGGTCCTGCACGGCATCTCCTTCCGCGCCGAACCCGGCCAGATGGTCGCCCTGGTCGGCTCCTCGGGCGCCGGCAAGTCGACCGTGGCCCAGCTGCTGCCGCGGCTGTACGACACCGACTCCGGCGCGGTCCGGCTGTCCGGCGTGGACGTCCGTGAGCTGACCGCCGCCTCGCTGCGCGACGCCCTCGGGATGGTCACCCAGGACGGGCACCTCTTCCACGACACGATCCGCGCCAACCTGCTGCTGGCCGGGCCGGAGGCGACCGAGCAGGAGCTGTGGGACGCGCTGCGCCGGGCGCGCCTGGAAGACCTGATCACCGCGCTCCCCGACGGGCTGGACACCGTCGTGGGCGAGCGGGGCTACCGGCTCTCGGGCGGCGAACGGCAGCGGCTGACCATCGCCCGGCTGCTGCTCGCCCAGCCCCGGGTGGTGATCCTCGACGAGGCCACCGCCCATCTGGACAACACCTCCGAGGCGGCGGTGCAGGAGGCGCTGACCGAGGCGCTGGAGGGCCGTACCGCGCTGGTCATCGCCCACCGCCTGTCGACCGTACGGGCCGCGGACCTGATCCTGGTGGTCGAGGAGGGGCACATCGTCGAGCGCGGGACGCACGAGACGCTGCTGGCCGCCGACGGGCGCTACGCCGAGCTGTACCGGACGCAGTTCACCGACGCGGAGGACCGGCGGGAGACCGCGGTGGCGGCCCGGCGCGCGGAGGCCGGACCGGATGCCGTGCCGGATTCGGCGCTGGTGAACTGACGCCGCGCCGGAAGGCCCCCGCCTCTTGGCGGGGGCCTTCCGTATGCCGAAAACTGAGGTGATGACGCAGCGCGCGGAACACTCCACTGTCATGGACCGCCTCGCCCTCGACGATCTGGTCACCGGGTACGCGATCGCCGTGGACGACGGGGACTGGCCCGGCTACCAGGCCCTGTTCACCCCGGACGGCCGGGCCGACTACCGCTCCGCGGGCGGCATCGAGGGCGGCGTGGCGGAGATCGCCGCCTGGCTCGGCGACATGCTGCGGAACTTCGAGATGCGGCAGCATCTGATCGTCAACCGCCGCATCACCCTCGTCCGCCGGGACGGCGCCCCCGGGGACACGGCCACGGTCCGGGCCGACTACCTCAACCCGATGCGGCTCGCCGGCCCCGCGACGGAGGACGAGGGCGGCCCGACCGCCCCCAACTACACCTGCGGCGGCCGCTACGAGTTCACCGCCCGGCGCACCGCCGACGGCTGGCGGCTGACCGGCGTCGTCGTCCACGAGAAGTGGCGTGAGGTGTGGTGCGGCGGTGAGTGACCACCTCCGCCGGCCGCCGGCGCCCGGTTCGGCCGTTGCGGCGACTCCTCTTCCGCCGCTCGCCCCGGCCGCGCACACTGGCCCTCCGACCGGCCGGGACCACCAGCAGGGAGGCCGCATGGACAGACCGTCCGTCCGCCGGACGCGGTGGCTCGGCTCCCCCTGGGGCCGAGGGGCGGCCGCCGTGCTCGCCGGCGCGGTGCCCGCGCTCGCCTTTCCCTCGCCCGCGTGGTGGTGGCTGGCGTATGTCGCACTGGTGCCCTGGCTGCTGCTGGTGCGGTCGGCACCGACCGTCCGGCGGGCGGCGCTGGACGGCTGGCTGGGCGGCACCGGCTTCATACTGGCCGTCCACCAGTGGCTGCTGCCGAGCCTGCACGTCTTCATCCTCGTGCTCGCCCTGCTGCTCGGTGCGCTGTGGGCGCCCTGGGGAGTGCTGGTGCGTGCGCTGCTGGGGAACGCGCCCACGGCGAGCGGGGCGGCGCGCGAGGGGCCCGGCCGGGCGGCGCACGGAGCTGCCCCTGCCGGCGGACGGCGGACGAAAACGGGCCGGCGCCACGCCGCCGCGCTGGTGCTGGTGCCGTCGGGCTGGCTGATGGTCGAACTGGTCCGGTCCTGGGAGTACTTGGGCGGCCCCTGGGGGCTGCTCGGCGCCAGCCAGTGGCAGGTGCCGCCCGCGCTGCGGCTGGCGTCGCTCGGCGGGGTGTGGCTGCTGAGCCTGCTGATCGTGGCCGTGAACACCGCGGTGGCCGAGCTGATCGCCCGCCCGGCGGCCCGGCTGCCCGCCGTCGCCGGGCTGCTGGTGTGCGCGCTGGCCGTCACCGCGGCCTGGTTCCGGGCGCCGGTCCCCCGCACCACGGGCACGGTGCGGGTCGCGGTCGTCCAGCCCGGCCCGACCGGCACCCCCTCGGCGCGCCTGGCCCGCAGCGAGGCCCTCACCCGGTCGCTGGCGGGCCGCGGGGTGCGCCTGGTCGTCTGGGGCGAGAGCAGCCTCTACAAGGATCCGGCGGACCACCCGGCGCTGGCCGCCCGCCTCGCCGCCCTCTCCCGGCGGACCGGCGCCGAGCTGCTGGTCAACGCCGACTCCCCGCACGCCGGGCGGCCGGGCATCTCCAAGAGCGCGGTGCTGATCGGGCCGGACGGGCCGACCGGGGACCGCTACGCCAAGATGCGGCTGGTGCCCTTCGGCGAGTACATACCGTTCCGTTCGGTGCTGGGCTGGGCCACGCGGGTGGGCAAGGCGGCCACCAGCGACCGGGTGCGCGGCACCCGCCCGGTGGTGATGCCGGTGGCCACCGCGGACGGACTGCGCATCGGGCCGCTGGTGTGCTTCGAGACCGCCTTCCCCGACATGAGCCGCCACCTGGTGCGCGACGGTGCGCGGGTGCTGGTCGCCCAGTCCTCGACCTCGACCTTCCAGGACAGCTGGGCGCCGGCCCAGCATGCGTCCCTGGCCGCGCTGCGCGCCGCGGAGACCTGGCGGCCGATGGTGCACGCCACGCTCACCGGCATCAGCGCGGTGTACGGCCCCCGGGGCGAGCCGGTCGGCGAGCGGCTGGGCACCGACCGCAGCGCGGTGGCGGTCTACGACCTGCCGCTGGCCGGGGGCACCAGCCCGTACACCCGGTTCGGCGACTGGGCGGTCTACGGGGCGATCGGTGCGCTGGTGCTCGCCGGGGCGGGTGCGGGGCTGCGGGCGCTCAGCAGGCGGCCTGCGCGAGGGCGTCGGTGACCACCCGTTCGCACAGTTCGTGGGTGCGCAGCGCGTCCTCGGCGGACGGCTGCCGCCCGGCCCGCACGTCGTCCAGGAACGCCAGCACGATCTGCTCGATCCCGCGCTGCCGGGCGACCGGCACCCAGTCGCCGCGGCGCCGGATGCTCGGCTGCCCCTTGTGGTCGATGACCTCGGCGAGGTTGACGACCTGGCGCCTGGTGTCCTGCCCGGAGACGTCGAGGGTCTCCTCCGCGGAACCGCTGAGGCGGTTCATGGTGCCGATGGCGGTGAAGCCGTCGCCGGAGAGCTGGAGCACCACGTGCTGCATCAGCCCGTTGCGGATCCGGGCGCGCACATCGATGTGGTCGACCTCGCCGGGGACCAGGAACCGCAGGGTGTCGACGACGTGGATGAAGTCGTCCAGGACGAGCGTGCGCGGGTCCTCGGGCAGGCCGATGCGGTTCTTCTGCATCAGGATCAGGTCGCGGGCGTGCTCGCGGCACTGGGCGTAGGCGGGCGCGAAACGGCGGTTGAAGCCGACGGCGAGGCCCACCCCGCGGTCCGCGGCGAGGGCGACGAGGCGCTGGGACGCGGCGAGTTCGTAGGAGAGCGGCTTGTCGACGTAGGTCGGTACGCCGGCCTCGATCAGCCGGGTCACGATCTCGGGGTGGGCGGCGGTGGCGGCGTGCACGAACGCCGCGTCCAGTCCGGTGGCGAGCAGCGAGTCGAGGTCCTGGTGGAGCTGTTCCGCGCTCAGCCGGTGGACGGCGCCGACGCGCTGCAGGG
>Ga0207426_1002456_pt1 | contig 11801 bp, 11 predicted proteins | sample AraplaMF_Cvi_mMS_FD_184265 | JGI IMG/M metagenome (GOLD analysis project Ga0207426, IMG submission 184265) | Arabidopsis root microbial communities from the University of North Carolina, USA - plate scrape MF_Cvi_mMS (SPAdes) (version 2) | ecosystem: Host-associated > Plants > Roots > Endosphere...
GGCCGGGAACGGCAGTCACCGGACCGGCCGCCGCCCCACCCGGTCTCCCCGCGGCCCTCATGACACCGGCTCCGTCAGGACGCGGTCGAGCGGCACCGCGTCGGTGGTCGTCACGGCCGAGGTCTCCAGATCGGCGGGGGTCGGCATCTGGCTGCCGGGCAGTTGGACGGCGGCCGCGCCATGGGCCAGGGCGGCGGCCAGGGCCATCGGCCCCGTCCCTCCCGCGGTGAGGAAGCCCGCGAGTGAGGCGTCGCCCGCGCCGACATTGCTGCGGACGGCGGCGACCGGGGCGCTGCCGAAGTAGGCGCCCTCGTCGTCGACCAGGAGCTGGCCGTCCGCCCCCAGGGAGGCCAGGACGGCGCGGGCTCCCCCCGCGCGCAGTTGCTCGGCGGCCTTGACCGCGTCGCCGAGGGTCGTGAGCGGGCGGCCGACGGCCTGCGCCAGCTCCTCGGCGTTCGGCTTGACGACGTCGGGGCGTTCGCGCAGCGCCGCGGTCAGCGACGGGCCCGAGGTGTCCAGGGCGATCCGGGCGCCGGCGCGGTGGGCGCGGGCCACCAGCTCCGCGTACCACTCGGGCGCCAGGCCGCGCGGCAGGCTGCCGCAGCAGGCGATCCAGTCGGCCCCCGCGGAACGCTCGCCGACCGTGCCGAGCAGCGCCTCCGACTCGTCGGCGGTCAGCTCGGGCCCGGTCGCGTTGATCTTCGTCAGGGTGCCGTCGGGTTCGGCGACCGAGATGTTGGAGCGGGTCTGGCCGGCCACCGCCACCTCCGCCACCTCGATGCCCTCGGCACCCAGCAGTCCGGCCAGCGCCGCGCCGGCCGGACCGCCCAGGGGCAGTACCGCCAGGGTGCGGTGTCCGGCGGCGGCCACCGCCCGCGAGACGTTGACGCCCTTGCCGCCGGGGTCGATCCGGTCGGCGGTGGCCCGGAGCACGGCCCCGCGGTCCAGCGCCGGGATCTCGTACGTCCGGTCCAGGCTGGGGTTGGGGGTGACGGTGAGGATCATGCGCGTACCACTTCCGTGCCCGCGCGTTCGAGGGCGAGGGCGTCGTCGGGGCTCAGTCCGGTGTCGGTGATGAGCAGGTCCACGTCCGACAGCTCGCCGAAACGGGCGAAGTGCTGCTGCCCGAACTTGGCGGAGTCGGCGAGGAGGACGACCCGGCGGGCGGCGGCGATCAGTGCCCGCTTGACGGCGGCCTCCGCGAGGTCGGGGGTGGTCAGGCCGCCGTCGAGCGAGAAGCCGTTGGTCGCGAGGAACAGCACATCGGCGTTGATCTCGCGGTAGGCGCGCAGCGCCCAGTCGTCGACCGCGGCCCGGGTACGGCGCCGGATGCGGCCGCCGACGAGGTGGAGGGTGAGCCCGGGGTGGTCGGCCAGCCGTGCGGCGACCGGCAGGCCGTGGGTGACGACGGTCAGCTCGGCTTCCAGCGGGATCTCGGCGGCGAGCCGGACGGCCGTCGTCCCCGCGTCCAGGATGACGCTCCCGGAGCCGGAGCCTTCGCCGCCGGGGAGCTCGGCGAGTGCGGCCCGCGCGATCCGCTGCTTCTCGTCGGCGGCGACGGCGTCCCGCTCGGCGAGGTCGGGCTCGAAGTCCAGGCGGCCGGCCGGAATGGCCCCGCCGTGCACCCGGCGCACCAGGCCGGCCCGGTCCAGCGCCTTCAGGTCGCGCCGTACGGTCTCGGCGGTGACCTGGAACTCCTCCGCCAGGGACAGCACATCGACCCGCCCGCCTTCACGGGCGAGCCGCAGAATCTCCTGCTGGCGCTCCGGTGCATACATCTGCGTCTGTGTCCGTTCTCATGCCCGAACCTGTGGTTTCACCGCGATGCTACGCCGGGATTCCCGCGGAGTAAACACAAACGGACTCCACTCGGACTCAAACAGACATGCACAGGCAGACGTGGAGCCGCGGGGAGACCGACAGGGGTCCGTGGCGCACACGTCTCCAGGAACGGGCCGGGCGCCGCCGGGAGGCAGGCCGGACGCGGTCAGGAGGCAGGCCGGGCGCCGCCGGCGAGCGGGCCGGGCGCGGTCAGGAGGCAGGCCGGACCCCGTCAGGGAAAGGCCGGACACACCCCGGACCGCCCCTGACCCCGCGACCCCGACCCCGGCCCCGGCCCGGACACAGCGGAGCCCCGCTGCCGCGAAGGGCACCGGGGCTCGTCCGCTACGGACACAGGTCTCGCCATGGGCGGGGGCTCGGGCGCGCGACGGGGCGCGCACCCGTCAAGCGGCCGCGTCGAATCCCGTGTCACGCGCCATCCGCTTCAGCTCCAGCAGGGCGTGCTTCTCTATCTGCCGGATCCGCTCGCGGGTCAGACCGTGCTGCTTGCCGACCTCGGTCAGCGTGCGCTCACGGCCGTCCTCGATGCCGTAGCGCGCCTTGATGATCGAGGCGGTGCGGTGGTCGAGGCGGTCGATCAGGTCCTCCAGCTCCTCGCTGCGCAGCAGCGAGAGCACGGACTGCTCGGGCGAGGCGGCGGAGGTGTCCTCCAGCAGGTCGCCGAACTGGGTGTCGCCGTCGTCGTCCACCGACATGTTGAGGCTGACCGGGTCGCGCGCCCAGTCGAGGACGTCGGTGACGCGCGCGGGCGTGGAGCCCAGCTCGCCGGCGACCTCCGCCGGCTCCGGGTCACGGCCGTTCTCGCGGTTGAACTCGCGCTGCACCCGCCGGATCCGGCCCAGCTCCTCGACGAGGTGCACGGGCAGCCGGATGGTGCGCGACTGGTCGGCGATGGAGCGGGTGATGGCCTGGCGGATCCACCACGTCGCGTACGTCGAGAACTTGAAGCCCTTGGCGTAGTCGAACTTCTCCACGGCACGCACCAGACCGGCGTTGCCCTCCTGGATCAGGTCCAGCAGGGGGAGTCCGGCGCGTGGGTAGCGGCGGGCGACCGCCACGACCAGGCGGAGGTTGGAGCGGATGAAGATGTCCTTGGCCTTCGCACTCTCCTCGACCAGCGCTTCGAGCTCCTCGCGCCCGGCGCCCGCGGCGTTGCCGTCGGTCACCTCGCCGTCCAGGATCTGCTGGGCGTAGACGCCCGCTTCGATGGTCTGCGACAGCTCGACCTCCTTGGCGGCGTCGAGCAGTGGCGTACGCGCGATCTCGTCGAGGTACATGCCGACCAGGTCGCGGTCGGCGATCTCCCCGCCTACGGCGCGAACACTGTTGGCCCCGTCAGAACCGCTGCTGCTTTCCTGACGTCGGGCGACGGCACGGGTTGCCATGCGTGTGCTCCCTTTGCGATGAGTCGGTCGCGGGACGATGGGCGGATCGGAAGGGGCATCGCACCCGATGCTCACCGAGCGACCCGTCCGAAGGAAACAACGGCTGGAATCCGGACAGAATTCCCACGCCGCCCCGCTATTTTTCTGATCATGCAGTACCCTGCGCGCCCACCTAGGGAGGACACATGCTGCGTGAGCAGGGGGAAGTGCAGGTCAGGGCGGGCACGGAGGCCGACCTTCCGGCCCTCACGGATCTTTACAACCACTACATCCGTGAGACATGCATCACCTTCGACCTGGAGCCCTTCACCCCGGACCAGCGCCGCCCGTGGCTGCTCTCCCACCCCCAAGACGGACCGCACCGCCTTCTGGTTGCCCAGGAGGCGACAGATCGGACGAAAAAGCCGCAGAACGGGCCGGTGAGCGGGGCTCACCCCGGGGCGGCGGCGTCCGGGACGACGGCAACCGGGGTGACGGCCTCGTCCGGGGCCGGGCACCCCGGAGGTCCCCTGCTCGGCTACGCGACCAGCAGCGCGTTCCGCCCCAAGGCCGCCTACGCCCCCTCCGTCGAGGTCACCGTCTACTGCGCCCCGCACGCCGCCGGCCGCGGCATCGGCACGCTGCTCTACACGTCCCTGTTCCGGGCACTGGCCGACGAGGACGTCCACCGCGCGTACGCCGGGATCACCCAGCCGAACGAGGCCTCCACCCGCCTGCACACCCGCTTCGGCTTCCGGCACATCGGGACGTACACGGAGGTGGGCCGCAAGTTCGGCCGCTACTGGGACGTGGCCTGGTACCAGAAGGATCTGGACTGAGGACCTGGGCTCCCTCCGGACCCGGCTGAGGCCCACCCCGGGCCGAGGAACCGGGCCGAGGAACCGGGCCGAGAACCGGGCCGAGGAACCGGGCCGAGAACCGGGCCGAGGAACCGGGTCGAGGCCGCGCCGCAGGGACGCACCGCAGGGGCCGCCGTCCCGCCACCAGGCGCTCCCTGCGGCCCCGGCTTCCCACCGCCCTGGCCGTCCGCCCCCGCCGCCACCGGCCTCGTCACCCCGCCGCACTCTCCCCTCCCCCGCCGTTCCGGTTGCCGCCGACGGCCCCCTGGTGTCGCCTGGACAGGAGGGGCAGCGGGACAGCGGGGCGAACGAGAGGAGCCCGTCATGGACCAGCACGCTCAGCGGCACGGTGCGAGGGCCGCCCGCTCACACGGCACCGTCGACGGGGAACACGGCGCGACGGCGGACGCCCGTTCCCGCGACCCGCAGCGGACCTCGCTGCCGGCCGGCCGGGCCGGCCTGGCGGAGCGGGCCAAGCACCTCCCGGCGACCGTGGCCCTGCCGCTCATCACGGCCCTCGCCTTCGGCCTCTTCACCATCTTCCGCACCCACACCGACGGCACCAAGGGCGGTCCGGCCATGCTGTACGGGCTGGCCGCGTTCGTGGTCTCCGGGGTGCTCGGGCTGGTGGTGGCCCACTTCCAGTCGTCCCTGCTCACCGAGACCCGGGCACTCGCCTACGGCGCGCTGTTCGGCTGCTCCATGGGCTGGGTGTACAGCCTCGGCGGGGAATCCATCCTCAAGTCGTGCGCCTTCGGCCTCACCTTGGGCGCCGTGATGTTCGTCGCCTCCCTCTACGTCTTCCGCACCCACCGCGTCCGCGAGCCGCACGGCCGTCACCGCCCCCACCACCACAAGCACCCCCGCAGCCCCAGCCTCCCCGTGGCCACCCACTGAGGCGTCCGCGCAGGCGCCCCACGGAGCCTGGGCCGCAGGCGTGGCGACCACGCAGACGGCAGCCACGGAGACTCCGCCAAAGGTCCGCGGGCCCCTCACTCCACCCGGAGCGCCGGATCGTCCGACGTCCGCCGGATGGTGCGCAGCGGCCGCCCCGGTGCCCAGCTCTCCAGCACCACGTACGCACCCGCGGAGTACGTACGCACCGCCTCCGTCAGCTCCGCCCGGAAGAGGTGGAACGGCTCCGGCGGCCCCACGGCCGCGGCATAGCGCGCGACCACCGCGGGGTCCGTCACCTCCACGGCCCGCCCGGACACCCGTACGTCACCGCGGGACAGATCGGCGCCCGGCCCCGGATTGGCGTGCAGCGAGAAGCGGGGGTCGCGCCGCAGGTCGAGCGCCTTGCGCGAGCCGACCATCATGCCCAGCCACAGCTCCCCGTGGCGGAAGTCCGCCTCCAGGCCGGTGAGCCGCGGCGCCCCGTCCTTGCGGAGGCTCGCCAGCACATGGTGCCGGTACGCGGCGAACCGCTCCCGCACCCGCCCGGCGAACTCCGGCACCTCCGCCTCGACCACCGACCAGCCGACCGCCTCGCCCCCGGCACCACCACGGCCCGCACCGCCCTCACCGCGCGCGGCACCCTCGCCGCCCTCGGAACCCTCAACGCTCCCGCCACGTGTGCTCCCACTCGTCATGACGGCCACTCTCCCCGCAATACCTGACACCTTCTGTCGGGTAGGGAGACGGGTTCGGGGCGGTTCGAGGCAGGCGCCGCCGTCACCGGCCCCGGGCCGCTCCCGAACCGGCCTCGGACCGGCCTTCGCCCCATCGGCCCTGGTCTCCGCCCGCCGCCTTAAGCCCGGCGGCGTAAGCCGGAAGACGGTCGGCGGCGTAGGCCGGAAGCCCGTTACGCGTGCCGACGCGCGCTCCTAGCCTCCACTTCATGGAGCCCACTACCGGCACACTCGACGAAGCCCTGCTGCGCCTGCACGCCTCCGGCCCCGAGTTCCGGGGTTTTCTGAGCAATCACGGGCCGATGGCCGTGGAAGCCATGATCCGCAACGGCCAGGCCCGCACCGTCCACCGCTGGCTCGACTCCTACGCGGCCAAGCTGGAGGACGTACCGCGTGCCCGTGCCCGGATCACCCCGGACAACTGGCGGGCGGCGCTGGGCGATCCGAGCCGGGTCACCGACTGGACCGCGTACTTCACCGACCAGATCGCCGAGCGGCCCTGGCGCGAGCTCCTTGCCACCTGGTGGCCGCGCCTGCTGCCCGGCATCGCCGGCGCCGCCACCCACCCGGCGATCCGTGTGGGCCACGCCGTGCGCAGCCTGCTGACGGACGGTGAGGACGCGGCGCGGGTCGCGGAGTTCGCCCATGCCCTCGGCTACTGGGCCGCCCGCCATCTGCCCCTGCCCGCCGCCGTACGCCCCGCGGGCCGCGCCACTCCGGCCGAGGCGCTGGCCGCCCTCCCCCGCATCGCCGACCAGCGCGTCACGCCGGCGGACGGCTACGCGCAACTCCCCGGCACTCCCGCGTGGTTGAGCACCACCGAGTCCTTGTACGTTCCCGAGGATCCCGAGGCCGCACGCGCGGGCCTGACCGCGCTCGTCCGCGCCGCCACCCTCAACTACGCGGACCACGGCCACGGGAACGGCATCATGCTGGTGCACGCCGCCACCGCGCCCAATGCGGTGCTGCGCACCCTGCCCGCCCTCCCCCGGGACCTGTGGGCGAGCTCGTACGCGGCGGCCTGGGCGGCGACGTCCGCGATCACCGCGATCTACGCCGCCGACGCCCCGCGGCCGGCCCCGGACGCCGCCTCGGCCACGCCCGGAGAGGTCTTCGAGCGGGCGGTCGCCCACGGCAACGAGCATGCGATCAAGTTCGCGGACACCGCGCTGGACGTGGCCGCCGCCTCCGAGGACGGCGACACCCGCGCCCTGTCGGCGGCCCTGAACGCCCTCGCACTGATCGACGAGGACGAGTGACGAGCGCGCCGGGCGGCCCGGACCAGGGCGAGCGGCGAGCGGCGAGCGGCGAGCGGGAAACGGCAATGCGCCTCGCCCGGCGCTCGTGCCGCCGGGCGAGGTGCATTGCCGTTTTTTGCGGCAGGCTCGGGACGGGTGGTCCCCGTGACCGGCCGGTCCCGGGTCAGCCGAGCCGGGTGGCGGCGTACGCCTCGATGGCGTCCCCCTGGTAGGCGGCCAGGCCCGGCGCGATGGCCTCGTACGCGGCGCGCCAGGCCTCGTTGTCCACGCAGGAGCGGCCCATCGCGCGGTACTCCTCGGTGGAGACGGCGCGCAGGTCGGTCAGGGCCCGGTACTGGGCGTCGATCTCGGCCTGGACGGGCTCGGCGCCGGCCGGGTGGCCGGCGGTCATGAGCTCGGCCAGCCGGATCATCTGCGCCGTACGCTCGCGCTGCCCGGCCTCGACGTCCTGCGGGGTCATCCCGGCGACCCTGCGGGCGACCTCCTCGGCGTGCCCGGGAAAGTCCCGCAGGCTGTCCTCGTACTGGGCGGGCCGCACGCCCTCGAACAGGTTCTCCGGTCGGTTGACGGTCGTCATGGTGGTGCCGTCCTTCCTGGACTGCTCCAGTTCGGCGATCGTGCGGGAGACGGTGCGGGCCAGCGCGTCGATCCGGTCCCGCTCGGCGAGAAGCCGCTGGTGGTGGCCGCGCAGGGCCGCCACCTCGTCGACCTGGTCCGCCAGGACCCTGCCGATCTCCGGCAGCCCCAGGCCCAGCGCGCGCAGCACGAGGATCTGCTGCAGCAGCAGGAGCTGGTGTTCCGCGTAGTAGCGGTGGCCGTTGGCCCCGATCCGGGCGGGCGGCAGCAAGCCGATCTCGTCGTAGTGCCGCAGGGTCCGGGCCGTCACGCCCGACATCCGGGCGACCTCCGCGATCGGCCAGTCCATCGCCGTCCCCCTCACGGTCGCTTCACCGGGCCGGCGTTTCCGGCCCCGTTCAGGACGGTAGAAGCTGCCGCAGCGGCAGCTTCAACCCCTGGATCCGGGCTCATCCGGATTCTCCTCCGCGACCGTGCAGAGCCGCCCCGGCCACCTCGGCCGCCCCGTCGCCCCGTCGGGACGCGGCCCCCATGCCGGAGAGCGCGCACCGGTCTTGCGGACAACGCAACCTCGCGGCGGCACACTGGGCAGTAGTCGGTGCGCGGGACGATCCGACCGCCGCGGACGACGAACCCCTCAACGGTTCAAACGTCGAGAACCGGGGCAGATCGACGTTATTCAAGCTTAAACAACTCTCCGAGTGGTGAGAGAGTGGATGGTATGAGCATCGAACCCGCAGCAGAGCCGCGCTGGCTCAGCGACGAGGAGCAATTCGCCTGGCAGTGCTACCTCCACGCCACCACGCTCCTGGAGGATCACCTCGACCGCCAGCTGCAGCGGGACGCCGGAATGCCGCACGTCTACTACGGCCTGCTCGTCCAGCTCTCCCGTGCTCCGCGGCGCCGGATGCGGATGACCGAGCTCGCCCAGAACGCCAAGATCACCCGCTCCCGGCTCTCGCACGCGATCGCACGGCTGGAGCGGAACGGCTGGGTACGGCGCGAGAACTGCGCCTCCGACAAGCGCGGCCAGAACGCCCACCTCACGGACGAGGGAATGCGGGTCCTGGAGAAGGCGGCCCCCGGTCACGTCGCCGCCGTACGCGCCGCGATCTTCGACCGGCTCTCCCCGGAGCAGGTCTCCCAACTGGCCGAGATCTGCCAGGTCATGGTCGAGGGACTGCAACCGAAAGGCGCCGACCTCCCCTGGCTCCGCTGACGGATCAGCGGGGCCGGAGGAGGCCGGCGACAGCGGGAAGGCGGGCGGGCTCACGAGCGGGCCCGCTGATGCATCAGGTAGGAATGCGGTAAGAGAACGGCGGGGGCGGCGGGCCGACGACGCGGGCCCGCCGACGACGCGGCCCAGCCGGCCCGCCGCCCCGTACAGCCGCCCTGCTCCGCCGCCCCACGGGCCCCGCCTCACCCTCGCATGATCAGTGCGCCATCACCGGAACGTGCACCTCGTCCTCGTGGGCCGCGCCCTCGCCGTCCTCCGACGAGGCCATCTGCCGGCCGCCGCCCGGGTTCCCGGCGTTGATGAAGGTGAAGGCGATCACGCCCGCCAGGGCCAGGATGCCGACCGCCCACCAGATGGCGGTGGTGTAGCCGTGCACCATCGACTGGAGCTTGAGCAGATCCAGCGAGCGCGCACCGGCCGCATGCGAGGTGGCGTACGCGGTGGTGGCACTGGCCGCGATGGTGTTCAGCAGAGCCGTACCGATCGCGCCGCCGACCTGCTGCGAGGTGTTGACCATCGCGGAGGCGACACCGGCGTCCCGCGGCTCCACCCCGTGCGTGGCCAGCGACATGGCCGGCATGAAGGCCGTACCCATACCGAGACCCATCAGCAGGAAGCCGGGCAGGATCAGCGCCGGGTAGGACGTGTCCAGGTCGATCTGGGTCAGCACCAGCATGCCGAGCGCGGCGACCGTGAAGCCCGGGGCCATCAGCAGCCGCGGGCGGACCCGGGTCATCAGCCGGGCGCCGATCTGCGTCGAGCCGGTGATCATGCCGACGATCATCGGCAGGAACGCCAGACCGGTCGTGACCGGCGTGTAGCCCTTCACGATCTGCAGGTAGTAGGTCAGGAAGAGGAAGAGACCGAACATGCCGATCACGGCCAGGCCCAGCGACGCGTAGATGCCGGCGCGGTTCCGCTCCGCGACCACCCGCAGCGGCAGCAGCGGGGCCTTCACCTTGGACTCGACCAGCACGAACGCCAGCAGCAGGACGACGGCCGCGGCGAACAGCGCGAGCGTCCAACCGGCCAGCCAGCCGTCGGACTCGGCCCGGGTGAACCCGTAGACCAGCGAGACCAGGCCCAGCGTGGCCAGGATGACGCCGGGGACATCCAGCCGGGAGGTGTTGCGGCTGCCCGCGGGCTCACGGATGACCAGGTACGCGCCGGTCGCGGCCACCACGGCGAAGGGAATGTTGACGAAGAACGTCCAGCGCCAGTTCATGTACTCGGTCAGCACACCACCGAGGATCAGACCCACGGCGCCGCCACCACCGGCGATCGCACCGAAGATGCCGAACGCCTTGGCGCGCTCCTTGGCCTCGGTGAAGGTCACGGCCAGCAGCGACAGCGCGGCCGGCGCCAGCAGCGCACCGAAGACACCCTGCAGCGCACGCGCGCCCAGCAGCATCCCCTGGTTGACCGCGGCCCCGCCGAGGGCGGAGGCGACCGCGAACCCGGTCAGGCCGATGATGAAGGTCCGCTTGCGTCCCCACAGGTCGGCGACGCGCCCGCCGAAGAGCAGCAGCCCGCCGAAGGCCAGCGCGTAGGCGGTGATCACCCACTGCCGGTTGGCGTCGGTGATACCGAGGTCCTGCTGCGCGGAGGGCAGCGCGATGTTCACGATGGTCGCGTCGAGGACGACCATCAGCTGGGCGAGGGCAATGAATATCAGCGCTTTCCAGCGCCGGGGATCGACGTATGCGGCTGTTTCGGGCATGGCGGTATCCACCTAGTGGTGCAGTGAGCGAACAGGAGCGGAGAACGGGACGAACAGGACGGGTGGGACGGCTGGGACAACAGGCGGAAGGCATCGGGCCACTACGGCCCGCGGCCCGGTCTACGAGCGGCGCCTCAGATCGTCCAAGGTGGCCGCGGCACCGGGAAGTTCGGAACGGGCGGGCGCCTGCAGACCGTCCAGGAACAGCTGCAGATGACGGTGCACGAACTGGTCGAAGTTCGGGCAACTGCTGCCCGGCAGCGGCCGGGTGAGCTGGGTGATCGCGACCATCAGGTCACCGACCGCGATATCGGTGCGCAGCTGGCCGCTGTCGCGCGCCGCGCCCATCACGGCCTCGACGGCCGCCTCCAGGCGATCGCGCGCCGCGACCAGATCGGGGTGATCCCGGTCGACCCCGTCGGAGAGCAGCGGGCACAGGGCCCCGATCCGCTCCTCCACGGCCGCGTGGACGAAACGCCTCAGCGCATGGAAAGCATCGGACTCCTCGGCAAGGGCACGCTCCGCGCGGTCCGCGGTACGGGACATGACGGCGAGCGTGACGTGGTGGATCAACTCCAGGCGATCCGCAAAGTGACGATAGAGCGTCGCATTGCCGACACCCGCACGTCGAGCGATTTCATCGAGCGGGACCTCGGACCCGAACTCGACCATCGTCTCGCGCGCGGCCGCAACGATCCGTTCCCGGTTGCGCAGCGCATCGGCCCGCAGACGGGGCGGCTGCCCCTTGCTCCCGGTCTTCGCGCAGGCGGCGACAGCGGCCACGGCAGCTCACTCCCCTCAACTCTCGGCATTTCCGCAGGTCCGGATTCCCGGGCCGCCCGCGCCCCGCGCGCCCGGTCGGGTGAACCGACGGGCGGCTGACGAGCGGAGGACCGGCCGACGAGCGAAGGAGCCGGCGGCCGGCCGGGACCCGGCGCGAACCGGGGAAACGCTCCCCGGTTCATCCGGACGTCCGTGCAAACGGGGAGATGGTCCCCGGATATTTCCCGCCCGCACGTGACCTGAGCCACACGCGACCGCTTCCCGTCCGGCGCTCGGCACCGCCCACCCCGTACGCGGCCGGGCCACCACCAGGCCGCCCCCTCCGCCCGTACCGACCCATCCGGCCCTGCCATGCCTCCGGTTGACGTAACCCCGCGCGCGAGCGGTCCCCCGTCATCACAAGGTGATCGATATGAAGCACAAGGTATCGGCGGTTCTGGCCGCGGGTGCGGCCACCGCGGCCGCTGCCATAGCCCTGGGCTCACCGCCCAGCGCCGTCGCCATACCTGCCGTGCCCGGCGCCTCGCCG
>Ga0207426_1002457_pt1 | contig 11799 bp, 7 predicted proteins | sample AraplaMF_Cvi_mMS_FD_184265 | JGI IMG/M metagenome (GOLD analysis project Ga0207426, IMG submission 184265) | Arabidopsis root microbial communities from the University of North Carolina, USA - plate scrape MF_Cvi_mMS (SPAdes) (version 2) | ecosystem: Host-associated > Plants > Roots > Endosphere ...
CGGGCGGCGGCGCGGAACAGGGTGAGCCAGTCCGGGGTCCAGGTGGTGTCGAAGCCGTCGGCCTGGTCGGGGTCGGCGAGGCCGAACAGCAGGCCGTCGTCGCTGTTGTGGAAGTAGGCCGTCGAGTCGAAGTCGATGGTGAAGGGGATGCGCGGGGCGGGCGGCGCGAGCGGCGCGGTGAAGGCGAGCTGGCGGCGCACCGGACGCACGGGGAGGTGGACACCCGCCATCTCGCCGAGCCGCGCGGACCAGGCGCCCGTGGCGCAGACGACCGTGGAGCAGGTGATCCGGCCGTGATCGGTGTGGACGGCCGTGACCCGGTCCGCGGTGGTGTCGAGTCCGGTGACGGTGGTGTGCGTGGCGAAGGTGACGCCGGCCCGGGCGGCGGCGTGCGCATAGCCGCGGACCGCGCGCCCGGGCCGGGCGTGGCCGTCGGTCGGGGAGTAGGCCGCGGCCACCAGCCCGTCGGTGGTGACGTAGGGGCACAGCCGCTGTGCCTCGCGGGGGCCGATGATGCGGCTGGGGACGCCGAGTTCGTTCTGGATCCGGACCGAGGTCTCGAAGTCGGCGGCCTGTTGGTCGCTGGTGAGCAGGAAGAGGTAGCCGACGTCGTCCAGCCGGATGTCGGCGCCGGGGCGCTGTCCGAAGTCCTGCCAGGCCCGCAGGCTCCTGCTGCCCAGCGCGATGTTGAGCGGGTCGGAGAACTGCGCCCGCACCCCGCCGATGGGCTTGCCCGAGCTGCCGCTGCCCAGCTCGCCGCGCTCGATGACGACGATATCGGTCACTCCGGCCTCGGCCAGGTGGAAGGCGATGCTGGTGCCGATCACGCCGCCGCCGACGATCACGACGTCGGCAGTCGGCGGCACGGTGCGGGAGTTGGATGACATGGACAAGAGGCCGATCCCTTCCGGAGGCCGGCGCCTGCGCCGGGGTGTCCGTCCGGCGCGTGGCGGGGCTGTCAGTGCATGGCGAGAAGAGCTGATCAGCTAGCTGCCCGTCATCGTGCAGCACTCCAACCGTTGACGTCTACGAACAGTTAGTGCGTCCGATCTATTACGATCTCTATATGGACTGGACGAGCGCCCAGCTGCGGTCCCTGGTGGAGCTGACCAGGCGCGGCACGATCACCGCGGCGGCACAGGCCCTTGGATACACGCCCGGTGGGGTCTCCCAGCAGATCGCCGCGCTGGAGAAGGCCGCCGGCATGGAGCTGCTGCGGCGGGTCGGGCGGCGGGTGGAGCTGACCGATGCCGGCCGGACGCTGGCGTGCCACGCCGAGCGGATCCTGTCGACGGAGGCGGAAGCCGTCGAGGCACTGGAGCGCACCCGTCACGAGATCTCCGGGGTGCTGCAGGTGGGGCTGTTCGCCACGGCGGCGGCCGAGATCCTGCCGCGGGCGCTGCAGGAGGTGCGGCGGGTGCATCCGGGGCTGACGGTGCACAGCCGCGACATGGACGTGGACGAGGTGCACGACGCGGTCGCGTCCGGAGCGGTGGACCTGGCGCTGGGCCTGGACTACCCGGATGTGCCGATTCCGCGCGAGCCCGCCCTGCAGGTGCGGCAGCTCTACCGCGAGCGCTTCTCCCTGGCGGTGCCCGCCGGGTCGCTGGACGGCCGTGAGGTGATCGGCCTGGCGGAGACCCGGGAACTGGGATGGATCCTGCCGTCGGCCGACAGCTACTACGGCCGCGCGGTGCGCACCGCGTGCCGGCGGGCGGGCGTCGAACCCCTCGTCCAGCACGAGGTGACCGACACCGCGGCCACGCTGGCGCTGGTCGAGGCGGGAATCGGGGTGAGCACGGTGACGGATCTGATGCTCGGCCTGCGCGCCTCCCGCCTCGATGTCGTACGGCTGCGGGAGAAGGTCGAGCGGCACATCGTGGTGATGTGCCGCTCCTCCGTCGAGCACCGGCCGACGGTGGCGGCGCTGATCGACGTCCTGCGGGCGGTGTCCGGGGCCCGGCGCGGCACGGCGGCCCGCCGCGATCCGTAGGACGGGGGCCGTCCGCCGCTTCCCCAACGGGGCTTCCCGCTGGGCGGGTCGGCCCACCACCGCAACAAGATGCAGCATGCAGCAGAATCCGGACTTCTCGCGCTGCGGCTCTCCTCCACCAGATCCGCTTGCCCTCAGCCCCGCAAGTTGTCGCGCTGCGGTCCCTTTTGCCGGGGAGGATCGTGGGTGAGGGTTCGGGCAGTGGTGACCCCCGCCACGACGGTGGCCCGTCGTGCCGCCGTTGCCTGACAGGGAGCGAGCGATGTCCCCCCATCACACCCCCAATTCCCCCCTTCGCGCACTGCTGGGAAGAGGCCCCCAGGGAATCTTCAGGCGAACACTGCCGCACGAACAGCCCGGCGGTGAGCGCATGGTGCGCACGCTCGGCCTCACCCAGCTGACGATGATCGGCATCGGCGCCATCATCGGGGCCGGCATCTTCAGCCTGGCCGCGGCCGTCGCCCGCGATGTCGCGGGGCCCGCCGTGCTCATCTCGTTCCTGGTGGCCGGAGCCGCCTCGCTCTGTGCGGCCTTCGCCTATGCCGAGTTCGCCGGCATGGTGCCGAAGGCGGGCTCGTCCTACACCTACTGCGCCGCGGTCCTCGGGGAGATCGTGGGCTGGATCGTGGGCTGGGACCTGCTCCTGGAGTACACCGCCATCGTCGCCGTCGTGGCGATCGGCATGTCGGGCTATCTGGGCTTCCTGCTGGAGGCCGTCGGCATCCACCTGCCGGCCTGGGCCCTGGGCGCCCCGGGCACCGGCGCCGGCCACCGGGTCGATCTGCTCGCGGTGGCGATCTGTCTCGGCGTGGCCTGGCTGCTGACCCGGGGCACCCGCACCTCGGCCCGGGTGGAGACGGTGCTGACCGTCGTCAAGATCGCCATCGTGCTGCTGGTGATCGTGGTGGGCTTCACCAAGGTCAGGACCGGCAACCTGCATCCCTTCGCACCGTTCGGCTTCGGCGGGGCCTTCACCGGGGCGGCCACGGTCTTCTTCGCCGTGTTCGGCTACGACGCGCTGAGCACGGCCGCGGAGGAATCGGTGGAGGCACGGCGCAAGCTGCCGAAGGCGATGATGCTGTCGCTGGCGGTCTCCATGGTGCTGTACGTGCTGGTCTGCATCGTGCTCACCGGGATGCAGCGCTACAGCGAGCTCAATCCGAACAGCGGGATCTCCAGCGCGTTCCAGAGCGTGGGGCTGAGCGGGCTGGCCAATGTGATCGCCGTCGGCGCGGTCATCGGCATCGTCACCGTGACCTTCTCCTTCATGATGGGCGCCTCCCGCCTGTGGTACGCCCTCAGCCGCGACGGGCTGATGCCGGCGTGGTTCGGCGCCATCCACCCCCGGCGCAAGGTCCCGCACCGCGCCACCTGGCTGATCGGGGCCGTGTCGGCCGTACTGGCGGGTCTGCTGCCCATCAACGCGGTCGCGGAACTCACCAACATCGGGGTGCTGCTGGCGTTCGTGGTGGTCTCGGCCTCCGTGCTGGTCCTGCGCTACCGGAAGCCGCACCTCAAGCGCGGGTTCCGCTGCCCGGGAATGCCGGTGGTGCCCGTCCTCGGGATGGCTTTCTCGGTCTGGCTGATGTCGTTCCTGCAATGGGAGACCTGGGTGCGGCTCGGCGGCTGGCTGGTCGTCGGCCTGGCCATCTACGCGGGCTACGGATACCGCCGCACCCGCAAGGTGATGCCGGGCGGCTCGGTGGACCTCGACGACCTCGACCGGATGTCGGAGTCCGACGAACCCGAGCCCGCACCCACTCCGTGACAGGTGGTCAGCCGTCCCCGCGGCCGCTCCGCCGCTCCCCCCTCCCCGGGAGCGGCGGAGCCCGCCCGCGCCCGGCCGGTCACCCGGCAGGCGCGGGGTGCAGATACGCCTCGCCGGCGGGCACCGCGCGCCGCAGGCAGCGGAGCACCGCGGGCAGCAGCGGGTTGCTGTTCTCGCTGCGGTGCAGCGCCATCACCGTGCGGTGCGCGGAGCGCTGGGTGACCCGGGTCGCCTCGATGCCGTCGCCGGGCACATGGCCGAGCGCCGGGACCACGGCCACACCAAGACCCGCGGAGACCAGCTCCCGCACCACGTCGTAGTTGTTGCTGCGGAAGGCGACGGCGGCCTCGAACCCGGCGGCCGCGCAGAGGCGGACGAACGAGCGGGCCCCGGCGGTGTCCTCCCGGCTGGTGATCCAGCGGGCCCCGGACAGCTGGGACAGCTGTCCGCCGAGGCCGCTGTCACGGGCCCGGAGCAGGACGAGGTCCTCGCGCAGCAGTTGGTGGCGGGTGAGGCCGGCGGGCCACTGGCGGGGGCTGAGCCCGTACTCGAAGACCAGCGCGACATCGAGGTCGCCGTGGCTGAGTGCGGTGATGAGCTCCTCGGGCTCGCCCTCCTCCAGTTGGATCCGTGCCCGCGGATGGCTCTCGACGAGCGCGGACAGGGCGGAGGGCACCAGCCGCACGTCGGCGGTGGGAAAACTGCCCAGCCGCAGCCGGCCGGTGGCGCCGGTGGCCAGTTCCTGCACCTGGTGGTCCAGATCGTCCATGGCCGCCAGCACATGGGTGCTGAGGTCGACCAGCCGGTGCGCCGCGGCCGTGGGACGGATGCCGTGCGCCTCCCGCTCGAACAGCACCAGGCCGGTCTCCTTCTCCAGCGCGGAGATCTGCTGCGAGATGGCGGAGGCGGTGTAGCCGAGGTCGCGGGCCGCCAGGGCGAACGAGGCGCTGCGCACGACGGCCTTGAGGGTGAGCAGATGCAGTGGCTTCAGCAACGCGGGCTCCCAACGAACGCGGGAGGCGAGCATAAGCATCCGCCGCCCTCGAACGCGAGCCTCAGCATTCCTTTCTCTCAAGACCGCATTCTTTCGTCCTGCTGGGCCTTGTCCGTGGCCCCCGGCGGCCCACATCGTGGTCGGGACCAGGCGGAACACGACCGGTGATCCAGAAGGAGCGAGCACGGTGACCTCGACAGCCCAGGACGTCGGCAGCCTCGATGCGACAGCGGTGGCCGCCGCCCTCGACGAGGCGGACTGCGGCACGGTCGCCGGCGACGCCGGTCGCCGCGCCCAGTACTCGGCCGATGCCTCCAACTACCGCCGGATCCCGCTGGCCGTGGTCTTCCCCCGCGAGCGGCAGCACGTCCTCAACGCGCTGCGCGTGTGCCGTCGCCTGGGGGTGCCGATCACCGCGCGCGGCGCCGGCACCAGCACCTCCGGACAGGCCGTCGGGCCGGGCGTGGTGCTCGACTTCTCCCGCTGGTTCAACCGGCTGATCGCGCTGGACCCGCAGGCCCGGACGGCGACCGTGCAGCCCGGCATCGTCCTGGACGACCTGCAGAGCGCCGCCGCCGAGCACGGCCTGCTGTTCGGCGCCGACCCCTCCACCCACAGCCGCTGCACCCTGGGCGGAATGATCGGCAACAACGCGTGCGGTTCGCACTCCCTCGCCTGGGGCCGCACCGCGGACAACATCGTGGAACTCGAGGTGGTCACCTACCGCGGCACGGTGGTCCGGCTCGGCGAGATGACCCGTGCGGAGATCGACGCGGCCGTGGCCGCGGGAGACGACCGGGGAGAGCTGATCGCCGCCCTGGACCGGCTCGCCCGGCGCAATCTGGCGACGCTCCGCACCCAACTGGGGCAGTTCCCCCGGCAGGTGTCGGGCTACGCGCTGGAACAGCTGCTGCCCGAGCGGCGCTTCCACCTCGCCAGAGCCCTGGTCGGCAGCGAGGGCACGCTGGCCGTCGTCCTCTCGGCCACCGTCCGCCTGCTGGCGCCTCCCCCCGCACGGGCCCTGGTCGTCCTCGGGTTCCCGGACGCCGGCGCCGCGGCCGACGCGGTCCCCGCACTGCTCCGGCACGAGCCGCTGGCCCTGGAGGGACTCGACCGCGCGCTGACCGACATCGTCACCCGGCCCGGCACCAGGGCCACCATCGACACCCTGCCCGCCGGGCAGGCCTGGCTGTTCGCGGAACTCGGCGGCCCCGCGGACGCGCTGCCCCGGCAGGCCGAAGCGCTGGCCGCAACGGCGCAGCGGGCCGCCGGCTGCACCGGCCACGAGATCGTCACCGATCCCGCCCGTGCCCGCGGCCTGTGGCGGATCCGCGAGGACGGTGCGGGCCTGGCCACCCGCCTGCCCCCGGGCACCGGCGCCGAGGGCGGGGCCGAGGCCTGGCCCGGCTGGGAGGACGCGGCCGTCCCGCCCGACCAACTGGGCTCCTACCTGCGCCGGTTCACCGAGCTGCTGCACCGCTACGAGCTGCGGGGCGCCGTCTACGGGCACTTCGGCGAGGGCTGTCTGCACGTCCGGATCAACTTCGACTTCAGCACCGAGCAGGGCACCGCCGTCTTCCGCGCCTTCCTCGCCGACGCCGCCCGGCTGGTCGCCGCGCACGGCGGCTCGCTGTCCGGCGAGCACGGCGACGGCCAGGCCCGCTCCGCGCTGCTGCCCCTGATGTACGGGCCCGACGTCATCGCCCTGTTCGAGGAGTTCAAGAACGTCTGGGACCCCGACAACGGCCTCAACCCCGGCATGATCGTGCGTCCGCTGCCCGTCGACGGCAACCTCCGCGTCAGCCCGCACCGCACCCCGCTGCCCCTGGCCACCGTCTTCCCCTTCCACGCCGACGACGGCGACTTCGCCAAGGCCACCCGCCGTTGCGTGGGCGTCGGCAAGTGCCGCTCCGCAGATCATCGCGGCGATGTGATGTGCCCCAGCTACCGGGTCACCCGGGACGAGAAGGACTCCACCCGCGGCCGCGCCCGGCTGCTGTACGAGATGACCCAGGGCGAGGTGATCACCGACGGCTGGCGCTCCACCGAGGTCCGGGACGCCCTCGACCTGTGCCTGTCGTGCAAGGGATGCAGCGCCGACTGCCCCGTCGGCGTGGACATGGCCACCTACAAGTCGGAGTTCCTCCACCACCACTACAAGGGGCGTCTGCGGCCCGCCGCGCACTACACCATGGGCTGGCTGCCGCTGCTGGCGCGCCTGGCCGCCCGGGTCCCCGGGCTGGTCAACGCGCTCGCCTCGTCGCGCCTGGCCCCCGCCGTCAAGCGGCTCGGCGGCATCGCCGCGCAGCGGGACCTCCCCCGCTTCGCCGACCAGACCTTCCTGACCTGGTTCCGCCGCCGCACGCCCCAGGGCGACGGCCGGCGCGGCCCGGTCCTGCTGTGGGTCGACTCCTTCAACAACCACTTCGGCCCCGAGGTCCTCAAGGCGGGTGTGGCCGTGCTGGAGCACGCCGGCTTCCGGGTGCGGGTCCCCGACGGCACCCAGTGCTGCGGGCTCACCTGGATCACCACCGGGCAGCTCGGCATCGCCCGCCGCATCGCCCGGCGGACCGTCGCCGCACTGGCTCCCGATGTCCGCGTCGGCACCCCCGTCGTCGGGCTGGAACCGAGCTGCACGGCGGCCCTCAAGAGCGACCTCCCCGAACTCCTCGACGGAGACGAGGACGCCCGCGCCCTCGCCGACGCGACCCTCACCCTCGCCGAACTCCTCGTCCACCACACACCCGGCTGGCAGCCCCCGCAGGTCGAGGGCCGCTCCCTCAGCCAGACCCACTGCCACCAGCACGCCACCTCCGGCTTCGGCGCCGACGCCACGCTGCTGGCCCGGATGGGAATCGACAACACCGCGCTCGATTCCGGCTGTTGCGGCCTCGCCGGGAACTTCGGTTTCGAACGCGGCCACTACGACGTGTCGGTCGCCGCGGGTGAACAGGTGCTACTGCCCGCGGTGCGCTCGGCCGCCGCCGACACCCGGATCCTGGCCGACGGCTTCAGCTGCCGCACCCAGATCGCCCAGCAGACCGATCGCGGCGGCACCCACCTCGCCGAGCTGATCGCCCGGGCACTGCCCCCGGCCGGCGCCTCCGCCCTGCCCGCACCGTCCCTTCCGCCTACCGACAAGGAACACACCCGTGACTGACGCACTCTCCCTCGTCGACGAGTGGGGCCCCGAGAAGATCGTCGTCGTCTCGCACCGGCGCACCGGCATGAAGGGCGTCCTGGTGATCGACAACACCGCGCGCGGCATCGGCAAGGGCGGCACCCGCATGGGTCCCGGCGTGACCGTCGACGAGGTGGCCCGGCTGGCTCGCGTCATGACGTGGAAGTGGGCCGCCGTCGACCTCTTCTACGGCGGCGCCAAGGCCGGCATCGTCGCCGACCCGGCCGCCCGCGACAAGGAGGCGGTGCTGCGCGCCTTCGCCCGCGCGCTGTCCAACGAGGTGCCCCGCGAGTATGTGATGGGGCTCGACATGGGCCTGACCGAGAGCGACGCCGCCCTCATCCAGGACGAGCTGGGCGACCGCGGCGCCGCCGTCGGCACTCCCGAGCACCTCGGCGGCGTGGCCTACGACAAGCTGGGCGTCACCGGCTACGGCGTCGCCGAGGCGGCCGACGCCGCAGCCCGGCACCAGGGGCTGCCGATGGCCGGCTCCCGGGTCGCCCTCCAGGGCTTCGGTGCGGTCGGCAGCGCGGCCGCCCGCCGCTTCGCCGAACTCGGTGCCACCGTCGTCGCGGTGTCCACGGCGCACGGGGCACTGCACGACCCCAGCGGCCTCGACGTCGACGCGCTTCTGGCCGCCCGGGACGAGCACGGCGACCGGTTCGTCACCCGCCACTCCCCCGGCGCCGTGCTCGCCCCGGGCGGCGAACTCACCGTGGACTGCGACATCCTGGTACCCGCCGCCCTGCAGGACGTCATCGACCGCACCACCGCGCACGAGATCAAGGCGAAGCTGGTCGTGGAGGGCGCCAACCTGCCCACCTCCGCGGACGCCCGGAGCATCCTGGCGGAGCGCGGCATCACCGTGCTGCCCGACTTCGTCGCGAACGCCGGCGGCGTCGTCGCGGCCGCCTTCGCGATGGACGCCCGCTACTCCGGGTTCCGGCCCGACACGTCCACCATCGTCGAGACGGTCTCGACCCGGCTGCGCGCCAACACCATGACCGTGCTGGACGCGGCCCGGCAGCAGCGCGTCACGCCGCACGCCGCCGGGCGCAGCCTGGCCGAGGACCGCGTCCGCACCGCCATGCACAGCAAGGGGCGCCTCCCCCGCGGCTGAGGCACCCGCCGGCCGGCGGGCGCGCGCCTGCTACGGGCACGACTCGTCGCGCTTGACGACGGTGAGCGTGACCCGCCGGCCCTGCAGCGGGGCGCCCGCCGCCGGATCCTGCGCACAGACCTTCCAGGCCGCAGGCCACAGCACATGGCGGCCCGCACCGCGCCCGTCCTTGAGCCGAACGGAGGTGTCGTAGTGGAGAGCCGCGTAGGCGGAGACCAGCCGGTGGCCGGCCACCTGCGGCATCCTCTCGGGTCCGTCCGCCTGGGCCGGCACAGCCGGAACCAGGCAGCAGAGGGAGAGGACCGAGGCGGTGGCGATTCTGTTCACGACCCAAGAACGATCACGACGCGCCACGGTCACCGGGGCCGGCACCGTCACGGCCACCGGAACCGGGTCCCGTCACGGCACCGGAGTCGCCCCCCCGCCGCCCTGAGGGGCACCGGCCCCGAGGGGCACCGCACTTCCCGGACCGGCCCCGTCAGGAAAGGGGCCGGCAGAGCAGGGCCTCGGGGCTGTCCCGGTGGCCGGGGCGGCTGGTGTGGGCGATGCCCGCCGCGTAGGCGTCGGACGGGCACTGGCCCTTGTAGTGGCCGTACGCGAAGTCCCCACCGGGGTCGCCGGGCGGACGGTGGTCGCCACGGTCGAACCAGACGGTCTCCCCCGCCGTGCCGAGCGAGGTGCGGGCGGGCGTGCACACCGCGGCGGAGACCCGCTCGCCGCGCAGGCTGTAGCCGGAGAGGAAGCTGCCCTGCGGGCACTGGAGCTTGCGGTAGCCGGGAGCCCAGTCCCCGCCGGCAGGGACGTACCGCTCGTCGCGTACGACCTCCGGGGTGCTTCCCGGCGCGCGCAGAGCGCGGGCGGTGGGAGCGTCGGTGCACAGCCCGCGACCCCCGGTGTGGCCGATGCCGATCAGCCGCTCCCCGTCGGGGCAGGCCGCCTTGCGGGCACCGACGTCCCAGTCGCCGAGGGCCCGAGTGCTCAGGGACTGGACGAAGTCGCGGTGGTCGACGGTGAGCTGGTGCCAGGAGGGGGTCGGCGGCACCGGCCCCGTCCGCTGCGGTGCCGTCATCAGCCGGTGCCACGCCGCCGCTCGCCAGTCGGCACCGTCGAGGATCCCGCTGCGGCTCCCGTCCTTGTCGTAGCGCAGCAGGGCCCAGCTGTCCCCGGCCGGGCGGCCCTGGGCATCGGTGCTCCAGCCGACGAGCGGCCAGTAGGCGAAATCCGTGTCGGTGGCGGCGAGGTAGTCCGTGATCCGGGTGAACCAGGTGCGGGCGGCCTGGCCGCCCTCGTCGGCGCCGATGCCGAATTCGCTGATCCACAGGGGCGCGGTGAAGTGCTGCCCGGTCTCGGCGGAGACGAAGAACGCCTGCTCGCGCAGCGTGGCGCGCAACTGGTCGCCGTTCAGGTCCTGGTAGCGGGGGTCGTTGGTCTCCCCCACCCCGGTGGCGCCGCTGTGGTGCGGACCGGTGTAGCCGTAGAAGTGGGCGGAGTAGACGAGTTTCCCGGAGCGGACCAGGGTGTGCGACAGCGTACGGACCGGGGCGAGGGTGGGGCGCCCGTGCGGCAGTCCGTCCACCGGCAGCCCGGTCCAGTTGATGCCCTCGATGATGAGGAGGAGCCGGGGGTTGGCCTCGGTCTGGATCCGGTCCGCGGCCTCCTGCGCGGCGGCCTGCCAGTCGTGGTTGCCGCCCCGGCCCCAGTTGGGGTCGTCCCAGACGTCGCGGCGCACCTCGTTGTAGAGGTCCGCCCCCACGACACGGCCGTTGTCCTGGTAGCGCCGGGCCATGAAGACCCAGTCGTCCTCCCACTGCCGGGTGGCCTGGCGGCTGTTCCACCGTTCGTTGCCGTCGAGGCCGCAGCACCATCGGGTGGTGTTGGTGTGGTTGTTGAGGATGACGGCGAAGCCGTCCGCGGTCAGCGCCTCGACCACGGCGTCAAAGATCTGCAGCGGTGTCCTGCCGCGCAGCTGCGGGTTGGCGGCCACCGCGGCGTCCGGCACCGGCGCAGTGGAGTGGACCATCTCGTTGGAGAACGGCAGCCGGATGCTGTTGAGCCCCAGTGCGCGGAAGTCGCGCAGCAGCACGGCGATGCCCACCCGGTCGAGCCCGAGCGGGATGCCGTGGGAGTTCTGTCCGCTGTGGTGGCTGCCCGCGTCATCGATGTCGCCCGAACCGTTCCACGAGCCCTGCGCACCGTCCCAGTTGCCGGACTTCCAGCGGATCCGCTTCCCGTCGGCGTCGACGATGTAGCGGCCTCTGGTGGACAGGGGGGCGGTCCATGCCGGGGCGGGTCCTGGTGCCGGTGACGTCGACCCGGCGGCGGCAGCGGCTGCCTCGCGCACGACGGGGGCGGCGACCGCTCCCGTGACCCCGCTGCCCGTGAGGATGAGGCCGAGGCATACCGCCACGGCTCCGCACGCCGAACGTAAGAAAGGCTTCACATCATCCGCCCGCTCCGTCGGGTGTCCCCGCCGGGTCCGCCCGACGAGCAGCCCCGCGCGACAGCACACCACCGACGGAGCATCGACAAGCTACCTACGGGTGACGGACGATGCCATACCGCCTCGGCGGGATTTCCGGGGCGGTCGGGGCGGAGGAGACGGCGGCTCGGCCACTACAGCCGGGAGTGTCGCTCCTCGTCCCGCGGGACGACCAGCACCCTGCCCGGCTCGATCTTCTTGTCCCGGCCGCCGGCCGAAGGCAGCAGACGGACGGTCACGGCATGTGCGGCAGAGAGGGTTCCG
>Ga0207426_1002458_pt1 | contig 11799 bp, 14 predicted proteins | sample AraplaMF_Cvi_mMS_FD_184265 | JGI IMG/M metagenome (GOLD analysis project Ga0207426, IMG submission 184265) | Arabidopsis root microbial communities from the University of North Carolina, USA - plate scrape MF_Cvi_mMS (SPAdes) (version 2) | ecosystem: Host-associated > Plants > Roots > Endosphere...
TTGGCCTTGATCATCCACGGCAACACCGCAGGAGCTTTCACAAGGATGCCCTTCTTGTGCGCAAAGGAGCGGAGCGCGTCGCGCGCCACCTGAACTGGTTTGTGGCCGTCATGTGCCAGGTAGCAGGTCTTCAGCGTCGCGTCATGAATGATATCGCGATCTCCTTTGGACCACTCCTCGAGGAAATCGATCGCGTCGTCCAGGTTTGTGATTTCGAGGACCAGATCCTTCCTTTCACGCAGGTAAACCGGTCGGTCAAACATCTTCGTGTGCATTTCCACCTCACTGAATTCGTTGGTTTTCAACAAGGAAAGCGCTCTTGGATGGCGCCCGTCGAAGATTTATTCTCGCGGCTTGGCGAGTTCAAGGGGTGGAGTGTGCATTATGCATCCACGCTTATATGCAAAGGTCCGGGGCGGACCGCGGGTTCGAGAGCATGGCCGCGCTCTTTCGTCCCGGGCTTTCCTCCAAGGGTGTTCCGCCACTGTTCGCCTACGCAAAGATCGTCGATCTGGGAAGGCAGTCGATCACAATCGCCTTAGTCGTGGTAGCTGCAGCCCACGGAGATAATCGGGCTCTTGAAGATCGTATTTCGCAAAATTACATCGTTTCGCGCAGCGTGCACAGCACGCGAGAACACCGTCGATCAAGCTTCATTCGTGGAGGTTGTCATGGAAAATGGACTGATGGAAAGCAAGAAAGCACAGGATTGGCTCAACCTGGTTCTCGCAGTAGCCCTGTTCGTTTCACCTTGGGTGCTCGGCTTCGCCAGCGAAACCATACCGGCGTGGAACGCATGGATTGTAGGAATCTTGCTCGCCGCTCTGGCGGTTGCCGCGCTGTCGGCGTTTGCTGAGTGGGAAGAGTGGTCGAGCCTGGTACTCGGGGTCTGGCTGATCGTCTCGCCCTGGCTGCTTCAATTCGCGGCGAACGTGAACGCGATGTGGACCCACGTGGTCCTTGGAGCGCTCGTCGCCGCCGTGTCGGCCTGGGCGCTTTGGGACAATCGGCAGAACCCGCATGCTCATGCATGATAGAGAATTGGAGTATGGCCCGCCGCCTCAGCGGCGGGCTCAGACTGCTGACAAGCCCGTCGATATTTTCGGCGGGTTTTTGTTTTGGGGTTTGCGCTGTCGAGTGGATTGCGGCGGCTTGGGGCCCTGGGGTCAGGGCCCTGGTCAGGACCATAGCGATGATCGTGAAGCTGCTTGGCGTCGGCAAACGAGCGCTCGACCGTCTCCTTGCGGCGTTTGTAGATCGCCTTGGCCCAGGACGTCAGGCGGTTGGCATCGGTGCGCTCGCGGGCATCGGCCCAGACATGACGGGTGACGGTGCGGGTCGCAGCGGCGTTTGATGTGCAGGCGGCCAACAACGGGCAGTCGCGGCAGATCGCCGGGTCGGAGCGATAGTGGCGACAGCCGGTGCGATCGGAATAGGTGGCCGGCTTCGTTTCGGAATCAGCGGCCGACTTCACCGGAATGCGCACTGAGCACCACCGAAGGTTCGACACTTCGACCGCAACACGGCCATCATGGCGGCGGGCATCGATAGCACCGGTATGGCGCTGAAGAAGCAGCCCATGCAGTTGATCACTCGATAGACGCGCTTGGCATTTGGCCAGGCACGCCCTTCGTTGATGGCGTTTCGAGCAAAATGGCGTGAACCCGGCGATAGCCGCAGGTCGGCATGTCGGCGATGATCGCTTTGATCTCTTCAACCAGTCCCCGATCAGCAAGCGGCGGCCGTCCGCGGGCTTTGGAAGGGATCTGCTTTGCACGTTCTGCCATGTTTGACCGGGCAACACCCAAAGTCTCGCACACCGCCGTCACCGCGAAGTACTTCGGCAATGACAGCGAGCGCAACAGATGTTTTTTTGGGCGGGTGGCAATCTCGAGCGCTTCCTTGAGAATTTCGCCTTCTCCGAACAGGACAGACCCTCCTTGTGCAAGGCGTGCACGGTATCGAACACCATCTGCTGTGATTGTCGATGAGCGTGGCGCACCCGGCCCTGATGCGTTGCATCAACCTGCGGATCCTCCTGAATCAGATCGATTTGCGCGCCTCCGGTGTTTCTATTCGGCAGCTCTTCCCGTGGCGCGGCTGGAAAGGCTCATCTGCTCCTCGATCACGACGCGCAGATTCTGCATGAGATGGAACCGGTCAGCCACCTGACGCGCTTGCAGCGTTCCTTCGCGGACAGCTTGCGCGTAAAGCCCGCATCGGTCTCGGCTCACGATCTCGACAGAAGGGTGCCGCTCCAGCCATTGCGCGGCACTCGCCACGCTCCGGTCGTCAAGGATATCGACAACTGAACGGCGCTCCAGGTCGACGATCACCGTGCCGTAGCGCCAGGATCGCCGCCAGCTCCCTATGCCAACGACCCGGATCGTGGCGTCGCAACGCGCGAGCGCGGCATCGCTGACAGCCATGCCGCCGAGCCTTCGCATCAAGTGCTCGCCAGGACGACCGCCGGCACTGTGGCCGAGCAGACTGACAATCTCTGAGACCCTCGTTGTCCTGCGCGCATAAGGGGGAGCATTCGTCGGAAGTCGATCGGTAAACGTTTGTCGTTGACAGTTCTGGTGTGCGCACCGCCAGCGGCTCAACCGAAGCTTAACCGTTACTGCCTTTCCTTGGACCAGCCATGCCGATTTCGAGTCCTCCGGCCGCAATCAGGGCAAATGCCGAACCCTGGACAGGCAGCGGAAACAACCCAACTGTCATCAGGCAGTGGGCGCGACACCCAGGACTTTTGCACCTGGGCCGGGCGACCATTTCGTGTTCGTGTGCATCCCCGCCCATAGCGGCATCATGTCTAACGGTGAGTGAACCACAATTTGAGGAAGAACCTGATTAAGTGCAAAACGACAGGACCTTCGCCATGACACATCATTCGATCACAAACGAGATCGGCAAGCTTTCGAAGCATCGGATGTGGGCCGGAAATCTCAAGCCGCCAACACGCGCCACGCAAAGGGGCGCATCGTTTGTTGCGATCGCCGGCCGTGAAATGCTCCAAAGCCTGCGGCTGTCTGTGCTTACTCGAGAATCTTGGGGACCAGGAAGAAGTTGCGCTCACTGAGAGGAGCATTCGCCACGATCTCTTCGGCATGATTGCTTTCGGTCACGACGTCCTGGCGCATTTTCATGGTTGTTGGCACAACCGAGGTCATCGGAGGGATGCCTTCGACATCAACCTCCAAAAGTTGCTCGATGAAGGTCAGAATTTCGTTCAGCTCGCCACACATTTTTTCAGCCTCGTCTTCGCTGAGTGCGAGACGGGCAAGGCGGGCAATACCTCTAATGGTCGCGATATCTATCGACATAGGCTCCGTCCGATTTAATGGCTTCCGTCGCTTGCGCAAGATTTTGCCGATCTGAGCCTTCTGCCGCTCACACTGACTGCCTACCAGAAATCTGGCAAGTCAATCTCGACGGCCCGCTGCATTCCGTTCGCTATACGCATCAGTGCCTGATCCGGCCGAACGAATGGCGCCGTATTGGAGGTGAGTTCAATTTGCACTGAGATTTGCGAAAATTCTCCAAGGCGGCACTTGAAGCCGGATTTCACAAATACCAGATTATTTGCCGCCAGCCGCTGACAACAGGGCTGGCAATGCTGGAAGCGCCGTCTTTCGGCGCTCCATATCCATGTTGCTTTCAGGAGGATATGGCTATGGCAACATCTTACGACTACACGCCTCTCTTCCGATCGAGCGTTGGCTTCGACCGGCTCTTCAATCTTCTGGAAAACGCCCAGCGCGACCGTTCGACCAGCGATTGGCCGCCCTATGACATTGTCAAGACGGGTGACGACAGCTACCGCATCTCGATTGCGGTTGCCGGCTTCGCCGAAGGCGACCTGGACCTAACGTTCCAGACCAATCTTCTCACCGTTATTGGCAAGAAGCAGGATTCTGCGTCCGAAGCCTATCTGCACCGAGGCATCGCCCACCGCCCGTTCGAACATCGTTTCGAGCTCGCCGACCATGTCACGGTGCGTGGAGCGGGACTGAGCAATGGTCTGCTGACCATCGATCTCGTCCGGGAAATTCCGGAGGCATTGAAACCGCGCAAGGTCAGTATTCAATGCGGTTCCGTTCTTGGAAGGTTGGACGCCGCGCCGCAGATCGAAGCCCAGAGCGCGGCGTAAACGAAAACATCGGATGGGCGCCGTTCGATGGCGCCCATGGACACACCGGGTTGGAAAGGAGAGAGTTATGAAACCCGATATGTTCAAGAACCCTGTGCGAATTCTCGTCGGTCTTGGATTCCCGACGGAAGTGAGAAGCGTGATGGACGCTTACCGACATCTGGTCGAGTGGCCGATATCGCTCAGGGATGGTCCGCATTCGGTTGCGCTCAAGGCATGCCGTGCTGCCTTGTGCGGCGAGATCGAAGCTGAGACCGCACGCGGCTTGTTTGCCGCCTTTGCGGAAAAACACGATCTGCTGGCGCCGGAAACTGACCTCGTCATGGCGTCTCATGCCAGGTGGAGTCGGGATCCACACGTAAGCTGAGGTGAACCGATGATGGACCATATGTTTAAGCAGATTGCCGCAACTGCCGTGAACATCGGACCGGAAGTTCTAGCATCTCACTGGTCGCCGTTTCGACGTCCAATGGATGTGGTGAAGGCTCCTGCACTTTCTGTCGATGATAAACGGGCCATTCTTGCCGCGTGGGCTTCGGACTTTTACGCGATAGATTCGAAGCCAGCTCTCCGTCATATGCCAGGAACGCCTGAGCCGGTTTCAATCGATGAGGTTCGGTCTGCCCTGCGAGAGCTCGATTCGCGGTACGATATCTGACGGAGTTGCCAGCTTTCCGACGGGCGGTTCTCATATGAGGCGGCCCGTCAAACATATACGGACTGGGAATTCAGTTCCCATCGAAAGAATGCCTTCTTCAGACGGCACGGTGCCAGCTTTCGCTTTTCATTAATGTTCCGGCGGCCGCTTTTAGGCCTGGAGGAGCGGTAGGCGGTGGTGCGGTTGAGGCATCTTCTCCTGGCTGATGGTCTCGCCTTGGCTGCTTCAATTCGCGGCGAACATGAACGCGATGTGGACCCATGTGGTCCTCGGCGTGCTCGTCACCGCCGTGTCAGCCTGGGCACTCTGGGACTATCGGCGCATGCACATGTATGATCGAGAAAAAGGAGAGTACGGCCCGCCGCTTCAGCGGCGGGCTCTTCCGGATTGGCGATGCCGATCGATGCGCCGATCGCGCAGCAACGGGGATTGAATGGTAGAGCTTGCCGGCGATATCAACGAAAACTAGGGACGGCGGCTCCTGTCGTCTACGACGGTGCAATTCAGTTTCTGTCGCTTTGCGTAGGCAATGGCGGCATCGCGGGTTGGGAAATGCAGTTCAAAGCGGCGACCTTGTCCTCATCGACTTGGCGACCAAGGGACAGCCGCCGTTTGAAGCGCCCGTAGTAACGCTCGCTGAACCGGCGATCCTTGTCCTCAGTCTCCGATTTGTTCTCGCCGCGAAGCGTAAGCACGCCATCTTCCAGCAGCACCTCGATGTTGTCTGGATCGACGCCTGGTACCTCCGCGATCAGGCGGAATTCGTTGTCATTCTCCTCGATTTCCACGTGCGGCCACGAACCATTGAAGGGCGACGTGCCACCGAGCAACGATGGCGGGCCAAAGCCGCGGAAGACTTCGTCGAAACATAGGTACGAGGGAGCGCCAAGAAGCTTGGAGCTCCCGGACTGGTGTCGACCCACTTGGGCGTCGACAAGAATAAGGTGGGGATCATGATGCCTTGCGTCAAGAGGCAGCCATACCCTCCAACCACCAGCGACGTGAAATAGTCTCATGAATTCATGCCGGTAGCACTCGATAGGCTAGAGTGCTAAAAATTTTCTGATCCCCTCTTGAAACTCGAAAAGACAAAAACCAGATCGATTTGCGCGCGATGCCGAAAGGGTCGGCGCCCCGCGTCGGTTCGCTTCGAATGCGGTGCGGAGGACCCGTTGAAAAATCTGTTTGTCCATGAGGAGAGCGATATGACGTTCCGTCCGTTGCATGACCGAATCCTGGTTCGCCGCATCGAGGCCGAGGAAAAAACGGCCGGCGGCATCATCATCCCAGACACGGCGAAGGAAAAGCCACAGGAAGGTGAGGTCGTTGCCGCCGGCCCGGGTGCGCGCGACGACAGCGGGCAGTTGCGACCGCTCGATGTGAAAGTGGGTGATCGCATTCTGTTCGGCAAATGGTCGGGCACCGAGATCAAGCTCAATGGCGAGGATCTCCTGATTATGAAGGAATCGGACGTGATGGGCGTGATCGAGGTCGACGCCGCAGCGAGAAACGCAGCCTAGTGCCGATCCGGACCCATGCCAGACAAGCAATGCTGTCTCAGGAAGGAGTAGAAAAATGGCTGCCAAGGAAGTGAAATTCCATTCCGACGCCCGCGAAAGGATGCTGCGCGGCGTCGACATCCTCGCCAATGCTGTCAAGGTTACGCTCGGTCCGAAGGGCCGTAACGTCGTGATCGACAAGTCATACGGCGCGCCCCGCATCACCAAGGACGGCGTCACCGTCGCCAAGGAGATCGAGCTTGAGGACAAGTTCGAGAATATGGGCGCACAGATGGTGCGGGAGGTTGCCTCGAAGACCAGTGACATCGCTGGTGACGGTACCACCACCGCGACTGTTCTCGCTCAGGCGATCGTCAAGGAAGGTGCGAAGGCTGTGGCGTCGGGCATGAACCCGATGGACCTCAAGCGCGGCATCGACAAAGCAGTCGAAGCAGTGGTCGAGGAACTGCGGCGGAACGCCCGTAAAGTCACCAGGAACGACGAGATCGCCCAGGTTGGCACCATCTCGGCCAATGGCGACACCGAGATTGGCCGCTTCCTCGCAGAAGCGATGGAAAAGGTCGGCAACGAAGGGGTGATCACCGTCGAGGAAGCCAAGACCGCGGTGACGGAGCTGGAAGTCGTCGAAGGCATGCAGTTCGATCGCGGTTATCTCTCGCCGTATTTTGTCACCAACCCGGATAAGATGCGGGTTGAGTTCGAGGAACCCTACATCCTGATTCACGAAAAGAAGCTCTCGAACCTGCAGACATTGCTGCCGGTCCTCGAAGCGGTGGTTCAATCCGGCAAGCCGCTGCTGATTATCGCCGAGGATGTCGAAGGCGAGGCACTCGCAACCCTCGTCGTCAACAAGCTGCGCGGCGGCCTGAAGGTCGCTGCCGTCAAAGCGCCGGGCTTCGGCGACCGCCGCAAAGCGATGCTGGAGGACATAGCGATCCTCACTGGCGGAACCGCGATCTCTGAAGATCTCGGCATCAAGCTCGAGAACGTGACCCTCAATATGCTCGGCCGTGCCAAGAAGGTTGTCGTCGAGAAGGAAAACACGACGATCGTCGATGGCGCTGGCTCGAAGACAGAGATTGAGGGCCGCGTCGCGCAGATCAAGGCGCAGATCGAGGAAACCACGTCGGACTACGATCGCGAGAAGTTGCAGGAGCGGCTGGCCAAGCTTGCCGGCGGCGTTGCCGTCATCCGCGTCGGCGGCTCAACCGAGGTTGAGGTGAAGGAACGCAAGGACCGCGTCGACGACGCCATGCATGCCACGCGGGCGGCCGTCGAGGAGGGCGTGTTGCCCGGCGGAGGCGTCGCTTTGCTGAGGGCCGTCAAGGCACTGGACAACACGCAGACCGAGAATGCCGACCAGAGGCACGGCATCGACCTTGTTCGCCGCGCGATCGAGGCGCCGGTGCGCCAGATCGCCGAGAACGCGGGTGCCGAAGGCTCGATCATTGTCGGCAAGCTGCGCGAGAAGACCGATTTTGGTTATGGCTGGAACGCGCAAACGAACGAGTTCGGGGATCTTTACGCTCAGGGCGTGATCGACCCGGTCAAGGTCGTTCGCACCGCGCTGCAGGACGCCGCCTCGGTCGCCGGCCTGCTGATCACCACCGAGGCAATGGTCGCCGAGAAGCCGAAGAAGGATGCACCGCTCCCGCCGATGCCGGGAGGTGGCATGGACTTCTGACCGCAATGATAGGTCCGCGCCCCCGACGGGGCGCGGGCTTTGGGTAAACTTGTGAAGTAAGAGATGCATTGCGCCTCAATCGGCGCGGCGTTTCGATATCGGACTGGTGCTGGTTTGGCAGGAGCCAAAATCGTGGCTCCGATGAGACTGGCCCCGAGGGCCCGCCCCCTGCACCGAAGGAGGATCTGAAGAGTTCGGGGCCAAAAATGACCACGCGTTCGTCGAAATATGTCGGCGTATTCGCCGCACTCGTCCTCATCCTGGTTCCTGCGCCGTTCCCGGCGGCGCAGCCGCAGTCGGCGATGTCGGCAAGCACCCAACCATCGCTCGCCGATGTCTTGGAGAAGGTCACGCCGGCGGTCGTCAACATTGCAGTAAGGTCTCGCGCTTCCGCCGAAACCAATCCTCTTTACAACGATCCCTTCTTCCGCCGCTATTTCAATCTGCCTGAGCAACAGCAGCGGCTGAGCGCGGGCTCCGGCGTCATCGTTGACGCCGCCAAAGGCTATATCCTCACCAATCACCATGTCGTCGCGGACGCCGGCGAGATTGCGGTAACCCTGAAGGACCGCCGCCGCTTCACGGCCGAGCTGGTGGGCAGCGACAAGGCAACCGATATCGCGTTGCTGAGGATCGCCGCTGACAAGCTGACGGCGCTTTCGTTTGGCGATTCCGGTGCGCTGCGGGTCGGCGACTCCGTTGTCGCGATCGGCAATCCGTTCGGGCTTGGCCAGACCGTCACCTCCGGCATCGTCAGCGCCCTTGGCCGTGGCGGCATCAATCTCGAGGGCTATGAGGATTTCATCCAGACGGATGCTTCGATCAATCCCGGCAACTCGGGAGGCGCACTGGTGACCGCGGACGGCCTGCTGGTCGGCGTCAACACCGCAATCATCGCGCCCACCGGCGGCAATGTCGGCATCGGCTTTGCGGTTCCGATCGCAATGGCGTCGGCCGTGATGGAGCAACTGATCGAGCATGGCGAAGTGCGGCGCGGCCGGATCGGCATCTCCGTCCAGGACCTGACGCCCGACCTGGCCGAGGCGCTGAGCATTGCGGAAAGCTCCGGCGCCGTCGTCGGCAGCGTTGAGCAGAATTCGCCCGCGGCACAGGCCGGCCTTCGAGCTGGCGATGTCATCATCGCCGTCAACAATCGGAAAATCACGGGCTCCGCAGATCTCCGCAATCGTGTCGGCTTGGCTCAGGTCGGATCGGAAGTCGAAATCGAATATCTGCGTGATCGGGTTCGCAGAACGGTGACAATGCGCATCCAGCCGGACGAGGCAATTGCCAAGCCTGGAGCCATGCCCGCTCGCCTTGAGGGCGCTGAGTTCCAGGATGCGGCCGGCAACGTGGTTGTTTCCAGCGTTGAAGATGGAAGTGCTGCCGCCGGAGCCGGTCTGCGCATGGGCGACGTGATCGTTGCTGCCAATCGGCGGCCCATCTCGACAGTGGCGGAACTCGAGACAGCGTTAAAGAACGCCAGTGGCACGATCGCGCTCGATCTGTTTCGCGCCGGGTCGAAACACGTGCTGGTGATCCGGTAGGCAGTTGCCCGACGCATGACGTTGACATCCAATGCCGCGTGAATGGAGGAAAACGATGGAACACGATTGCTTTCGACATCCCGTCACAATCCTTGTCGGTCTCGGATTTCCGAGCTGAGGTTCACGGTCTGAGAAGACTATGCCTGGCTGATCGAGTGGCCGCCATCGAAACGAAATGCAAAGCTCAATGCCTGCAGGGCAGCACTTGCAGGCGAGATTGATGTCGAGACCGCTCGCGGGACGTTTGTCGCCTTCGCGCGACGGGCCAATCTTCTCGCACCAGACACCGACGCGATCGTCGCCGGTGGCGGAGCCGGTGCGGGTGCCCAAGCCGGAAACAGTAAATCGATGATGCCTGGGACCGGATAGGCGACGAGCGATATTCAGTTTCCCGTTCCGTCTTAGCTCTACCGTTGAGCGGGTTGTCGCCACCGACACGTCTGGAAGTGGCTCGAAAATCGCACAACAATTCCAACTGAAACACCGATTGGAGTCTAAGCGCCCGTGCCCCAGCCCCTTGCAACGCCGTTGCAGGGCATAGGGATTTCAATAAGTGGATGGAAAACGACTAAATGCTCTGATGATGGGGACTGAAGCTCGACTCTCCTGCCGTTCTAGGAAGCTGTCCTTCCAGGTGACCGGTCATTAAGGAGTTGAGAAATTGCCGTCGTCAATTGTGCCATGGCAAAGGGCTTCTCAATCATGATGCTGTTCGGGACGCCTTTTGACGCCCAATCAAGGGCACTGTCTCCACTGACGTAGACGACAGGCATCTCGGGGTCGTTCTCCCTGGCGTGACGTGCGACATCCCAACCGTCCGGTGGCTCGCGGAACCGAATATCAGTGATTAGGCCTTGAATGGATGAACCTTCGGCATTCAAGCGGGTTATTGCCTCCCCGCCCGCCGAGACAGCGACAACGTCGAATCCCGCCTCAGTGAGTGCGTGTTCGAAATCAAGCCGTAACAGCGCCTCATCTTCGGCTAGCAAAATGACGGTGGGTTCCATTCTCAAGGCCGCCAGCATGTCCGATGCGGATGAACGCCGAAAGAGGCAAAGGGTTCCTTTTTTGGGAGCAGATGCTGGCGAGCGGGAGTAGAATTATCACTAAGCTCTTGCGGCTGACATGACTACGCGCAGAATGGCCGGATACGATAGCCATGCTCCACAACCAATACCTTGAGGGTCGCAGCCAACGCACCACATGCGCTGCGCCGGGCGTCGCCTCGGGTGTGACGAGACGATAGACGGACCCCTTCTGCTGTGTTTCAGGTCAGCAGCTGCCATGCGGATAAGTCGGGAATGAACCAGAGGACCGGCCGGAAAAGTTGAGGGACAAGAACAGGCCTGCCACTTCTGATCTCAAGTCAAATTCCCCAGGACGTGGTATGCTTTATTTAACGCTATGAGATTGAAAATAAAGCACCAAATGCCGTGCGACTTATAGAAACTAGATCGAACATTCCTCCCGTTCAAAATGGAGAGCATGATGTTGGGACGAAAGGTTCGTTCATCAGAAGACCATGGATGGGCAGCCTTGCCGGTAGGAATAATCTTCGCAGCGACGATCGCTATCATCGCCTACCTTGTCGTAGGAGGAGTCGGTAACAAGCAGTCAGCGTCGAAGGTCTACCTGCCAGCAGCAACCCTGCATAAGCCCGGATAAAGGAACAGCGTTCCGAACTACCGTTCCAAGACTTCCAGAATCTTACAGGGCCTTGGAAGTCCCCTCTGGCTGGATTTTCCGTTCGCGTTCGCAATCAGCACGGGCAACCAGCGTACTATGCTGACTTCGATGACTGCGAGGAAACGGCCTGTCGATGGTATGGGTTGCCTGCGACACTGATCCCGTGCCGACCTGGGGAGTGCTGGGGCGGGTTATGCAAAGAGATGCTGTTTCGGACCGCTCGTGGGGCCCATCTAGCGGGGGGGAAGCTGTAGGCAGCTGAGGCCCAGAGGCGCCTCGATCGCGGTCCCGGGCGAGAGGGTTTCCCAACTTAGGACGAACGCAGCGTTCTTCTATGGGACTTAGGTCCTATCCGCTCGCGCAAAGGTCGCCTCGGGCGAGCCGGCCTGGAACAACGCCCGCATGGGCGGGTTGGACTTCGACAGTAAGCGACAAGGAGACCCCATCTGGCAGGGGTGATGGACGTCACGCTATGGCAGGCATCTGATTTCTCTGACTGTGAGGATCTATGTCTACGCCTACGGCTAGCCCTAGAATGATCCATATGATTG
>Ga0207426_1002459_pt1 | contig 11790 bp, 12 predicted proteins | sample AraplaMF_Cvi_mMS_FD_184265 | JGI IMG/M metagenome (GOLD analysis project Ga0207426, IMG submission 184265) | Arabidopsis root microbial communities from the University of North Carolina, USA - plate scrape MF_Cvi_mMS (SPAdes) (version 2) | ecosystem: Host-associated > Plants > Roots > Endosphere...
ATGATGCTGTCTTCGGCCGCACGTTCGTGATTACGGACCCTGACGGCAACCTCATCCGAGTCTCCCCGGTCGACTGACCTGCACTATCCCTCCCCGCATATCTCCAAGCTGAAGGGCCGGCCACACACCATGGCCGGCCTTTCAGCCTGTCTAGGAGCTCAGAAATGTCGCATTCGAACGCGGCCCTCACCCCGCGCCACCGGCAGAAAGTCGCTCGACTCGTCGCTGACGACGGCTGGCCAATCAGCGAAGTCGCGGCCCGCTTCCAGGTGTCCTGGCCGACCGTGAAGCGCTGGGTCGATCGCTACCTCGCAGGCGAGTCCATGCAGGACCGATCCTCACGACCGCGGAGCTCTCCGGCCAAGACACCCAAGACCGTGACGAAGAGGTGCGTCAGCCTGCGACTACGTCTGCGGGAAGGGCCGGTCCAGCTCGCTGCGAGACTCAATATCGCCCCGTCGACAGTGCATCGAATCCTGCGATCGGCCCGCCTGAACCGACTCGCCTACGTCGACCGTGAGACCGGTGAGCCCGTCCGCCGGTATGAGCACGACCATCCGGGATCACTGGTGCACGTGGACGTGAAGAAGCTCGGGAACATCCCCGACGGTGGCGGCTGGCGCTACGTCGGCCGCCACCAAGGCGAGAAGCACCGCGCCGCGACGCAGAGCAAGTCACGCAACGCCTACGGCGGCCCGAAGGTCGGATACGCATTCGTGCACACCGTCATCGACGACCACTCCCGCGTCGCCTACACCGAGGTCCACGACGACGAAACAGCCGTCACCGCCGTCGGCTTCCTGCACCGGGCTGTCGACTGGTTCGCTGACCGTGGCGTCACCATTGAGAGGGTCCTGTCGGACAGCGGCGGCGCGTACCGCTCGTACCTGTGGCGCGACAACTGCGAAGCGCTTTCGATCACCTCGAAGTTCACGCGCCCTTACCGCCCGCAGACGAACGGGAAGGTCGAGCGCTTCCACCGCACCATGGCCGATGGCTGGGCCTACGCCCGCTGCTACACCAGCGAGCAAGAACGACGCGACGCACTGGCCGGTTGGCTCCACCAGTACAACCACCACCGGCCCCACACCGCGTGCGGCAACCAGCCGCCATTCTCACGATTGATCAACGTGCCCGGTCAGTACAACTAGCCGCAAAAGAAGTGGCTGCCCGGGCCAGTTGCCGTTCCGCCCGTGCCAGTGCGGCATCCAGCACAGTGATCTCTTCGCTCACGCCGGACTCCAGCGGTCGACCGCCTGCGCCGCACTAGTCCTGGGGACAGCGCCGTTCACGCGCCGGCACCTCACCAAGTGGCTGCTATTCCTCCGGCGGTGCAGCAGAACTGGAACACTCGATTTCCCAACCTGTCAGTAATAAATCCTTCAACTACAGGATGTGATCGCACAAGCATTTATCGCTAGTATTGCTGTGCGGGGAACGACATGATCGTTCTCCGGCCCCCTTGTCTTGCCATGCCTGCACGGGGATCACCAAACCCTGAGTGTTCCCCGCGTCGGTATTTGCTGCCCGGAACCGCTGCCTGCGGCCGAAACAGGCCCACTTGCCCCCTGTCTCCGGCAGTCCCACACCCTGCCTGGCCCGACGCTGTCTCCGATGGTGTCGGCCACGGTGTCACGCCCACCCTTGCTCATTTGCTCGGCAGCCGGAGTCCCCCTTTTGCCTGACCACGCCTCCTTCCGCATCGACACAGCACCATGCATTCCGGTCCGCACCGGCCGCCGCTACGAATTACTCGGGCTGCGCGAGGTCATGCTGCGCGCACACGAAATCGAAGACCTTGCCCTGGCCATCCCACCAGCGGCCTCCTCACTGTTACGTGTCCTGACCGCCATCACCGCCCGCGTCACCGACCTGGACGATCCAGAGCTGAACGCCGAGGAATGGACCGACAGCCGCAACGCGCTACTGCAGGCACAAGGCGGCTTCAACCCCGAGCGGGTGCACAGCTACTTCGACCGCTACGTCTGGGACCTCTTCCACCCGACCCGCCCCTTCCTGCAGGATCCTGCCCTAGCCCTCCAGTGCGAGGAACGCGCCGGGGTGAACAAGCTGGTCTTCGGCCGCCCAGCAGGCAACGCCCTGGCATGGCTGAGCGCGCACAGCGACACCGAGCCCTATCCGGTCCCCTGCGATGAGGCCCTGTGGCACCTGCTGGCCCAGCACTCCTATGCCGCCGCCGGCGGATGTTCTAAGCGCACCGTCGACGGGGCTTGCAGCGCCAAAGCGAAAGCCGGCCCGCTGCGGTCGACGATCTCCTTCCACCCGCTGGGCCGCACCCTGCTCGAGACGCTCCTGGCCGGTCTGCCGAAATTCGGCGGCGACTGGCAGGACACGCCAGACACCTGTCCGTGGGAAGAACCGGCCCCACCTGCCCCCACCAGGCCCCCAGCCGCGATGACCTGGCCGGGCCGGCTACTGACCGGACGCTCGCGTCACGCCGTCCTGCTCGTCCCCACCCCCGACGGCCGCGCCGTAGCCGACGCCTTCATGACCTGGGGCACCCAGCATCCCCCGTTGGAAGCCACCGACCCCTACCTCGTCTACCACCTCAACCCGGAACGGCCGGTAGCCCGCCGCCGCAGCCCACGCCCCGCCGACGCCGACCGCGCCATCTGGCGCGACCTGGACGCCCTGCTCCTCGCCGGAGACGAAACCGCCACCGTCCAACGCCCCACGGCCTTCGCCACCCTCAACGACCTGCCCCCCGACGTCCGCGCCGCACTGCGCGTGCGCGTGCACGGCTTCGACCAGGACGGAAAGACGATCAACCGCACCTGGTACACCGCACTGACCCCGCCGATCTGGCCCTGGACCCAAGAACACGATCCCGCCGCCGCCCGGCGGATCGCCGAATGCCGGGCCGCTGCGGAAACAACCGGCAAAGCCCTCGCCACCCAAGCCACGAAGGCATGGCAAGCGGCCATCACACCCTCCAACGGCCCAGGAGCCCGCAAGCCACCCAAACGCCTCACCGCATGGACCACAGCGGTCAGCGCGGCCTACTGGCCGCGGGCCGAGACCACCTTCTGGCGCCTGCTCGACACCCCGGACGTCCCCGCCCGCCCGGCCTTCGCTGCCGACGCCGTGGCCGTCCTACGCCAAGTGACCGCCCCCGCGATCACCCAGCACCGGCGTGCCGCCCCCGCCGTCGCCCGCGCCGTGGCAACCCTGCTCAAGCAAGCCCACCAAGGCCAAGCCGCCTAACGCAGCTACCGAAGTCTCCTCCCACTCATCACCACACGCCACAACGAAGGCATCGCCATGCCCACCACCGAAGAACGCCGCGCCCACTACGACGAGTTCGTCGCCGACATCCTCACCCTCTGCCGTGACAACGGCACCCGCGCCGCCCTGGCCACCGGACGGGGAAGCCCCGTCAACGAGAGCCCGAGAATGCACCGCTACCTGACCCACCGCGTCGCAGGATACGGAGCCAAACGCGCCCACTACACCATCGCCTCACTGATCGCCCTGCAACGCCCCCGCCAGGCAGCCCGCCCTACGCCCCCGACCGCGGCCCACACACCGACAGACACCGAGCCAGTGCCCTGGCGGGCCCGGCCCAACTTCGGCAGAAGCCTGGCCCTCGCAGTGCGCGACCACGGCTTCAACGCCAGCCCCACCGAAAACCTCCTCTACACCCTGACAGCACTGTCCGCAGACGTACTTCAGCCACTGCTGTGGAGCCACGCCAAGCGCCTGCTCGGCGCAGGCGCCGCCATCGACTGGGCAGTGCTGCTGGAAGACCTCGCCTGGTGGGACTACGACCAGCCCGAGGTCACCACCCGCTGGCAAGAGTCCTTTCACCTCACCCTCGAACTCCCCTCCCCGCCCCAGGAGTCCTGACATGCCCGCCCGCTACGCCGACTTCCACGTTGTGCAGGCCGTCCCCGCATCCCTGCTCAACCGCAGTGAGGACGACACACCGAAAACCCAGGTTTTCGGCAACACCATCCGCGCGATGGTCTCCTCCCAGTGCTGGAAGCGCGCCATCCGCACCGACCTCGAGGCAGAACTCGGTGAATACGCCGCACGCACCCGCATGGTGCCGCTACGCGTCGCCGACGCCCTCCGCACGGCCGGCTGGCCCACAGACCTCGCCACCTTCGCCGGCGCCCAGGTCGCCCGCTCCGCCACCCGGAAAGGCCTCTCCACTGATCCCGAACAAGACGGCCTGACTCTGGCCATGCTCTTCCTGCGCCGTGACGCCATCGACGACTTGGCTGCCCTGTGCCAGTCCCACCGCCCCGCCCTGGAAGAAGCAGCTGCTCGCCAGGCCACCCAGCACACCACACCGCCCCAGGCCAGCAAGCAACGCAGGAAGAAGGAAAGCGAGGACCCGGCCGGGGCGCTCCCCACCCGCGAGGTCGCGGCCCTGATCAAACAGCGCACCGCCAGCATCAGTCTCTTCGGCCGCATGCTCGCCGAAGTCCCCGGCGCCCACGTCGACGGCGCCGTGCAGATGGCACCGGCCTTCACCGTCCATAAAAGCAACCGCCAGCCCGACTACTTGACCGCCGTCGATGACTGGCTGGACGCCGAGGAGGCGGGCAGCGCCCACCTGCAGACCGGGTTCTTCACCACCGGCGTCCTCTACCGCTACGCCACCGTCAACTACACTGAACTCCTGGCCAACCTCGGCGGCGACCACACCCAGGCCCGTCACCTGCTCGCCCTGTTCGCCGAGTTCTTCATCTTCTCCCTGCCCCAAGCAAAGAAGACCGCCACCGCGCCCCACACCCTGCCGCACCTGGTGCACTACGTCGTACGCGACCGGCGCCCCATCTCCTACGCCGCCGCATTCGAGCAGCCCATCCAGGCCGCCCACACCGGCGGCTACACCCAGCCCACTCTGCAAGCCCTATCCGACCATGCCGCCGGGATCACCCGCCTGACCGGCACACGCCGCCGCATCGCCCACGGCCACACCACCATCAACGACAAGCCCATCGACCACCTGGGCACCCACCACTCCAGCTTCGACGACCTCATCGACGCCTGCACCACCGCAGCCGCCAACCCCACCACGTCCACACCCGAACCGGTCACCGCATGAACGGCCTCCTGCTGCGCCTGGCCAGCCCGCTGATGGCCTTCGGAGAACACGCGGCCTTCCACTACCGCGACACCACACCGTTCCCCACCCGCTCCGCCCTGATCGGCATGTTCGCCGCTGCGGAAGGCCGCCCCCGCTCCCACGCCCTCCACCCCTTCGACGATCTGCCCGACGCCCCCGACTACACCCAGCTGACCATCACCCTCCGCGTCGACCGCCCCGGGACCCGCCACACCGACTTCCACACCACAGGCGGCGGCCGCGGCCACCACCAAGGCCTGCACTGCAGCGACGGAACCTACCGCTCACAGAAGAAATCCACGCTCGTCACCCACCGCATCTACCTGGCCGACGCCGTGTTCACCGCCGCCATCCAAGGCCCCGACCCCCTCCTGGAACGCATCGCCCACACCCTGGAACACCCCACATGGAGCCCCTACCTCGGCCGACGCTCCTGCATCCCCGACGAACCCCTCATCCTGCGCACCCACACCCCCGACCCGGTAGGCGAACTGCGCCACCACGTTCCCCTCAGCCTGGACCGCCCGCCACACCCGGACCAGAAGACCACCGGCGTCCGCTTCCTGTGGGAACAGAAACCTGAACATGTCCCCGCCGCCGAGGTCCACCGGGAACTCGCCGATGTCCCGGCCGACTTCACCCCCACCCGGCGCCGCTACCGCACCCGCCCCGTCTGGCGCACCACCGAACCACTACCCGCCACCCTCTACACCGGACCGCGCCCGCTCACGCGCCTGACCGACTACATCCAGGCAGAAACCACATGACCATCACCGCATCACCCACCACCCTGACCCGCATCCGCCTCAACCGCCACAACCCAACAGCCCGCCGCGACCTCGCCGACGCATTCACCCTGCACAAAACGCTGATGCGCCTGGTCCCCGACAGCCTCGGCCCCAGCCCCCGCCAGCAGGCCGGCCTCCTCTTCCGACTCGACCACGACTATGACGACCCCACCCTGCTGATCCAGACCGCGGCCCCGCCCGACCTCACCCGCCTACCGGCCGGCTACGGCACCGCACAAACACGCGACCTGACCCGTCTGCTCAACAACCTCACCCCCGGCCACCTCATCCGCTACCGCATCACCGCCAACGCCACCGTCAGCCGTCTGGCCCCCGAAGACCGCTACCCCGGCTCGAAGAAACGCGGCACCATCACCCCCCTCTACGGCGAACAAGCCCTCGCCTGGTGGCACCGCCGCGCCGCAGACGACGCAGGTCTCCACCTCCAGACCGCCGAGGCCACCCCGGCCCGCCCGGCCCGCCGCTCCGGCAAGCCCATCCATGTGCTGACCCGCTTCGACGGCACCGCAACCATCACCCACCCCCACCTCCTGCTGACCGCGCTGACCGAAGGCATCGGCCGCGGCAAACCCTACGGAGCCGGTCTCCTCACCCTCGCACCGGCCTGAGCCGCATCCGGAGCAACCACAACAACACACCGGCAGCCGCCTGACACCACCCGCAAACCACCACCAGACTCCGCCTCCTCGCACCCAACGAAAGGAGACCCGGCACCGTGCCCCCGGCTCCCAAGCCAACCATTCCCGCAGACACCACCGCCTTGCGCACCGAAGCCACCCGCAGACTGCTCGCCTTACAGCGGGAGGAAAAACTCACCCACGCCGATATCCGCGATGTCGCCGCCGCCTTCGGACGCGACTCCCGCACCGTACGCCGCTGGATAGACAACGCCGCGGCCCACAACGGCATCTACACCCCCAAAGGCCGCTCCAGGTTCACCCTGACCCAGGCCATGCACGAGGCATTGACCCGCTGGTGCGGCAACGTCACCACCACCTACCGGGAACTGGTAAGCGATGGGCTGCTCGGGGAGCCGCCTGCGGTCTCCTTGCCGACCTTCCACCGCGCCGTCCACCGCGAACTCTCTCCAGGACAGCTCGCCGCCCTCCGCGGCGGCGAAAAGGTACGACGCCACCACGACGTCCACGGCCAACGCCCCATCGGCTCCCGTAACGATGCCTGGGAAGCAGACCACGTCGAGGCAAGCGTCTGGGTCAACGTCGAAGGCCGACCCAGCAAACCCTGCATCACCTGGTTCATCGACCACGCCACCTGCGCCATCTGCGGCATCGCCATCACCCCCCACACCGCCAGCAGCGACGCCATCCTGGCCGCCCTGCGCGACGCCATCCTCTGCGGCGGCCCCCACCGCCCCTTCGGCGGCAAGCCGACCCTCATCCGCGTCGACCGAGGCCGAGACTTCCTCAGCGAGGCCCTCGAACAGACCACCCAAGCCCTGCAAACAGAACTCATCGTCCTACCCCCCAACACCCCCTACCTGAAAGGCACCGTCGAATCCCTCAACGCAGCCGTCAAACACACCCTCTTCAAAGGCATGCCCGGATACACCGAAGCCCCCGCCACCCGACGGGACAAGGGCGGCAGAGTCACCTGGCACCTCGACGAACTCCTCCACTACGAAGCCTTCGTGACCACCGTCCTCAACTGGGTCGACTGGTGGAACCACGAACACACCATCAGCAGACTCCACAAACGCACCCCCGCCCAGGCATGGGAAGCCGACCCCACACTCATCGAGACCATCGACCCCAGCGTCCTGCACACCTGCACCCTCCCACGCCCCGGCAAACCCCTGACCATCACCACCAAGGGCGTGCAGTGGAAGAACAGCTACTACATCGCTGACTGGATGCACGGCCACGCCGGCGCCGGCGTCAAAGTCCACCTGCGACACATGCCCCACCACTACCACCAGGTCGAGCTCTACGACGCCGACACCGGCCGCTACCTCGGCCCCGCCACCCGCGCCGACGAAATGACCCCCCAGCAGGCCCGCGAACTACGGCGCGCCTGGCAGCGCGAGGCCGACCACTACGCCGCCAAACGCGACAAAGCCCGCAAAAACTCCCGCGCCCGCTACGCAGCCACCACCACACCCACCCCGCCCCAAGAACTCAACACCCTCACAGCCGAACAGGCGGAACAACAACTGCGCGACCTCCGCGCCACCGACCTGACCGAAACCCGCCCCGACCTCCTCCGACGCCCCGAACCCGACGGCACCAAGTGGACCAAACCCCTGACCGCCCCCAAGCCCCCGGAGCACCCATGACCACCACCCCCACCAGCGAGCCACCCTCCCGCCCCGAGAACCACCCCAACTACCACTACCTGCGCCTCGCCAGGGCAAACACCGTCCTGACCGAAGCCAGCCAGGAAACCTACGCCAGCCTCATCTCCACCCTCAACGCCAACGCCATCATGTGCGTCCACGGAGGAGTCGGCCTCGGCAAAACCTTCGCCGTCAACTCCCACCTGGACGAACTCGCCCCTCACAACACCCTGCGCCTGAAACTCAGCTCCTCAAGCCTGGAAGAGATCCGAACCGCGCTCCATCAGAGACTGGCCCTGCCCGGCGACCCACCGGGCAAGGCTGCACGGTCCAAAGCAATGATCAAGGCCGCCCTCTCCGAAGGACCACACGTCCTGGTGCTGGACGAGGCCCAGTGGCTCGACACCCGGGCCTTCGAATTCTTCCGCGAGCTGTGGGACGACGAGGACACCAACCTGACCGTCGTACTGGTCGGCGCCGAGAGCTGCTACCAGAAAATCAAGAACCGTCCTGCCCTGGAATCGCGCATCTTCGCCTGGCAACGCTACAAGCCCCTCACCCCCACCGAAGTCCTCACCTCCATCCCGTGCTACCACCCCATCTGGGCCGAGGTGCCAACCGACGACTTCCTGTGGATCGATGACCTGGCCTGCCACGGCAACTTCCGCCGATGGGCCAAAATCACCTACCACCTCCAAGAAGCCATGACCTCACCGCCATACCCCGCATACAGCCGCGACCTTGTACGCGCCGTTCTGAGCAGACTCGACCCCACCATCCGCAACACCGACTGACACCCTGCGGAACGGACGATGTCTGCAAAGCCGTGACCGTCCTCCATAGAACCGGGCCACGAGGGCACACTCTCCTGGCCCGGACATGGCCATGCGGGGAGTGGACAACATCGCGGCCCACGACCTGAGTCTGATGTATCGCTGCTCCGGGTGGCCAAGTCATTTCACGGCGCGTCGTCAGTCAAGCACCCACGCTTAAGCAGCGCCTCGATGGTCGTTCCACGTCGCTCAGCCATCTCACGGAACGCATCACGCTCGCGTCGCCAAGCCAAGGCCCGTGCGGCCGCGGACTGGCGAATGTACTCGTCGCTCGAGATGCCCAGATGAGCGGCATGCGCGTCGATGGCAGCTCGTTCCGAAGAGGTGAAGGTCATCGGCAATCCTCCGGCTCGTAGGGCTCACCCCGGCCCGGGTAAGTACAGCAATCTTCTCGTGCCCACAGCGCTCTGAGCCTTGACTGCCCAGATGGTGGAGCGGCGGAGTGCTGCTACTGCTGTAACGGCCCCGAGCTTGATCGGAGAACCGACGAAACGCGGCTCGCGGAGGTAACGGAATGTCCCTTCGTGGGCAGGCTGGTGACCGGCGGTTTTCGTGCCGGGCGGGTTGGTCGTCGGCGCGGGCCCCGGGAGGCCGGTGGCCTGTGCACCACCAGCAGGCCCGCTCGAGTGGTCTGTGTATCGCCCGCAGCGCGATCTGAGATGGATCGAACACACGTTATTTTTCGCCGTTCGCGATTTGCGCTCGATGACCGCAGAGGGTGTCGTTCTCCCAGTTCAAGCAGCGGCCATAGATTGAATTTTCACCTTCTGGGTCAGTCGACAAGCGGCACAGCGATGCCGCCATGCTGCCCTTACCTGCAGGTGAGCGGCGTGCACTTGCGGAATTCGAACACAAGCTGTCTCTTCAGCGGGTTGTCGGCCTATTTGGTCGCCACGCGTGCGGGATTCCTTGATCACTCAGCCGTTGTTGTCAGAGCCCGCTGCTACACCAATTCCCAGGACCTGGGCCGCACACAGCGGCCCGGCAAAGGGGAGGGGAAAAAGCATGCCACCGCAGGGGTTCCACGCCGTCCGCGGCCACATCCGCCGCAACCCGCGCCCGGCCAGCAAGAAGATGAGCGGCTGGACGATTGCCGCACTGATCGGGGGAGTCTGGCTATGGGGCCAAGTCTTCGGCTTCGGCGAGTCCAAGGCCGAGCAGACGCCTTCTCCTAAGCCCTCGGTATCCGCCCCGGCGGCACGCTGATGCCCCGGCGCCGACCACGGCTGCGGCTGCGCAGGCCGCGTGGCATGGGCGAGTACATTGCGGCCGGAGTCGTCGCCCTGGCGGCAGCGAGCCTGCTGCTCCAGATGGTCCGCGCCGCACGGGACGCGGTGGTCCGCGGATGGCCACTCCTCCTCGTCCTGGCCGCCGGTGGCCTCGCCTATGGGCTGTGGCGAATGCTTCGCGCAGCACGAGCGCGGCAGACCCGGGCCGAGAAGCTGGCGCTTTTGCGGATCACACTTGCCGACATCGACGCCATGGACGACCAGGCGTTCGAGTTCGCGCTGCGAGACCTGCTCATCCGTGACGGCTGGTCGGCCCGCAAGGTCGGCCGAAAAGGAGACCAGGCAGCCGACGTCATCGGCGACCACCCACAGCGCGGCCGGATCGTGGTGCAAGCCAAGCACACGCGTGTCGGCGGGAAGGTGGGGTCATCGGTGATGTACGCGGTGAAAGGGACGGCCGGACCGGTGCATAAGGCCGATCACGCTGTCGTTGTCACCAACGGGGCCTTTACCCGGGACGCCATGACGTGGGGCGACCGGCACGGCGTTCACTGGGTCGACCGGGAGAAGCTGCAGCGCTGGGCCGAGAGCGGCGCCGCCCTACATGAACTTCTCGGAGTCTCTGCGCGCTCGCGGCCGAACCGGTTCAAGCGCGCAGCCTGACCGGCGGAGTCCCTGATCAGCTTTCATCACGTCTGGGGGTTTGGTGTTCGACGAAGACGGGTCGCTCGACCCGGTACTGAAGTTCCTGCTGTACGCAATCCTCACGCTGGCCGCGGGCAAGATGCTCTGGGAGTGGCTCACCGAGGACGTCAGCCGGTGGATCACCGTTGACCTGTGGGGCCTGATAGCCGATCACCCGTGGTGGACCGGGCTCATCGTCGCCATCGGGCTGTCCGTGCTTCTCCTGCTCGGCAGACTCCTGTCGTTCCTGCTCGGTGCCGACATCTACGTCGGCCCGGAGGACACGTTCGCCGATCCGTCTGACGACTCGGCCGACCCTGACGTGCTGACGTTCAAGATGAAGCAACTGTCCGCGATGAGCGCGACGGGCTTCGAGCAGGCGTGCACCGATCTTCTGGCCCGTGACGGATTCCGGAGTCCGCGGCGGGTTGGCGGCGCCGGGGACCTTGGGGTGGACGTCACCGCTCGTGATGATGGAGACCGTCTCCTGATACTGCAGTGCAAGCAGTACCAGAACCCAGTCGGTTCAGGGCACGTGCAGAAGTTCAACGGGACAGCCCGCCTGCACCACGGAGCCGACCTCCCCATCATGATCGCGCTCAACAGCTTCACCCAGCCAGCAGTCGACTTCGCCCAGCACCACCAGCTCATCCTCATGGGCCGCCCGGAACTGAAGAAATGGGCCCACGGCCAACACCTCTACGACGTCCTTGGCATCCAGAACACGACATGGTGACACCAGATCGACCGCCAGTCCGTAGCTGCACCCGAGAGGGCGGTGCACACACCGCTCTCTCGAGCGTCATGCACCGTCCGGCCTGCGGACTGCCTCGCACCACGCGGG
>Ga0207426_1002463_pt1 | contig 11780 bp, 6 predicted proteins | sample AraplaMF_Cvi_mMS_FD_184265 | JGI IMG/M metagenome (GOLD analysis project Ga0207426, IMG submission 184265) | Arabidopsis root microbial communities from the University of North Carolina, USA - plate scrape MF_Cvi_mMS (SPAdes) (version 2) | ecosystem: Host-associated > Plants > Roots > Endosphere ...
AGTTTCCCTTCTGCCTCAGTACCGTCAGGGAGTTTCAGCCCTTTCAGTTTAGTGGTTTTACCTTTGGTCAGGAGGTCTGTCAACTGCTTATCAGACAATTTCTTTCCATAAGATTCAAAAGGCACCTTAAATCCACACACTTTGAAATTTGAACAGCCATAGGCGGTATTTCCTTTTATCAAAGGATGTTCTTTACACTTAGGGCATTGTAAACTGGCAATTTCCTGTTTAGGTTTAGGTGCTTTCTTAGGTTTCTCTTCTTTTACTTTCTCTTTTTCTGGTGCAGGTGGAGGTGTCTGTACTGCTACAATGGTTTTGTAAGAAGCGTTTTTTACTTCCCGGGTCAGGTCTACTACCATCTCGATCAGCTCCTGTTTAAAGGTATCCAGCTGGTATTCTCCTTTTTCTATCTGTCTTAATTTCCGTTCCCATTGCCCTGTCAGTTCTGCACTTTTCAGCAGGTCTGAGGTGATGGTATCGATCAGGTCCATACCTGTCTGGGTAGCGAACAGGTTCTTTTTTCGCTTCTCTATGTATTTACGTCTGAACAGGGTTTCGATGATGTTGGCACGGGTAGAAGGTCGGCCAATGCCGTTATCCTTCATCAATTCTCTCATTTCTTCGTCGTCTACCTGCTTACCGGCAGTTTCCATGGCACGGAGCAGGGTTGCTTCCGTAAAAGCCTTGGGTGGCGTGGTTTTACCCTGGTGTACCCTGGGGGTATGGGGGCCACTTTCGCCTACCACGAATACGGGCAGTACTTTTTCTTCTACTTCTTCTTTCCCGTCTTTGGATTCTTTGGGGGTGGGTGCGTCATTGGCATATACTTCCTTCCAGCCGGGTTCCAGTATCTGCTTGCCCGTTACCTTGAATTCTACCTGGCCTACCACACCGAGGACGGTGGTATTTGAGATCTTACACTCAGGATAGAATGCGGCGATAAAACGTCTGGCTACCAGGTCATAAATGCGCTTTTCTTCCAGCGGTAAATTGCTGGGGTATTCACCTGTAGGGATGATGGCATGGTGATCTGTTACCTTTTTATCGTCAAATACAGACTTGAGTTTGGGAATAGGATTCGCCAGGACAGGGGCGGTCAGGTTTGCGTATGGTTTCAGGTCCTGTAAGATCCCTGCTACTTTTGGATGCAGGTCTTCGGAGAGGTACGTGGTATCTACCCTTGGGTAGGTGGTCAGTTTCTTCTCGTACAGGTTCTGGATATATTTTAAAGTATCGTCCGCCGTAAAGCCAAATTTCTTGTTGGCCTCTACCTGCAGACCTGTAAGGTCGAATAAGCGAGGGTTGCCTTCTTTGCCTTCTTTCTTTTCGAAACTGGTGATCTCGAAAGGATGTTGTTTCAGGTATTCCAGTCCTTTATTGGCCCTATCCAGGTTTTTGATACGGTCAATAGTGGCGGTGAATTCTGTTTCGCGGTAGATGGTTTTGAGTTCCCAGTATTCTTCTGATACGAAGGCATTGATTTCTTTTTGCCTTTGTACAATCATGGCGAGGGTAGGAGTTTGCACACGGCCGATGGACAAGACGGTTTTGCCGATGGCAAATTTCTTGGTGAACAGGCGGGTGGCATTCATCCCTAAGAGCCAGTCGCCAATAGCGCGGGCACTGCCGGCGGCATACAGGTTATCGTACTGGGAGGCATCTTTTAGTTTCTGGAAGCCGTCCTGGATGGCTTGTACAGTCAGGGAGGAGATCCAGAGCCTTTTTACGGGCGCGGTGCACTGGGCTTTGAGTAATACCCAGCGTTGTATGAGTTCTCCTTCCTGCCCGGCATCCCCGCAGTTGATGACCTCATCGCAGGCTTTTACCAGGGTTTCTATGACTTTGAATTGCTTTTCGACGCCTCCGTTTTCGATGAGTTTGATACCGAAGTGGGAGGGGATCATGGGGAGATCTTCCAGGCGCCAGAATTTCCATTGCTCTGTGTAATCGTGGGGTTCTTTGAGGGTACAGAAGTGCCCGAAGGTCCAGGTGACCTGGTACCCGTTTCCTTCATAGTATCCATCTTTGCGTGTTTTAGCGCCGATTACTTCAGCGATGTCGCGGGCGACGCTGGGTTTTTCTGCAATGCAAACCTTCATAAAGATGGCAAATGTAGGGAAAACGGGGGCAGGGAAAAAATCACTTTTGCCCTTAGGGCAAAAGTGATTTTTATTAGTTAATACTCAGCGAATTGCTCATCTATATAGCACCACAGCCATTGCTCTCCCGGCTCTGCGGAAATGACTACCGGGTGCTGTGTTTTATGAAAATGCTTCGTCATATGCTTTTCAGGTGACTGGTCGCAACACAAAGTTGCACCGCAGGTCTGACAGGTACGAAGATGCACCCAGTCAGATCCTATTTTTACACATTCCTCGCACACATGTTCTTCATCCACTTTCAGTGTCTTAATCGATGTAATATGTGAACAAATTTCTGCCATAATTATTTATTTCACCTCTGCGAGGTATTTGTGTACAAAACTGATTGCCATAGAACCTTCACCTACTGCTGCTGCCACTCTGTTCATGGCATTGGCCCTTACATCACCTGCAGCAAAGATGCCCGGACAACTGGTTTCCAGCAAATAAGGATCTCTCTCCTGTTTCCAGATCTTCTCAAATTCAGGATGTGTGAACAGGTCACGACCTGTTTCTATAAAGCCTTTATCATTCTTGATGATATTCATCTCCAGCCACTCTGTGAATGGTTTTGCACCAATGAACACATACAGGCCGTCAGCATGTTCCTGCGTCTGTTCTCCTGTTTTGATATTGGAAATGATCAGGCATTCCAGTCTGTCAGAACCCCTGGCTTCCACCACTTCGGAGAATGCACGAACATGGATGTTCGGTGTTTCCACGATCCTGTCTATCAGGTAGGCAGACATGGTGCTGGAAAGATCTTCCCTGCGGATAAGGATACTTACATTCCGTGCAAATTTGGACAGGTACATGGCCGCCTGGCCAGCAGAATTACCGCCACCAACGATGAACACATCTTTGTCCTTGCAGGCAGGTGCCTCTGTCATGGCTGCGCCATAGTAAATACCGGCTCCTGTAAAGTCGGCCACTCCTTTTGTATCCAGCGTTCGATAATCTACTCCGGTTGTGATTACCACACTTCTGCTGTTTACAAAAGACCCGTCTTCCATGATGATCTTATTGTATCCACCCTTTTGTTCGATGGCTTTCACCGATTGCGGGGTAATGAATTCAGTGCCTAAGCGCTGTGCCTGGGAGATGGCTCTGCGGGCCAGATCTGCACCACTCAGCCCTTTTGGGAAGCCTAAGTAGTTTTCAATCCTGGAGCTGGTGCCAGCCTGGCCACCGGGGGCGCGTTTTTCAATGAGCAGGGTTTTCAATCCTTCAGAAGCACCGTATACACCTGCAGCCAGGCCAGCAGGACCTGCTCCGATGATCACTACATCGTATACTTCATGTTTTATTTGTGGATTCAGGCCTACCTTGGTGGCTGTTTCCTGAATGGAAGGATTGGTGAGGTAGGTACCATCTTCAAAAAAGATCACCGGTACATCCTTTTCATCCAGCCCGTTTAATGCAAGGAGATTACAACCTTCCTGTGTGGTACGCACATCCAGCCATTTATATGGAATGAGGTTGCCCGCCAGGAAATCTTTGATCGCATGGCAGCTGCGCGAGTACTGGTACCCAACGACCTTGATGCCTTTGAATTCAGGATGGTAATCGCTCTTCCAGTCATCCAGCAGGTCATCTATCACGGGATAGAGTTTATCCTCTGGTGGATCCCAGGGTTTTACCAGGTAGTAATCCAGCTGTACCGTATTGATCGCTTTGATGGCTGCATCGGTATCTGAATACGCGGTGAGCAGTACCCTTTTTGCATCGGGGTAGAATTTGAGCGCCTTCTCCAAAAAGGTCACCCCATCCATCACCGGCATTCGCTGATCGCTGATGAACATGGCAATAGTTTCTCCCTTGTTCTTCAGTTCCAGCAAGCTATCGAGGGCTTCCTGCACATCGGCCGTACTGATTATTTTATAATGCTGTCTGTACTTGTTCTTTAAGTCGCGTACAATGGCCCGCAGTACCTGCGGATCGTCGTCAATACAGAGAATGATCGGTTGATTCGTATTTTTCTCAGTGTCTTTATCTGGCATAAGCGCACCGTTTTTTTAGTGAATTAATGGATTGGAATAGACACGGCAAATTGTGTCCTTCCGGGAACTGAATTTACTTTAATATTTCCATGATGTTGCTTCACGATCTGGGTAGTGATATCCAGACCGAGGCCGGTACCTTTTCCAATTTCTTTGGTCGTAAAGAATGGGTCGAAGATGCGGGAAAGGATGTTCTCCGGAATACCGGGCCCATTGTCGATGATGGAGACTTTCACACAGGTACCGTCTTTCTCCGTTTTTATTTCCAGGATACTGTTCTCCTGGCCCTGCATAGCATCAAGTGCATTATCGATCAGGTTGGTCCATACCTGGTTCATTTCCCCGATCATGATATTGACAGGTGGGAGGCTTGTATCGTAGTTTTCGATGAGTTGTACATTGCCTTTACGGAGTTTATACTCCATGATGTTGAGGGTATTTTTGATACCATCACGGAGGTCAGCCGCTCTCTTATCATGGGATTGATCCATGTGGGTAAAGGTTTTGACAGAGCCTACGAGTTTGACGATGCGCGCAGAGGCTTCTTCGATATCCAGCACCATTCTTTCAGTCACGAGGTTTTTGTCAATCCAATTGAGTACTGCTGACAAAGAATCTGGTGACATGTGCAATTTGAATTCTTCCAGTATATCGATCGTAAAACCGAATTCTACGAAGTTCTCTGCTATCTCTATTGCATTGTCCACATCGTGATCATCCAGCCATTCTACCATCTCATCTTCCTTTTCGCCTCTTTCCATCATGGTGAGTTTTGGTCTGTCGGCAGATTTCAGGATAGCGAACATTTTGTCTTTCACAAAAGCTACATCTTCCGGAGTCATCTGTATAGCCATGATATCCTGGAAGGTATCGGGCATCAGTTGCAGGTGCTTTCTGAGTGAAGAGGCGCCCCGCACAATAGCCGCCGCAGGATTGTTCAGCTCATGTGCCAGGCCGGCGGAGAGCTTACCTAATGCCATCATCTTTTCATTCTGTCGCATCAGGGTGGTATAATCCCTCACCCTGTTTGTCATGACATGCACCAGTGCCTGGGTCAGTTCAAACTGAGTATGGATCATGTCGTCTATCTTTTCAATGGGGAAACACATGAGCTGTGTTTCCTCGATTGCTTCACTGTAGATTGTTGATTTTAATCCACGGGAGAAGGGGAGGTAGCCACTGATGGTACCGGCTTCCATGACCAGTATTTCTACAGGATCATTGTTCTGCAGGTAGTACAGGCGGAGTTTTCCTGAAAGAAGAATGTAGGTAGCATTGAGGGGTTGATCCGGTTTGAACATGAACTCCCCGGGTTGGAGGGTTTTAGGTTCACTGTTTTCGGCCAGCCATTGGAGTTGTGAGACGGGTACGTCTTTAAATGCCTCGACTGATTGTAGCCATTCGGTGGAAATATTTACCATAACCTTAAAGTTAAAGATAATTTGCCCTTGAGAGAAGATCAAAAGATGTTCCGGAAAAGGAATGACGAGAGAAGCGATGAAATGTACAAGTAGAAAGGTAAACGATTGGCTTATAATTCCATTAAATACTTCAACTTAATAAATTTAGCTAGTGCTTTTAACGTATTTTGCGTATGTTTAAATGACGAGCGCGTTTGCGCCATCCCTATTTGACCTATAAAAGCACATGTTTATGTTTAAGTAATTGTTTCAGTGATAAATGTAAGACGATGTCAAAAAGTGGAAAGAATATATTTTTAGCCGATGATGACGCCGACGATTGTCTGCTTTTTGAAGACGCACTCAAAGAGGTGGCCAACGACATTACACTGACTACAATTTCGGATGGTATTGAACTCATGGATATGTTAGAAGAGCGCGTTCCCCCGCCTCCGGACATGATCTTTCTGGACTTGAATATGCCTCGTAAAAATGGTTTTGAATGTCTGAGGGAGATCCGGACAGATCAACGCCTCAAGTCCATCCCTGTAATTATCTTTTCAACCTCATCACAACCGGAATTTATCGAACAGGTGTACATTTCAGGAGCAAACCGATATATCAGGAAGCCTTCTTCCTTTTCGGAGCTTATGAAAGCAATAGCAGAAATGTTGTCTATTGATTGGGATACCAGTGAGAGATTCCCTAAACGGGACAACTTCTTTATCTCTTTTTAAGAAAACAACGCTTACAATCGGCGACGACAATGACTTTGACCAGGCTTGATTTTGAACAGGCAAGATCGATGCATCTGTATTTTAAAACGCAGTTGCGATCGATACTCTACGGAGTAAGTATAGATCCTGTTCCTCTTTTATCAGAACACGAATGTGCATTGGGGAAATGGATGCACGATCACGCATTACAGCACTACGGCCATATACCGGAAATGCAGCAGCTGGAGCAGGTACATACTGCTATCCATAGGTGTGCAGGAAAGTTAATTGGTTTGTATGAAGCGGGTGATGAAACAGCCGCAAGAGAGGGGCTGACAGAAATGGAAGATATTGCGGAAAAACTGGTAGACTTACTGTCCGGTGTAGAAGCGCAAATTTTATCATCAGAAAACAACGACGAACCTGTCGTGGAAAGTATAGAACAACATCTGGAATTATTGCAGGCCTTACGGCAGTCTGCGGAAAATCTTGATGAACAGATCAGGGTAGAAACACAGAAAGAAGCTGTATCTAACGATGTCCGTTTCCGTGAAAGTGTGGAACAGGCGCCGGTAGGTATCGCTATTTTCAGGACCCGGGATATGGTGATCGAGATGGCGAATGCCATGTACCTGGAACTGATCACCCGTCCTGCGGAAGCGGTGGTAGGCAGATCACTTTATGAAGTATTGCCGGAGGTAAAGGACTCAGTAAAGCCCCTGCTGGACAATGTATGGGATACTGTCACGCCGCATTATGGGAATGAGTTCCCTGTGATCCTTTACAGGTATGGGGTGCCGGAGATGGTATATTTCAATTTCGTGTATCAGCCACTGAAAAACAGTAGTGGGGAAATAGATGGTGTGATGGTAGCTGCCACAGATGTGACTGCAGCAGTCGCTGCTAAACATGCCCTGGTGGAAAGTGAAAACCAGTTTCGTAACCTGGTGATGCAATCGCCTATTGCCATGGCTATCTTCAAAGGCAGAGACATGGTGATTGATATGGCGAACAATACCATGCTGCAGAAAATGTGGAGACGATCATCGGCAGAGGTCACAGGGCGTAAATTGCTGGATGTATTTCCTGAACTGGAGGGGCAGAAATTTCCTGAGCTCCTGCTACAGGTATATGATCATGGCATCGCACATCAGGAAAAAGAAGCGATGGCTTATGTAGATGGCCCGGATGGTATGAAGCGGTTCTACCTCGATTTTGAATATACACCCCTCTTTGACCTGGAGAAGAATGTATATGGTATCATGGCCACAGTATCAGATGTGACAGAGCGAAAAGAACATGAGATGGCCATGCGCCTGTCCGAAGAAAAATTCAGGGTATTGGGTGATACCCTGCCACAGATGATCTGGACCACAGATGCTGAAGGCAGGCTGAATTATGCCAGCAAACGATATTTTGAGTTTACTGGTATGACACTGGATGAGCTGAATGGTATCGGATGGCTCAATGTGATACATCCGGAAGACCTGATGAGGAACTTTCCTATATGGCAGGAGGCGGTTTCGAAAGGTATTGAATACCAGATAGAGCACAGAATGCGAAAAGCAGATGGTACCTATCGCTGGCACCTGACACGCACCGTGCCCCAGAAAGATGCAGAAGGGAATGTGAAAATGTGGGTAGGTTCGACTACAGATATTCATGAAGGCAAAATGTCTATCGATAAACTGGAAGCAGAAGTTCAGGAGAGAACGAAGGAATTGCAACGGTCAAATGATGACCTGCGGAATTCAAATGAGGAGCTGGCGCAGTTTGCCTATGTGGCTAGTCATGACTTGCAGGAGCCTTTGAGAAAGATACAGACCTTTGCAAGCCGTTTGCTGGAAACGGAGTATCATAACATCACAGATAAAGGGAAGGATTATTTTGCCCGTATGCAGGCTGCTGCACAGCGGATGCGGCAGTTGATAGAAGACCTCTTATCGTTTTCAAGAACGAGCAATAATGGAGAGCAGTTGTTTGAATATGTAGATCTGACGCAGGTATTGATACGGGTAAAAGATCAGCTGAATGATCAGATAGATAAGAAGGAAGCGGTGATTGAATATGACTTGCTGCCGGTGTTGTCAGCAATACCTTACCAGATGGAGCAGTTGTTTATGAATTTGCTGAACAATGCATTGAAGTTTTCGCGGAAGGGGGTGAAGCCTGTGATTAAAGTGAAGATGGAGGATCATGTATATACCCTGGTAGGAGGATTACCTTATCATAAGATCACGATAGCTGATAATGGAATTGGGTTTGATCCGCAGTTTAGTGAGCGGATCTTCCAGGTGTTTCAGCGCTTACATGTGCGGAACCAGTTTGAAGGCACTGGTATTGGTCTGGCTATCTGTAAGAAGATCATGGATAATCATAAGGGTTTTATAACGGCGGAAGGTGTTCCGGATGAAGGTGCGGTGTTTACCCTGTTATTCCCGATTGCATAATATTCGTATTAAAAAAACGCTTTTGCCATTTGCGGCAAAAGCGTTTTTGTTTTTATTGTTTAGGCAATTTGGCTTCAAATTGTTCCCATATCTCCTGGCTCCAGGGCCATTGGCGTTCTACAGTTTCTTTGTCCATCTTATTTAACACAAGCGGGAACTGCTTTCCTGTAAATGCAGGGTCCAGGCGCTGTACCACTTTACAAACTTCAATGTATACCTGTGCAGCAGCTTCTGAAAGTTCCTGTGTGGGCGTAGCTTGTCTAGCATAGTCATTCCACTTTTTCCAGAATACATAGACCATTCTGTCTCTTAGTTCATTCCTTTCCGGTAACTGCCTGATGTTATTGTATAATAAAGTGAGGAAGGATGCTAACTGCTCTGCATTGCCGTAGGTCGCTCTGGCCCATTTGCCCCCGGACTGCCTGAACAGGTGTTCTAATACCAGGTAAGGCAATGTAGCTGCTGGTTTTAGTGTATCAGAAAGGTCGCTGAACACCTGTGCAATCAGGTCGCCTGGTTCAAGGGTAAAGACTAATTCTGCAATTGGCCATTGGCTGTATAGTGCGCCCCAACCCTGGTATTCCCAGTCATTCAGGGTGGCATATCGCCTCTTTGAATGAAGCGTAGGCATATTGAATTCAATATGCTTTGCATAGTTCTCTGCTGTAAATAAGTGATCCAGTTGTGCCCTGTATTCAGGATCTATAAAGCCGGTTCCTTCGAGATATTTACGTACCATGTATTGTGCATCCTTGTCAGACGCATTTTGCAGGTAGTTAAGGCTGATCTGCACCAGTTCAGGGGTGACCAGTTTCCCCGTTTGCATGATCTGTAATAACTGGTGGAGAATACCACCGGGTTTAGGCATGCTTAACAGGAGCTTGTATAATTCGATGACCTCTGCTTTCTTAATGGTTCTGTTCTGCCATGCATCCTGCAGCATTCTTTCTGCTTCCATGAATGTTTGCATCCCATTCTTCTTCATCATGGTTTGCCTGAAGGCAGGGAGGAAAGCACCTGTCTGGTCAGCTTTGTCGGTGTCACTCAGCAGCCAGTTGGCTTTTGTGAGGGATACGATATGCGGGAGCTGTGCTCTCACAGTGGTATCGGTAGCTGCAAGTTTACCCAGCAGCTGCACCCATTCATCCAGCGGAGACTGTGGATAGTAAGCAATATGTCTGTACAAAGAAGTCGTAATGGCGGGTGCTAATTCACTGAAATCTACTTCCAGTGTTTTGAGCAGAGAATAGGTCGCTGCCAGTTCCCGGATATCTTTTGACTGCTCCAATAGTAATCCCAGGCTGCGCTTCAGGTCCGGAGAATCCGTGTAGGAAAAGGTTTTAAGCCGTTCTATGACTGCATTACGGGTTTGATCAGGATACCAGTTGCCTTCCAGTACTTCTCTGAACAATTGTAATAAAGCATCTTTATTTTCAGGTGTAACAGGTACTTCGAGTGCCGCATTGATCAGCTGTGTTTTCAGGTAGTGATCCGTTTCTGCAATAGCGAGCTGCATGATTAAGTCCAATGTGCTGGCTGATTTACGACCACTATGCAGGATCACGTTGACGAGTGCACTACGTAATGCTAATAAAGGTTCCTGTTTGATCGCATCTGCCAGTGCGGGTTCCAGCAGCTGTTGGTGCTGAACGAATTTCTTGTCCAGATATGGAATGGTCGCTTCTCTCACATAAGGGTTCTTATCATGGAGGGCTGCAATCAGTAATTCAGGAATTTCACAATGCTCCAGTAAAGAGAGTACGCGTATTTTCAACCCGGCAGAGGGCGTTTGTGCAAACAGCTGTGTCAATGATGACTGTAGTTCAGGATGAGCTACCAGCCTGTCTCTGATCAATGCCAGGAGTTCCGGTTGATCAGGTGCTTTTTGCAATGCAGAGAAGATGCCGCTGAATAAAGTGGTATCAATCTCACGGAGATTAGCAAGTAATTTTATGATGGCAGCTCTTACATACAGGTCTGTTTCTGACATGAACCTGGCAGAAAGATCTTCGATCACTGTAGCAGAGGGAGCTGGTAAGCTGGCTAAGAATGCAATGGCGCTTTCTCTTGTGGCGCTGTCTTCCAGGGGAGAGAGGAACTGTAGTGCCAGGGTAGCAGCAGTATCTGTGGGGAATTGTTTGATCAATTCCAATAAAGGGCCTTTGATACCGGCAGGTGACAAGGCGATAAACTCACTGACCTTTGTGATGGTATCAGCAGATTTATTGACGCTGCGTTGTAAGCCATCGATGCAATATTGCTGAATAAGGGGATCGAGATCATTTACCAGTGTATCTGCGAGTATTTCCTGTACACTATCCAGGTGAGCGGCAAGATTACTGAGGGTAGCTATGGCAAGGAGACGTAGTGGTCTTTCAGGCTCCAGGCAGGCAAACCAGCTCAGGGTATCGATCAGTGCTTCCCGCTGTGAGATGCGGGTAACAGGGATGTTCACTAACAGTTCCAGCATACGTGTCCGCACAGAAAGGGTATTTTCTTCTCTTGCAGCAGTAGCCAGTTTATCGACCGCTTCATCAGTTTCCAGGAAAGGTTGCAGGCTGTTGAGTGCTGCCAGTCTTTCGTTTTCTGATCGTTCTGCGGATATTAATATATCGAATAAAGCAAGTGCTTCTGACATCTTCAAATTAGTTTAGGTTAATCAGCAAATCCGGGTCCATCGTCATTGGTAGCGGGGGCTACACTACGTAATAAGGCATCTGCATCCATACAGGCATTGCGGCAGGCATCTTTCATGGCTCTCATGGCATCATTGTCCTGTGGAACAAAGGGTTTTGCCATGATGGCTTGCAGCAGTCCGGGAACAGGGCCCCAGCTACAGTTCTTGTCCAGGTAACTGATGTAAGGCTGGATGCCGGCAGGGGTTTGCTGTTTATCAATCTGCTGTCTGAATTCGGCTTCAGTTGGCTGTAGTACTTCGTCCAGCAAAATGAGGTTGATGTAGCGGCCTCTTTTTTCTAAGAGTTGCCAGAGTCCTTCTTTTAGCTCAGGGAAGCCTGGATTGCCTTTCAGCGCCAGCAGGTAGTGATTGAACTTGGATTCATTGCCAAGGTCA
>Ga0207426_1002465_pt1 | contig 11776 bp, 15 predicted proteins | sample AraplaMF_Cvi_mMS_FD_184265 | JGI IMG/M metagenome (GOLD analysis project Ga0207426, IMG submission 184265) | Arabidopsis root microbial communities from the University of North Carolina, USA - plate scrape MF_Cvi_mMS (SPAdes) (version 2) | ecosystem: Host-associated > Plants > Roots > Endosphere...
GAAACACAGCCGCAAAAGCAATGACTGCAGAATCTATGGGAAGGTTTGGAGGCCTCGCCCGGAATTGAACCGGGGTACAAGGATTTGCAGTCCTCTGCGTCACCACTCCGCCACGAGGCCTCACGACGCTTCATGACCGAAGCGTTGGCGGGCATTTAGAATGAATAGAAATCGAGTGCAAGGGGGTAGTTGAAAAACCGGCGGTATTTTGGATCGTCATGCCGCCGGTTCCGTAATCAGCCACTAGTAGGGCGAATAGCACTGCCGCCGCGGACCGTAATAGGGCTGATAGGTGTTGTCATAGGCCCGATAGGACCGGTAGCGGCTGTAACACCAGTCGACGTGCGAATTGCCCACCGGTCTGGCCTGCGGCTGCGAAGCGATCAGACCGCCGATGAGTGCGCCGGCAGCAAGACCGCCGAGCAGCGCGCCAGTATCGTTGTAATCGTTGCGGTAGTAGCCGTCGCGATAATAGCGATTTCCGTAGTGCCGATTTCCGTAGTCGCGATTCCCGTAGTGGCCATGGCGGTAGCCGCCACAACGATAGATGTTGCAGCGGTCGAAGCCGCGGCTGTTTCTGACGCCGGAATCTCCAAACCCACCGCGACTCTGAGCGGAATGCTCATCGCCTGAGTTTTCGGCAAAAGACGGACCGACGCCAGCGAGGCTCGTCGCAATTGCCAACATCAATACCGCAAGTTTTTTCATTCCGGCACCTTCTAATTTCGTACGCACTTCGCGTGAAGAACGCTCAGGATAATAACGTCCAAAAAGCTTCCAAGTTCCGCCTTACGCCTTCCATCTCCGGGCGAAAAGAATCGCGGCTGGTGCAATTGTGACACTTTTATTGCAAGTCCCGCTATTTTATGACGACCTTCAAAAATAGCTATGGATGGATGGAATGCTCAGCTGGTTTCGTAAACTTCTTCCTCGCGAGGATCAGTTCTTTGATCTCTTTGCACAGCACTCCCGAACAATCGTCGGCGCGGCGGAAGCGCTCAACGAATTGCTTGCAGGCAAGGATATCGAACACCATTGCGACCGGATCGTCGCGCTCGAAAACGATGCCGACAACATCACGCGCGAGGTGCTGCTTGCGGTCCGCCGGAGCTTCATCACGCCTTTCGACCGTGTTGATATCAAGGATCTGATCCAGTCGATGGATGATGCGATCGACATGATGCATAAGACCGTCAAGACGATCCGTCTCTTCGAGCAAACCGAATTCGATCCGCGCATGCAGGAAATGGGAGCGGCGATCGTCCAGGCAGCACACCTCATAGCCGAGGCGGTCCCCCTGCTCAGCCGCATCAACTCCAATGCCCCGCGCCTGATGGCGATCACCGAGGAAGTCACCCGCGTCGAAGGACGCTCCGACGAACTGCACGACAATGGTTTGAAGGGACTCTTCGTACGGCATGGCGCGTCGAATGCGATGGCCTATATCATTGGCAGCGAAATCTACGGCGAACTCGAGAAGGTCGTCGATCGCTTCGAGGACGTTGCCAATGAAATCAGCGGCATCGTGATCGAGAACGTCTAGATGGACGCCACCCTCGCCTTTCCATTGCTGGCGGCTCTCATCGCGGTCGCTCTCTTCTTCGACTTTCTGAACGGCCTGCACGATACCGCGAACTCGATCGCGACGATCGTTTCGACGCGTGTGCTCAGGCCGCACCACGCGGTCGTCTGGGCCGCTTTCTTCAATTTCATCGCGTTCCTGTTCTTCGGCCTGCACGTGGCTGAGACCTTGGGGACGGGCATCATCGATCCCAACATCGTGACGCCGCTGGTGATCTTCTCGGCGCTGATGGGCGCAATCATCTGGAATATCGTCACCTGGATCTTCGGTATCCCCTCCAGTTCCTCCCATGCGCTGGTCGGCGGGCTGGTAGGCGCTGGCCTCGCAAAGGTCGGCTTCAGCTCGATCGTATGGGGCGGATTGCTAAAAACAGCCGGCGCGATCGTCATGTCGCCGCTGATCGGCTTCATCCTGGCGCTCTTCCTCGTTCTTGCCGTTTCCTGGATCTTCGTTCGGCAAACGCCGTTCGCCGTCGATCGGACGTTCCGCCTCATGCAGTTCGTTTCCGCCTCTCTCTACTCGCTGGGCCATGGCGGCAATGATGCGCAGAAGACAATGGGCATCATAGCGGTGCTCCTCTATTCGCAGGGTTATCTCGGCGGAACCTTCCACGTACCGCTCTGGGTGGTCCTGTCCTGTCAGACAGCCATGGCTATGGGAACGCTCTTCGGCGGCTGGCGAATCGTTCACACGATGGGATCGAAGATAACCCGCCTTAACCCGATGCAGGGATTCTGCGCGGAGACCGGCGGCGCGCTGACGCTCTTTGCGGCCACGTGGCTCGGCATCCCTGTTTCCACGACGCACACGATCACCGGCGCCATCATCGGCGTTGGCGCGGCACGGCGCGTTTCAGCCGTCCGCTGGGGCCTGGCGGGCAACATCGTCGTCGCCTGGGTCATTACGCTTCCGGCAGCGGCACTCATTTCCGCATTCTTCTACTGGGCTGCAGGCCTGTTCAGCTGATCAAGGGGCGGGTTTCCGCCCCTTCTTCCACCAGACGGACAATCGCCGCCGCATCCGCCGGACGAGAGGAAGGTCGTGCGATAGAATAAGGAACCCCAGCGGAAGCATCCAGAAGCCGAGGACGGGCAGGAATCCCAAAAAACCGCCCAGGATCAGCACAACGCCGATCGACATCCGGGCAAGGCGCGACCGCGGGAATGGGAAACTTACGGACCCCAGAATGAGACGGCCCGTGGTGTGGTCGATGCCAAATCGCTTGGCGGCCGGTTTTCCAGTGGTATCATGTGCTTCAGTCATCCACAGGAGATGGGGTTATACAGAACGAATACAAGCGGATGTCATTTTTTTGAAAAAACCGCTTGGCAAATCGGGCAAGCATTTGTATTAGGCCACTCACACCGCGGCGAGCGGTGATCCCTGGTAGCTCAGCGGTAGAGCATTCGACTGTTAATCGACAGGTCGCCGGTTCGAATCCGGCCCGGGGAGCCAGTTTCAGAGATAAACGCCTGCTTTTGTTGATATTCCAAAAGCAGGCGTTTTCTTTCCCCACTTTTGAAATCGCGTTTGGCCGATTGGTTCCTGTGGATAATCTTCTACGACGTCCACGCCAGGCTGTGGTGGAATCAGAAAATTTGCGTCCGCTGCTCACCGTTCGACCATAGACCGGGAACTTTTCCTCGCCTCAGCGGTTTCCCTCACGCAGCGCTTCCAACACGCTGTGGGACTTGCATCGCCCAACATCCAGGTCCGCGTTAGGCCCGGCGCCGGCTCCCTGCCCGCCGGGCTAGTGCTTGTATGTCCGGTCCGATCTTTCACAATTCTCCCACCCAAATGCGCGCTATAATAGCATTTGCGCACTGCTTGTCTCGATTATCGTGACCGCCAGGCTCCGGCCCTCTTCAATTTCCGCATTCTTGAATCCAATGCGCGCCCTCCAACGGCGTTGCGAGATCGGTGTATTGAAACTGGGGATCTGCAGCATGGAATCAGCAATATACTTCGGAACTGGCGTCGTAGTAGCGAAGCGGACAGATGCATTCCCCTGGGAGGTCAGTGGGTGTTCTTGTCATCGATAACAGCCACTTTCCAGCCCCGTCCCACGGCTTAGGGACGATCCTCTACGAAAAAGACGCCATAGAAGAACTTTGGGAGAAAAGACCAGGATCTCGGTGGTCGCGTCCCGATCTCCAGATTCTGACCGGCGAGGGAGACAAGGCAGAGCTGAGCGGCACTTACGCTGTGCCGATCGCGCCGGGAGAAAAGTATGTTGTCGGCATCTTTGAAAATGGGTCTGGCCCCCTCTCAGACCCACATGTCCGCTGCACTGGCACCATAACAGCGGTGCCAGGCGCGCCGAAAACAACCGATCTCATAACCGACGGTGAGAACGGATCAGGCGGCACCTTCCATGTACACACATCGAGACAACCGTTCATACGGATATTGTATTCGTTGGAGCAACCATGGAGCCGCCAAGTTTTGACAGCTGGATCCCAGTCCTCCGAGACCCGGTCGGTAGGATAAAAATCACTCCCAGTTCTGGCAGAACGCATCACGTCACATTGGATTCATTGGTGCCCGGAAACCCCTTTCATTTCACGATCATGGTCGTCGATCCCGGCGGAAACTGGGACGTGCTGACGAGCAGCTTCGCGACGCTCGGGCGGAGGGTGACGGTGCAATTCCCCCAGATGCGCATTCTCAATGATGGCGACCCATCCAGCGTTGGTGAAGGGGAGTTTTGATTTCGTGTTTCCGCAGGCGATGACCACCGTGCAATGAACATATTGCAGGATTTCCACCTCCCAACGATGGATATTGACGATTGGCCGGAAACCGGTCGCCCGTATTCAATCGGATTCGCTTATGTCGAGAATACATTTGCATCGATCCCAACGGACCGCCCAAATATTTGGGTGGGATCGTGGGGCTTGGAGCATGATGCCCCCCTGGAGTCGGATGAGGGAGCCGGAAACTTTCTAATGAAACTTTCGCTGCCGACCGGGTCCAGGGAGACCGTATCGAGCAGAACTGTAAAGCTGCGATGCCCCACGACCACGACCGGCGATGACTTCGGTTACGAGGTCGATGTGACATTCTCTGTCGAATACGGTCGATGATAGTGGCAGTTCTCAAAGAAAAGCCGCCGACATTCGCGCCGACGGCTTCTTTTCGTGGGTGCCACGGTTGGCGCCCGTGGCACTGCTGACTAGAAGTTAAAATACAGGCTCACACCTGACCTACGATTGTAGGGGTAATAGTCGCGATAGCCGTATCGGGGATAGCCGTAATACCGCGGACGGTAGCACGGGCCGTAATACCGACAGTCGCGATAAGCGTACCGCCGATTCTTCCAGTGGCCATTCGCATATCCGTTACCGTGGCCGCGGTGCTTGACCTGCTCGACGTCGGCGGTGTGGATAGGTGCTGCTTTCGGCACGCCAATTGGCGCGGCGTTTAGCGGCAGGGCGAAAGATCCAGCCAGGACCATGGCTGCGAGTGCGGCCAAAATCTTCTTCATCATCGGATCATCCTTTCAGGCTGCGAGCCTGGGTTAACAGGCATTAACCTCCGATGAACGGCTGCGCGCTGCGGACTTCGCAATAAAGTCAGCCGGCGCGCTGCTTTTGTTGGAGCAGGTAATGACCACGCCAGCCATTGGTGTAGTTCCCGGAAAATGAGATCGAAGAGCTCAGCCCTAGATGCTCCTCCTAACACCTCGCGCATACAGGCTTCGGCTCAGCATCGGAACAATTTTACCTGCAGAAGAAATAGCCCGCGAAGGTTGGGCGACCGGTGAAAAATCCGCGCGATTTTTGCCGCTGGTCTGGCGACCTCCGCTTTTGCCCAATCCGTTCCCGACCCAATCGGCCCGACCAATGGCGGCTCGAAAAATCCGAGCTCCAGCACCTACCCCGGCGACTAAACGAGCAGTGAAACGGCACGCATCCGATCACTGTCGCTCCGGTTGACCCGATGACAACGCCGAGCATCACACCACAGCCGAGGCGCTGGATTGCCGAGGCATGCCGCAAGCGAATTCGGGTGTTGATACCCGTGGTAGCGAGAGCGGCGTATCCATCAGTGACGCCTGCCGCGAAAGCGACGACTGATCTGACACATCGTTGATTTCCAAAGGGCCGGTGTAACCGGCCCTTCCCCTTTTGTACTGCCGACCCGCTCGGCGGAGGAAGCCACGGTGGCAATACCGCTCCCAGAAGCTGAATTGTCACTGGTCAGAGACTTTTGTTTCTGATTAGACTGCGCCATTCTCCTGCCGAAAGGCGCGAGCGTTTTTGGTCGACATTGGAGCGCATTCGCCTATTTGGTTTTGATGAGCGCTTCAAACGGCCGTTGGGAGTTCTAGTTATTTCGATTGTGAGCAGACTTCCGCACTAGAACATAGACGTTCGCCAGGACGTCTATTCGCGGAGCTGACGAGAGTGGATGGCGGCCCTTTTAGGCAGATGACCTCCTGTCTGGCCGTCATCCGCCTCGTCCTTGCCTGGAAACTGAACATCACTCCGCAGGATGCGGCATCGCCGGACGGGCGTGCTTTTCAAGCGGTCGCTCCCGCCATCCCGTCGAGCGATTGACCAGCCAGAAATAGAGCCCGTAGGGAAGAAAATTGACGAGCTTCATCATGTAGGTGAAGCGCTTCGGGAAGGTAATCTCGAAGCGTTGAGACTTGAGTCCTGCCGAAATCTGTTCGGCGGCCTCCTCGACCGAGACCAGCGAGGGCATCGAGAATTTGTTCTTCTTAATCGCAGGGGTATCGACGAAGCCCGGATTGATGAGCTGAATGCGGATGCCCATCTTGTCGAGATCGAATTTCAAGCTCTCGGCCATGTTGATCAAGGCGGCTTTGGTCGCGCCGTAGGCCGCGCTTGTCGGCAGGCCGCCATAGCCTGATACCGATGAAACGACGGCGATCTGCCCCTGCCCTTTGGCCTTCATGTGCCGCACGGCCGGGATGAGGCAATTCACGACACCCTGCAGATTGACCGCGAAGCTCTGCTCGAAATCGCTGAGCTTCAGTTCTTCCGCGTGGACGGGGAAATAGACCCCCGCATTGAAAACCGCCAGCGCAAGTGCGCCATGTTCATATTCGATTGACGCAAGCACGTGCTCCATGTCTTCGGCGTTGGTGACATCGCCGTCGAGCACGATGATGCTGCCGGGTAGGTCCGAAGCCTCGGCCTGCAATTCCGCAAGCTTCTCGTGGTCGCGAGCGGTGACGGCGACCTTGTATCCGTCTCCGGCGAGCTTCAATGCCAACGCTCGCCCGATTCCGGAACTCGCGCCCGATATCCAGGCTATTCCATGTTCGGGACGGGCGACGAAATCTGGCATGGCACATCTCCTCCGGGCTGTTTTCCAAACGTCAAAACAGGTCCGGGAGTTCCTCGCCATCTCCCGGTTTCAAGGGAATATCACGCCATTGTGGCTGCTTTCAGCCGATCAGGTCTCGGATGAACTGGGGGAAGGAGCCGGTGAGCTTGATCGGCGCGTCAAAAACCGAAAACGCGATGCAGGGACGATCTTTTTCGGCAACAGGTCGGTGGTCGACGCTCTCGTCCGCTACGGAGATGTCGCCAGGCCCGAAATGGCCGCGACTGTCGTTGAACGCGCCGTCCAGGATCAAGGTGAGCTCCATGCCCTTGTGGGTGTGTGCAGGCAGAGCCCGGCCAGCCTTGATCCACATCAGGCTGACTTCGCAGCCATCGATATCGGTCGAGTACTCCTTGAAGCCGGGAAGCTTCGTCTTCCAGGGGACCGTATCCACATCATAGCCGACCAGGTTGCGAATCGCCTTCGGGAAGAACCCCTGTTTTGTCGGCAGGTCGGCTGGCTTTTCAGCTGGCAGCGCAGAGGCGAAGACCGCGGCGAGGCGCACCTGGCGATCGCCCATTGCGGCTTCGGGTGTCTCCTCGAGGGCCTCCCCAGCAAGGGATTCCAGATCTCTCACCAGCAAGCGATGATCGGGCTTCATTTCAAGATGCGATTCGACCAGCACGCGTACCGGCTCAGGAAGGGATCCGGCGACGTAATGCGCCATCAACGCATCGACCGTGTCGATATGCTCATGAACCATGACGGTTTCGGTTGTTTTTTCTTCTAGAGACTGCTTTGTCGTCATCCCTACGCTGAAAGTCAATCTCCGGATCACAAGGCCGGCGAACGGCTCTGGCTCGAGTGCCTGGACGGCAGCGAAGTCTAATTTTGTCGCTGCGCTCAAAGGGATGGAATAGCATTTCTTGCCAACCTAGCCTTGTGAAGGGAAAAGACCGTTCCTAAACTAAGCGTTCAAAAGAGGCAGAGTCCATGACCGTCCATCCCTCCGTTCTAGAGGCAATCGGCAACACCCCGTTGATCAAGCTCAAGGGTGCGTCGGAAGCGACCGGCTGCACTATTCTCGGCAAGGCGGAATTCCTCAATCCCGGCCAGTCGGTCAAGGATCGCGCGGCGCTCTACATCATTCGCGACGCAGAGAAGAAGGGCGTGCTGCGGCCGGGCGGCGTCATTGTCGAGGGGACCGCCGGCAATACTGGCATCGGCCTGACGGTCGTTGCAAAGGCGCTCGGCTACCGGACCGTAATCGTCATCCCGGAGACGCAGAGCCAGGAAAAGAAGGATGCGCTGAAGTTGCTCGGCGCCGAACTCGTCGAGGTGCCCGCCGTTCCCTACAAAAACCCGAACAATTATGTGAAGGTCTCAGGAAGGCTGGCCGAACAGCTGGCGAAGACGGATCCCAACGGCGCGATCTGGGCGAACCAGTTCGACAACGTCGCCAACCGGCAGGCGCACATCGAAACGACGGCCAGCGAGATCTGGAACGATACCAACGGCAAAGTCGACGGCTTTATCTGCTCCGTCGGCTCTGGCGGGACGCTTGCGGGTGTGGCCGCCGGCCTCAAGGCATTCAACAAGGACATCAAGATCGGCCTGGCCGACCCCGACGGAGCCGCGCTCTACGAATTCTACAAGAACCGCGAATTGAAAGCGTCGGGTTCCTCGATCACCGAAGGGATCGGTCAGGGACGGATCACAGCGAACCTTGAAGGCTTCACGCCCGATTTCGCCTATAGCATTTCGGATGCGGAAGCCCTGCCCTACGTCTTCGATCTCGTCGAGCATGAAGGCTTGTGCCTGGGCGGATCGACGGCAATCAACATCGCCGGCGCAGTACGCCTTGCCCAGGAGCTCGGTCCCGGCCATACCATCGTGACAATCCTCGCCGACTACGGCAACCGCTACCAGTCCAAGCTTTTCAACCCCGATTTCCTGACGTCGAAGGACCTGCCGGTTCCGGCGTGGCTCGCCAAGACGCAAGACATACAGATCCCATACGAACCAGCAGCGTGAGACCCCATGCCCGTCAATGCCCTCTATCGTGACGATTTCTATCTTTCGACATGCGAGGCGGTGGTAACCGCCGTTCACGACGACGGGGGCATTGAGCTGGATCAAACCTGCTTCTATGCGACATCGGGAGGCCAGCCGGGCGATACGGGATTCCTCGAGCGCGCCGATGGCAGCAAGATCACGCTTGGGCAGACGAAGCATGGAGCGACCAAGGACATCGTCGTGCATGTGCCGCTCGAGGGCCAGGAACAGCCGGCCGTCGGCGAGAAGCTGGTACTGCATGTCGACTGGCCGCGCCGCTACAAGCTTATGCGGATGCACACCGCCTGTCACCTGCTCTCCGTCGTCTGCTCCTATCCGATCACGGGTGCAGCTGTCGGCGAGGATGAGAGCCGTGTCGACTTCGATATGACCCAGACGATCGACAAGGACGACGTCACCGAAAAACTCATGGAACTGGTGCGGCAGAACTATCCGGTCTACCTGCAGTGGATCACCGACGAGGAGCTTGCTGCCAACCCTGGTATCGTCAAATCCAAGAACGTCCGTCCGCCGATCGGGCTCGGTCGGGTCAGCCTTGTCTGCATCGGCGAAAACTCTGCGATTGACAGCCAGCCCTGCGGCGGCACACATGTGTCCGAAACTCAGGAAGTCGGTCAGATTCACATTGCCAAGATCGAAAAGAAGGGCAAGGAAAACCGTCGCTTCCGTATTCGCTTCGGCGCTCCCGGCGACGAAGCCTGAAGCCCCAGGGAGAGCAGAATGAGCGAAGAAAAGAGCCGTTTCGTCGTTTCGGCCGATTGGCTGCAGGCGGAATTGGGCAAGCCGGATTTGCGCGTCCTGGATGCGTCCTTCTATCTGCCGGCGCAGAAGCGCGATGCCGACGCCGAATACGCCGCCGGCCATATCCCGGGCGCTATCCGCTTCGATCAGGACAAGATCGCGGATCATTCCGTACTGCTGCCGCACACGATCCCCTCGCCAGAGTTTTTCGCAACCGAAGTCGGCAAGCTCGGCATCGGGGAAAACGATCATATCGTCGTCTATGATGGCATCGGGATGTTCGCATCGCCGCGTGTGTGGTGGCTGTTTCGCGTGATGGGCGCACGGAATGTGTACGTTCTTGATGGCGGACTGGACGGATGGAAAGCGGAGGGCCGGCCGCTTGAGGCAACCGTTCCGCGCCACGAGCCAAAGGTTTTCAAGCCCACCTATGACGCCTCGCGGGTCGTCAATCTCGATGCCATGCGGGAGATCGTTGCACGCGGCGCGCTGCAGATAGCGGATGCCAGGAGCGCGGGCCGCTTTGCAGCGGTCGAGCCTGAGCCGCGCGCTGGCATGCGCTCCGGTCACATGCCGGGCGCGCGAAACCTGCCATCGGGTGTCTTCGCCACCCAGGGCCGCTTCAAATCCCTGCCGGAACTCAAGCAGACGATCGAGGAGGCGGGCGTAGACCTGTCGAAGCCCGTGGTCACGTCCTGCGGTTCGGGCATCACCGCGGCCATCATCACGCTGGCGCTGGAATCCCTCGGCCATACCGACAACAAGCTCTACGACGGTTCCTGGAGCGAATGGGGTGGCCGGGACGACACGCCTGTTGTCACCGGTCCGCCGGAACCGGTCAAAGCCTGACACGATGGTGAAGCCCCCCTCTTCCCTAAAAGCCCATATTACGCGCCTGGAAATGACGGCACCGCCGAAGGCAAGCCTTCCGGTGCCGATCAACATCCAGACGGCGATCATGCGGGCTCCCGACATTCCGCTGCCATTCTATCGCTATCTCTACCGTCAGGTCGGTGCCAGGTGGCAGTGGGTGGACCGGCTGCGGATGCTTGACGAGGATTTGGCCAGGTCGCTGCACGACAAACGCAACAATATCAGCGTGCTCTACGTCAACGGCGCGCCTGCTGGCTTCTACGAGTACTTCGTCGAGGATGAGGACACGATCGAGCTCAGCCACTTCGGGCTGTTCGAGCATGCGCTTGGTCTGGGGATCGGAAAGTGGTTCCTGCTGCAGGCGCTCTACGCGATCTGGACGCTCAATCCGAAGCGGGTGACGACGACGACCAACGATCTTGATCACCCGCGCGCTTTGCAGCTCTACCAGATGTTCGGCTTTTCACCGGTCTCCACCGGTTCGGGCATCGTCCGGCCGCTCAGCGACAAGGAGCTTCTGGAGTTGAGCAAGAAGGACTGGTGAGTCGGCCAGGAGCTGGAGCCCTCGAGGGCTCTGGCAGGAATCGGGTGGTTTCTACCCCGATAAAGGCGCATCTCTTGGCAATCATCAAGGAGATCCGCCATGACCGACATCCGCTTTTCCGCCATGCCCACCGCCAACGCGGAGAATCTCTGGAACGGCGGTACAGACGCCTACGGTTTCTTGCCCGAGACGATGGTCTCCGACGGGCCTGGCCATCCCTGCCGTCATTGCCTGAAGAATATCGATGCCGGCGAGGAATTGCTGGTCTTCGCCTACCGGCCGTTTCCGGAGCTTCAGCCCTATGCTGAGACCGGTCCGGTCTTTCTTCACAAGGAGCCCTGCGAGCGCTATGCCGCAGAAGAGGTCCTGCCGCCGGTTCTGACCAGCCCGGATTTCATCGTGCGCGGTTACAATGCCGATAACCGAATCGTGTACGGCACAGGCGCGGTAACTCTGACACCCGATATCCGCTCCTATGCCACCCAGCTCCTCGAGCGGCCTGAGATTGCCTACGTGCATGTGCGGTCGGCACGCAATAACTGCTATCAATGCCGTATAGACAGATGATGGCTGGTCGCAGGAGAATGCGACCAGCCTGCCTCACGTAACGTGATGGGAATTACGCCACGTTTAGTACGCTTTCCGGAGCATAGGCTTCGTAG
>Ga0207426_1002467_pt1 | contig 11771 bp, 10 predicted proteins | sample AraplaMF_Cvi_mMS_FD_184265 | JGI IMG/M metagenome (GOLD analysis project Ga0207426, IMG submission 184265) | Arabidopsis root microbial communities from the University of North Carolina, USA - plate scrape MF_Cvi_mMS (SPAdes) (version 2) | ecosystem: Host-associated > Plants > Roots > Endosphere...
GCAGGGGCATATACGGCCAGCCGATATAGTGGGGTGTCTGATAGTAGATCTCGGGCGCCATCTCGATCAGCCGTTCCTTGTCGTCGATCGAGATGCAGAGCACGATGGTCTCGTTGTTCTTGACCGTCGCGAATGATTTGCCGCCGACTTTCAGCGCCGGGTTACCGTAGGACGTGCTCTCCTCGACGTCAGGCAGATTGGCTTCCGCCGAAAGACGCTTGAGGCGCGCAAAGATCGTATCGACACTGGTCATGTGAGCCCGCTCGAAACTGAAGCGGGCCAAGACTAGCAGATTTTACCGGGCTATGCGCACTTTGCGAGCTGTAGCGGTTCCTGCTCGGGCGCGCGTGGTTGCGGGCCGAGCGGCAGGTCTGCCAACGCCGTCGGTGACATGCGGGCCAGATCGGGATGGTAGAGCGGATCCCGCTTGCTGTCCGCGCTGTAGGGCGGTTCGATTGTTTCCACGCTCAAGAAAAACTTTAGTATTTGCATGGCGCGCCTCGCTTCCTTCCAGAATGGCGAACGGAGCATCTGCTCAACACAGGCGGATTATCGCGGGCGGCCAGCCAGGTTTCAATTGAGATTACCAATCTCTCGGTATAGAAAAACTATATGAGAAACCTGAACTCGGTTCACTTGAACGGATTGCGCGCGCTCGAGGCTGTCGGCCGGCTTGGCTCCCTGCAGGCCGCCGCAGAGGAACTGGGCGTCTCCATCGGCGCTGTCAGCCAACAGGTCATCAAGGCCGAAGCGCAGCTCGACCACGTGATCTTCGAGCGCACGCCAAAAGGCATGGTCGCGACTGAGGCGGGCACGCGCCTGCTGGCCGGCCTGACCGAGGGCTTCAATGCGCTGTCGCAGGCCGTCGCGACGACGCAGCGGCGGGACGACAGCATTCTGACGATCTCCGTTGCGCCGGTCTTTGCCGCGCGCTGGCTTGTCTATCGGCTCGATCGCTTTGCCGAACGGCATCCTGAGATCAGCCTGCGGATGGATGCCACCACCCGGCTCGTCAATCCGGCGCTCTGCGATGTCGATGTCGGCATCCGCGTCGGCAACGGTCAGTGGCCGGACGTGAAGGCCGAACTGCTGCTGCAGCAGCAGGTCTTCCCGGTCTGCTCGCCCGCTATGGCGGCGCGACTGCACGAGCCCGCCGATATACTGTCGCTGCCGGCGGTCATCGACGGTCGCGCCATGTTCACTTGGGAATTGTGGATGCGAGAGGCCGGATTGTCGAGCGCGACGCTTGAGACGCGCCACGTCTTCAACGATGCCTCGCTCTGCCTCGATGCGGCTATCGCAGGGCAGGGTGTCATGCTCGCCTGGCAGACGCTCGCGGACTTTGCCCTGCAGCAGGGGCAGCTGGTTGCGCCTTTCGGCATTCGCGCGAAAACCGGCTTCGGCCACTATTTCGTAACGGCCGAAGGCGCGCGCGAACCCAAGAAGGTGAAGGATTTCAAGGCCTGGATCCGCGAGGAAATGGCCAGCACCCTCAAGCTCTTTCCATGATCAAACCGGTTCCTGCGACCGCGTCGCCTGCATCGCGATATAGGCCGGCCGCGACTGGCAGCGCTTGATCCAGGCGCTGACATTGGGATGGGCGTCGAACAGCGCCTGTTCCGTCTGCGCGTAGCGAAGAACTTCCGCAATATTGAGATCGGCTGCGGTGAAGCGGTTGCCGACAACGTATTCGTTGGCCCCCAGATGCTTGTCCAGCGTCGCGAAGGTCTTCTTCAGCGATCGGACGGCGACGCTGATCGTTGCCTTGCCCTCGTCGCTGTTTTGCTTCTCGTCGTCGTAGACATAGACGATCTTCACCGTATGCGGCTCGACTTCGGTGGCCGCCCAAATGGTCCACATCGTCATCAAACCGTCTTCCGCGACGGTTTGACCGGCCAGCGGTCCGCCATGCTTGCGGGCGAGGTAAAGGGTAATGGCAAGCGACTCGTGCATCACGAGGTCGCCGTCCTTGATGCTCGGGATCAGCGCCATCGGATTGACCGCCAGGAAATCAGGCGACAGCGTATTGATAGGCGCATCGGCGGCAAGCGGATTGGCAAGTCGCCGGGCCTGAATGACCCGCACGGACTCGAATTCGAGCCCCAATTCCTCGGCCATCCAGTAAACGCGCGAGGCGCGCGAGCGATAAACTCCGTAAACAGTCAGCATGTCGATGTCCCCCTTGTTCGGCTGGGCGCAGGGTAGGAGCCGAAGCGTCGCAGCGGAAGCCGCCAAGCCTTATGAATCTATGAAAGCTTTTGATGCTTTTCAGGAGATGCGGTTGCGCTCGACCGTCAGCTGCGCAAAGCGCGAGGCAGCGCCCGCGGTCGCCAGCTCGCCGGACACCATCCTGTCCCATTCGAAGCCGAGGACGGCGCCACCGGGTGTTTCCTGAAACACATTGTCGGTGATGACGGCTGTTCCGGCGCCCTCCGCTACCGACACAGCGCATCCGATCGAGGCCTTGCGGATGATATTTCCGGTCACGACGAGGTTACGGAGATAGGGACCCCAGCCGAGCTGCATGCCCCGGCGTGGAGCGCCTTCGATGATGTTGGCGGAGACCAGTGTGTCCGCCTCGGCGGCAATGCCGATGCCGAAGCCGACCTCATGCTCGTAGGGGCCCTTGAGCGTCAGGTTGCGCACGACGTTGCCGGTAACGCTCGCCAGCCTGCCGCCCTGGTCGAAATTGGCGATCGAGATGCCGTTCGCCGCGCCGTCCACCAGGTTGTTGGAGACGACGGCGCCCACAAACTCGAACTCGACATAAACAGCCGTCTCGCCCGAGCGCTGGCATTGGTTGCCGGTGATCTGGATATCCGAGGCCGAATTGGCGCGGATGGCGGTAAATGCGCAGTCCGACACGTGGTTGTTTGCGACCATGACGTTGTCAGCGCGGAAGATATTGATGCCGTTGCCGTTTTGGCCGGTGCCGCCGTCATTGGCCTTGATCCGGTAGATGCGGTTGCCGTTGACGACGCTGTTATCAGCCGCCTTCGTCCAGCGATGCACGAGAATACCGCCATTGCCGCAGTCGAAGACCTCGTTGCCGGTGATCGAAAGCGCGTCGGATTCGACGGCGTAGATGCCGGATTGGCCGGAGCCCGATATGCGGCTGCCCGTGATCCGGCCGCCGCATCGCTCCAGTCGAACGGCATGTTTGCGGCTGTTGGCGATCTCGCAATTGTCGATGATTACCTTGGCGACGCCGGTGAATTGCAGCAGCCCGCCAGTATCATCACCGAGCGAGCGATTCTGCCCGTCGATGATGATGTTCGAGAGTTCGATGTGCTTGACCTTCTCAGCGCTGAAGAGGTTGCCACCGCCGGTGTAGACGATGCGCGATACGCCGGGAACGCCGGTGATGCGCGTATTCTCCCGCAGCACGAGATTGGAAGCCTTGTAGGTGCCTGGTGGCAGGAAAACCGATGCGTTCTCCGCCGCCGCTTGGTCGATCATCTTCTGCAGGCTGACGCGCTTGCGGTCCGGCGCGCCTGGCGTTGGCTGGTAATCTGCCGCGTCAATCGCGCCGCGCAGGCCACCATCGCGCGTAGTCGCGAAGCTGCGCGATGCCATCAGCGCAAAGGCGGATGCTCCCGCAAGACGGAGCAGGTCACGACGGGAGGTTAACGGACTTTCCTTCATTTCGACCGCCCTGCAGGAAACGTGCCAGCGCGCCTGTTTCATTTTGGTACAGATAGGCATCTTCCCGTCGCCCACTGGCCCTTCCGTTCTTTCCCGCTATCTTTGCAGGCATGAGACCAGATGCCTTGCTCTATCCCGCCCCCGAGGGGCTCTATTGTCCCGAGGGAGGATTCTATGTGGATCCCGTGCGGCCAGTCGAGCGAGCCCTGATCACCCACGGCCATTTCGATCATGCGCGGCCCGGCCATGCAAACGTGCTTGCGACACGCCAGACGCTCGACATCATGCAGATCCGCTATGGTGACGGTTTCTGCGCAAGCCAGCAGGCTGCCGCTTTCGGCGAGGAGGTCCTGATCAACGGCGTGAAGGTCAGCTTTCATCCGGCTGGCCATGTGCTCGGCTCGGCGCAGATCGCCATCGAGAAGAACGGCACCCGCATCGTCGTCTCAGGTGATTACAAGCGGCGAGCGGACCCGACCTGCGCGGCCTACGTGCCGGTTCCCTGTGATGTCTTCATCACCGAGGCCACCTTCGGACTGCCGGTCTTCCACCATCCCGATCCGGTCGATGAGATGGGCAAGCTCTACGCCTCGCTGCGGCAATTTCCGGAGCGTACGCATCTGATCGGCGCCTATGCGCTCGGCAAGGCGCAGCGCGTCATCCGCCTGCTGCGCGATACCGGCTACGATCAGCCGATCTATATCCACGGCGCGATGGAGAGGCTGTGCGACTACTACATGGAACAGGGCATTGAGCTCGGTGAGCTTTGCCCGGCGACCATCGAAAGTCGCGACAAGTCAGCCTTCAAGGGAGCCATTGTCGTCGGCCCGTCCTCCGCCTTTGCCGATCGCTGGGCACGACGCTTCAACGAGCCTTTGCCGGCATTTGCATCGGGCTGGATGATGGTGCGTCAGCGCGCCAAGCAGCAGGGCGTCGAGCTGCCGCTAGTCATCTCCGACCATTGCGATTGGCCGGAACTGACGGAGACGATCAGTGATCTGCGCCCCGAGGAAGTGTGGGTGACGCATGGTCGCGAGGAGGCGCTGGTTCGCTGGTGCCAGTTGCAGGGCATCAAGGCCCGGCCGCTGCACCTGGTCGGTTATGAAGACGAGGCCGACTGATGAAAGCATTCGCCGGCCTTCTCGACCGCCTCGTGCTCACCCCCAGCCGCAACGGCAAGCTGAAACTGCTCTCCGACTACTTCCGCGACACCCCGGATCCGGATCGCGGCTACGGGCTTGCCGCCATCGCCGGCACGCTTGGAGTGCGCAACGTCAAGCCGGCCATGCTGCGCGAGCTGGTGCTGGAGCGGATGGATGAAGTGCTCTTCCGCTATTCCTATGATTATGTCGGCGATCTCGCCGAGACGATCTCCCTTGTCTGGGACGCCGAGAAGGACATCGAACGGTCAGCACTTGCCCAGCCGCGGCTTGGCGATGTCGTCAGGCAGATGAACGCGCTTGGGCGCACCGAGGTTCGCAGCTTCGTGCGCGACCTGCTCGATCGGCTGGACACATCAGGTCGCTTCGCCTTCATCAAGCTTGCGACCGGGGCGCTCCGCATCGGGGTCTCGTCTCGTCTGGCGAAACAGGCGCTCGCCGATATGGGCGGCCGCGATGTGACCGAAATCGAGACGCTCTGGCATGGTCTGCAGCCGCCCTACGAACCGCTGTTTCGCTGGCTGGAAGGGCAGGGCGACAAGCCGGTGCTGGCAACGCCTGCAATCTTCCATTCCGTCATGCTCGCCAATCCGGTCGAGGAGGGCGATCTCGATCAGCTCGAGCCGGCCGAATACGCCGCCGAGTGGAAATGGGACGGCATTCGCGTACAGCTGTCGCGCTCCGGCGACACGCGCAAGATCTATTCGCGTTCCGGCGACGATATCTCGGGCGCGTTTCCCGATATCGTCGATTCGATCAACTTCGACGGGGTGATGGACGGTGAACTCCTCGTTGGCGGAACCACCCGTTCGAACAGCCCGACGCGTACCTTCTCCGATCTGCAGCAACGCCTGAACCGCAAGACGGTGACGATGAAGATGCTTGACGAGTATCCGGCCTTTATCCGTGCCTATGACCTCCTGTTCGATCGGGAGGAGGACGTGCGCGGGCGCTCCTATGTCGATCGCCGCGCGCGTCTTGCGGAGGTCATCGATCATGCGCCGCACGACCGTTTCGATCTTTCGCCCCTGGTCGAGTTCTCGTCGTGGGATGAACTGGATCAACTGCGGTCGTCACCGCCGGATCCTGTCATCGAAGGGGTGATGATCAAACGCCGCGACAGTGTCTATCAGGCCGGGCGGCTGAAGGGTCCGTGGTTCAAGTGGAAGCGCAATCCCTATAACGTCGACGCCGTGCTGATGTATGCGCAGCGCGGCCATGGCAAGCGCTCCAGCTATTACTCGGATTTCACCTTCGGCGTCTGGACCGAGACGCCGGAGGGAGAACAGCTGGTGCCTGTCGGCAAGGCCTATTTCGGCTTCACCGATGCCGAGCTGGAACTGCTGGATAAGTTCGTGCGCAACAACACGACGGAGCGCTTCGGTCCGGTGCGGGCCGTCAGGGCGGACAAGGATTTCGGCTTCGTCGTGGAAGTTGCCTTCGAAGGCATCAATCGCTCCACCCGCCACAAGTCAGGTGTTGCTATGCGCTTTCCGCGGATCTCCCGCCTGCGCCCCGATAAGCCGTCCTACGAGGCGGACCGCCTTCAGACGCTGGTCGCCATGATCGATGCCAAGGGCGAGCAGTAGGTTTTCTGACGCAAAACGCCGCAGGACCACCGTTTTCAACACAACGTGTGTTGGCGGCCGCACGCTTCCGGTGCAATTTTCGAATCGCCGGGAACCATGGAAGTGTGAAATGACGTCAGACGAAGGTAATTCTTTTCTCCGCCAGCGCCGCACGGTTCTTGCAGGCCTGGCTGGAGCCCTCCTGCTCCCGCGCATCGCAAGCGCATTCGACGTTCCGGAGGTGCCGAGGCTGATCGATCACGATTATGCAAAGGTCCGCAAGCGCTTCCATACCAAGCTCTTGCAGAAGGGGCCGGCTCCCGACAAGTACGAACCGCTCGACGCTCCGCCGGAAGGTGAGAAGATCTTCTATCGTTCGGGTTACGGCGGCGAACTGGAGTTGGTCGCCTGGGTTTCCAGATACAAGCGCGGCAGCAAGCCGAAGCCGGGCGTGCTGTTCCTGCATGGCGGCAACGCGATGGGGCTTGGGCATTGGGTCCTGCTCAAGGCCTATGTCGATGCCGGATTCGTGGTGATGATGCCGTCGCTGCGCGGCGAGAACGGCCAGATGGGCAATTTCTCGGGCTTCTACGACGAGGTCGACGACGTGCTCTCGGCGGCCGACCGGCTGCAACACCTTCCGGGCGTCGATGCCGATCGCCTGTTCATTGCCGGCCACAGTGTCGGCGGCACGCTGACCATGCTTGCGGCGATGAGCAGCCACAAGTTTCGTGCGGCGGCGCCGATCTCCGGCAATCCGGATGCTTTCCGTTTCTTCAATCGCTACCCGCAGGACATTCGCTTCGACGACAGCAACGCCCACGAATTCGAGGTCCGCAGCGCGCTCTGCTATGCCAAGAGCTTCAAGTGCCCCGTCCGCGTTGTTCACGGTACCGAAGAGGCACATTTCAACGACCGCGCCGGTCTGCTTGCCAGTCGCGCTCGCTCCGGCGGTGTCCGCATCGAAACTGATACGGTGACCGGCAACCATACGTCGGCGCTGCCGGCGGAAATCGAGCAGAGTATACGGTTCTTCCACAGCGTCGCGGTCTAATCGCGGTCTGACATCCATGCGAGGCTGACCGGGTGACCAGCCTCGCGCCAGCCGCAGGTGTCATCCTCGCCGCAGCTATAGGTCTCGCTGTTGTCGATGAGGGTGTTTTATGACTGTTCTCAGCCGGGTGTCGCCATTTGCCGGGCTTGCGGCCGCTGCTCTTTGCCTGAGCGGCTGCAACATCCTTGTCCCGGATACCGGTGCCACCGATCCCGCCCGCTTTGTGCAGGAAACGTCGCCTGTTTTTTATAACGGTGTGGATCCGATGCGCGTCAAGCCGCTGGAAACGCCGGTCCCGCAGAGGCCGGGTGTGCCGCCGACAATCTATAACCAGACCTATGGTATCCCAGGCGCGAATTTCAGCCGGACCTACGGCCTGCCGGTCACCAATCCGGTGAATGGCGCGATGTATGGCCAGGTGCGCGATACCGACTTTACGCTGCCGGCCATACCGGTCAGCCGCATCGATCCGCAATATCTGCGGCAGGAGGTCGACTATCCGACCAACGAGAAGCCCGGCACGATCATCGTCGACACGAAAACCAAGCACCTTTATTTCGTCGAGCCGGGCGGCAAGGCGATGCGCTACGGCGTCGGCCTCGGCCGTGACGGCTACGCATGGTCCGGCCGCGGCGTCATCCAGTGGAAGCAGAAGTGGCCGCGCTGGACGCCGCCTGCCGAAATGGTCTCTCGCCAGCCGGATGTCCGGGCCTTCTCTGCGGAGAACGGCGGAATGAATCCGGGCCTCGGCAACCCGCTCGGCGCGCGCGCGCTTTACATCTTCAAGGACGGGCAGGATACACTCTACCGCATCCACGGCACGCCGGATTGGCAGTCGGTCGGAAAGGCCACGTCGTCGGGATGCGTGCGCATGCTGAACCAGGATGTGGTCGACCTTTATGACCGCGTTCCGGCAAAGGCCGAAATCGTCGTGATGTAGTCGCGCAACAGCTCTGGTGATATCGTCTCGCGGCAGACGGACACGACTTCGTGAGGTGGTGGTTTATTTAACGTATGGCGATAGATTTCTTGTGTTGTCACCGGCGTTGAGCCACCTTCCGCGAAGGGCGTCCGTCCTTCCCGCGCAACAGGAAACCAGACCCGCGTATGAGCTTCGAAAAACCCCTTTCCCGCCGCAGCTTCCTTTCCTTTTCGGCAGTGACCGCAGCTTCGGCGCTGACGGGGTGTGCATCCACGGCTGGACCGCCGCCCTATGCCACGGCTCAGCCGGTCGTCATGCGCAGTCCGGTCAACATGTTCCAGGCGCCGCAGACGCCAGGTGACGCCGAGCTGGCGGTCATGTATGGCCCGATCGAGGACGGCGGCTTTCTCATTCCGGCCGTGCCCTACCAGCAGATCGATCCGCGCTTCTACCGTCAGCAGGTGGTTGATCCGACCGGTCAGGCGCCCGGCACGATCGTCGTCGATACACCCTCGCGCTTCCTCTACCTTGTTCAGCCGGGCGGCACCGCCATGCGCTATGGCGTCGGCATCGGCCGCGAAGGGTTCGCCTGGCAGGGTTCCGGCGTCATCCAGTGGCGTCAAAGATGGCCGCGTTGGAAGCCGCCGAATGAGATGGTCGCGCGTCAGCCCGAACTCGCCAAGTATTCGATCGAGAACGGTGGCATGGAGCCGGGCTTGAAGAACCCGCTTGGCGCGCGGGCGCTCTATATCTTCTCGAATGGCGAAGACACGCTCTACCGCCTGCATGGCAATCCGGAATGGCGCTCCATCGGCAAGGCCGTTTCATCCGGCTGCGTCCGCCTCCTGAACCAGGACATCATCGATCTCTATGACCGCGTGCCGAACAAGGCTCCGGTGGTGGTTCTGCAATGATCCAAGAGGGTGCGGCCAGCTGATTGGCTGGTCGCATTCACTGCCGGTGCTCGGCGACCTGAACTTCTGTAGGCGGTGACAATTCCCTGATAAGCTTCTTGCGGATCGCCGTCGCATAATCAGCAAAGCTCCTGATTTCCATCACGAAGGCATCCTCGCCGAGGATGACGCGCGACTCGTAGTAGTCGGGAAGATCGGGTTCCTCGTCGGAAATGACCAATCCGTTGACGGTCGTCCCCATCTTCATGGCGCGCTGTCGCGCCTGATAGAGCGACGGCGTCTGGCGCCGTTTCGGCGCAACCGTCTCCTTGCCGTCGCCGGAGACATTGATGATGGTCTTGACGGCGCAGAAGCGCGGGTCGGTGAGCATATCGAGAGCGGCCCACATGCCATTGCCGATGTCAGTGTTGCCAAACACCTTGCGCTGATTGGCGTCGATCGCGGCCGCGAAGGATTCGGCACCGTTCCCGTTGTGTATGACGAACCAATCCAGTTTTTGGGTGGAGAATTCACCATCCCCCCAGAAGACTGCCGATACGGCAACGTTGCCAGCACTTCTCAAGATGGCCAGGACGTCGTTGTCTCGGAAGGCGGTGGCGATCGCGGACTTCTGAAAGGCATATTCTTCGTCGGTGATGCTACCGGATCCGTCGACGGCCACAACCAGCGCGATATCCGCGCAGGCCAAGGATGGAGACGCGGGCAGTATCAAAACCACAGCCGCGGCCATACCAATCAGCATCTTGAGCATTTCCGCATCCCTCGTTCGCCCATAGCCCAAAATTGACTATGACAAGCGGTCGCTTTCCTGCTGTTATACCGCCGTTATTTGCTCATGCTAAATTAGAAGTTGAGATAGTAGCGATGCGGTTCATGCTGCGCCTGTTCGGTCGATTCCAGCTGCTCTCCCCCGCGGGCGAGAGCATTGTGATCGCTTCGCGCAAGCATCAGGCGCTGATTGCGATGCTGGCGTTGTCGAACGGCAAGCCTGTTTCACGATCGAAACTGGCGGGCATGCTGTGGTCCGAGCGCACCGAGGAGCATGCACGCAACAGTCTCCGCCAGGCGTTCTTTGCAATCCGCCATGCGGTCAACGGCCACGGCGTGTCACCTCTCGTCTTCGACAGCGGCGCCGGCTGGATGAGAACTGATGCCATTGTCACCGACATTCAGACTCTTGCGGAAAGCGCAAAGGCGGGATCTCTGCCGCCGTCACTGGATGCTTTTGAGGGCGAGTTTCTCGAGGGATTGAGCTTCAACGACGAGACATTGGAAACATGGCTTCGGATTGAACGCGGCCGACACCACAATTTGCTGGCCGACTGCCTTGCGGATCTAACCGAAGGTTTGGAGAGGGCGGGCAGCACGGAGCAGGCGGTTCTCGCTGCGCAATGCCTTTTGCGGCAGGATCCCTACCACGAGCCATCTCATCGAACGATCCTGCGCCATCACAAGGCCCGAGGCGAGCGCGCCCGTGCCATCAGGCATTACGAAGGCCTGAAGGTATTGCTGGAGGCCAATCTCGGTGTCGCGCCTGATCTCGAAACGCAGCAGCTCATCGATCGAATTCGCGAACAGCAGGAGCCGTCCGTGGACTTGACCAATGGCAAGCCCAGGATCGCGATCCTGCCAATCAGGAGCCTTTCACATGATGGAGACGACAGTCTCGTCGCCGAATCCCTGACGCGCAAACTGATCGGGGAACTCGGCCTGTTCTCGCCGCTCTCGGTGGTCGCCGCCGCAACGATGTTTGCCGTCAATGCGAGGCACGAGACTGTCGAGGAAATCGGCAGACGGGTCGGCGCCGACTATGTCCTGGAAACTGCGGTTCAGGGCGACGGGGAGGCCGGCTGGGCGATGGTGCAACTCGTGTTCGTGCAAAGCGGCACACAGATATGGAGCCGCAAATATCTCGACGAAAGCACGAATTCCGACCTCGGGCAGGACCGGCTTGTCCGCAAGATCAGCGGCAATCTTTTTCATATCGTGATGAAGCACGCGGCAGCCAGTTCGGCCACCGAGCCGGAGGGCGAAGTCGGTACGGACAAGCTGTATCTGCAGGTGTTCAATCATGTCGAGCGGCCGACGTTGAAGGGGATGATCCGTGCCCGGCGTCTCTGCGAGCGGATCCTGGCCATCGATCCCAATCACGTTCTGGTCCGCGAGAGCCTCGTCTGGATAAATTTCCACTCCTGTTTCAACGGCTGGCTGGACGATCCCGTGCGTGGCTTCCAGCAGGCGCGTGAAATCGTTCTGGTGGGGCTGGGCCTGGATGACCACGAACCCTACCTGCTCAGCGCCTTCGGCCTTGCTGAAACCTACCTGGGAAACGCCAGGGCCGGCCTGGAGGCGTTGCAAAGGGCCGTCGACCTCAACCCCAACGACGCCGAATTCCACACGTGGCTCGGCATCGGACTGACCGTCGCCGGTATGATCGGCGAGGCGCATATGGCGTTCGATCAGGCCGATCAGGTCAGTCCGGACTATCATCCGATCTTCCTGTTCCGA
>Ga0207426_1002468_pt1 | contig 11771 bp, 8 predicted proteins | sample AraplaMF_Cvi_mMS_FD_184265 | JGI IMG/M metagenome (GOLD analysis project Ga0207426, IMG submission 184265) | Arabidopsis root microbial communities from the University of North Carolina, USA - plate scrape MF_Cvi_mMS (SPAdes) (version 2) | ecosystem: Host-associated > Plants > Roots > Endosphere ...
ACCAGCGAGAGTTCGGCGTCTCCGTCCGGCAATGCCTGAAGCTGCGGGATACCCGGGTCAGTCATGCTGCCTCCTCACATCGTGGACCGGTGCCTCAGGGGACACGGATATGGAGAGATACGCACGGGCTCCCGCGACCGTTCACCTCCCGCCGACGGAATTGGGAGCCGGGGCGGACCCGGCCGGCGGAGGTGCGGATTCCGTAGGGCACGATGGTGGGTGGAACGGTGAGCGGGTGATGCCAGTGATGAGCCTTCAGCGGCTTCTCAGCTCCATCGGGCCGGCCGTGCTGTCGGGGGTGTGCGCCCCCGGAGGCACCGCGGTCCCGGTGGGAGATGTGGTGATCGCCGAGCCGGACGGTGGTTTCGATCTGCGTCCGGGAGATGTCGTCCTCGGAGTGAATCTCACGGACCGGGCGCAGGCCCTGCGGCTGCTGTCGTCGTGCGCCGGGCGGTCGGCGGGCGCTCTGCTGCTCAAGGCCCCGGTCGCGGTCGACGAGACGGTGGTCACGGCCGCGAGCGCGGCGGGACTCCCGCTGGTACAGGTCGAGCAGCAGGCGGGCTGGGCACAGGTCGTGTCGCTGCTGCGGGCGGTGCTCGACAGCGAGGGGTACGCGGACTCCGGCAGCGGGACGGCCGGTGCCGAGGCGGGGGACCTCTTCGGCCTGGCCGATGCGATCGCCGCCGTGATCGACGCGCCGGTCACCATCGAGGACCGCAGCTCCCGGGTCCTCGCGTACTCCGCGCGGCAGGAGCGCGGTGACGAGGCGCGGGTGGCCACGATCATGGGGCGGCACGTCCCCGACGAGGTCAACGCCCATTTCCGGCGGTACGGCGTCTTTCACCGGATCGCCCAGGACACCGGCCCCATCTACGTGCCCGCGGTGGTCGAGGGAACCAAGCCGCGGCTGGTCGTGCCGGTGCATGCCGGCGGGGACGTACTCGGCTCGATCTGGGCCATCGTGCCGGGGCCGGTGCCCGCCGAGCGGGCCGAGGCGTTCGCGGACACGGCCGCGACGGCGGCGCTGCATCTGCTGCGCCGGCGCGCCGGTGCGGATGTGGAGCGCCTGGTGCTGACCGACATGGTCGCCACGGTGCTGCACGGCCAGGAGGGAGCGGCGGACGCGGCGCGCCGGCTGGGGCTCACGACCGGTCCCTGGCGGGTGATCGCCGTGGGGGTGCGCTGCGAGGACGACGAGGAGGCGGAGCGACAGCGGCTGACCGTATGGGAGCGTATGTCCCGGTTCCGCGGCAGTCGCCTGCGGTCACCCGCGGCGGTCGTCGGCGGGGTGGTCTACGGGATCGTCCCGGCGGAAATGCTCGGCCCCGGCCCCGACGACGGTCCCGGATGGCTGGAGACGCTCCGTGGCACCACCGGAGAGCCCGCTCCGCTGCTCGCGGTCGGTGGACTCGCCGCGTCGGTCCCCGGGCTGGCGCGCTCGCGTGAGCAGGCCGATGACACGCTCGATCTGCTCCGGACCGGTCTGATCGCGCGCCACCAGGCCGTGCACGACGAGGTGTGGGCGACGGTCGTCCTGCGCCATGTCGCGCGGTCCGCCGCGGCGGCACGGATCGCGGGCGTCGGACCGCTGCGACAGCTGGTGGACCACGACCGGACGCACGGGACGAACTGTGTGCCGACGCTGTATGCCTGGCTCCAGGAGCGGGGCGATCCACGGGCCGCCGCCGCCCGGCTGCACATCCACCCCAACACGCTCCGGCACCGGATGCGCCGGCTTCAGGAGGTCGTGGCGCTGCCACTGGACGACCCGGAGGTCCGTACCGCTCTGCTGCTCCAGCTCACCGCCCGCCGATACGGCGCGGAAGGCGGCCCGGACGACGCCGTGGGTACTTCCGGGTGAGGGAACCCGGGCCGCCGCCCGGTATGTCGCTGTGACGGTCCGGTGTCTCCGTATGGCGGGATTTCCGTATGCCGTCCTCCCGTAGACAGCCTCCTGCCCCGCCGCCGCCTCCCGTTGTCCCGGCCCCACTGCCGAGTGGCCCGAGACAGTGCCGAGCGAACGATGACGTGCCGTCCCCCCGCCGAAACCATGGCTCCACCCGCAGCTCACCGGGCAGCAATGGATTTCGTGGAAGGACGGTGGCATGTCGTTCGGCATGGCCCGCGAGGCCGAGAACGCCGCAGCCGGATACGGAGCGGCGGTGACCGCGGTCGTGGACCGGCACCCTCCGGGGGTGTCCGCCGGGCCGGTCCCGGCCGCGGGCCCAGCGCCCTCCGCCGGACCGGCCCCGACGGCCGGATCGGTGGCAGGACCGGCGGCCGGACCGCACAGCCAGGACGGGCAGTACGGCCAGGACGGACAGGACGGACAGCAGGCCGGAACACCGCACGCGCAGGCCCGTATCGACCTCGCGGCGATCCGCGCCAACGTCAGCCGGCTGTGTGACACGGCGGGGTCCGCCGAGGTGATGGCCGTGGTCAAGGCCGACGCCTACGGGCACGGCGCGGTCCCCGTCGCCCGCGCGGCGCTCGCGGGCGGCGCCACCTGGCTCGGCGTCGCCGGGATGCGGGAGGCACTGGCGCTGCGCGCGGCCGGTGTCCCCGGCCGGCTGCTGGCGTGGCTGCTGACCCCCGGTGACGACTGGACTGCCGCGGTGGCCGCGGGTGTCGAGCTGTCGGCCGGTGCCCCGTGGGCGGTGCGGGCAGCGGTCCGGGCGGCGCGGGCCGTGGACCGTCCCGCGCTGCTCCACCTCGAAGCGGAGACCGGGCTCGGGCGCGGCGGCGCCGCCGCGGGCGACTGGCAGACGCTGGTGGACGGCGCGGCGGCCGCCGAAGCGGCCGGGTACCTCCGGGTGGTCGGCGTGTGGTCGCATCTGGCGCGGGCCGATGAGCCCGGACACCCCTCCTGTGCACGGCAGTTGGCGAATTTCCGCGACGCGGCCGGGATCGCCCGCCGGGCCGGCCTCGCTCCCGATGTCCTGCATCTGTCCAACTCGGCCGCCACCCTGACACTTCCGGAGGCGCACTTCGACCTCGTCCGTCCCGGGCTCGCCGTCTACGGACTGAGCCCGGTGCCGGACCTGGCCGGCCCTGCGGAGCTGGGGCTCCGGCCGGCGATGACCCTCACCGCCCGGCTCGCCTCCGTCAAGCGGGTCCCCGCCGGACAGGGTGTCTCCTACGGCCACCGCTATCGCACCGCCCGTGCGACGACCCTCGGGCTGGTGCCGCTCGGCTATGCCGACGGTGTTCCCCGGCATGCGTCGCAGGCGGGCCCCGTCCTTGTCGCCGGGCGGCAGCACACGGTGGCGGGCACCGTGTGCATGGACCAGTTCGTCGTCGATCTCGGCGACGCCCCCGCCGCGCCCGGGGACGAGGTGGTGCTCTTCGGGCCCGGCGACCGCGGGGAGCCCGGTGCGGCGGACTGGGCGCGGGCCGCCCACACCATCTCCCACGAAATCGTCACCCGCATAGGCGCCCGCATACCGCGCGCCTACACCGGCGGCTCGGCCCCCGGCGACCACTGACCTCCGCTCCCCCACCCCCTTGGATCATCACCGCCCCCTGACGAAGAGAGCCTTCACATGACGTACCGGCTTCCACCGTCCTCGCCGCGTCCTGCCGGGAAGCAGGACGCCCGCTCCGGCGACCCCGGTCCGGAACGACTCCACCGGGGCCTGCACTCCCGCCATATCCAGATGATCGCGATCGGCGGGACCATCGGTGTGGGGCTGTTCCTCGGCTCCGCCGAGGCCCTGCACAACGCCGGTCCGGGCCTGCTGCTCACCTATGCAGTCGCCGGCGTGGTCATCTTCTTCGTGATGCGTGCCCTGGGTGAACTCCTGGTGTACCGGCCGGTTTCCGGTTCGTTCGCCACGTACGCGGAGGAGTTCATCGGCCACTGGGCCGGGTTCGCCACCGGCTGGAGCTACTGGCTGATGTGGGTCGTCACCGGCACCGCCGAGCTGACCGCGGCCGGGATCTACGTCCGCTACTGGTGGCCCGCGGTGCCCCAGTGGCTGCCCGGCCTCATCGCCCTGGCGATCCTCGGCGTGGCCAATCTCGCGGCGGTCCGGCTGTTCGGCGAGTTCGAGTTCTGGTTCGCCATCATCAAGGTGCTGACCATCGTCGTCCTGCTGGTCATGGCCGCCGCGATCCTGATCTTCGGCTTCGGTCCCCTGGGGGAGACCGCGTCACTGAGCAACATCTGGTCGCACGGTGGCGTCTTCCCGCACGGTATGGCCGGGCCGCTGCTCGCCCTCCAAGTGGTGGTGTTCGCCTTCGTCGGAGTCGAACTGCTCGGGGTGACCGCCGGCGAGAGCAAGGACCCCGAGAAGACCCTGCCCACCGCCGTCCGCCGGGTGATCTGGCGGATCGGGCTGTTCTACCTGGGCGCCCTCACCGCGGTCATGGCACTGGTCCCGTGGAACCAACTCGATCCGCACGTCAGCCCGTTCGTGCTGGTCTTCGCGAAGGTCGGGATCCCCGCGGCGGCCGGTGTGGTGAACCTGGTCGTGCTCACCGCGGCGCTGTCGTCCTGCAACAGCGGGGTGTTCTCCACCGGCCGGATGCTGCACGCCCTGGCCCGGGACCGGCACGCACCGGCCGCGTTCGGGAAGGTCAGCCGCCAGGGCGTACCGGCAGCGGGCATCCTCGCCTCCATGGCCGTCATGCTGCTGGGGGTGGCCGCGAACTACTTCGTCCCGGAGCAGGCCTTCGCGTATGTCACGAGCGTGGCGACCGTCGCCGCGGTGTTCACCTGGGGAATCATCTCCTCGGCGCATCTGCGCTTCCGGGCGGCGGTGCGCGCCGGGCGGCTCCGGCCGGTCGCCTTCCGTATGCCACTGGCGCCGGTGTCGAACTACTTCGTCCTGGCCTTTCTCGGCCTGGTGGTCGTCCTGCTGGCCTTTGACGCCGAGACCCGCATCGCGCTGTACGTGGCTCCGGTATGGGCGGCGATCCTGACGGCGGGCTACTTCTTCACCCGTCGCAGCCGGGCCGCCGGACCCCAGGACGCACCGCCCGACGAGGAGATCCCGGAGCCGTCGCGCAGCAGGTAGCCGGGCGGTCGGGCACGGTGGCGGGGCGGTGCCCTATGCCACGGCGTGGAAGAGCGCCGCCGCCGCGCCCCGTGACTCGACGCCCAGTTTGGTGAGGATCTTCGCGACGTGGAACTTCACCGTCGACTCGCTGATGTGGAGTTCCTGGGCGATCGCCCGGTTGCGGTGCCCGAGCGCGAGCCGGGCCAGTACCTGGAGTTCCCGCTCGCCCAGTGCGGTGAGCGGGTCGGGTGCCGGGTTCTGGAGCACCCGCAGCGGGATCGTCGCCGACACCGTGGTCCCCCACCCGGGCACCGCGTCGAGGTCCAGCCGTCCGTCCAGCACATCGAGTCGCTCGGCGACCCCGCCGGGGGCCAGAGCGCCGTGCGTGAGGGTGCCGGGCCCGTCGTCCCGTACGGTCGCGCGCAGCTCGTCGTCGGTGAGCTGCCAGGCGACGTGGACGCGGGTCACCCCCTCCTGTTCGAGGACCTTCAGCAGCAGCGCCCGGACGATGAAGCGCGCGGTATGCGCCACGTCGGCGGCCACCGTCCGCGGGGAGTCGGGGGCGCCGAACTCCAGCCGTACGGGGCTGTGGCGGACGAGCGGCCGCAGTGCGTCGGCGAGCCGGGCGAAGGCCTGCCCGACCGGCTCTTCGGCGATCTCCTGGTCCCGTTCCGCCTCCGCACGCAGCTCCACCAGCGCGGAAACGGCCAGATCCGTGGCGGTGGCGCGGGCCGCCGCATCATCGAGGGTGCGGCTGCGCAGAACGCCCAACAGCCCGGTGAGCGCGGCCGAGTAGGCCTCGCCCAGCTCCGCGATCACTCGGGCCCGGGTTCCGGCGGCGGCCCGCGAGCGGGCCAGCGCCCCGGGCATGGCCTCCGCCGCCAGGCGGTCGAAGTGGCTGGTGACCAGGTCCCACAGCGCCTGTACGAGGGCGGCTGCGGCCTCGTCGACCGGGGGCCGCCGCGTCCCGTACCAGCAGCAGGACGGCGCCGCGGGGTGTCGCATGGCTCGTCACGACCAGGGCCGGCCGCTCCGTGTCGGCGAGGGTGAGCATGCCCTGCCAGGGGCGGCCGGGGACGCCGGCGGCGAGCAGCGGCGCCAGGTCGGCGGTGGACAGCCGCCCGGTGATCTCGGCATCGCCGTATGCCTTGAACGGTGAGTGCGCGCAGTGGGTGGAGAGTTCGGCGGCCGCCAGGTGCGGCACCGGCTCGGCCAGGATGGCGGAGAGCCGGGGCAAGATCTCGCCGAGTGGCCGGCGGATCACCTCGTATGCGGCGGTCAGGGCGGGCACGGGTCCGGTCAACTGCATGAGCCTCAGCGTAGCCAGGCGCTCCGGGACCGGCGCCGGTCTTTCGGCCAGGTCGGACTGGCCCGATGAGCGGCGTCGTGGCCGTCCCCAGGAATGAGGCTGAAGACATCGGCCCAGTGCCTCCACTGCATTTCATGCATCGAACGGGGAGACCCATATGCGAGCGATCCTTTACGACACCTTCGGCGGCGCCGAGGTGCTCAGCCTCAAGGACACCGACAAGCCGGAGCCCGGACCGGGCGACGTACGGGTGAAGGTGGTGACGGTCGGCGTCAATCCGCTGGATTACAAGCGGCGTTACGGATGGGTGGAGCAGTTCTATCCGACGACGTTCCCCGCCGTGCCGGGGCTGGAGTTCGCCGGGGTGGTGGACGCGCTCGGTGACGGCGCGGGAAACACGTTCGCCGTCGGCGACGAGGTCTTCGGCCTGACCAGGACCGGCGCGTACGCGGAGTACGCCCTCGCGGGAGACATCGCGCACAAGCCCGCCGCGCTCTCCTTCGAGGCCGCGGCGGCCCTCCCGGTGGCCGGTGAGACGGCGCAGCGCGTCCTCGACGAGCTGGGCCTGGCGCAGGGCGAGACCCTGCTGCTGCACGGGGCGGCGGGCGCGGTCGGCCAGGTCGCGGTCCAGTTCGCGGTGGCCCGGGGCGCCACGGTGGTCGGTACGGCGTCCCCGGCCAATCACGACTTCCTGCGCACACTGGGTGCGGTTCCCGTGGCGTACGGGGCGGGACTCGCCGACCGGGTCCGGGCGGCCGCGCCCCAGGGCGTCGACGCGGTCTTCGACGCGGCCGGCCATGACGCGCTGCCGGTCTCGATCGCACTGCGCGGCGGCACGACGGACCGGATCGTCACCATCGCCGATATGACCGCCGCCGAGCACGGTGTGCCCTTCTCCGCGGGCGGTACCCCCTCGGAGCAGGTCCGCGCCTACCTGGCTGCGCACGCCCGCCTCGCCGTGGAGGGCAGGCTCGCGGTACCGGTCGTCGAGACCTTCCCGCTCGCCGACGCGGCCAAGGCACAGGAGTTGAGCGAGGCGGGGCATGTGCGCGGCAAGCTCGTCATCACGGTCTGAGTCCGCGGCGGCCGGTGTGCGGGTCGGCTGACGACCACCCGCACAAAGAGCGGTGCGCCACAGGCCGGCTGCCTGTGGCGCACCGGTATCGGAGCGGCGGCCGGTGAGAGAGATGGGCGCCCCCTCCCTCACCGGTCAGAGCCGCACGAGGTCAGTGACCGTGGCCGTGTCCGTGTCCGTGTCCCCAGCGCACCTGGTCGACGACCCGGCGGTGGTCGTTGCGCAGGGTCGCGTGGTCATGGTCGTTGTCCCAGACGTAGTTGCGCCGGTCCTGGTAGACCTCCCAGCGGTTGTCGTGGCCGTAGCCGGTGTGGACCCGGACCTGACTGTGGCCGGCCAGTCGCAGGTTGCCGAAGCGGTAGGCGTGTCCGCTCTTGTCGGACAGGCTCCAGCCCTTGAGGTTGACGGGTGTGCGGCCGGTGTTCCGCACCGTCACCCACTCCGCGTTGAGGCTGCGGTTCGAGCGGTCGTCGCGTCCCGGGCTGTCGTACTGGATCGGTCCCAGGACCACAGCGGACCGCCAGCGCTGCGGAGTGTGGCGGTGGTGGCCATCCGCGCCGGCCGGGAGGGCGGCGGTGGCTGCCAGGGCGGCGGAGCCCAGTACCACCATGGCGACACGCGAAGCGTTACGGAACATCGAACCTCCTGTGAAAGGCGCCACATTCAGAGCGCCCAAAAACCGGACTCCCGGCCGGTTTGGCCGGGCCCCCACAGAGTGACGACCCGTCACGCCCTGGCGGAAGAAATCCACGTTGGTGTGACAAAACACGGACATATACACAACCGCACCACGCCAGGCGCGTACGCCCCCGCGCTCGCCCCACCACCCGCGACACCCCCTACACGTATCGCCGTGCTTCCCTTACGGGGCACGGGTCATCGGGGCCGACGGGACGGTGGGCGGGTGCCGGGACGGGGGGGCCGGGCGGGGTGTCGGCGCCGGGCACACAAGTCGCCCGCCAGGCACAGACGTTGCCCTCCCGGAAGGACTCCGCACGCCCCCTCCATATCCCGAACTCAACTGCCGGTGTGCCACTTACGCACCATCCGTTGCCTGGAGCCCCCGGAGCCTCTACGTTGAGCGCGCCTGATTTCGGCTCAACCCGCCGCGTTGCGGCGGGCATCGGGAGGAACCCCCCATGCGCAGAAACACTTCCGGACACCACCGCAGACGCATATCGCCACGCATACGCACCACGGTGTCCGTCGGCGTCGCCGCGGTGGCGGTGGCCGCGACGGCCGCCGCGGCCACCGCGGAAACCGCCACCCCGCCCCCGCACGCCGCACGCACCCAGCACGTCGAGTACTTCAGCGGCGCGGGCGGCCACCCACGGCAGACCACCGTCCCGGTCTCGAAGCCACTCGCGCCGTCCGAGAAGGCCGCGATCGCCGCCGGCGACGGCGATGTCACCTCGATCGTGCAGAGCGGCCCGGTCGGCTCCAAGCTCGATGTCGTCTTCATCGGTGACGGCTACACCGCCGCCCAGCAGAAGGACTTCCACGCCGACGTCCGCACCAAGTGGGCCAAGATCTCCGCCGTGGAGCCGTACGCGGCATACCGCGGCCTGTTCAACGTCTGGGCCGTCGACGCCGTCTCCAACGAGTCCGGCGTCTCCGGGGACCCGACCAAGGACGTGGTCCGCGACACCGCCCTGGACTCCGCGTTCTTCTGCGAGGGCACCGAACGGCTGCTGTGCGTCGACACCGGCAAGGTCGAGTCGTACGCCTCCAAGGCCCCGGCCGCCGACCTCGTCGTGGTCCTCTCCAACTCCACCAAGTACGGCGGTGCGGGCTACAACGACATCTCCTCGCAGGTCGGTTACGACGGGATCGCCACCGCCTCCTCCGACAATGACCAGTCGGACCAGGTCGCGGTGCACGAAACCGGTCACTCGCTGGGCAAGCTCGCCGACGAGTACGACTACGGCCAGTCCGGAACCTACTCCGGGCCCGAGCCCGCCCAGTCGAACCTCAGCAAGCTCTCCGCCGACCAGATGACCGCTCAGCGGCAGAAGTGGTACCGGTGGCTCGGCCAGCAGTCGCCGGACGGCGGCGCGGTGGGCGCGTTCGAAGGCGGCGGCTACTACCAGTACGGGCTCAACCGCCCCACCGAGAACTCGATCATGCGGACCCTGGGCCAGGAGTTCAACCTCCCTGGTCGCGAGGCGATGATCGCGGGCTTCTACCGCTATGCGAGCGTGCTGAGCAGCCCGCTCTCGACCCACCACGCGGTGTCCCGCGGGACCCGTATCCGGGTCACCGCACCCGCCTCCGCGCAGCTGACGTGGTCCGTCGACGGCCGCGAACGCAAGGCCGCGCGCGGCAAGACCTCGGTCATCCCGCGCACCCTCGGCGTCCCGGCCGACGGGCGCCCCCACACGGTCACGGCACGGGCCACCGACCGTACGAAGGCGGTCCGCGACCCGGCGCTGCGCAAGCTGCTCTCCCGCTCGCTGACCTGGCACATCGCGCCCTAGTACACCCCGCACAGCTCCTCGCACACCGCCCCGGTCGCCGGGCGGGCCGGTCAACGCGCCCGCCCGGCGGCCGGGGCCGCGTCTTCTCCTGGGCCCCAGGTATCTCTGACGAGACCTGCACCCGACGCCGGCCGGTCACGCCGCTCTCGCGTCGGCCTGGCTGCGCCTGGTCGCCTGACCACGCGCGTCTCACCTTGATCCCGGGCCCGGCCGTAGCGGTCCGGTGGGGCACTCCGGCCCGCCGCCGTCGTCCTCCGGTGGGGTAAGGATGTGGGCAGTCATCGCCGTCAACGGCGCCTCGTACGGGCGGCCGACGCGGTCAGGCGCGGTCCGGCGCCGTCAGATGCGCACCACCATCTTTCCGGTGTTGCGGCCGTTCATCAGCCCGAGGAAGGTATCCACCGCGTGGGCGATGCCGTCCTCGACCGTTTCACGGAAGGTGATCTTCCGTTCGGCCAGCCAGCCGCCCATCTCCTCGGCGAAGCGCGGCTGGAGGTCCGCATGGTCCCCGACCTCGAAGCCGCGCAGCGTGATCCGCTTCTTCACCAGCTCGACCATGTTGCGCGGCCCCGGCGCGGGTTCGGTGTCGTGGTACCCGGAAATCGCTCCGCACAGCGCGGCCCGGCCGTTCGGCCTCAGTGCGTCGATGGCGGCCTCCAAGTGGTCGCCTCCGACATTGTCGAAGTAGACATCGATACCGTCCGGGGCGGCCTCGGCGAGCAGTTCACGCACCGGGCCGGTCTTGTAGTTGAAGGCGGCGGTGAAGCCGAGTTCGCCGGTCAGATACTCCACCTTCGCCGCGGAACCGGCGCTGCCGAGCACCGCCTTCGCCCCGCGCAGCCGCGCGATCTGCCCGGCCAGGCTGCCCACCGCCCCGGCCGCGCCGGAAACGAACACCGTGTCCCCCGGCCGCATTCCCGCGATCTCGGTCAGCCCGACGTAGGCGCTCAGTCCGGGCATCCCCAGTACGCCGAGGAAAGCGGAGTCCGGTACCCCCTCGACGCGCCGCAGCCTGGTGAACCGTCCGGCCGGCGCGACCGCGGCGGTGCGCCATCCGAGGTCGCTGAGGACCAGGTCCCCCGGCGACAGACCGGCCGCCCGCGAGACGACCACTTCGCCGACCGCTCCCCCCGTCATCGGCCGGTCTAATGCGTAGGCCAGGCTCCCCGTCTCCTCGGCGCTCATCAGGGCCCGCATATACGGGTCCACCGACAGAAAGGTGTTGCGGACCCATACCTCTCCTTCGGCCGGTGTCGGCAACTCCCGCTCCACGAGCCGGAAGTCCCCCGGCACCGGACGCCCCACGGGACGTGCGGCCAGCTGCCACTCCTGCACGGTGTCGGTCATGCGCTGCTCTCCTTGTGTGCGACGGAATGCTTCTCCGTAAAGGTGCAGCGCTGCCGGCCCACGGGGCATTCCGGTGCCGGCGGTCGGCGCCATCTGGCGGGCTCCGGGCGGCCGTTGGGCTCTCCGGTCACGAAGGTCAGCGCGGTGCCGCGAGATCCTGGGTCCACCAGGGACCGCCCGACCCCTGGACGACGCCGATGCCGACTTCCGTGTAGGCGCAGTTGAGCAGGTTGTCGCGGTGCATACGGTCGCCCATCCAGTCGTTCACCGCCCCGGCAGCGGTCCGCGGGCCGCGGTCGAGGTTCTCGCCCCAGCTGCTCCACCGGTAGCCGGTGGCGGTGATCCGGTCGTCGGGGCCGGTGCCGTCCGGGGACTGGTGCTCGTAGTACTGGCGGGCCGCCATATCGGCGGAGTGACGCTGTGCCGCGGTGTGCAGTCGCGGGTCGATGCGCAGCGGACCGCAGCCGGCCCGCGCCCGCCGCTGGTTGATGAGTGCGGTGGCCTGCGCTTCGAGGTCGGGCGGGGTGGCCGAGGGGGTGGGAGTCGGTGTGGCGGACCGGGTG
>Ga0207426_1002469_pt1 | contig 11759 bp, 16 predicted proteins | sample AraplaMF_Cvi_mMS_FD_184265 | JGI IMG/M metagenome (GOLD analysis project Ga0207426, IMG submission 184265) | Arabidopsis root microbial communities from the University of North Carolina, USA - plate scrape MF_Cvi_mMS (SPAdes) (version 2) | ecosystem: Host-associated > Plants > Roots > Endosphere...
GCGCGTTGACCTCGTTGGCGAGCGGCAGGATTTCGCGCGGAAAATCGCCCTTCAACTGCTCGCTCTCGCCGGCGCGAATGCGCTCGAGCGCGGCGCGCGCCTTGTCGAGCGGCTTGAGGCCGTAGAGAATCGCCAGTGCGTTGACGATCAGGCTGCCGACACCGAAGCCGGCGAGCGCCAGGTAAAGGCTATGGGAGAAATTGCGAACGTCGTTCTCGACAACATCGACGTTGCCGGTCACGCGGAAGCGGGCGGCGCGACCGTCAGTATCCAGCACGACCTCGGTCTCGGCAACCTGGATCCGATTCCCCGCAGCATCCGTCACCTGATAGTAGCGCTCATAATTCTTGTCGAAGGGCGCTTCGAGAACAGAGGGTACAGGGATCGACGCGGAACCCAGCGAGGGCGACACGAGCGGCGGCGCCGTGTAGGTGCCGAGTGGTTCGACGACCCAATACCAGCCCGTCTTCGGCTGCGCAAAACGCAGGTCGCCAAGTTGCGGGCTGCCGCTGAGCGCCCCTTGGTCGCCGATCGTAACGGAATTGACGACGTTATAGAGCTGGGCGCGCAAAAGGTCCTGGAAGCCGCGCTCCGCGCTCTTTCGGTAGAGCGTCGAGATCAGCAACCCGATGACGACAAGCGCGACAGTCGACCAGATCGTGGTCAGCAGCAGGACGCGTGCAGTAAGCGATTTAATTCGCATTGTTCGGCGCTTGGATGCGGTAGCCGAGCCCGCGCACCGTTTCGATCAGATCGACGCCCATCTTCTTGCGAAGGCGCCCGACGAAAACCTCGATCGTATTGGAATCGCGGTCGAAATCCTGATCGTACATATGTTCGACCAGCTCGGTACGCGAAACCACTTCCCCCATGTGATGCATGAGATAGGACAGCAGCCGGTACTCATGCGAGGTCAGCTTCAGCGCCACACCATTGACCGTCGCCTTTGAGCTCTTGGTATCGAGCCGCACGGGGCCGCAGACGATCTCGGACGAGGAATGCCCCGCCGCGCGGCGGATCAGGGCGCGGATGCGTGCCAGCACTTCCTCGACATGGAACGGCTTGGTGACGTAGTCATCCGCGCCGGCGTCGATGCCCGCGACCTTGTCGCTCCAGCGGTCGCGCGCCGTCAGGATCAGCACGGGCATGCCGCGACCTGCGCCACGCCACTTTTCGAGCACCGTGACGCCATCCAGTTCCGGCAGTCCGATATCGAGAATGATCGCGTCATAAGGCTCGGTATCGCCGAGGAAGTGGCCCTCCTCGCCGTCAAAGGCCTGATCGACGACGTAACCGGCTTCCTTCAACGTGTCGCTGAGCTGCCGGTTCAGGTTGACATCGTCTTCGACTACCAGAATGCGCATCGGTCCGCTTTGCTCCGCTTGATCTCTTGGCGTCTAGATAGGGCGATTCTGCCTACATCGGAACCTTGACGGTCACTTTACGCGGGCGCTGTCCGTTGCCTTGGACGAGGACGGTGATGATGCAGCTGTCGCCAGCAGGCTGAACGGAAAGGAGCTGACCTCCCGTTTTTTCCACAACCTCACGCGCGGCCTCGCTGCAATCGCCTGCAACACGCACCGTCAGGGTACGCGGATTATCCGGTGAGGGCGACGTTATCGCCAGCCCGGCGGCTAGCGCTGCGACGCTCAAGGGAGAGGCCATGTGCAATGCTTTCAATGGATACTAACTTGGCCCAGACTATGTACTCAAGAGACCTGAATGGCAAATGAATGCCTTGTAATCCTTGATATTTAGAACAATTCCGAATTCACGCCAGGCGTGTTCAAAAGTCCGGTCGGCGAACGAAGCTTTCCGCTCGCCGCGCCGGATTCAAGAAACGGACTTGATGGTCGCCTTGGCGGTGACACGCCCGTAAGCAGCGAGCAGGCCGCCGAGTGCGCCAGCTATGTTGACGACTGTGTCGACCAACTGGCTCTTGTCCGTCGCACCAAGGTCGATACTGACAAAATGCAACACAGATGCGACGATTGAAATCAGCGCGCCCCAAATGGTCTTCGAACTGTACCAATTCTTCAGATCTATCATTTTCTCTCCTTCAAGATGAAATTCACACAACACATGTCGCGTGCGCCGGAATGCCGAGCGACACACGTTCCCCAAGTTGCCGGACACGCAGGCTGAGGCTGTTTTGCGGATGGCCGAAATCGGCGAGTTCGTCAGCGGTGGGATAAACCCACTCCGCCCTGTCGGATTCGCTTACTCTCAGAACCGCGTCACCGTCCATAATCTCGACGCGGTAGCGTTCAAACGGCTCATCCAGCGGAATTTCGGCGGCGAGCCAGTTGTCGGCGCTGTCGCGCCCGCGCCGGATCCAGGGACCTTCACGCCATCGTCGTTGCGCGCGCATCTGATGTGGACGGGGGCAAGCGGCGTCAGTGCCCGCAGGCCTCCCTCGAAGGCAAAGGGGCCGGCCTTCCCAGCCGACGAGGCCGTTTCGGCGATCCAATTCAACCGCAGGTCCATTTCGTCGCTGCCGAGGCCGAGCGGCTTGACCGCTTCGTCGAGCAGCACGACGGCCGAGCCGACTGCTGCCCCGGAAAGCATCGCATCCTCGGTGCCGGCAAGCGCCCGTAACAAGCCATGCAGCGCCCAACGCCCACTCTCTACCTCCTCGGCCTCCCGGAACGCCAGGACTTCCCAGGCACCGTTGACCGACAAGAGCGCCATAAGGTTGGCGCCATTCAGAACTGAGGTCGCCGGTGCCGAAGCCAGGCCGCCATATGGCAGATCAAGTTCGAGCGGCAGTGACCAGTCAAAGCGGCCGACAACCCTGCCGCGAGCGCGCATGTCAATGAGCCAATGCGGGCCGGCCGATCGAGTAGCACCCTGCCCTTGTAACCCTCGCTCGTAGCAGACGACGATAGCCCGATTGTTGTCCACGGTTTTGCAAAGGCTGCGCCTCGGGCGAAGCTCGAAGGATCGCTGCCATCGAATCGCGGCAGATCCATCAGCTGAACGACGGGAGAAAACAGGTTCGAGCCGCCCTCGCCGCTCGGCTTTGCACCAGTAACCGTCCCTGCACTCCTATCGACCGAGGCCGCAAATTCGCGCGCCTCGACCCGGCGGGCGTCCCCATCTTCGACGCGGGTGATCAGGAAGCGACCGTGGGGTCCGTCTGGGAGTGTAACGATATCGCCAGTCTGGATACGCATCTCATTCGGCGGCAGTGAGAACCTGATGGAGCGCCGGGCAATGCGATTGTCGCGCAACAACGCCTCGTTAGCGGCAAGCGCCGTCTCCTCAGGTACGACGGCTGTGAGATGCTGCTGAATGATCCGGTTCGTCGATTGCGCCACGCGATGGGAACGGGCGCTCGCCTGCTCATAATCGAGGTCGGGGTTGTAGAAGCTCAGCAAGGCTTCGGCGGCAAAATCGCTGTCATGACCACGCGTCTCCTGCCACAGCGGCTCGTCTTCGCGGTCCACAAGAATTTCGACTGGCAGCGCCGGCAGGCTTGTCCGCATGCGGGACCGGAAACGCAAAAGCCCCGCATCTTCGATCGCATCGATCCGAAACGCTTCCTGGAGTGGCTAGATCAGGCTGCGCGCGGAGTCCCCCTGCACATACCCCGACAGATCGCCGCTGACCTTCGATACGTCGAAATCGTCAAAGCCGTGATCCCGCAGCACCGCGGCCACGACCTCCACCGGAGTGCCACCACCGAGCCTGCCGTTCAGCCAATGCCCAATCCTCCTGTTGGCGCCGTCACTCCATGTCGATGTATTCAGCGGAAAGGCCGGAAAAGGCCGCGCGTCCCACGACCAGACGAAAAGGTGCGCCGGATCGACCATTCCGGCCGGAGGACCACCGCTGGTCCACGACGCGTGATGCGCCTCCAGGAAACGCCGCTGCATGGTGTCGGCTCAGCTTCGGTTGGAAAAATAGGGAGCTGCACTTTCCGACGCCGCCGCGAAGACCGGCGCCGATGATACGGATCATGTCGGCTGCCTTCAGCTGTCCGCGCGAGAAGCGCTCGGCCAGACCGACGAGATTGTCCGCGGAGAACGCTGTCTCCAGTTCCGCCAACGCGTCAAGCATGAGGCAGAGGATCCGCTGTTCACCATCGATGACAGCCTCGATCTCGCCGCGGCGCCGGTTCGCCCTTGCCCCCGCCGCCCGCATCAGAGCGCCTCGAAGCTGATGACGCCGGCCGATTCCAGCGCCAGCTCGAACATCACCTCGCCATTATACTAGCCGGAACATTCGAGCGCGCTCGCCTGGAACGGCCCCGCCACCGTTTCGTAAGCCGTACCGTCGAATATCTTCAGGAGCAGGTCCTTGCCCTTCTGCGCCACCATTGTCCGATCCCTTCGAGGAAACAGGCGCAGCCGGCGCCCTTGGTGTCATCCACTTGTCACTTTCAACCAGTCGGCGAAGCTGCTACGACCTTGCCCGCCCCTACCCCGTTCGCGTCAAAGCCCTCCATGTCTCGATCCATCCCCCTGCGCTCGGTGCAGACGATTGCCGTGCTTGCCGTCACCCAGCTGATTGGCTGGGGCAGTACCTTCGACATGCTCGGTGTCATGGGGCGCGTCATCGCGCCGGATCTCGGCTTGCCGAACGAGGTGGTTTTCGGCGGGTTGAGCATCATGATGGTCGTCAGCGCCCTTGTCGGCCCTGGGACGGGCCGCCTGCTCGCCCGGCATGGAGCCGCCCGCGTGCTCGCCGCCGCGTCGATTACCTTCACGATCGGCCTGCTGCTGTTGTCAGCCGCGCACGGCCTCGTCCTCTATGGACTTGCCTGGATTGCGATCGGCGCCGGCGGCGCCTTCGGTCTTTCCGCTCCGGCCTATACCGCCGTCGTCGAGCGAGCCGGACCTGACAGCAAACGGGTGATTGCCATCCTCATGCTGTTCACCGGCCTTTCGAGCGCGATCTTCTGGCCGATCCTCAGTCAGCTGAACGCGAGCGTCGGCTGGCGCATGACGTTTCTCATCTGCGCGGCGCTGCAGTTTTTCGTCTGCCTGCCGCTGCATATTTTCGCCCTGCCGAAGCCGATCGCCTTTACTGCGGACGGCAGCGCCGCACAGGAAACGCCGGTGCCGCTTTCGCCTGCGGGACAGCGCAAGGCCTTCCTGCTGATTGCCGCCGCAACGACGATATCCACTTTCGTGACTTTCGGGGTGTCGCCATCGCTGCTCGAAATACTGCGTCAGTCAGGCGCCTCGCCTGCGCTGGCGCTGCAGCTCGGTTCGGCACGCGGCGTGATCGGCATTTCCGCCCGCTTCCTGGATATGCTCCTCGGGCGTCGCGGCAATCCGATCCTCAGCGCCGCAATGGGCGTGAGCCTGATGGTCTCAAGCTTCGTGATGATGCTGCTGATCCCGCCCTCGACGCCACTGCTCGTCACCTTCATCCTGCTCTATGGCTTCGGCTCCGGTGTCATGACCGTTGCCCGCACGCTGCTGCCGCTCGCCCTGTTCTCGCCGCGTGAATTCGGGCTGCAATCAGCCCGCCTGTCGCTGCCGCAGAACCTCGCCAATGCCATCGCACCCGTCGTCTTCACGGCGATCCTCGATCGCGCCGGTGCCGGAACCGCAATCGCGACATGCGCCGCGCTCGCCGTCATCTCGCTCGGCTTCGTGCTGACGCTGGCTGCGCAGGTCAAGGCAGCGACCAGGGTATACGAACCGGCCTGAGAGATGCAGGCAGTTGCTGCAATGGGCGGGACATTTCAGGTTACCGTCCCATCTTCTTCATAAGCAGCCCACCGCTTGATCTTGGAGGAGAAACAACATGGACCGGTTCACTGGCGGCTGCCGCTGCGGCAATGTCCGCCTCGTGGCTATTGGACGCCCCTATCGGGTCGGCATTTGTCATTGTCTCGACTGCCGCAAGCATCATGGCGCACTCTTTCACGCATCCGCGATCTTTCCTCAGGATGCGGTGACGGTCGAAGGCGAGACAGGTGAGTACGACGGGCGGTTCTTCTGCCCCCGCTGCGGCTCCCCGGTTTTCGGGCGCTCCGGGGATGAGGTCGAAGTGAACCTCGGATCGCTCGATGCTCCCGACCAGTTACAGCCAACTTACGAACTCTGGACCATCCGCCGCGAGTCGTGGCTGCCGCCGTTTCCGCTGGCGAGACGATACGAAGGCGACCGCGACGCCACGAGCCGCTTCGAGGCCTAGGTTGCGCCGCTATGCAGCGGCGGCTCCGTCACAGCCCGAAAGCGCAACTCGGCGACATAGAGCTTCGTCTTCGGTTCGCGGCGGCTCTGCGTCCTGAGATGCAGCAGGCTGACGAGGTGATACGCTCCAAGATCGAGCGCCACATCCTGCAGCAGGTCGTGGAGACGCGAGGCCACCAGCTGCGCCTGCCTTCGCCCACCCACGTCGAAGCAGATTTCGAGCGACACCAGATGCTCCTCGCCTCTCTCGGTCGAAGTCGAATAGTCGTTGCTGACGAGTTCGCCGATCAGCACGCAAGGAAGCTTTCGCCCGGTCACCAGCCGATCGCGGATACCGTTGTCGCCGATCATGACGAGAAGCTCTGCGTCGCCGGTCAGTCGTGCATGGATAGCCGTCAGCAGTTCATTGGCTGCGCTCATGGCTCTCGCCTCCGGTTGCCGGCGAATTACCTGCGGTATCTCTAGCTAGTGCCCGTCCATAAACGCCTGTTTTTCTGGGGTTTTCAAGGTTGCTTGTCCACTGAAGAATGTTCGTTGGGACGGATGATGGCACAGAACCCCGCAGGTTATGGCGCGAAGCGCGACCTGGCGGCAATGGGGTCATAGGTATCGGCCGCCGCTCGCCGGGTGTGCTCTGAACGCTGCCGGATGCGGGGTGTCAGGTCGGCCTGAGGCGGGCAAAGAGGGCGAGATTGTAAGCGACCACCGAGGACCAGACATAAGCCTTGAAGTGGTCGAGCCCGCGCCAGGTGCAGCGCCCCAAGCCATAAGCGCGTTTCAGGCAAGAGATGCCAGCCTCGATGCCAGCGCGGAAGTTTCTGAGCTTGCGATAGACCCAGCGGCTTGTGACCATGTCTTCGATCTTAAGGCCGCACTTCTTGTGGAAGGCCATGTCACGCGCACCGCAGGCTTTGGCTCCGCTCAAATTTTCGCGGCTGGCATAGCCGCCGTCGGCCGCGGCCTGACGCGGCGCCTGGCCGTAAAAGGCGATGTGGCCTTCCAGCATCGGCGGCAAGCGCTCGCTGTCGGCCGGGTTGCCGGCTTCGATGACAAGGTCGAGGATCAGCCCGCTTCTGCCGGTGGTCAGATTGAGCTTATGGCCATAATCGACATCGCGGCTGCCCTTGACGATAATATTGGCGTGGGGCTCGAACTGGCTGACCAGCTTCTCACCGGCTGGCATCGGCTCGCCGGCCAGGACCCGTCGCTCGGTTTGGGTGATGATCCGTTCGATCAGCGGCTGGTAATGGCAGACCATGGCCCGCCAGAGTTCGACGGCTGGGCCTGCCAACAGGGTCAACTGCTGCGCCGCCTGCTGCAGATAGCTCAAGGTCGCCCGGGTGATCCTGAGCAACGCGCGGTAGTGCTGAACCCGCTTGGTGCCGCCGCGGACATACTGGATCGCCCGGGCCCGCCCTTTCGCGGCGCGGTGGTGATCGCGCCATGCTCCGGCACAGGCCAATGCATCGGCCCGCTGCAAGAGACGCACCATCACCCGCACGCAGTCCCATAAGAGGCTGCTGTCGCTCGGCTCATGCAGGAGCGCAGCCGTGACGGTGCTGTCGACACGCACGACCTTGCCACTTTCCAGCCTCTCCTGCCGGGCGCTCGCCAGTAGCACTTGGTTGATCTTTTCAAAGGTTTGCGCCCGGATCGCGCTGATCGTCTTGTGCAAGACCGACTTCTTCGGGTTCCACCCCCAGGGCAGCCGGGCAAAGGCGCGGAACGAGGCGGAGTCTTCGAGATGGAAGGCCAGTTCCTGGTAACTCAACTGGCGATGCTGCTTGAGCAGCGCGCAGCGCAGCACAGCCTCGGCCGGCAGCCCCTCGCGACCGGTCTCCTTGAGACCATGTCGACGCAGGTCCCGCGTCACCCGCGCGAGCAGATCACCATGCTCATCCAGCCATTGCGACATCGCCTTCAGTTCACGGCCGATCTCGTGTTCGGCGAAAAGATCGAATACACTGGCTTGGACCGTGCGTTCTTGGCGCATTGTCGGCTCCGGCGGTTGCGGGTTTGTCTTTAGAATCACTAGCTTGATCTAAAGTATACCTGAAACCGCCGGGCTTTGCCCGCCGAGATATCGCGATTCTTACAATAATTTCAGCAGTTTACCGTTTGTGGACGGGCGCTAGCTAGCCGCGCCAGGATCGCCGCCAGATCGCGGAGCGTGATCGAAAGGGCATTGCTCATCGTACCTCTTCCTCGCAGAGGCAGCAGACGTAGCGGCCGGTCTCATCCGGATCGCGCCAGGTGCCGATGGCAAACAGCCGATCGCCCTCGCGCAGCCGCATCCCGGCCCTGATGTCGCTGCGGAACCGCAGCCAGATACGGTGGGTCAGCGTGAAAACATCCGCGCCCGCCCGCTCCTCGCGCACTTCGCTCACCGGCTCGATCCGCGCCCACATGGAAGCAATTGCGGCAAAGGTGACGGTCGCGCCACCCTGCCCGTCCGGCGCTTCTTCCGGCGCCGCCAGGTCGAGCGCGCGGTCATCTGGCCGGGATCGAAGAAGACGGATCGCATCAGAGCCTCCGCATCAGGAACGGCGCACCAATCGGTCGTAACCAGCGGGTATGTCTACTGGCCGGTCCTCGACGGCGACGGCGCCCCTGAAGGCGAACATCTGGGCGACATTCATCAGCATCGCCCGCTTCAGCGTGTCGGGCACCTCGGCACCGCTCTCGCCGAAGCCGGCGGAAAAATCGATCTCGATGCCGCTTGCGGCAATGGCAGGGTTCAAGTTTCGAGCCAGCACCAGACGCGCCGGCCGGGCAGTACCGTCAAGCACATGGCCGGCCGCGGGCAAGACCACTTCCTCGCCCCCTCATCGTAAATGCTCAGGCTTTCAACCGCTTGCACCGGTCCCTTGGCAATCTGAATCACGCGATCTTCAGGTATCGATTCAAGATGGAGGCGCCAGACCTGGGTGATCAGGCAGAGGCCCGTCGTGCGCTCCAGATGCTCGCGGGCGACGCTGATCAGCGAGGCCAGCAGCGCATCTTCGCTGCCGTCATCAAGCCACAGATGGGCCTTCACTTGCTCTTCTACACAACCAAGCGAGTCTGCGGCGGAGTAGGTCTGTCATCGCAGGGATCCTTGGTTGGCGAAGAACGACAGCCGACCGGCGGTCACGACTTCGCGCCGCCGTATTCGGGGTGCCGTCCTCGCACTTCAGCGAATCTCTTGAATCGCTTGGGTGCGTTTGCTCGAACATTGAGTCCAGGCGCTCAGAGTTTGATTCATGCGCCGGCGCAGGCTTTCAATACCCCACCGCCTGGCGCTTCTCCTCGTCCGTGAGGAACGCCGCGCTTCCCAACCTTGTCCACAGTTGATCGCGTTCCGCCGCAAGCCCGGCCACCTTGTCGAGATCGGGCTCAAGCCGCAGGCGGTCTTCGTAATGTCCGGAGAGCCAGGCGGAAAGCGAGGCCGCGGTGCGGGTCAGCATCGGCAGCACGGTCAGCCGATAGAAGGCGTGGTTCGCCTCCTGGTAATTGGCATAGGTGTTGTCGGTGGGAATGCCGAGCAGCATCGGCGGCACGCCGAAGGCAAGCACGATGTCGCGGGCAGCACCGTTGCGCGCCTCGACGAAATCCATGTCCTTCGGCGACAGCCCCATCGACTTCCAGTCGAGCCCGCCCTCGAGGAGTAGCGGGCGTCCGGCGCGCATCGGGCCGGAATAGCCTTCGTCGAGATCCTGTTTCAGCCGCTCGTACTGGTCGGGCGAGAGATTGCCGCCCTCCTTCGGCTGGTAGACCAGCGCGCCTGACGGGCGGGCCGAATTGTCGAGCAGCGCCTTGTTAAAGGTCGCCGCCGCATTGGAGAGATCGAGCGCCACCTGGGCGCCGCAAGCGGCGGGAAACCGAGATGATGTCGAGTGGATGGAAGAGCTTCAGATGCAGCAGCCCCAACCCCTCCGTCTCCGCCGGAAAGCGGCGCACGGAACCGCCGGCGCGATAGTCGTAAGCCTCGGGCCACCCATCCCTGCCCTCGACGATACCGATGCGATCAGGCCGCAGCAGGTGCAGCTCACGCACATTTCCGCCGACCATCAGCGGCTCGACATAGGCATTGCCCGACAGCAGCAGGTGCCCATAGAGCGCCTCGAAGAAATCGGCGACCCATGCGTCCGTTTGGCTGGCCGAGCAGCGAGAGGATAGCATGATCCGGCCGCTCATGATCGCCCTCGTAGAGCAGCCACGGCACCGAGGCTGCGGCTTCCGCCACTAGCCTGACACTGCGGTGTGCGACCGGGTTCTTCATGAAGCCCTCGCGCGACAGTGCCGCATAGGAGCGCCCCGTCCAACTCGCCCGCCCCCCTGCGGCAAGCGACATGAAGCCACCTGCGGCCTTCTTCTCGGGCACGGTCCTGCGACCCGCCGCGGAGCTCCACGGCAGCAATGATCTCAATCTCATGGTTGGTATCCCGGAGTTAGGCGGAATCTCAAGCCTGCGGCGTGGCGACAGCCAATCGCAGGTGGAGCCCGATCAGGCCTTGAAGGCGACTTCTATGGTTTGCCGGTCCTGCGCCACGATCCGGCACTTGGTCTCGAAACCCTCGCCCTTGATGATCAGGACGAATTCCGCAGGTATGCCAGCGGAATTGGAGACGGAGAGCCCGGCGCTGTCGGTACCGAGCGAGCGTATGGTGCAGTCGATCGTCGAGCGGCGGTCGTTGAACATGATGGACCCCGCTTTCAGGACGCGACGGCGCGAACCAGTCGGACCATCAGCGCCGATAGAGTTCCACGACACGCATCGGTTTCGACCGTTGTGCTTGGCGTGGTACATTGCGGCATCGGCCTGAGCCAACAGCGTCTCGATATCCCTGGTGATGATCGAAAGCGCCGAAATGCCGAAACTTGCTGTCACGTTCAAGTCGCCGAAAGCTCCTCGGATCGGCCGGGACGCGATCGCCATCCTTACCTTTTCGGCGACCGCGAACGCCTCTTCGCGATTGATATGCGGAAGGAGAATGGCAAATTCCTCTCCCCCGAGCCGGCCGAACAGATCTCCCGCCCGCAGGCTCGCCTTGCAGGTTTCGGTGACCGCATGGAGCACCTGATCCCCCGCGGCGTGGCCATGGGTGTCGTTGACGCTCTTGAAGCGGTCGATGTCCAGAACAATGCAGGACAGGTCATGCTGGTGTCTCAGGGCAAGCGACAGAAGTTGATCGGCCTCCTGCCGGAAGGCACGGCGGGTAAGCGTGCCCGTCAGGCTATCGGTCGCGGCCGACTGCAGCAGCTCGATCCGGTCCATCGCCACGCCCGCCAGTTCGTGGAGAACAGAAAGATCCCTGGACCCGAACGATCTGGGGCGGCGATCGATCGCACATACCGTTCCGATAACGTGGCCACTCTTGGTTTTCAAAGGCACCCCGGCGTAAAACCGCACGTGGCTTTCTCCCGTTACGGCCGGGTTGTGCGCGAACCGCGGATCGCGGGTCGCATCCTGTACGAAAATCGGTTCCTCATGGTCGACCACGTAACGGCAGAACGTATCTTCGAGCGGAACCTCGTCCGCCGCCAGCCCAGAACATGCCTTGTACCATTGCCGATGCGCGTCGATGAGGGACACAAGGCCGCACGATGCGCTCGAAACCTTCGTCC
>Ga0207426_1002476_pt1 | contig 11751 bp, 9 predicted proteins | sample AraplaMF_Cvi_mMS_FD_184265 | JGI IMG/M metagenome (GOLD analysis project Ga0207426, IMG submission 184265) | Arabidopsis root microbial communities from the University of North Carolina, USA - plate scrape MF_Cvi_mMS (SPAdes) (version 2) | ecosystem: Host-associated > Plants > Roots > Endosphere ...
CGACTGCCGTCAGGTGGAAGAACGCGCAGACCTTGGCTGATTCTGCTGCTGGGTGGCGGAGAGGGAGGGATTCGAACCCTCGATACAGCTTGAGACCGTATGACGCTTTAGCAAAGCGTTGCCTTCAGCCACTCGGCCACCTCTCCGGTGCGAGCCTTATGCATCTAATTGCTTGGGCTGGTCAATTTGGAAGCGTGTGTTTTCGTTCGAATATTCCCATCGATTTTCGCGACAGGGCAGTTTCTTCCGGGGCCGTGACCTTAACGTTGCGAGAATGGGCGCCTTAAGGCCGCGCCTGCATCGGGCCGGGGAGGCGCGGAGCGGATCGATGCCTTCCTCCTTGAGTCTCCTGTGATTCCACGATTCGTGTGCATCAAGCCCTCTGCCGACCAGGATCCCGCCCGCAGCGTCAAAAGTGGGGAACTTTCATGGCGGGTGGAACCGCGAGAAAAATACCAGTAAAAACAATATGTTGCGAGAGCGCGTTGACCACATCTGCGTGTTATTTGTGCAACACCCGTTGGAAAACAAGCTTCTCCGACTCGTTTCGCAGCGTTCTGTTGTTGTGTGTGCAAGGACGTTCGGTAATTGTGACTGAGCGACGGAGGGGGGCATCCCGAGGTCGTCCCGTTCAGGTTTTTCGCTTAAGTCCCTCGCGTTCATGCGGGTGTGTCCGAAGACGCGAAGGAGCCCGAAGCGGTGATTTGAAGGGGGTTGGGGAATTGGCCGTCCGGTCAGTGACCTTCCCTGAAGAGCAACTTGGAGGTTTAACATGAAGTTGGTTAAGAGCCTTTTGCTCGGCTCAGCGGCGGGTCTGATCGCCGTGGGCGGAGCTCAAGCAGCCGATCTGCCCGTGAAGGCCAAGGCGGTCGAATACGTGAAGATCTGCTCGCTGTACGGCGCGGGCTTCTACTACATCCCGGGCACCGACACCTGCATCAAGCTGGGTGGTTATCTGCGCGCTGAAGTCGCGCTGAACACCAACTCGGACTTCAGCGGTCAGCTCACCGGCAACAACGGTGCGCGCAATCGTCTGACGAACTACTACACCATGCGCGCTCGTGAAGATCTCAACATCGACACGCGCACCGCGACCGAGTACGGCGTCGTCCGTACCTTCTTCGACGGCGTGTTCTCCTGGACCACCGGCAACTACGCCGGCACGGGCAGCGCGACCGGCGCCACCGCCTACAGCGGCACGCTGGGTCTCAACACCTCCGGCGCCACCCCGGCGCTCGTTGGTTCGTCGATCAACGGCACCGACGGCAACACCTCGGGCGGTTCGCTCGGCGTGTACTACGCCTTCATCCAGTTCGCCGGCTTCACCATGGGTAAGGCCGTGTCGCAGTTCGACGCGCCCTGGACCAACTATCCCGGCAACAACTTCGACAGCCTCGTCGGCGGTTCCGGCACGGTCACTGGTGTCAACCAGTTCACCTACACCGCTGACTTCGGTCAGGGCATCACGGCGTCGTTCTCGGCTGAAGACGCGACGGCTTACTACCAGGCCGGCAACCTGAACATGACCGGCGCGACTGCAGCCGGCATGATCGGCGGTTCGTATGGCTCGAACGCCATCGGCGGTTCGCGTTCCCCGAACCTCGTCGGTATGGTTCGTGTCGACCAGGCTTGGGGTCTGTTCCAGGCGTCGGTTGCCGCGCATGACAACCACGTTGCCTACTACGGCGCCACCGAGCCGACTGGCCACCCCGACGACAAGTGGGGTTGGGCTGTTCAGCTCGCTTTGTCGATCAAGAACATCCCGACTGGTGCGGGTGACGTGATCAACATTTCGGGCGTCTACACCGATGGCGCGTCCCGCTACAACTTCCAGAACCTGGCGGGCGGCAGCTACTCGATGTTCGGCAGCTCGGGCGTTGCCTACCAGAGCGTGGGCTTCGCCATCGCTCCGGACACCGTGTTCATCACGGGCGGCGCTCAGGAAACCGTCAAGACCTGGGGCTTCCGTGGTGCCTACACCCACAACTGGGATGCCTACTGGAACACCGCGCTGTACGGTGCCTACGCTCAGGCGCAGTACGGTTCGCTGGCCAAGACCACGCTCTGCGGCGCCGGTGGTGCTGGCGGCGTGTTCGGCGGTCTCGCCGGTGTCACGGGTTGTAACCCTGACTTCGCCATCGGCCAGATTGGTATCATCACCCGCTGGACCCCGGTCAAGAACCTCACCTTCTCGGCCGACCTGAACTGGACCCATCTCGACCAGAAGTACTCCGGTACTGTTGGTTACGCCGGTTCCGGCACGACGGCCAAGCCGGCCGCTGTGTACGAGCTCAAGGATCAGGACACCATCACCCTGCTCCTCCGCGCTCAGCGCAACTGGTAAGTTCGGTCTAACGATCTGACAGAGGGCCCCGGCGGGAAACCGCCGGGGCTTTTCTTTTGCCGCGTTGCTTGCCGTCTTGCTTTGCGCAACGGCCCAAGTTGGCGCGTCGCTCTCCGTTGATCGGACTTTCGCTGGTATCTGATGGAAGCCGTAGCGGGAGAGGGGAGCCCGCGCTTCCCGTCCCTGACAGTGGCGCTCAGGCGGAGACTTGCCGTTGGCCGGCGTCCCTGCGCAAACGCCTCGCTGATCTGGCTTTGCAGCGATAGCGACAGGCGCCTTTGTCTGCACCGCGAGGGCAACGGCAAGCTTGCCGATCTGACCGCAGCCTGTCAGCAGCATTCAAGGAAGGCGTCGCGGAGGCCCGCCGGAGGATCGCCCTGGATCTCCGGAATTGCTTCGGCGGCTCAGGTCCAGGTGGGACAGTGCTCGCCACCCCAGCTCGCGGGCGGCGAATCGAAGCGCGGATCGCTATTCCAAGCTGCCGGCGCCGCGGCGCAGATCGGCTTCGATCTGCAGGCGCGTGCCGCCGCCAAAGCGGGCGCGGTAGACCTGCAGGTTCTCCATGATCCGCTGCACGTAGTTGCGCGTCTCGGAGAACGGAATCAGCTCGACCCAGTCGACCGCGTCGACCTTGGGGTCGCGCGGATCGCCGTAGCGCTCGACCCACTTCTTCACGCTGCCGCGGCCGGCATTGTAGGCGGCGAAGGTCATGATGTAGGAGCCGCGATAATCCTCGAGCAGTCCGCCGAGTTCGGCCGAGCCGAGCGTGGCATTGTAGACCGAATCGTTCTTCAGCCGCCCCAGATCGTAGGTCGCGCCGTGTCGCTTGCAGACATAGCGTGCGGCGTCGGGCGTCACCTGCATCAGGCCGTAGGCCTGCGCCGGCGAGACCACTGACGGATTGAAGGCGCTCTCCTGCCGGGCGATCGCATAGATGATGCTGCGCTCGACGTCGGGACCGATCGGCGTGAACTGCGGAATGCCGTTGACGGGGTAGGCGTAGAAGTCGAACGGCAGGCCGCGATTGAGTGCGGCCTTGCCGAGCAGCAGCATGCCGCGCGCGTCGTTGTAGCGCTGGGTCAGCTCGCCGAGGCCGGCGAGCGCTTCAGGATCGCCGTTCTCGCCCATGTCGGCCAGCAGCGGTATCGCCATCTCGCGCTCGTCGAGCTCGTAAAGCAGTTGCGCGGCGCGCACGATCTCAAGCCGTTCGGCGCCGCGGCTGCGCGGCTGGCTGTTGAGCTCGATCTGCGGCAGGCCGAGCTTGGCCCGGGCGAGCTGGCCATAATAGCTGGTCGACTGTTCGGCGGCACGAGCATAGGCGTTGCGCGCCTCCTGCTGGCGCCCTGCGGCTTCCGCGGCGCGGCCCTGCCAATAGCCGGCACGCGCGAGTGCGGTCGGATTGACGCTGCCGACGCCGATGCGGGCGAAATGCTGGGTGGCGGCTGCGGGGTCGTTGAGGAAGCGCAGGGCGATCCACCCGGCCGTGAACTCCTGCTCGGTCTTGTAGATGTCGCGCGAGGGCAGTGCGGCGTCGCGCGCGATCAGATAGGCGCTGCGGAATTCCTCGGTGTCGATCATCTTGCGCGCCAGCAGGCGCCGCTCGATCCACCATTCGTCGAGATTGTGGAGACGACCCGGATCCTTCGGCGCCGACAGCATGAGCTGCGCTGCCTCGGCGAACTTCTCCTCGCGGCGCAGCAGCTGGATCTTGCTGAAGATGAAGCCGGGGTCGTTGTGCAGCTCGCGGGGCACGGCGTCGAGCAGCGCGCGCGCGTTCGGCGCCTTCTTGACCGCGGCGATGCGGGCCTTGGCAAGAGCGACATAGCCCGCACCCAGGCGCTTCGCGGCGCGCATCGCGGCCTCGTTCTCGCTGCCGTAGAGCAGGGTGTCCATCCGCGCCTTCTGGTCGCCCGGCGTCAGCAGGGCACCGAACTGGTCGAGCGCGTTGTTCTCGGTCTCCTCGGACATCGGATCGCTGCGCCAGGCCTCGCGCACCAGCCGCTCGGCGTTGCCGCGGTCGCCGCGCGCCAGCATCGCCTTGGCGAGCGTGAAGCGGCCTTTGGCGGACACGGGAGATTCGTTCTCGAACCACGACCAGCCGACGGACTCTTCGCGCCTGTCGTCCCACATCGCAGCCTCGAGGCGACGGCGGAGGAAGGTCTGCGACGGCCAGCTCGGATTGGCCGAGAGGAAGGCGCGGTAGCGCTCCACGGTCGCGCCATTGTCCTCGCTGCGCAGGATGATCCATTCCGCGAGTTTTCGTGCAACCGGATCCGAGATGCCTGCTGCGACGTTGCTGGCGTCACCCGCCTTTCGCTTGCGGACGAGCTCGATGACGCTCTCCAGCGCATCCTTGTCACCTTGAGGCGTCGAGGACGTCGCAGCGACAGCGGCCGGTATCACCGGCTTGCGCGGCGCGGCATGCTGGCGGGTTGCTGGCGCCAGCACGGGCGCTGCGACAGGTCTCGTGGCAGGGGCGGAAGGTCGGACGGTAGCCGTCACGGCCGGCACGGGTGCGGCTTTCGGCGGCGAGCCGCCGGCGGCCGGATGCGGTTTCGGCGGAGCTGCCGCTACCGCAGGCTTGGGCTTGTCTTTCGCGGGCTCTTTTCCGGCGCTCTTGCCGGCATCCTTGCCAGTCTCCTTGGCCGGTTTCTTCGCAGCGTCCTTGGCCGGAGCCCCGGCGGCACCCTTGCTCGCTCCTTGGCTTGCCCCTTTGGCCGCGTCTTTCGGGGTTTCCTTGCCGGTTCCCTTGGATGAGCCCTTGGCGGTGTCCTTGTTCTTGGCAGCTGGCTTCGCGGTGTCCTTGCCCGCTTCCGGGGTCGTCTCATTGGATTTGGCCAAGGCGGCGCAGCCGACCGTCAGCCCTGCCATCAGGCACAGGATCAGACCGGCGGATCGCCAAGCGGCGCGAGGGAATGAGGTCACGGCGTTTCGTCGCCCCGAATCAGTCAACTGGCTCAAGACCTAGCTGTACAAGATCTAGCTGTATTTGATTGAATATGCGGACAAAATACCAACAGCCGCTTACCGCGGGCCGGTTTGCCCCACCACCGCGGCAAAATCGCGGCCTAAACGGTGCGTCACACGGAAGCGGGCCTTTTACCGGCGGGACAGACCCGATATGAAAGGGGCTTGCTCAAGAATAGCCGCGTACGGAGGAAGTCCATGGCAGCCAAGACGAAGTTCCGGGGGTCCTTCACCGCCTTGGTTACGCCGTTCAAGAACGGCTCGCTGGACGAGGCGGCGTTCCGATCCCTGGTCAACTGGCAGATTTCGGAGGGCACCAACGGCCTAGTGCCGGTCGGCACCACCGGCGAGAGCCCGACGCTCAGCCATGACGAGCACAAGAAGGTGGTCGAATGGTGCATCGCTGAAGCCAAGGGCCGCGTGCCCGTGATCGCGGGTGCCGGCTCCAACTCGACCAAGGAGGCGATCGAGCTCGCGCAGCACGCCGAGAAGGCGGGCGCGAACGCCGTGCTGGTGGTGACGCCTTACTACAACAAGCCGACCCAGGAAGGCATGTACCAGCACTTCAAGGCCATCAACGACGCGATCGGCATCCCGATCATCATCTACAACATCCCGCCGCGCTCGGTGATCGACATGTCGGTCGACACCATGAAGCGGCTGTGGGAGCTGAAGAACATCGCCGGCGTCAAGGACGCCACCGCCAGCATGGTCCGCGTCTCGCAGCAGCGTGCGGCGATGGGCGAGGATTTCAACCAGCTTTCGGGCGAGGACGCGACCATCATCGGCTACATGGCGCATGGCGGCCACGGCTGCATCTCGGTGACCTCGAATGTCGCGCCGCGCCTGTGCTCGGAGTTCCAGGCCGCCTGGGCCAGGGGTGACCACGCCACCGCGTTGAAGATTCACGACAAGCTGATGCCGCTGCACAACAACCTCTTCATCGAGAGCAACCCGGCGCCGATCAAGTACGCGATGTCGCTGCTCGGCAAGCTTGACGAGACGCTGCGCCTGCCGATGGTGCCGGTCTCCGAGCCGACCCGCGTTGCCGTGCGCAGCGCCATGGTGCACGCTGGCCTGATCAACTGAAGGCTTGACCAAACCGGGAGGCCGTTCATGAGCGTCGACGACAAGGGCAGGCGGATGCTCACGGAGTTCCGCGAGTTTGCCATCAAGGGCAACGTCGTCGATCTCGCGGTCGGCGTCATTATCGGCGCGGCCTTCGGCGCCATCGTCACCTCGCTGGTCGGCGACGTGATCATGCCGATCATCGGTGCGATCACCGGCGGCCTCGACTTCTCGAACTACTTCACGCCGTTGTCGAAGGCGGTCACTGCGACCAACCTGGCAGACGCGAAAAAGCAAGGCGCCGTCCTTGCTTGGGGTAGCTTTCTCACCCTCACGATCAACTTCATCATCGTCGCTTTCGTGCTGTTCCTGGTGATCCGCGCCATCAACACGCTGAAGCGCAAGGAAGAGGCCAAGCCCGCGGAGCCGCCGAAGCCGTCGGCGGAGGTCGTGTTGCTGACCGAGATCCGGGATCTCCTCAAGAAGTGACGCGCGCACTTCATCCAAACTGTTAGCATCGCTGCGCATCGTGCACAGGTCCCATCGCCATGGCTGATAAGAACGAACGTCCGATCAAGGTCATGGCGGAGAATCGCAAGGCCCGCTTCAACTACGCGATCGAGGATACGATCGAGGCGGGCATCGCGCTGACCGGCACCGAGGTGAAGTCGATCCGCAACGGCAAGAGCACGATCGCGGAATCCTACGCCGACTCCAAGAACGGCGAGATCTGGCTGATCAACGCCACCATTCCCGAATATCTGCAAGGCAACCGCTTCAATCACGAGCCCAAGCGGCCGCGGAAGCTGCTGCTCCATCGCCGGCAGATCAACAAGCTGATGGGTGCCGTCGACCGCGAGGGCATGACGCTGATCCCGCTCAAGCTCTATTTCAACGAGAGAGGCCGCGCCAAATTGCAGCTTGCGGTTGCAAAAGGCAAGAAGCTTCACGACAAGCGCGAGACCGAGAAGAAGCGCGACTGGAGCCGGGAGAAGGGCCGACTGATGCGGGCGAGGGGATAGCGAGATGAACCAGCGCAACCTGCTCGAGGTCGATTGGAGCCAGATTCCCGCACCTGAAGACGACGGCGCCGCCGCCCATCTGACCGGCATGACGCTGCCGGCAATCTCCCTTCTCGCGACCGACGATACCTCGGTGACGCTGTCGGGCTTGCGTGGCCGGACCGTGGTGTTCGCATATCCCCGCACCGGCGAACCCGGCAAGATTTCGTTGGTCGACGATTGGGACATGATCCCGGGCGCGCGCGGTTGTACGCCGCAGACCTGTGCGTTTCGCGATCTGTTCGCCGAACTGAAGGCCGCCGGAGCTGCGCAGGTGTTCGGTCTTTCGACGCAGAGCAACGCCTACCAGACCGAGATGGCGTCGCGGCTGCATCTGCCGTTCCCGGTCCTGTCGGACGAGAAGCTGGCGCTGACGCGCGCCCTGAATCTGCCGACCATGGAGGTTGCGGACCTCACGCTGGTCAAGCGCCTCGCGCTGATCGTCGACGACGCATGCATCACCCACGTCTTCTATCCCGTGTTTCCGCCCGACCGGAACGCCAGCGACGTGCTCGACTGGCTGAAAGCCAATCCGGTCGGCGCCTAATCCAGATCCGCCTTCACCTTCGCAAACACCGAGCGGAACATGTCCGGCGTCAGCACGCGGGTGTTCGTGTTGTAGCGCGAGCAATGATAGCTGTCGTAGAGCTTGAACGCGCCGGCCTGATGCACGGCGCCATGGCCGAAGGGAGCCTGAGAGGCCTTCAGCTTTAGCGGCTTGAGCACGCTGTCGTGCGCAATCCGCCCGAGTGCGATGATCGCGCGCAGTTTCGGCATCGTCTCGAGATTCGCCACCAGAAACTGCCGGCAGGTGTTGATCTCGACCGGCAGCGGTTTGTTCTGCGGCGGAACGCAATGCACTGCATTGGCGATCCGGCAGTCGACCAGCTTCAGGCCGTCGTCGGGACGCGCCTGATAGGTGCCCTTGGCAAAGCCGTATTCGAGCAGCGTGGCGTAGAGCAGGTCACCGGCATAGTCGCCGGTGAACGGCCGCCCCGTCCGATTGGCGCCCTGCATCCCCGGCGCGAGGCCGACGATCAACAGCCGGGCGTTGAGATCGCCGAAAGGCGCAACCGGCGCATTGTGCCATAATGGCTCGCGCGCCCGGTTCGCCTCGCGAAAGGCGACCAGGCGCGGACAGAGCGGACAATCGCGGTCGGGAACGACGTTGGGAGACTGGCGGCTTGGCCGGGCCGCCTCACTCCTCGAAGTCGTCATCGCCCCTCGGCGCCATCGTGGTTGCGCGCTGGAGGAATTGCGGGGCGTGGTGGCGTCCCTCACCACGCTCACCGCGGTCACGCGGGGCGGGGCGTTCGGACGGATCGCGGCCGAGCTTGGATTGCAGCTCGACGAGATCGGTGAAGACGTCGGCCTGGCGGCGCAGCTCGTCGGCGATCATCGGCGGCTGGCTGGCGATGGTGGAGATCACTGTGACCCGCACCCCGCGGCGCTGCACGGCCTCGACCAGGGAGCGGAAGTCGCCGTCACCGGAGAACAGCACCATCTGGTCGATGTGCTCGGCAAGCTCCATGGCGTCCACGGCGAGCTCGATGTCCATGTTGCCCTTGACCTTACGGCGGCCGGAGGCGTCGATGAACTCCTTGGTCGCCTTGGTCACGACGGTGTACCCGTTGTAATCCAGCCAGTCGATCAGCGGGCGGATCGAGGAGTATTCCTGATCCTCGATGATCGCGGTGTAGTAGAACGCCCGGAGAAGCGTCCCGCGGCTCTGAAACTCCTTCAGGAGGCGCTTGTAATCGATGTCGAAGCCCAGAGTCTTCGCGGTCGCGTACAGATTGGCTCCATCGATGAAGAGCGCGATCTTGTCGGTAGAGGAAGGTGACATTCAGTTTGCTCGCGTAGTGTTCGTGATTGATGTTTTATTGTTGGCGCGGCGACAGCAGGCCGCGCATTTCTAGATTGCCGTTGAGACCCGTCGAAACCGCAAATCCGGAGAAGTCGGGGCAAACAAGGTATAGTTATGACGGACTTTCACACACCCGGCGCCGCCCTCGATGGCAGCCCGGGACACCACCCATCCCAGCCCCAATGTGGGGGTAGCAGAGCCGTTTGGCGAGGCCAAATCACAAATTGGCCTTGCGAAATTGCCCCAGCCCCTATAACTAGCCCCGATCATCCACATATTTCGTCCCACCCACAACGGAGCGACAGTCCATGGCTCGCGTCACCGTAGAAGATTGTATCGACAAGGTCGACAACCGGTTCGACCTGGTCCTGCTGGCCGCCCACCGTGCCCGCATGATTTCGTCCGGATCACAACTAACGGTTGACCGCGATAACGACAAGAACCCTGTTGTGTCTTTACGCGAAATTGCTGAGACGACGATTTCGCCCGAGGACCTCCGCGAGGAGCTGGTGCACTCGCTGCAGAAGTTCGTCGAGGTCGACGAGCCCGAGCCGGATACGGTGCCGCTGATCGGTTCCGCAGGCGCCAGCGTCGATGCGGACGACACCGAGGTCGCCGTCGAGCGCATGACCGAAGAGGAGCTCCTGAAGGGTCTCGAAGGCCTGGCGCCGCCCGAGGAGCAGCCCGAGGAAGACGAGTAAATCGTCCATCGCGATCGTCGATGTCTTGTGATCTTATTCAAAGGCCCGAACCGTTGTTCGGGCCTTTGCTTTTGTTGACGTTTTCGTGGTTACCATGACGTTGCGGTGGGTGCTGCGTCCTGTCACTGAATTGATCGGACACAGACGCGATCGGAGCTAAGATGTGTGCAGCGGGCAGGCCCAGGCCCGTTTGAAGGCAGGACGGGATGGTATATCGGCGCCGCAGATCCACGCAGATGCAGGCCGCAACCGAATCGGTTGCCGTGGCCCCGACTGCGCCGGTCGCGCGCCCGGCCAAGCCCCGCGCGCGCATGATGCGTCAATATGACCTCGTCGAGCGCGTCAGGTCCTACAATCCCAACACCAACGAAGACCTGCTGAACCGCGCCTATGTCTACGCCATGAAGGCGCATGGCTCGCAGACCCGCGCCTCGGGCGATCCGTATTTCTCGCACCCGCTCGAAGTGGCGGCGATTCTCACCGACCTCAAGCTCGACGACGCCACCATCGTGGCCGCGCTGCTCCACGACACCATCGAGGACACCGAGGCGACGCGGGCCGAGATCGACCAGATCTTCGGGCCGGAGATCGGCGCGCTGGTCGAGGGCCTGACCAAGCTGAAGCGGCTCGAGCTGGTGTCGCGGGAGGCCAAGCAGGCCGAGAACCTGCGCAAATTGTTGCTGGCCATTGCCGACGATGTCCGGGTGCTCCTGGTCAAGCTCGCCGACCGCCTGCACAACATGCGCACGCTGGATTTCGTGCCGACGGAATCGCGCCGGCGCATTGCCGAGGAGACGCTCGACATCTATGCGCCGCTGGCGGGCCGCATGGGCATGCAGGAAATGCGCGAGGAGCTGGAGGATTTGTCCTTCCGCACCCTCGATCCCGAAGCCTACTCGGTGGTGATGCAGCGCCTCGACGCGCTCGCCGAACGCAACCGCAACCTGATCGGCGAGATCGAGGACCAACTCTCCAACAATCTGCGCCACCGCGGCCTGGGGGCGCGGGTCTATGGCCGCCGCAAGAAGCCGTTCTCGATCTGGACCAAGATGGAGCGCAAGTCGGTCGGCTTCGAGCAATTGTCCGACATCTTCGGCTTTCGTCTCGTGGTCAACGACATCGAGGCCTGCTATCGCGCGCTCGGCATCGTCCACACCACCTGGCCGGTCGTGCCGGGGCGCTTCAAGGACTACATCTCGACGCCGAAGCAGAACGACTACCGCTCGATCCACACCACGGTGATCGGCCCCGGCAACCAGCGCGTCGAGCTGCAGATCCGCACCGAGGCGATGGACCAGATCGCCGAGCGCGGCATCGCCGCACACGTGTTCTACAAGGAGGGCGTGGGGTCGCCGACCGAATTCCTCAAGCGCGAATCCAACGCCTTCGCCTGGCTGCGCCACACCATCGGCATCCTCTCGGAGAGCGCCAACCCGGAGGAATTCCTCGAGCACACCAAGCTCGAGCTGTTCCACGACCAGGTGTTCTGCTTCACCCCGAAGGGCAAGCTGATCGCGCTGCCGCGCCACGCCAACGTGATCGACTTCGCCTATGCCGTCCATACCGACGTCGGCAACAGCGCGGTGGGCTGCAAGATCAACGGCCAGTTCGCGCCGCTGTCCTCGGAGCTGCAGAACGGCGACGAGGTCGAGGTGCTGACCTCGGAAGCGCAATCGGCGCCGCCTTCGGCCTGGGAGACGCTGGCGGTCACCGGCAAGGCGCGCGCCGCGATCCGCCGCGCCA
>Ga0207426_1002478_pt1 | contig 11748 bp, 8 predicted proteins | sample AraplaMF_Cvi_mMS_FD_184265 | JGI IMG/M metagenome (GOLD analysis project Ga0207426, IMG submission 184265) | Arabidopsis root microbial communities from the University of North Carolina, USA - plate scrape MF_Cvi_mMS (SPAdes) (version 2) | ecosystem: Host-associated > Plants > Roots > Endosphere ...
CTGACGGCTTTCGAAGGCGGTCAGCCCCCATTCGAGCACGCGCTTGGCCTCTTCGGTGCGCTCCTTGTCGGAGGCAATGCCGCCCAAGGCCATGAAGAGCCGCCGGCCATCGCGTTCGGCGGAGGCGACGATGGAATAGCCCTCTCCCTCGGCAAAGCCGGTCGCCAGGCCATCAACACCCATGCCGAAACCAAGCAAAGGATTGCGGTTGCGCTGGAAAATCCTGTTCCACTCGAAATCAGGCTGCGCAAAATAGGAATAGAGGTTCGGATAGGACATTTGCAGTTCCGCCGCCAACGTCACCATGTCGAGCGCCGTCGTCCTGCTTTTGCCGTCAGGCAGCCCGGTCGAATTCCCGAAGATGGACCGCTCCATACCGAGCGTTTTAGCACGCCGCGTCATAGCAGCCGCAAAGGCCGGCTCACTGCCGCTCATGCCTTCAGCGAGAACGATGCAGCTGTCGTTGGCGCCCTGAATGGCAATGCCTTTGATCAGATCCTCGACGCGGACGTTCGACTTGAGCGCGGCAAACATCGTTGCCGTGCGCGACGGCGCCCCCCCAGTTCGCCAGGCGTATTCCGAAACCGGATACTGCGTGTCGAGGGTGATCTGGTTCTTCGAAAGGGCGTCGAAGACGAGATCCACCGTCATCAGCTTCGCGAGTGACGCCGGCGAGAAGGTCTGATTCTCGTTCTTGGCAAGAAGCACGGTCCGGGTAGACGCCTCGACCATGTAGGCTTGGGCCGCCTTGGTCACGAATGAAGCGTTGGCATCACCGCTCGCGGCAGCGGCAACCGTTGCGAAAGGCAGAAGGCAAACACAGAGGCCAACGAAACGCTTGAACACCGAAAAACCCCACAGCTCGGTCGAGCTCGACGATGCTAACAACGGACCTGGAGCGACGCAATGGCCGCCGTTACTCGCCGCGCGCGGCGGCTGTCTTTTGACGCTTGACGGATGCCAGGATCGAGTCCTGCGTGAGGCCGTCGTTGCGAACCATCACGGCGTCGAAAGCGAGTTCGACGGTAACAGTTTTGGCGCCCTGTTCCTGATACCCCATTGCGAGAGAGCGCTGCCCTCCATAGGGGCGTTCATATGGGAAAGGGCCAAATTCCGGGAGGACGATCATCTGAGTGGCCGCCGGCTCCGCCAGGGGCGCGACGCCGCCAAAAGACGGTGACGGCATCGGCGTCGGGACAGGCGCAGCATTGTAGCGCGCGCTCGGAGTCGAGCCGGCATAGGACGTCGCCGAGACCGGCACAGGAACATTCTCCGGCTCGGGCGCGAAACCGCCGAAGCTCTGGAGCTGGTCTGCGGTTATGCGCTTGCTGTTGGAGGCGACCATGACACCGGTGGCAATCTGCCCGCCACCCGGGTTGATGCCCGGAATGCGGCTGCCCTTCGGCACATAGGAGGCCATCAGATAAGGCATATCATGCCCATCCATCCGGGCACGCCCCACATACTGGACGCGGACGTTTCCGGTACCGCTGTGCTGCAGGTCAAGCATATCCGCCGTCTTATTGGACAGGTCGATAATGCGCCCTTCGTGATACGGACCACGATCGTTGACACGCACGATAATGGACGCGCCGTTTTCCGTATTCGTCACTCGTGCATAGCTCGGCAGCGGAAACGTTGGATGCGCGGCGGAAAGGTGCATCTGGTCATAGACTTCGCCGTTCGCCGTCAAACGGCCATGAAAGGCCGAGCCGTACCACGACGCAACACCAACCTTGTTGTAGGAGAAATCTTCCTTCGGGTAGTACCACCTCCCCTTCACCACGTAGGGGTCCCCGACCATATAGCGGCCGCCGCCCTTCGGGATGTTGTTGCCGGTGGCAACACGGGGGCTGGCCTTGACGCCGTATTCCTTCTCCGAGAAATACTCCTTGCCGTGAGCGCGCTTTGTGGGCGTAGGCGAGGAACCGCAAGCCGTAACCGTTGCGCAGATCAGCGACAGCCCTACCCATCGCATTCCCGTTGCGAATGACGCCGCCCCGTACTCTCGTTTCATATGTCCCACGCCGCTCAAGACCGTTATGGTTAAGAAATCTGCCCGATCCGGGCAAGACACCCCTAATCCCACCAACCTAACGAGACTTTAATCATGCGGCCTTCATGGCAAATTTGCGAAGCATTTCGCCAAGATAGGGACAATTCTAATTAATATGGTTAATAATTCACTAATTTAAGATTCTGAATAACGCAGTCGGTTCAGCCCGGCTGGGCGTTTCAGCAACGGGGAGCTTCTCCCCTCCGCGGCCCTTCGGGTACCGTACAGAACCAGTTGACGCTGCCGCCGAACGGCTTTAAACGCTGCATAGCCTGAGCTGATGGCGTCAGGCAACCGCAGGTGCGCGGGTTTCGAGCCCGCTTCAAATCAACTGCATGGAAGAGTGTCCGAGTGGTTTAAGGAACCGGTCTTGAAAACCGGCGTGCGGGAGACCGTACCGTGGGTTCGAATCCCACCTCTTCCGCCAAGTTTTTTATTCATAACACTGATATCAGACGATTTTCATCGATAGCTCGTTCTCGCTTGCTATCTTAGATTGCGCCATGCTGGGAATGAGAGGAGAAACCCATACGGGTGACCGAGGCTCGGCGATCCATAGGAGAATTCAACGCAGTAGCCGCGGATGATCCACAGGACTATCATGTCTTACCGATGAGAAGAAATTACTGCGATGAACCGACGCCGCGCGACTATCTGGGTCCTGTCTGTCATCGTTGCCGTTAGTCTGATGCTCGACGGACCATCCGCCGTTGCTCATTATCAGGCTGACCGCAGGGACAATAGCTTCGTCATCATCGCAAATGAAAGTGTGGTCGACGCTCTCAACGAGCTTCAGGCACATGCTCTGAGCGGCCCGATACTCGCGAGCGTAATCACTGCGAGCCGCGATGAGGCCATCCACAAGGCTTTGCCGATACCTGCACACATTCGCCGTCAGTTGACCGGCTATGCCAGCGAAGACTCAATGAATCGCGTCAGATACAAAATCAATAACGACAGCTCCTTCAGCCTTGCCTACTTGCTGGAGCATGGCGGTTTTGCAGATGCAGTTACCCTAATCGATGTCGTTGTGTTCAGAGACCCGCGTGTAGCCGCGAGTCCCTGTGCGTGGGCCCATGAGTTGACGCATGTCGACCAATTCCGGGAATGGGGGGTGGAGGGTTTTGCCGTCCGATATGCGCGGGATTGGCGGACGGTCGAAAGTCAAGCTTATGCCAAAGGTGACGGCTACGACCGTTGGAAGCATCAACAGAAAGAATTCCCCAGCCTTGATGTCGATCACAAATGCAGCCTGAAATGATCGGAGTCGAGCGCCAGGCAAACGCTGCCCAAGGAGCGAGGCGCTTGGGCTAGCCAGACAAACATTCCACTGATGATCGAACCTCGACCCTCCTGAGAACTCTCTGAATTTCGAGGATCTTGTCCTTCATCAGGACCAGGAAATGGAGTTCATCCAGGCGCGAACCGCTCTTGGTGCGCACCTAACTCTCGGTAATTCGCCGCTCCTCGTCCAAAGCCACGGCAAGCTGCTTCCAGTCGAGATCCTCCTGCAGTTCAAGATACTGGCTAGGACCGACACGATCCGCGTCGCGCAGTTCGTCGAGGCGTTTGCGTTGCGCCAGTACAGCGGCAAGGGCCAGATCACGACGGCGTGCTGGCAAAGACCCAGGGCCACTCTCGCAGATTTCTCGATAGGCTAGTCTGATGGCCTCGACCTCCGGGCCCTTCTCGCCTTCAAGGCGGCCAAGGGCAGCCTGGGCAAGAGACTTGCGTGCCATGTGGATTTCCTGCCTCGACTTGTCCTCCCTCCCGAGCTTCAGGAGGCGGATCATGGGCGCGAGAGTTGCGCCCTGGATGACCAGTGTTGCGAGCACGACCGCGAAGGCCGTCAAAACCACGAGGTCTCGTTCGGGGAAGTCCGCGGGCAACACGAACGCGGTGGCAAGGGTAACCAGTCCGCGCATACCCGACCACCCAACCAGCAGCGTTTCACCATGTTCAAAGGGTGCGAGTTCATGACCGCGCCGATGCCGATAGCCAACAACCGCGTGAAAAAAGAATGCAATCGCCAAGCGCGACGCAATAACGCCTACGACGACGATCGCAGCGAACCCGATCGCTCTCTCCAGCTCGGCCGCCGACATGGCGCCAACAATGCGGCGGGCCTGCAGTCCCATCAGCAGAAAGGCAACCACGTTCAACAAGAAGACCACGGTCGTCCAGACGGCAAACGAGTGGACCCGCATGCGCGGAGGATCGTCGACCTTGGCAAGGGTAGCGAGTGTCATCGCACTTGCCACTGTTGCCAGCACGGCAGAGAGGTGCAGACGCTCGGCAATCAGCCACGTCGCGAATGCATAGACGAACTGAAGCAGCGTGCCGCCAACCGTATTGCCGGTGACGGGACGAAGTCGTGAAACCAGAAACCCGAAGGCAATTCCGAACAAAACTCCGCCCGGCGCCGCAAAAGCCATCCGCGCTACGGTTTCAGTATCGAACCCACCCCTCGCCTGGATGGTCAAAGCCGCGCTGAACAGCAGCAGCGCCGTAGCATCGTTGAACAGGCTTTCGCCTTTGAGAAGTGCGTCGACCCGGCGGTCGACCGGCAGATTGGACAGGACCGCGGTGGCCGCAGCTGCATCCGGCGGTGCGACGATCGCACCGAGCGTCACTGCCACCGCGATGGGCAACCCGACGGTAAGTGCACTGATCGACACCACGACTCCAACCGTGAACAGCACTGCCACAACCGCGTAGACGAACAGCGGCACCAGCATGCGCCGCGCCGCGCCGAGCGGGAAGTCGTAGGCGGAATCGACAAGTACGGGGGCGATGAACAATGCAAGGGCGGTTGGAGGGTCGATGGGTATATCTGGCGCACCCGGCAACACCGCGACGGCAACGCCGGCTGCGGCGAGGATGCCGGGATACGGCAGCCGCATTCGTCTGGTTACCTGCAATAGCAGGATTGCGACAGCAAGCAGTGCAACGAGTGTTTCGAAGAATGTCATGCCCCGAATAGTAGCAGTCTTTAGCGCGCGTTGAAGAGGGATCGATTCCCTTGTAGAACCCGGTAGTAGAACCAGTCAAAGACGAGCGACGAGCGCCTCAAGGCGGAGCGGCGACCATGGATTACGACGTAGCGATTGTCGGTGCCGGCGCTGCTGGAATTGCGGCGGCACGGACCCTGTCCAGCGCCGGCTCCTCGGTCATCCTCCTGGAAGCGAGTGACCGCATCGGCGGTCGCGCCTGGACAATTGAGATCAGCGGAATGCCGCTCGACATGGGTTGTGGTTGGCTTCATTCGGCCGAACGCAATCCACTCGTCGAGATGGCTCGTGCTGCCGGGCTTACCATCGAAAGCGGCCCGACGGCATGGCGACGGCAGTGGCGCGATTTGGGCTTCACGCCGGAAGATCAGAAGGCGGCGGAAGCAGCTTGGGACGCATTCCAAACCCGCATTCGCAGCGATCGCCAACCAAGCGACCGTGCTTCCGATGCGCTGCCGGCAAACGCGGAATGGAATGCCTATTGCGACGCGACAAGCGGATACATGAATGGGACACCGCTCGAGCGGCTGTCGATCAAAGACTTCCTTGCATACGACAATGCCGCATCAGATGCCAATTGGCGGGTTCACGAAGGCTACGGCACTCTGATTTCTTCGAGCATTCCTGATGTTGCATTGCGACCCTCGACACCTGTGCGCCGTATCGCGCTGTCCGATCGTGGAGTCCAGCTGGAGACCGACCGCGGTGCGATCAGCGCCCAGAAGGCTGTGATTACGTCGTCGACCAACGTCCTTGCCAACGGTATGATCGCGTTCGATGCGGCAGTTGACGATCATCTTCACGCATCAAGCCAATTGCCGCTTGGCCTGGCAGACAAGCTATTCCTCGAACTGCACGGGAACCATGGCCTCGAGCCCGAGACCCATCTTCTCGGCGATCCCCGCAGCGCCGAAACTGGCAGCTACTATATCCGTCCGCTTGGCCGACCGATTATCGAGGGCTTCTTCGGAGGCGCAGGTGCCCTGGTCATTGAGCGTGCGGGGCTGCTGGATGCGTTCGCTTTCGCGATTGAACAGTTGTCGTCCCTGCTGGGTAGCGGCATACGACGGCATCTGCGGCCACTGGCCGCGACTTCGTGGTGTCGTACCGATTGGATACGCGGTTCCTACAGTCATGCGCTCCCAAATCACTCCGATGCCCGCAACATATTGGCGCGCCCAGTCGATGATCGACTGTTCTTTGCGGGCGAGGCCACCCACATCTCGGATTTCTCAACGGCGCATGGTGCCTGGGAAAGTGGTATCCGGGCAGCGAACGAAGTCTTGCGCGGCTGACTTGAAGATGTCGTAGACGCCCTGCGTTGTTTGGGCGCTCAGGATTGATTGCGGCTTGAGGTCGTCATCGATATCGCGGCGAGCGTCTCTGCATCACGACCGTAAATGTCATCGAAATAGTGCACGACGCCGTCTGCAGTTGGCCATGCTGTAAAGTATGAGACATATACCGGAACTTCTTCCGGTGCCGGCATCTCCTTCTTTTCCCCATCGGCTATCTGTTGTGCAACAAATTCAACGGATGTTTTCAGAACCGCAGCCGCCATTGCGCGTGGGTTTTCCAACCGTACGCATCCGTGACTGAACATTCGATCCTGCGCGGCGAACTTTCCGCGCGCCGGAGTATCGTGCATGTATATGTCGTGAGGGTTCGGGAACAGTATCTTTAGCTGTCCGAGTGCATTGTCCGGCCCCGGCGGCTGAACAACGGAGATGTTCTCGAGAGGCTGGGCCCAATCGACCTTCGCGGAGGACATCGGCTTTCCATTTACAGAAACCTTGTAACCTTCCCTGTCGAGATATGCGGGGTCGCGCTTCAGATGCGGTAGCATCTCGTTGCGAATGATCGATTGCGGCACGCCCCAGTCGGGATTGAACTGAACAGTCTTGATCGAAGCATCGAAGAAGTTCGTCTGATGATCCTGTTGCCCGATTACGGCCTTCATCGAAAGTGCCAACTGACCCTGCTCATAGTAATACGCCATGTAAGCTGGTTGATTGATGAAGACATAGCGATCAGGAAACTCCTGAGGCAGCCAACGGATTTCCTCCATCGCAACAATGACCTTATCAATGTTGGCGGCGCTATCGCCTCCCTGACCCGACGATCGCAGCCAATGAAGTTCCGCTGCAAGCTGGGCGAACTTCGGATTGCTCGGCATAAGTCGGTCGACGACCGGCATCAGATCCGGATGGGCAGATAATTGGTCGATGGCCGCCTTCAGATCAACTTGCTTCCGCTTGAAGTCATAGTAGTTGGAGAGCTGGTTGGGATCGATCCGCCCGCGGTAGTTATCCTGCAGAAACATCAAGAACTTGCCGGACAGCGACGCTTCAAATAGGGCCAAAGAATTCGCGTATTCGGGCGAGCCCCGCGGAACCGTCTCAAACGTCGTGGCGACCGCATAGTCACTGGTGCTCAGGCCCCAATCATCCGCCTGCTTCAACAGGTTCATCGCCTGCACTGCCTTGGCGGTGGGACCTCTGCCATCGACCCAGATAAGTTTTGCTTTCGGATTGCCGTAATAGGCCTCAACTGCGTCCGCTATATCGTTGTTCATCACGATCGAGACGCCGCTCATCTCGCGCAGTACCCTTGATTGATTACCTCCCACAGTCTCAAACAGTGTCGAGAACGAACTGGCTCCCTGCCGAGAAATATGGACAGCCCGGCGCACAGGAACCGCGTAGGCATTTTTCGGGCTGGCCTGCTCGGCAAGCGCCGGCTGCGGCTCGGCCCTAACCTTGCCTTCCAACGCGGCAAACAGAACTAGACCGGCGAGCGCACCCGCGAAGAGTGTCAGTGTTCTCAGGGCCATCGGGTGTCCTCGAAACATTAAAGCAAGATCCGTGCGCTGCTACCGTTATGTTCTATGAGCCAGACTACAGCGCCGACAATCGGGCGGAAGATGGGCGGTATGGACCTCGGCATGCTGCCCCTTGTCTTCCTGCTTTTGAGAAGGGCCGACATGCAACAGCGTCAGCACCTGCTTCCTGACGCCGAAGACACCGGGTCGCGCGAGCATTCTGGTAATCCCACCCTATTTCCTCAAGGGCGAGTGTACTGACATCGTGGCACCGCTGGCGCCATGGGCGCGGCGCGCTCGCATTGTTCATGCAGTTCTGGCAGCCGAGGCGGATACGGCGAGAAGATGGCGCTCCCCCGATATCAGCGAAATGGTGGTTGCTGACTAACGGAGGTCATGTCCTCTCGCCGCCGCAGTGCCGAAAGGCCGGCCAGCTTTCGGTAAGGTCGCAGCCACGTCCTCGGCGCAGGATCGGGCGCGTTCATAGGGCTCGGCTATCATACGCCCACTGAAGTAGTGCCTGTCGCTGCCGAGGACGGCAGAACCAGTCGTGGGGCTCGCAGTGGCGCCGTAGCTGCGATGCATGTCGCTTCATAGACTTCCAACGCCCAATCTGGCGGTCATCCTCGCCGGGTAACCTGCGGCCTAGGAAATAGCGGCAGTACCATTGAAACCACCCGCGGGGATCGTCCGGATATATCCAGCCTTTGGCTCGCCAGACGCTAAGTGGTTGGCTGGCACCCACGCCGAAAAAATTCAAACTCGGATCATACCAGGATGAGATCTTGGCCGCGGCGAACCATTCTTTGGGGAATTCGTCCGCGCAATCGGTCATGTATTTGCCCCCGAATACACCTAGCCTTAGCATCTCCGCAGGTGTCAGTTCCGGTGCAAAGCCCTGGTGGAAGTCTTGGCCCGTGGGCGCGGTCAGAGGATATCGATAACCCTGCTGCATCCGATCTTTCACTTCAACCCACGAAATGACCATCGGTGATCTCCCTACTCGCATACATCATCGACTGATCTTCATAATGGGACAGGCGAGTGATGCCTGCTACTTTAACTGAAACATTTCGATGTGGGCTTGCTCGTATCGAGGTTGAGGCGCGGCTGAGACCAGCCACAACATTTCGCGGATATCGCCGTTAGATATCGATTTGCGCCACCAGAACTGCCTGCCTGCATTAAAGTTCCCTCGCTCAACGTCGAGGTTCAAAGACGGAGAATGCAGCGCGACAACCAAGATGAGACGAAGCGTCAATCAAGATGAGACGTTGCAGCAGCGGTGGAACGAAGAGAGGGCGTAGCCCGAACGGAGTTCTACCGCTGCTGTCGCACCGATTCATCTGGTGATTGCGGTTCGGCCGGTACTTTGGGTTCTTCGAAGAACGGAGAACCACCTTTGTGCCCGGTCGTCAGATAACCGATCATCAGATGAGGCTTTTCATGAAGTTACGACAAGAGCACAGGATCGAGGTCGCCGCCGCGAAGGCGTCGCTCAGCAGAGCAACGGCCTATCGCATTGAGAAGAACGCGCAACTGCCATCACAGGTGAAGAAGCCGCGTGGCCGTCGACGTCCTGACCCACTCGCCGACATCTTCGATGCTGAGGTCGTGCCGCTGTTGAAGGCGGCACCTGGCATCCGCCCAGTTGCCATCTTCGAGGAGATGTTGCGCCGCCATCCTGACCTCAGCGAAAGCGTTCGCCGGACATTGGAGCGGCGGATCCGTGCGTGGCGGGCCATCAATGGCGATGAGCAGGAAGTGATCTTTCGCCAGGTTCATGAGCCCGGCCGACTGGGGCTTTCCGACTTCACCAACATGAACGAACTGCAGATCACGATCGCAGGCCAGCCGCTCGATCATTTGCTCTATCACTTCCGGCTCGCCTATTCCGGCTTCGAACACGCCCATGCCGTTCTCGGCGGCGAAAGCTTCGTGGCGCTGGCTGAAGGGCTGCAGAACGCTCTCTGGTTCCTTGGCGGCGCGCCGTTTTACCATCGCAGTGACAGCCTGTCGGCGGCCTTCCGCAATCTGGACGCCGATGCCAAAGAAGATCTGACGCGGCGCTACGCGGAGCTTTGCGCGCACTACCGGATGACGCCGACCCGCAACAATAAGGGCATTGCCCACGAGAACGGTGCGATTGAGAGCCCGCATGGCCACCTCAAGAATGCCATTCGCGATGCTCTTTTGCTACGCGGTACCCGTGACTTCGACCATCTCGCTGCTTATCGCGTCTTCATCGATGAGATCGTCAGTCGCCGTAACGCTCGCTATGGCAAGCGCATCGATGCCGAGCGGGCGGCGTTGCAGCCGTTGCCGGGAACGCGCACCAGCGATTTTGAGGAGGTTGTCGTGCGGGTCTCACGCAGCGGCGGCTTCACTTTACGCAAGGTCTTCTACACCGTGCCGTCACGCCTTATCGGACACCGGCTGCGCGTGCGCCTATACGACGAGCGTCTTGACCTCTTTATCGGCGGCACGCATCTGATGACGCTCCAAAGAGGGCGTGCGCATGCCAGCGGCAAACACGACCAGGTCGTCGACTATCGGCATGTCATCCACTCGCTGCGCAAAAAGCCAATGGCGCTGCTTCAGCTTGTCTATCGCGACAAGCTCTTCCCGCGGCAGGAATACCGGTTTGCTTTCGAGACCCTACTTGACCGGCTTTCTGACAAGCAGGCCTGCAAGATCACCGTCGAACTCCTGGCTTTGGCCCATGATCGGGGCTGCGAGCGGGAGCTGGCAGAGCGGCTGGCCATTATCCTCGACGCGGGCGAATTGCCGGACATCGTCGCGCTGCGGACCGCCTTCGCACCCGATCCAGCGCAGTTACCGACCGTTATTGTCCGTCTCGCGTCCCTCCAAGGCTATGAGGCCCTGATCGACGCGGGTCATCTGGAGGGCGCAGCATGAGACACGCCCCGCCTATCGACGCCGCCACGCTCAGCACGCTGCTCAATGAACTCCGCCTCCCTGCCATCAAGGTCCTTTGGCCGGACTTTGCTGAGCGGGCCGACAAGGAAGGGTGGCCCGCGGCACGGTTCCTGTCGGTGATTGCCGAGCACGAACTGGCCGAACGCGATCGCCGCCGCATTGAACGCCATCTCGCCGAGGCACGATTGCCGCCGGGAAAGACGCTCGACAGCTTCGACTTCGACGCCGTTCCGATGGTCTCCAAGGCACAGGTCATGGCGATCGCCGCCGGTGATAGCTGGCTCGCCAAGGGAGCTAACATCCTGTTGTTCGGCCCGCCCGGTGGCGGCAAGAGCCATCTCGCCGCCGCGATTGGCCTCGCTCTCATCGAGAACGGTTGGCGGGTGCTGTTCATGCGTACGACCGAGCTCGTTCAGAAGCTGCAGGTCGCTCGTCGTGAACTCCAGCTCGAATCCGCCATTGCCAAGCTCGATAAATTCGATCTGCTCATCCTCGACGATCTCGCCTATGTGACCAAGGACCAGGCCGAAACGAGCGTGCTCTTCGAGCTCATCTCCGCGCGCTACGAGCGGCGATCAATCATGCTCACCGCTAACCAGCCCTTCGGTGAATGGAATAGGGTTTTCCCCGATCCCGCCATGACACTCGCCGCAGTTGATCGTCTCGTCCACCACGCGACTATCTTTGAGATGAATGTCGAAAGCTACCGGCGTCGATCCGCGATGGAAGCCAAACGCCAGCGTGGCAGACCCGCTTACTTCGCGACAATGAAAAATGCCGCCGAGATTGACGCTGCGCGACAATCAGAACCTAACGAAGCCCTTGCCAGCGACAATCATGATGATACCGTCGACGACGACCGCGACACTAGAATCTCATCCAGATTGTCGCGCTGATCTCACCCAGATTGTCGCCCTACA
>Ga0207426_1002482_pt1 | contig 11735 bp, 15 predicted proteins | sample AraplaMF_Cvi_mMS_FD_184265 | JGI IMG/M metagenome (GOLD analysis project Ga0207426, IMG submission 184265) | Arabidopsis root microbial communities from the University of North Carolina, USA - plate scrape MF_Cvi_mMS (SPAdes) (version 2) | ecosystem: Host-associated > Plants > Roots > Endosphere...
GCGCCGCGCAAACAATTCGCTACCATCGGCTCGAAGCTTTCGATGCATGGAAAATTGCGGCCTGTGTCGCCTGAATATCCACGAGCCGCTGACCTTTCCAGCCAGAGAAACTTAACGTGACAACACCTGCGTAGGAGATAAGGGTAAACCTTGTGCCCTGGCGCGGGTTTGGAGGTATCGACGATAGATCGCCTCGATGCCCATCTTCTTCATCAGCGTGGCGACGTGCAGCCGCCCAGTTTCCAGCCCTTCTCCCCTCAAGAGCCCTTGCAACATCCGACTTCCGGCAAACGGATAATCGAGATGCAGTTCGTCGATCCGGCGCATCAGAGCCAGATCGCCGTCCGAAACTGGACGCGGCAGATAATAGACGCTGCCACGGCTGAAGCCGAGAAGCTTTGCCTGGCGTGCGACCGACAATTTATGCTCGCGGTCGATCATTTCTTTCCGCCCAGCAATCCCGCCTTGCCGAGCGCTCCGGCTAAAAAATCGTTCTCCAATGTCAGCTCGCCGATCTTGGCGTGCAGCGTTTTCACATCGACGGTTGGCCCCGCCGGCTCCGTCTTCCCTTCATCGCCGAAAACGCCTGTCGCCCCCTCAAGGAGCTGGTCTTTCCACAGTTTGATCTGGTTGGCATGCACGTCGAACTGCTGGGATAATTCCACCAGCGTCTGCTCGCCTCGGATGGCGGCGAGCGCCACTTTTGCCTTGAAAGCCGGGCTGTGGTTCCGGCGCGGTCGTCTCGTCATGGTATCTCCTGTTTCCGGCATCTAAGCCGAAGTCAAGCAGAAATTCCACTTATCCCCGCTCGGGCTACGCCCTACCGGCGGTCTCAGGCGGGCGCCATAGTGGCCGACTCTTGCTCCGCCCCGTGGCCGGTTTTTACTCCGCCGTTGACATCGGGTTTATTGACTTCAAAAATAAGGTTTGCTAGCGTCTATCCGTTGCACATTCGCGCCGATACAAAATAAAGGAGTATGATATGAAGAATATATTTTCATATATTTGGAAATATTCCAAACTTAAAAGCCGCAAGCCGCGTTACATCTACACATACTGAACATTTTCCGACCCCCGGGATTTGGATGGCAGGTCCCCGGGGGTGACTATCTGAACTTGAGCAGGGGTCGAAGAGGCTCGCATTTCAATTTTAGCAGCCGCTTTCCACTATGACATACATCGCGAACCACAGACAAACGATACCCAGTCTTCGCAGGGGAGTGTTTTTCAGCAATAATCTCCGATTTCGATGGGATCCCCTTTCGTTACTGTCTTCGTGTCATGAGATCGAAAGCCCGCTTATTGCCATTGACGATGGATTCTACATCGTCACTGCACCGGAGCTCATCGAAACTATTCTTCATGATCGTGATGACCTCTTTCAGAAATCTGGATCTCCCGAAGACAGGGATATGGTGAGTTTTCCGTCCTCGCTTATGAACAGCTCGGGCGACGACTGGACAGTCAAACGCAGGGCGATGCAATCGGATTTCAATCTGAGAAGAGTTGCCTCCGGTTTGCGGACGACGTTCGGGTTGACCGAGGCGCATCTGGCGCGATGGCAGACGGGGCCTGCCTCATGCGACATCAGGAGGCTTTTGCAGCAGCTGTGCTTCGATGTGGGCTGTCAGTTTCTTCTAAAGATCACGCTCGACGAGGGGGGGAGAGTGGCATTCATGGCGTTGTCCGAGGCGATCATCCTGAAGACGCGTGATCCTGTACGTCTTCCGCTCGGTCGCTTTGACAGGACTAGTTACCGTCTGGCAAGCTCCCGCGAGGCCGCGAAGACCGTGGCGCATGCGGCCCTTGCCAGAGCAAGGCAGCAGCACAGTGGAGACGGAAACGCTGAAGGGGTTGGTCAATTCGGCATCCGTGCCTCCGTTGAAGAAGACGAATGGCTTTGTGACGAGTTCTGCGCCATGGTCTTGTCGGGGCTTGAGGCCATGTCTGCCGGACTGACCTGGACCTTGCACCTGCTGACGTCGCATCCGGACGTTTTGCAACGCGTTGCTGCGGAAGTGAACGCATCGGGCGCCGAATGGGCGACAGGCGGGGGAACCATAAGCCTCGATGCATTTCCTGAAACCCGCGCTTCGTTGATGGAAGCAATGCGACTGTTTCCACCGGCCTGGCTGACCGGGCGAACCGTGGCCCGGGATACGATGCTCGGCGACTTTTTTCTCGCCGCGGGAAGCGCGCTTATAATCAGCCCATGGATCAACCACCGCAGTGTCCGGTTTTTTGACGAACCCGGCCGCTTCAGACCGGAACGTTGGCTGGACGGGAGGTTACAGCCGCGATTGCCACGCTATGCCTTCTTTCCTTTCGGCGGCGGCAGCAAGCGCTGCATTGGCGAGCATTTCAGCCTCATGCATATGGCGCTCGTGCTGGTCTGCATTCTGAGACGATTCATTCTGAAACCAATGCCGAACTCGAAGGTGCGACCGTATCCGGCGCTCGTCCTGCGGCCTTTGGGCGTGAATTTGGCCTTAATGCCCCGTGCGACGGCGGGTGAATAGAGAGGAAGCACAGATGGACGCTCGTTCAGTCAACAATTATGAGAGCTACGCGGAATTTTACGACAACTGGCAGGACTCCTGGCCTGAAAGTGTCATGACGCCTTGCGTCAATGTGCTTTCGGACATAGCTGCCGGTCGGCCCGCGCTTGAACTTGCCGTGGGAACGGGGCGGATTGCGCTGCCGCTTTCCCAGCGTGGAATCGAAGTCTCGGGTGTCGATCTTTCCGAGGCCATGCTGGCCCGGCTCAGGCGGAAGCCGGGAGCTGAAAAGCTTTCAATCGTACAGGGCGATATGGTGGATGTGCCATTCGAGGGGACGTTCGGACTCATCTATTGCATTGCTTCGTTTGAATATCTCCTGACACAGGAAGATCAATTGCGCTTCTTCGCCAATGTTGAAAAACGTCTGGCCATCGGCGGCTCAGTGATCATCCAGACGATTATTCCGAACGAGGCGTTTTTTAGCAACGACTTCCGCCTCAATCGCATGTCCGATCTGCCGTCGGGTGAACACGAGATGGCATCCGTCATGCTTATGGGCGTGAAGGGCGATCCTGTTACCCAGGTTCTGGACCAGCGCATCATGGTGCTTGGCGAGAAGTCGCAGGTCTTTCGCCACAAGATCCGCTTCGTATGGCCGAACGAGCTTGACCTGCTTGCCCGGTCTGCTGGGCTCTCCCTTCATGCGAGATGGAATAACTGGCAGCGTGATGCGTTTGTCTCGACAAGTCGATTGGTGATTTCCGAATATCGCAGAGCCTGATCGCAAAGCGGTGCACTATGGGAGAGACGATATGAGCCTTTCTGTAATCGGCGCCGGGCTCGGGCGAACCGGCACCCTGTCCTTGAAGCTGGCACTGGAGCATCTGGGAGTGGCCCCCTGCTATCACGTCATGGAGATCGCGGCGACGGTCCGCAGGTCTCTGCCGCTCTGGAACGATGCTATCGGCGGTTCCGCTGACTGGGACCGTATCTTCGAAGGATATCGTGCGAGCGTCGATTATCCTGGCTGCCTGTTCTGGCGCGAATTGCTAGTGCATTATCCGCAGGCCAAGGTCATTTTGACCCTGCGGGATCCGGATGCCTGGTTCGAATCCGTGAGTGAGACGATTTTTCCCGTGGTCAGGAAGGGCACACTGCTTGGCCACGATGGCCTAGCGCTGAGCGATTTTTTGCGGAAGGATTTCGGTGATCGCATCGGCGACCGGGCTTTCATGACCGATTACTTTCGCTGCTGGAATCAATCCGTAATCGACGAGGTTCCCGCAGATCGCCTGCTCGTCCTGAATCCCGCCGACGGGTGGGACCCACTTTGCGCGCTTCTTGGCCTCAAGTGCCCTGACCGGCCCTATCCGTGGCTCCATGCTCGGATCAGGAAGTCGCGCTGGCAGCTGTTCCGCAGGCGGCCCATGCCGGAACAGAAGCCTGCAGAGCTGGAGATCAGTACCCGCAATTATCTGAATGACTTGCGCATATCTGCGTTTGGTTGACGTTCTGTTCTGAGGCAGATCATGGATACCAACGACTGGCCCTTCAAGAAACGGAATTTTGCCAACCGTTTCGATACCACCGTCTGGAGCGATGTCGGCTATCGCAATGACGATATTGTTGTCGCCAGCTATGCCAAGGTGGGGGCAGGACAAGAGCGGTTCAAAATCCTGCGCTAAGGCCGAACGGACGATGAACATCATGCGACCCTGAGAAGACGTCCGGGATGTCGCAATGGTCTGAAGCCTTCCGGCATTTGCTGCTCGGTGTCCCAGGAATAGATGCCGGTGAGGTTGATGTGCTCCCAACTGAGCGGCGAGACGTGCTTGAGCAGATCGTCGGGAACGTTCCGGCCCTGCTTGCGCAGATGGGTCGTGGCCCGGCTGAGATAGACGGTATTCCAATGGACGATGGTGCTGACGACAAGATTGAGTCCAGAGGCACGGAATGCCTGACTGTCAAAGGAGCGATCCCGGATTTCACCACGCTCATGGAAGAAGACGGCGCGCTTGAGCTTGTGGGCAGCTTCGCCCTTGTTGAGACCCGCCTGGCAGCGCCGGCGCAATACCGGGCTCGAATACCACTCGATCATGAACAGGGTTCTCTCGATGCGGCCAAGCTCGCGGAGCACCTTCGCCAGCTCGCTGGATTTCGATGACGCGGACAACCTTTTAAGGATCGTTGACGGCGCGACGGTGTGCGTCGTGATCGAGGCGGCCAGCCGCAAGAGATCGTCCCAGTGCTCAAGGATGAGCGCTGTGTTGATCGGCGCGCCGATATGGTTGGCCAGTGTCGGGTAGCCATCGGCCCTCTCGAAGGTGTGGAACTTCCGGTCCTTGATGTTGCGCAGCCGGGGCGCGAAGCGCTTGCCGACCATGGCGAACAGCGCAAAGACATGATCACTGGCGCCGCCGGTATCGGTGAACAGCTCGTCGATCTCCAGAATCGTGTCGTGGTCGAACAATCCGTCGAGACATAGACCGCCTCGCTCTCGGTCGGGCTGATCGGTAGAATGCTGAAGTAGCCATACTGATCGGAAAGCCCGCTGTAGAACTTCGATCCCGGCTCGCTACCATAGTGGAGATTGATATCGTGTCGCTTGGCGGCCCGGTCGCTGGCCCGGAAGAACTGGCCATCCGATGAAGCGGCCGTTCCATCACCCCAGAGCTGCGAATGCGGATGGCGCGTGTGTGCATCGGTCACACAAGCCTGCGCGGCCCGGTAAGTTTCGGATCGGGCGTGAAAGCTACGCATCCAGCCGATCTGATGGGCGCTGATGCCTTTCGAGGCACCCGCCATGCGTTTCGGGCCGAGGTTTGTGCCATCGGCGAGCACGCCGGCCAGCATGGCGGAGATGTTCTGCGGGACATCGCCGGTCCGAACATGGGTGAACTGGTCGGCAAATCCCGTCCATTCATGCACCTCCCGGAGCAGATCGGGGACTTCGACGAGAGGATACATTTCAGTGATTTCGGCATTCAGTGCTTCTGCCGCCGCAGGAACGTCGCTGGCGTGCGGTGTCACCCGACACGCCGATCCAGTGTCGTCATCGGGTCTGCATCCGTGTCGTTGGCCGCCTCCAGGGCAACGATCGTATCGAGGAACAGCCGCAATGCCTTCGATGTATCCATACGGGTGTTCATATGGCGCTGCTTTTTGCGGTTGTTGGCCTGGGAGAACAGCCGGCCCATCAGCTTGATGAACATCGTCACCGCATCGTCGGTGAGTTTTTGCCCGAGCCTGATGATCTGAGCGACGATCGTCGCGCGCCGGCGACTGGCATTGAAGTCGTTGGCGAGCCAGGCCGGTGTGGCGTCACCCTCCCGGACCATCTGATCCCATCGTCCCGAAGCGATCCAGGCCTGCAAGCGCGGGTCGATCCCGAGCGTGCGCAGGAATGCAATGCGCTCAGTCAATCCGACCAGGTTCAGCGCACCCGGAGCATCCGGAGCCGACCGCAGCCAGTGAAAGCGCGTCTGAGCGATCGTCGGATCGACTTCCAGCAGCCCGTCCAACGCTTGCAGCTTCTGCTGATCAAGATCCGCGATCAGCGCAGCCTCGGCGCGACGGCGGGCGATGGCAGGTGCTGCCAAGCCCATACGTTCTACCATGTTCGTTACCGGTAGCAGAACCCGGCGCTCTTGGAACGTGCCGATGATGGTATTCGCAATCGTCACACCCTTGTCGGTCGTTGAGGCGGTCTCAATTGCTGACAGCAGTGCAGCGCGACGATCCTCGGCTGTAGGACTCCTCATTTCCAGATAGCCCAGCAGGCGAGCTACATGGTTCATGCGTGTCTCTTCCCGGCGGGCGTACAGATCAAATGAAGCTGGATCGGCTCCGATTTGCTCGGCAATATAGTTGAGCATCGCCTTGGGCGGCATCTCGTTGGCCATGAGCGCGCGGCCCGGATAACGCATCAGGCAGAGCTGCACCGCAAAGCCAATTCGATTATGCTCGCGTCTGCGGACCTCGATTTCAAGCCGGTCGGACGGCGATAGGGAATAATGGCGGATCAGGCTGTCCTCGTCGGTCGGAATGTCGAAAAGCGCCTGCCGGTCCTGAGCTTTGAGAAGTTTCCGCTTGGCCATTTGCTACTCCGTACATTTGCGAGCCGATGATCTTGCCCTGTACGGAAAGGTTCGATTGCGTACAGGGGCGAAATGCTCGGTCCACCAATTACCTTGACAGCTTTTCGAACAGAATTGATATTTCGGACAGCCTATTCGGACGCAATCGCGTGCCCATGCAGCCCCCTGATCGGCAGGAGCAAACCAAGTGATTATAATTGACTTCATTCTCGAGGTGATCGGCTACACAACGGCCAGGATCGCATTGCCGGTCATCACCTTCGGCAAAGTGCGGGTGGAAACGATTTCCTCCTCGGAGACAGGATTTGATTGGCTCGGGTTTAAACGCGGATCGGACGGCGTATACCTTTGTCAGGCTCCAATGGCGGGATGGATTGGGTTGATCCCCTGGGTGCTCGGGATCGCTCTGATCATCGCAGTCATATAAGCTATCGGGCAGATCACCTATGCCGCGCACCTTCGCCTATGTCCGCGTCTCCACGACCGGGCAGACCACCGAGAACCAGATTCAGGAAATCGAAGCCGCCGGCTTCCACGTTGAGCCTCGTCGGATCATCACCGAGACGGTCTCCGGCAGCACCGCCATTGCGCAGCGCCGCGGCTTTTCCCGGCTCCTGGACCGGCTGGAGGCCGGAGACATTCTGATAGTGACGAAGCTAGACCGGCTCGGCCGCGACGCGATCGACGTCAGCGCCACAGTTAAGGCGCTGGCCGAAATGGGCGTGCGCGTGTATTGCCTCGCGCTTGGCGGCGCCGACCTCACCAGCTCGGCTGGAACGATGACGATGAACGTGCTCAATGCCGTCGCACAGTTCGAACGAGACTTGCTGATCGAACGGACGCAATCCGGCCTCAAGCGTGCCAAGTCGGAGGGCAAAACTCTCGGCCGCCCCTCAACCCTCAACGAAAAGCAGAAGCAAGATGTGCGCAACGATCTGGCAACGGGGATGAGTGTTTCGGCCATCGCCAGGAAATTGGCGACAAGCCGGCAGACCATAATGCGCGTGCGAGACGAAGGTTCACGCTCCGTTCGGTCTTAGCGCAGGATTTTGAACTGCTCTTGTCCTGCCCCCAATGTGGCAGGGTGGGTAGTGTCGGCAGCAATAGCGCGGACCTTGTCAACGGGCCAGATCCAGTACGTATATCGCCAAGCGACGCGGTCTGCGCCTTTGGGTGGTCCGGCGAGTGCCTGGCCTGTCTCGGGGTCACCGACATAAGCTAAGACCCGATCACCATGGATGACATGGTAGCCCCGCCGCTCCAGTTCGGTAGCGACAGACGTCTTTCCAGTGCCGGAACCGCCTTCGATCAGATAGTTCTTGATGCCCATAGGCTTTGTTTATCATGGCGATCGGGTGAGAAGACACTCGACCTGGGAGTGCTCAGGCAATCGCTGACCGATCAGGTCAGCTGTCCGTCCGCTACGCTAGCCACGTCCGGAACGCGCACCCAATTCGGCCGTATATCAACGGCGGAGTAAAAACAGGCACGGGGCGGAGCAAAAGTCGGCCACTGTGGCGCGCGCATGAGACCCCCGGGAGGGCGTAGCCCGAGCGGGGTCTCATGCGCGCGCGGCGCTTTCTGGAGAGGGGTTTCAGCCAGCCTTGCGGGCGCGGCTTTGAGCGAGACGATAGCTGTCGCCGTTCATCTCGAGGATGTTGACGTGGTGGGTGATGCGATCGAGCAGCGCGCCGGTCAGGCGCTCGGATCAAAGAGTTTCCGTCCATTCGTCGAAAGGCAGATTACTGGTGATCAGGGTGGCACCCCGCTCGTAGCGTTGCGAGATCAGTTCGAACAGTAATTCCGCGCCGGTCTTTGACAGCGCCACAAAGCCCAGCTCGTCGATGATCAGGAGCTTGTAGCTAGAACGACCTCTGAACCAGAGACCGATGTTCAGGGGGTTCAGATGAGCGTTCGCCAGGTATCGCAACGTGTTCCCGGGCCGGAGCCGCGACGGCACAGACGGCAATCCACCGCCTGGGCGCCGCGACCCACCCACGTTCGGACGCATGGGGTAGAGAGGCAGTCTAGTGGATCGAAACGGGTGCCAGCGCCCTCGATAGGCTGGCCTCGCCGCGGCCGTAAGCCTCCGGGTTGTAGTTGACGAGCGTGTCGGTCCTGGCTGTATCCAGCAGCTGATTAGTAATCTGTATCGGTGTTGCGGATGTGAACTTGCTGCCAAGGATGGCGGCATAGCCTGCAACCACAGGTGCCGCGAAAGACGTGCCGCGTTGGCCGATCTCGTCACGCTCGACACCCACGGTCAGGAAGTGGTTCTGCACCTCAGGGTTTGAGCCGGCATAATTCGAGTATGGTTCCAGCCGTGCCTTGTTCTCGGGAGTGCCATTGTGCTCCAGCGCACCCACAAAGATTGCCGATGGCGCCCCGATCAGCCCGATGGTTAGCTCATCGAAATCCCCTACGTGCGGCTGACCTACCTCGCGGCTGTGGTTGTCGGCACTCTTTGTGACGATGGCAGTCCCCGCCCAGGCGGCACCGACGATCGCCTGCTCGCGCGGATGCTGGCTCAGTGGCTCCCACATGCCGTAGCTCGCATTGATGACATTCAGGCCGTCCTGCAGCACGATCGAAGACTCCTCGAGATAATCATACTTGAATATGTTTGCGCCAGGGGCGACCATGCCGGCAATTTGAGCGACCCAATCCCCATGGCGCTGCCTCTGCGTACCGCGACCGAGATCCCCATCAATTGGCTGTCCCGTGAAGTCATCTGAGACATTTATCGATACGCCGGAACCGATAAAGCCTGATGCCCATGCTTGACCAATATCCGGGCTCATCCAGCAAAATGTGCCGTCGGCATTTTGTGGACAGCCCGAGCTACTGCTTTCCGCGGCTGGAGAACCGGTCGTTCCTTTGCCGCTGACAGCGGCACCAAGATCACCCGCGAAACCGGGTGCCGCCAACGCTACAAGACCGGCAACAAAACCTACCGGGAACCATTGCGTTTTGTGCATAAAAAATCTCCTGTCTGATTGTTCTTCATCAACGAAATGTACCGCCTTGCCTTTCACCATCGCTAGAATTCACCCGTGAACCGAAGACCGATTTTCAATCGGCTTGGCTCGAGGTTTATCATGTATTTCAACGTGTCCGAGGGCCGCAATTGCGACGCGGCCAGCCGGCAATTCACCCTCTGCTCACCGCTGATGGCACCATAGTCAGCTGTGCAAGGTCGTTCCGTCAGGTTCCCGCCCAAAATTGAACTGACGGTGAGAGAAAGCGTCGTGGATGCTGTCGGTCGCTTTTGCAAAATAAAGCCGAGTTTCACACTCGGCTCGATTCGGACCTTTTCGGCACGCTGACCGGTGCTCGCGCCCCACAGGATACCGAAATCGTCCGACAGCTGCGTCAACATTTCAAATCGCATGTCGGTCCAATTGCTATGGTACCACTTGTCAAAAGACACCAGGGTGCCATCCGACAGCTCGTATCCGCCTTGTCCCAGATGATCGGCGGTGGCGGTTAGCTCCGAACCCTGGTAAATGCCGACAAGGCTGGTCTCGTGTCCTTTCGCAGTCATCGCGCTGACGAAGAATGCCATCACGAACAGGACGAAACCCACCGTCGTCTCAGTGGGCATCTGCAACGCCCATCGTTTGAGCGGCCAAGCCCTTGCCGCAGACGCATGGCCGCCAGCGCACAACGTGTTCAATCGCAACCAGTCGCCCCCGTCCTTCAATTTTGCCGAGCCATCTCTTCACTCTGTCCGGCAGCCCTCTCATCGCACCGCCGCAACCTTCATGCCAATCTCCCCGTCGGCGACATGTGTTGAACCCTTGAAGGCCATGTGCTCGAGAAAATGCGCCAGACCCTGTTGGTTGCCGTTTTCCTGGAGCGAGCCGGAGGCGATGTGCAAACGGATCGCTGCCTGTCCGGCCGGAGTGACATTGCGCATAATTGCAAACCGCATGCCGTTGGCGAGCGTCCCGAAATGGACATCGGGGTCGGCTTGGAGATCGCTTTTGTGAAACATTTTTTATCCTGGCGTTGAGAATCAACGATGTGGTTGTTGAGGCCTAGCAAATGCATCGTCATGCTGCTTCTCTTGTGAAGAGCATATACGCGAGACTTACCCGCAGCTCAACGCGAGCATGACAGTTCCTATCAAACTCATCATGGTCTTGCGGAATCCCATGATGATTTCATCACGAATGCGGCTTGCTAATTCCACGAGATTGCGAAATCCTAGTGCCGACCGGGTTTACTTACGAAGAGGTGAAAAATGGCGGCAAAATCAAGACCGACAGCGGCCGACGTCGCAAGGCGTGCGGACGTTGGCGTGGCAACGGTCGATAGGGTTCTCAACGGCAGAGCCCCTGTGAGAAAGGAAACGGCCGATCGCGTCAGAGAGGCGGCCGAAGCTATCGGCTATCATGCGGTGCCCCTCATAAGACACCGGACGAACGCAAGGAACGTAAGGAACGTCCGACTTGGCTTCGTACTTCAGAAAGGGACGGATCCATTCTATCAGAATGTCGCTACTGGCCTTAGAAAAGAGCTTTCATCCAGACTTGACGTTAAGGGAAAGCCCGACATCGTTTTCGTGGATGACATCAGCGCGGAGTCGCTGGGGAAGAAAATCCTGGAGGTCGGATCGAGGACGGACGCGGTCGCGTTCGTAGCGATCGACCATCAGCTTGTCGTGTTAGCCGTTGATGAACTCAATCTCCGAAAGAAGCCCGTCTTCACTTTACTGTCGGGAATTTCGGCGAGCGGGGTCACCGGGTATATCGGTTTAGATAGCCGCAAGGTCGGCCGCACCGGCGCTTTCATCATCTCCAAGATGGCCGGAGCGAAAGGCAAAATTGCCACACTCGTGGGAAGTCATGGATACCTGGGGCAAGATCTCAGTGAGATGGGGTTTCGATCCTATTTCCGTGAAATAGGAGAAGAGGCCCGGTTGCTTGAAACAATTGTCAATTTGGATGATCCAGAGGTGGCTCGTGAAGTCACAACGCGCCTCCTTGATAGCCACGCCGATCTCGCCGCCATATACGATGCGGGTGGCGGACAGGACGGGATTGTTCAGGCAATTCGAGCTCATAGTAGCGGCCAGCGGCCGGTCGTCGTTTGCAACGATCTTACTGACGCGACGCGACCCGCGCTGATTGAC
>Ga0207426_1002484_pt1 | contig 11724 bp, 6 predicted proteins | sample AraplaMF_Cvi_mMS_FD_184265 | JGI IMG/M metagenome (GOLD analysis project Ga0207426, IMG submission 184265) | Arabidopsis root microbial communities from the University of North Carolina, USA - plate scrape MF_Cvi_mMS (SPAdes) (version 2) | ecosystem: Host-associated > Plants > Roots > Endosphere ...
TGACAGAATCTCTCGTAGTGTAGGGGAATTCATCATTTCCAAGCCCGCTAAATCCATCTGAGCTATTATTGCCGGCAGGCTTTAAAGTACCCCAGCGGTCTGATGAAAGGTAAGCGTAGGTCTGTCCTGTATTGTAAGTAAACTCATAAGCATTTTGTGCACCTTTGCCAGAGCTGGCATACTTAAAATACACTTTCTTCAGGGTCAATTTCCCCCAGCCATGAATGCTATTGGGAATCCCCATACACAGCGAAGAATCGTATTCAAACACCACTGTTTTAACAGGTGTAGATAAATTATTCCGCGCATACAAGCGGATCTCTTTCAGGTATTTTTGTTTGGCTGTTGTGTCGATGTTTCCATATAGATCACAACCTAAGGCATCATTCCTGTCTGCAGTGATAAAATAAGCAATCATGTTTTTCGTCTCGATGGAATGCAGGTACCTCAGTTCTTTTTCACCATAAACGAAAGATGCTTTATCATCATCAGGATCTGCATTTAATGCCCGGTTGTAATTAGCTGTCCTGGTACCAAATGGGGTCCGCCAGTGGAAGGACTTACCTACCTTTGAATAATTAAACCTGATAGCAGTGCCCCTGTCATCTTCAGAAATACCATCACCTGTGACATCTACATAATCTGGTGACAGGATAGCTGTCAGCAGGTAAGATGTAGCATAAGCAGGTTGCACTTCCTTATGAAAATATTCATCAGATAATGAAGCGCCTCCGTTCCGGGGTACATGGCTGGGTTGACCCTGTGCTATCGGGAATTTCACTATGTTCTTATCAGTCTGAAGGGAATCTTTGTTGGTTGCAAATGTGTATTCTACCTGCCGTTTGTTATATACAGGTAAACCATACACCATTCTCTTTCCATCAGCACCAGTCATTGTCATTTCAGAAATGTGATCCTCTTTTTTGATGGAGTCTACCCGTTCTTCCTCATCATATACTGACTGATTACATGTACCAGGACTGAAGCTGCCATAAACATTAAAACGATAATTCCTGATCTTCTTGTCCAATGCTGCCAGTGAAGCTTCTGCAGCGTTCAGGTACATAACCGGTGCACTTCTGAGCTGTCTGCCGGAACGCTTATATGGACCAGCAGGTGTTACAATGCCTGTATTATTTCTGAGCATTCCCTGTGCGGATTTACCATTCAGCGGTACACTGACGGGACTTTCGCCAAGAATGCGGTTAAAGAATGAAGGATCCTGTACCTCCTGTTCTCCCGTCTGTTTGAAATAGGCTTCTTCCTCTCCTACATTACTTCGCTGCACAAAATCGCCCTGCGACAAGAAGTCGTTTGCTTCCTGCCATTTTCCATTGGTACTACTGATATCCTGGTTATAAATTGAAACACCTCCATGAAAATAGGCGCCTGCGCCATATTCAGCACTGGCAGATGTATTATCGGTTACATCTTCTGTACGATTATCAAAGAAAACGCCACTGTGATTCCTGTATAACCGGATCTGTCCACTTCCCAACTGACTGGTATAGGAAAAAAGATCCGGTGTAGCTACCGGCAAAGCCAGGTTATGCGTAAATGTATCGACAGGATTATCTTTTTCACGCATAAAATCCATCATAGCGCCAGGTACATCCTTTCCCTTCTCTGCATATAAGAAACCATAGGTTTGATTATACTGTATGGGGTTTTTTATTTCCCGTTTTGTCTTATACCCTGTTACACCTACACCTCCGTATATGCCCCATGCTGTACCACCAATATCACCACTGAAGGTGTAATTGGCGGACTTAAATGAAATTTCTGACCTGGGATAAAAAGGTGGGGTATTATAGTTTCTTGTTACACCTCCTACGTACATTTCGGCACTTTCGGGTCTATCATCTTTTGTTGCGTTTTCTTTTAAACCATTGAATGAAAAAGAAGAACCTAAGGTCAGGGATTTCAGGCCCTCCCTGGTATTATAACCAAGGTTTACAGACAAGGAAGAAGTAGTGGATCCATATCCTTTCATCCTGTATGATAATGACAAAGAAGCGGAAGGAGTAACGGAAACACCATCGGAAGTATTAGAATTAATACCCAGACCCATACCAATGCCGGGAGTGAAAGCAGAAGAGTTAGTTAGTGATAAGGATAGACCTGCATTTCCGCCTACCTCGGCACCTACACCGGTATAGTTATCACTAAAGATCCCAACTGATAAGGAGCCATTCAACTTTGCGGGTCCATTACCAAAGACTTCACCGCGTACGGTGAGCCGGGCACCTATTGTAATTTTAGGTTTCGTATAACTTTCTGTCATCACACTATCTCCATGACTATCATCCGGCAATCCACGCAACTGCCTGTTGACAGCACCTGTGTTCAGGTTCCATCCAAGGCCTACCCAGCTGGCTTCATCATCCATCCCGATGCCTGACTGATAATTGAGATTCAAGGGATACCCTTCTACATCCAGTAAGGGAATATTATACTTAAAATTTCCTGTGGACAGGTCTACCATATCACTGGTACCTGCCTGCATGAATTGCTTGCTCTCTGGCTGTGCTGGCCCTGAAGTTAATGCCCAGGCAACGGATGGATATACGCCCTGCACAAAAAGCAATGCAAGGAAAAAACAGGCGATCCTTTTTCGGCTACTAGTACTTCTAAAACTCATATCGGCTGATTGAATAAATCTATTAATGGGAAGGTCATTAACTGATTGGTAAAAAGCCAGTCTTTAAATATCAACTGGCAATTCACCTGCGAAAAAACATGAGGGCGGTTAAATAACAGCATGTATTCAATGCCGCTTATATTGCCATTCGCCACCCGGATCACATCAACCGGCAGCAGCGTATCAGCTACATTGACAAAGGCAAATAAAGAATCCAGGCCATAATTGAACTTAAAATGATCGCTGTTCTTCATCGATGTACCATCATTGTTATGGATATTCAACCTGAAACAAAGGAGCCCACTGTCTTTATCAGGCATATACTGCAAGCGCAGGGCAAAGCCATTGATGTTTTTCTCCTGTACGAATCTTTGCTGTTTCCTGCAGGCAACGCTTATCAGCAATACAACTGCGATGATCACTTTATTTCTCATTCTGCATTTTTGTAGATAAACCGTAATTGTTTTTCTTCCCCATCAGGTAATTTCACATTCATAATATAGAAATAGCTATCTGTGAAGGACCTGTTTGCCGAGAGATCAATCACCACCTGATTTCTACCCCTGGTCACTTTTATCTTAGGAAGCTTTTTTATCTGTTGTTCAGGCTTTGTCAGACAACGAATCGTGTATTGTAAGGTGGTGGCTTCATACGTATTGTTGAATGCAAACAGTAATTCACCTCTGGCTATATAAAAATTCCCTTTGGCTAAATCGTCTATGTTTCTGAAGGCTTCCCGGGAGGAAGTAGTGGAATCTTTTTCGCAATCAATATTGAATTCCCAAATCTCAGATTCAGCGAGGATCAGGTCATTTCTATAAGCGCTTACCTGCCAGGCATATTTCTTCCCTTCCACCAGGTCTGTCGCTAAGGAGGGGTATAATTGCAATGGCATTGGAATATTCCGTTGGTTGATAATAGCCATATTAGTCCTGATCGCTTCTACAGGTTGCTGCCCTTCTTTCACTTCCACGAGGAGCATTCTGTATTGCACCCCGTTTACAGCTGGTATAAGTGGTTGCCAGGAGAAGGAAGGACGTTTATCACATAACTTGTCTCCATCATAAGGTTGAATCAATTGCAGGCTGCTAAAAGGCTCCAGGTTATAGTTAAAACATTGTTCTGCTAATAAAGCACCGGTATGCGAAGCTCCTGCTGATAACTGAAAGCAATAATCATAATCTCCTGCGGGGAAAAATCCACTCTGGCTGATAACCTTAGCCAGTTTAGAATTGGCAAAGGTCACAGCTGCATTATAGGCGGCACCAGCAGGTATATTATTGACACCCGGTATTAGTTCAAAGGCGGGTGTTTGTATGGTAACGACTGTACCTGATGATGCTTCTGTTATCGTGATTTTGAGGTTCACTGTCTGGCGGACAGCATTATTACTGATCCGTGCTTTCCACATCCCATCAATGGTACGCCCCTGTACTTCGGGCATGAAGGCAATCGTAAATTGTGCTTTCACAACCATACATAAGCAGGTAAACAGTGCGGTTAATATTACTCTCATCATGCTGCTAGTTTATCTGGTAATGCAAAGAAGTGGTGGTATTAAAGCGGCCATAGTAAAAATTGGCGGCAGTATTTTTCAGGTTTTTTCTGCCGTCAGCAGAAAGCGCCAGGCTCCATCGTTTGAACAATTGCGCAGACACCTGCTGGCGAAGGCCTATTTGCCGGACAACATCCTTACTGTCCATGTAAATGAGCGCACTGCCACAGGAAATATTTTTCCATATGACATATTGATAGCCGGCATCCAGGTTTAAAAGGTTATTGTAGATAGCAGCATCCTTTACATCCCTGTTGTAATAGATGTTTGTAATCACCATTCCTGGTCCTGCCATCAATGTGTGCATGCTTGAAAAATTTACAAACAGGCTCTTTAAAGACTGATAATTCAATTGCTGAATGCCCAGGGAAGAATTATTTGTAAATCGGATACCAGCTATATTTCCATTTGCCTGCGACATCACTGAAAATTTCCTGTTGAGAAATGCTGTCATACCGTTTTCACGAAGGGTATTTTGAAGCAGGTTCATGCTCATGGTAAGCTTTCGGGTGAACCGGTAACGGGCATCTGCGGTCAATTGCAAACTTCTGCGTCTGTTATCTGTCAGGGGAGAAACTGCCTGGTTCCGCATATCCATGCGTAAGGAGGCGCTTGCCTTGTTTTTAAGCCAGTTACGACGTAGCATTAAGCCATATTGCAGTACACCCCTGCTGCCAAATGGGCTGCCAGGGTTTACATATCCCAGGCCTGAATAGTTCATATATGCTTTTTGAGAAAGGCCCCATTTATTTATGTTGCCGGAATAAGCCAGGCCGATGGATGCAGTGGCCCAGATGTCATCCATAAAATGAGAAGCAGCAGATTTCGATACAGTGGCGGCATCATTAAAACTACTATTGCCTACCTGGCTGGAAGATTTGGAGAGATCTATATCAATTTTACCCAGGCTGCCAAGATCACATTGTTTGGATATGGAGCCAACAAATACATTCCTGCTGATCACGGCTGTATTAAAGCCCATATTTGACTGAGGCTTTGCATTTGCATTCAGCACAGATACATGGGTTTGTTTATTGCCGATATCACCACGCCCTATCCGCAGGTATTGCATGGCATAAGAGCTATTACCAGAAGCAGATTGCATCCCTACATCCTGAATACCCAACTCATTGGATTTTCCGGCAGCTAGCATAATGAACCTGTTATTCTTCAGATATGATCCTGCGGCACCGGTCATGAATACATCCGATAAGGTGCCGATACTGCCTGCCTTCAGGTCTTTGACATTCATCATGAATTTTTGCAGGGTACTCATATGTAAAAGGCCAGGGGCAGTCCGGGAGAGATGATCAGGTTGCTGAAGAAAATTTGTGATACGCTGTTGAGCGGTTTTCTGCACGGCAGTTAACTGGTTCATTTCCTTCACATCTCCTAATTGTTGTTTTAAGCGCATTACTTTCTCCTTATAAGCATCAGGTGTTTGTTGTAATGCATTTACCAATTGAGTGCTGTCAAGGAACATTATTTGGTCCGGAGACAGGTGCTCCTTCATACTATCGTATGCAGAGAGTTGCGTGCTTACATAGTTTTGAATGCTATGCTTTATATCAATGTCATCGAGAAAATACTTATTGAGATCGTAGGATTTTTTTAGTTGTTTATTGATCTTCTCCAGGTAGGCTTGTTTGTCAAAATTCAGTTGTAGGAATTGTGCATCTTTCAGTCCGCCATTATAACCGGTGAGGGAAGAATAATTAAATTGAACAGGGATGCTGCCTATGGTCAGCTGATCCTGGATAATGCCTTCATTCCACCAGGGTGATAACATGCCAGTTGTATCACTATAAATAGTTTGCCAGCTGATGCCTTTTAATTTGTTCTCAGGCCGGGTGGGGAGAGAGATGGGAGATTGCGGTTTCAGGGCATAGAAACCACGTAGTTTATTGTTAATGAAGCCAGTCACTTTCAGGCTGTCATGGAAGCCGCTGAACATTCGTTGCATTCGGGTTATACCTGCTTTGCCATTACCCGCATTCAGATATTGCATGAATTCCTGTCTTGCTCCGGCTTGCAGGTTATTGAGGCCCAGCCGGTAAAAGGGCAGGCTGTCAGGGATGAATTGTTCGCGGAGCCGGGTCATTACAGGCTGGTTTACCGGAATGCCTTTTAAAGCACTCAGAGAGTCTATTACAGCCTGTTTTTGCCTCATACCTTGTATTGGATACCTGGCATTCAGAGAATCCATTACAGCGTGTTTTAACACCACATTTTTAAGAGGATCGGGTAAGGTATCCGCAGCAATAGCATAGGTGTTCATAAAAAACACCAGCAGACTGACCACTTTGGGGATCACATGCATAAGAAAAGTTTTAATTCTCCTGGATGACTAAGCCATTTATGTAGGAAAACGAACCATAAGTAGCACTGGCAGGTGCATGTACAGACAATTTGATCACACCCGTGGCATCCGGCGAAACAGTTGACACGGTAGATTCATTCGTAGTATTGCCAAGAGCATTTTGCAGGATCTCACTTGCTCCGTTTACTCTCCAGGCACCATATCTCGGAGCAGCAGCACTTGTACTTCGGGATGCGTAAAATTTGATGGTATATGTCTTGCCTGGGTTCAGCCCTTTAATCAGCAGGTTATCCATTCCGGCAGTGTATTTCAGGCTGTAATTGTACCAAAGCCCCTGTAATACGATATCTGGTACAATACCGCTGTTGTTACCGGTAGTAGCGCCATCTGTATTTGATGAACTGTTACCGGCGTATGGTGCCCAATAGGTGGTGGCATCGCTTACATTATCAATTGTCCAGTTTGTGACCGTATCTGTAGCAATAATATGTGTACCTGCTACCTGACCATATACATTGAACCATCCGGGAATACTGGCGACCGCAGTCTTGCTGAAATGAATTCTCAGGGTTTTCTTACCGCCATTGTTAGGATATACTTTCACGGTAGCATCAGTGCTCAATACTTTTCCGGAGGTATCTGTACCCGTTACCCGATAAATAAATGTACCATTGGTCAGCCCGGAAATATTGGCGGTAGCACTGGTAGTAGCTCCAATTGTAGAGGTATTGGGACCTGATATCTGGCTCCATTGGAAGGAGGCGATACTTGCACCATTAATAGCATTGGCATTAAGGGTAATGGTGCTGGATGTGGTACTGGTATCCCGGAGTTTAATTTGTGGAATCAATGGTAAAGCACCTACTACACCAATGTCAACGACACTGACATGCGTATAAGTACTGGTGCCGCCGGTACGGAGATTGATATCTACGGAATCCAAGCCTGAGAGATAATTGAAAGTGATCGCACGGCTGTAATCACCTGTAGCGGTGAATGCGTATTTTGTATCTACTGATTGAGCAGTAGTCCATGTTTCAGTTCCTAATTTTGCCTGCAGCGTTCTTGGTGCAGCATTACTATCCAACCTGGCCCCCCATAGTTTGATGTAATAAGTATTATTCTTTGCCAGGCCTTTTATTCTCATAACAATACCATCCGGGTTATTGGAAGAATGGATAAACATATTATCATAAACAGCCTGTGAAGGATAATCACCTACAGCGACATTGAAGCCATTATAATTAATAGATTTGGTAGCAGCGGAGGGGTTAAAAGTTCCCTGCGGTAACCCAATGATCTGGACGCTCATGGTAGTAGCTTCATTGGTAGTAGTTCGCAGTGCATTGAATGAAGATTTATCGGCAAAACCAGCCACACCTCCTACTCCATACCAGTTATTCCAGTACTTACCTGCATTATCGGGAGAGGGAGTAGGTTTACCATCCGGGTTACCAGAAGCATTCTGTGTAGTCACACCATCCCCGCCCAGGTCGATTAATAACCTGTATGAATAGTCGTTTACACCAGGTAAGCTGGGATTATTCACCTGATCCAGTGTAGCGATGTTAGAATATGGCGTGTAGGTGCCATCTTTTAATTCGGCTCTGACGCGGAAGTATTGCTTATTATCATTAAAACGGGCGTAATTATTTTTAACAACATTCGGTTCTGTTTCCACCTTAAACTGTGACCAGGTGGACTTATCCAGCGAAGAATCAAGTACATATCTTTTTACAGTTTTAACCGGTTGAAAATAATCCAGCCACCTGTCGAACAGGCTATTGGCTATAAACTGGTTACCTGCACTGGTCAGGTGTATACCATCTCCGTTATTATATTGAGGAAGGATTGCAGCGGTGGTAGACGGATCAACAACATCCTTAAATCCTTCGACATAACGTTTCGGCCAGATAGCCCTGATACTGTCTGCCAACTGTTTGAGCATGAGTTGCTGGGTGGAATTATAAGTAGTACGTGGCTGTGTCGTTTCGATAAAAACAGGTACACCTTTAGCTAATGCCATTGAATCCAATTTCTTCAGATTCGCAATACTTTGATTAATGGTGATACCTGCAGATGGATCATTGGTCGGTAATGAAACGAAGATAAAATCAGGGTTTGAACTAAGGGCTGATTCTATATTATGACCCAGTACACCACCATTTGCAACAGGTAGAACATCGTTGCTGGAATAACCGCCCACTGAAAGGTTTTCCCAAACAGCACCATAAGTATTGTTGGTTAACCAGGTAAGTATTTTGTCACCTAAGCGATCCGGTGCAGACAATCCATAGCCTGCTAAAGTGGAAGAACCTAAGCCAACAATTCTTGGTCCAACGTATAAAGATTTGGCATTTGTGAGCCAACGTAAGGTGAATGTTTTATTACCATTGTCAAAGATTCCTGCATTCAGTTTCAGTGTATCTGTATTAATGGTACTTCCATTTGCAGAAGTGCCATTTAGGGAGAAGTCAATACCTGTCAATGCTTCAATATAAATGATATCATTTGTCTGTAATGCCGGGTAGAAAGTGATCTTACCTGTGCTTTCATCGACCTTTACACCCTGTGCAGTATCCCTGTACTGTAGCAATCCGTTGCGCAATACTTTCAGGAAATAATTAGACAAGGCAGCATTTTGGTAGATACTATCACCTCCTGTGGGGAAGCCGGTAGTGCCTACACGGAATTGAACGCCTTTCCCTAATTTTCGGAAGACGGTTTTACCATTACCAGTATTATACAGGTATCCGTTTATATCTTTAGTATTGTTTCTTAATACAAGTTCTGTATTGACAAACTTGACAGAATCCGGATCAACTTTAAGGGAAGTCTGTGCAAGGGCTGCAATAGAAAGCAGCAGGAATGGGATTATCAGCAGATTATTTCGCATACACATGGCAAATGTTATAAAGAGAGATCAACACTATTTAATGCTTCTATATAGATTCTTTCTTTCAGGGTCAATGCGGGGCGGAAGACAATTTTCCCGGTTAGGGTATCGATGCCAACACCGTTGGTGACAGTGCTGGCTTGCAGCAAACCATATCGCCATACCTTGATATTCTTTTTTATGAATTCAGTGCTGGTGTAAACAGAATCGCCTGCAGAAGGGAATCCGGGATTACCAACTGTGAACTGAATTGCTTTTCCTGTTAATTTGAATATCGTTTTGCCATTTCCGTTATTGTATAAATACCCGGGTATTTCTTTTGTGGCGTTACGAACAACGATTTCCGCATTTGCAACTTTTATAGAATCTGGTGTTACGCGCATAGGAGATTGCGCCATGACCTGCTGTGCGGACACGAGCAGGCATGCAAATAGTAATTGACGTCCCATGTTTATTATTTAAACAATAAAACCCCCTTCTCCTGCTAAGCTGGAGAAAATTGTGCCCTCTTAAATCATTAATGAAAAAAATGAATACAGAATTGGCTATTCAGTATTTGGTTGGGATGAAAATTCACACATATAGGTAAATGTTCTACGAGATGAAAGATTATTATTACTACGGGATTAAATAAATTTTTGCATTCTGGATTGACGCTCACGAATAAATGTTCACGGAAACGGGCTATAACGTCATGGAATAATTAAGGTTATGGTGTAAATATAGAGTAGATAATTGTGACGACATATAACACGTTGGTGTGATAATTCATTAATTACCAGTCAGTTAAATTACACTCTTTTTAAATTAATTAATAAATCAAATGTATAACGTTTCGGATCTTAGAATACTACGGTGTTCACTCCCCTTTCAAAAACGAAAAAAGGTTGCCCCCGATACCAACCGGGAGCAACCTTATACTTGTACATTTTCAATACATCAAAAAAACACACTCATCTCCTGCTAACTACTCTTTGTACGGGGTAAGGATACAATATGCAAGCCAACAGGGTCATACAAAAACTTCATCTCTACAGTAGCTCCGTTTGTTCCTTTGCGGTAACTCCTGAGGTAACCCCATTCAAAGAGCTCCCTCATGTAACGGAAATAGTTACTCCTGTTGCCAAGATTAGACTCATTACGCATCTCAGTAGAGGTAATGTGGAGTACGGGGTTGTCAATTTGCTTTTGCCATTTCATCAAAAGGTTGATGTATAGCATAGCATGATGAGGTTTTATGTTTTTATCTGCCATCCTGATTTCCCAGAATGCAGAGAGTTGTATTTCTAAATTAAAGTGATTCATTAAGATGCGGTATGGTCGTTAATAATTGGATTACTAACAAGACGACCATTGCATCTCATCGAATCATCGATACACCCGGCCGCGGATGCATATGCAATCGGTCGTCACCAAGTTTGGAATGAGTACTGGATTCATCATAGCAAATTTAATAGTGAGGAATAGGTGAAATAACGATATTTTACTGCAATGGGAAGTACAGGGAGGGGATTACTAAATACATGCGTGGGGGTGTTTTTAAAATTGAGCCCGGCAGGAATACCAGGTTCTTTTTCATATTGACTTGTTAACCCTAATAAGTTATTGAAATTCAGGCCCGGCAAGATTACCAGGCCCTTTAACACCGAGAAACCATCAGTCAAAGTATATTTAAAAAATCATGACCCGGCACTTTATAGAATGTCTTTCATACAGATGCATAACCGTGTTTTATGAATGCCCCGGCAAGACTACCAGGGCCGATCATTGCTCTGATTATGAAAATGTTTTTCACCGAATACACAGGATTTTTATAATCAGCCCCGGCAAGATTACCAGGGCGTGTCATTGTTCCTTCATGGAACGAATTCACCTCAAATACATATCACTGTAATATTTTCAAATTCAGCCCCGGCAGGAATACCAGGGCACCTCATTGATTGTATATGGCATTATCTCCCTTTAAGACCCATCACTATAATATTTTCAAATTCAGCCCTGGCAAGACTACCAGGGCATCCCATTATTCCACGTTAAAAATAACTTACCCCCAATACCACTTTCAAATCCAGGCCGGGCAAGACTACCCAGCCCTTCACCTACGAACAACTATTAACCCAAATACGCTTCTTACAATCAGGCCCGGCAAGACTACCAGGCCTTTTCACCTTACATTGTTTGACGAGCTCCCCTCAAAATCTTCACTACTCATCTTCCTCTAATGCCGCTTATCGGGCGAACTATCAACAAATAAAACCTGGTTAAACATGTTCCGCATACAGCCTCGTATACACTTTCTATACATATCCTCC
>Ga0207426_1002487_pt1 | contig 11685 bp, 15 predicted proteins | sample AraplaMF_Cvi_mMS_FD_184265 | JGI IMG/M metagenome (GOLD analysis project Ga0207426, IMG submission 184265) | Arabidopsis root microbial communities from the University of North Carolina, USA - plate scrape MF_Cvi_mMS (SPAdes) (version 2) | ecosystem: Host-associated > Plants > Roots > Endosphere...
CGCTAACAGAAAAAACCTCGCTGAAGGAAGCGGGGTGGGAGTTTGTATTTTTAACCCGGCAGTCGCGGTTGCGGGGCAATGGAACATTGAGGCTTTGCTGGGAGAGATTAGCAAAGCCCGACCCCAAAACGGATAGGGCGCGCTTTCGTTCCTACCTCTTTTGGATGATCCCACCGATTTGGGAAACGAGCGTGCGCTCGCCGATGGCCCTTCAAATGCGCATTTCAATGCTATGGTTTCGTGATTGACCGGAAACGTCCGAATCGACTATTTCCCCCCGGCCGCGCTCATATGCCCCCCGAGGCGGCACTAGGAGGGTCCGGCCACCTGTGAAGGTCGGGCCCTTGCTTCACTACAGTGCCAGCCAACAGGACCGCGTCTATGAACCGGTGAGCGTTCAACGCATCATCGTCCTTGACGCGAAGCTTTCCGCCATTTTCGATCGCATCGATGAAATTTCCGATCAGTGCGCGGTGCATCTCATGGCCGAATGCCGTTGGATTAGCCCCGCCCCGCTTCCGATCGTTTCGCCACCCACCATTTCCCTGCTGCCATCAATAAAGGCGACATCCAATCTGTTGTCCGTCAGGACTGCTGTACCTTTCGTACCGATCAATTCGATGCGCTCCGGCAGTCCCGGATAGGCGCAAGTTGTCGCATTGAGCGATCCGACCGCACCACCTTCAAAAGAGAAGGCGGCCGTCACGAGGTCCTCCGTTTCCATCCTGTGAATGGAGGTTGTGCGGACGAATGCGGAAATTGCTGACGGCGTGCCCGCATAGTGCAACAGCAGGTCGATCGTACCTTGGGTGAGCAGCACCCCACCACCATCGCGCGACATCGTTCCGCGGCCTTCGGCGTCGTAATAGCTTTGCGGTCGCCAGTTGCGGATTGCAGCCGATGCCTCCAGCAGATCGCCCAGGCGCCCGATGCGGCTCCAAGCTTCGTGGTAAGCGGAGCCTGAGGGCAAGGGTTTCCGGTCACCATGATAAAAGTGTGCCAAGGGCGTTACCATCAGTCAGGTCGCGGATGCGGCCGGCGTGGCGCGTTCCAGTGTGTCGCGCGCCTTTACGAGACCCGGGATGCTGCTGCCGGAAACCGTCGAACGGATCATGAAGGCCGCCGAGGCGCTCGGTTATGTTCCCAATCAAACGGCCCGTGCGGGCGGACCGCGTCGCCGTGTCGCTGCTTCTCGACATGCTGGAGCCCATGCCATACGTGACGTGCGCGGCGTTGAGACCCATCTCGTCTTGCGCAGTACAACCACTGCTGTCGCGTGATCCCTGCCGCAAGACCAGGCCTTGACCCAGATGCCTCGGAATTTTGCTAGTGCGCGTGCGTCCCAAGTATCGGCGTCATCATCTTGACGTGCGCGTCGATCCGCTCGAGCACCTTTATCGGAACGACCTCGCGCTCCGGCAGCGACCACCAGGTTTGGTTCACCCGCTCAACGGTTTCGGTCACCGCCGTGAAAACGGCGGCCTCCGGCAAGCGCGCACGGTTAGCGAAGGCCCTCCATCGTTGCACGCTCATCGCCTTGAAGGAGCGCTCGCCAGCCAGCGACAGCGCCATGGCGTCTGCCGGGATGTAAGGAATGGTCGAGAGTACATCATAGACCGGCGCAAGCTCCGGCTTGTCGCCCGCCCCGCGATAGATCAGTGACCAGTTCTTCAGATGCATGTCGCCATTGCCGGTGACGGCAGCCAAAGCCAGCCGGCGGACGAATTCGAGCGCTGCTGCGGAGGAGACGGCCACGCCAAGGGCTGCTGCGATATCGTGATAGGCAGCACCTTCGTATTTGCGCGAAGGATAAACGTCGAAGACCTGCGCGAAATCCTCGATATGTATCCGCTTTCCGCCAGCACTGCGATCGAAGCGTTTGATGAGCAGGACTTTTCCATCCGAGAGCGTCTTGAATTCTTCTGGAATGCCGTCGAATTCCGATTGCGCAACAAGCTCGCGTTCCGGCACGTCCATGCCGATCGCTTCGGCCAAAGCGAGATTGGCATATTCATTCTCCGAGACGCCAGGAAACGATGTCGACGGAAACTTAGCGATGTACGAGCCCTGCCCGTCTTCCAACGGCAGGGTTAGGCCGCCGCCTTTGCCTGTGTTCTTGATGACTGAAAGCTTCATCTGCACGCCGGCAAGCGAAAACCGGGCCTTCGGTTCGGGAGGTGTCGGATCCTTGAGTGGACGCGCTGCACCGTTGCTGGGCACGACGCGGACAGCACCGGGCAGATCAGACCCAAGTGCGATGAGCAGATCGAAATCGTTACCGGCGCGAACGCTGCCGGCGTGGTGCTTGTCCATCGCCTCGCGCAGCTTTTCCTCTGGAAGAAGATTCGCGAAAAACGCCGGCAAGGCTTTGGCGACGGGCCTGGGATTTTTGCGCAAACCTCCGGTGACAGCGCGGAAAGACAGGCTCAGCACAGGCAAACCGCCCGTCGCGCGATAGCTTTCCTCAAAACTGAACGCGTTGAAGTCGCCAGGCGTCCTGACAATTGTGCCGACCTTGAGATCGTTAAGCAGCACATCAACCGATGAGATCGATCTTGGATCGAGATACGCCTCAGGCATCGCCAGCACCATCCGGCCTGGCGACGAAGGCAGGCAAATCGTCGCCGTCATCATGTGGCCGAGTCAGTGCATCGACCGCCGGAACCATCGCCTGCGGAATGAGCATCAGTTCGAGACCAAGCGCGCGCGCAATGTTGATGAGGGTCGTCGTGCGGGCAGCACTGCTTCCAGCTTCGATCTCGCGGTAGCGTGGACGCGATATACCTGCCATATCGGCGACCTGCTCTTGAGTAAGCCTCAATCCTTTGCGCGTCGTCTTCAAAAGCCGACCGATTTCCAGAAGCGCTTCAGACTCCGGCTTCATGTGATGCCTAAACAGATCATTCGCCACAAGATGATACCTATAAATATCATTTTCATTCCGCGTTCAAGAGTTTTGATAACTATTCGGATTATTGTACGCGCTTAGATCTGTTTACAGACCATACGCATAGCTAACCATCGATTGAAGCGCCAAGATTCAAAGACCCCGCTCACAACACTGGAACACAAGCGTCCCGCGTTTTGGATCGATTGTTTACACCCTCTGCTTCTTTGCAGCGCGCGGCTGACAGCATAGCCTAACCGGTCCAAGGGACGGTCGTACCGGTCGCTCTGTTTGCCGTTCGCCGAGGCGCGATCGCGTTGGTATTTACCGCCTGAACCTGTGGATCCGCCTCGCAGAGGTCTTCCGGACAGTGACGCAAAATTCCGGTACGCCGAGCATGTTGTTCGTCACACGATGGCGCGGCGAGTTGATACCGACCGAACCTATATTAAGGTCGGGATCGAGAGCTTTGGTGTACAGCACCAGCGGAGCATCCGGGAGATCTAGCGTTTCGCCCGTGAAGAACTCGTACAAACACCAAGCGCGGCGGGAGAACGCGCCGTTGGGTTCGGCGCGAACCATTTCCTCGATCACACCGGGCTGTATCGCTTCATGGCCGTCTTAAAAAAACGCTCAGCCGCCTAAAGACGTTCAAGTTGTACCTGTCTGTTGAAAAAACATTCAGCGCCCCTCAAAAAATCGTTCAGCGGACGCCTGCCCGCTCGAAAAATCCTCAGTCAGCCAAAAATTCTTTCAAAATATCGCCAGAACCTCAAAAAACGTTCAGTTAGACCACTTCGATCTATTGCAGCGCTTGCGAAGTCGCGTCGTCGAAACAACGCGTCGGATCATACGGCACGCCAGGATCGTAATCCCCATGCTCGCATGAGTTCCAATGGCGCAGACAGTTCCGACGGCAGGACGTAAGCATCAGCTACCCTCTCCTTCTGATTTGAGAACCTTCGCGGCAACCCATGCCCCAGCCCCTGAATGGAATAGAATGACAGCTGCAGACGGTCTCCCCGTTTCCATTCCTCGAGAGTGCCCCATGACATTTGTTTCGTTTGCCCGGCCGCTTTGTCCATGTCCGCCACATCGAGCCATTGCGAGACCAAGGCGCGTCCATTGAGCGGATTCACGACACTATCAGCCGTTCCATGCCATACCGAGATCGGTGGCCATTCTTTCGTGTTTGGCGAAACGCTGCGCACCAGGTCGCCCCACTGCTGAGGATCTCGCTTGGCACCGGACCTCATGCCGCGCATAGCCGATATTGCATCCCTTGCCGCGCCGAACGGCATCCCGGCGAAAATGGCAGCACCAGCGAAAAGATCGGGATAGGTGGCGACGAGCGCCGAAGTCATGGCTCCGCCAGCAGATAGGCCCGTAACGTAGACCCTGGACCGATCTACTCGATGGTGGCGGCATGTGTACTCGATCATCTGGCGGACCGACATCAACTCGCCACGGTCCCGCGCCACAGCGCTCGGCCGAAACCAATTAAAGCATCGCTGGGGATTATTCGTCTCGTTCTGCTGAGGATAAAGGAGAACAAAACCCCGCAGTGTAGCGAATTTGGAGAAGCCGGCTCCCGTATCCAGGCTTTCGGACGTCTGCCTGCACCCATGCAGGACCACGACCAATGGCGGCTTTGCCGGTAATTTGCCGGGTACGAAGAGCTTCATCGTCAACCGTCCTGGATTGCTACCGAACCCGGTCACTTCGCTGAGTTTCGGCTTCGATGCGACCGGGCTGCGCGATTTTCTGGATACAGTTCGGGTCGGTGTGCAAAGCGCCTTTGCAAGCAGCTTTCGATACATTTTCTGCGATTTCAGCAGCCTGGAAAATGACCTCGGCAGTTTGAATGTCATCTGAAAACGCCCTCCGTCGGCGTCATCGGCGCTCCCCCGCGGCGTGAATTGGCACCACCAGCCGACAGACAAGTGAAGCCAGCCTATGGGATCAAAAGCTCTTTCAGAAGACCGTAACGGACAACTCACCTATGCGTTCGATCCGGTCGTGGCTTTCGACGGTCTGCAATGTCGAGGCCGATGTTTGCGTCCATTTCGTGATCGTGTCTCGGGATTGAAGATCTACAACGTGGCACTACTTGTTCCCTGTTCGAAGGAGGCGGCAATGCAGGACACCGATTTTCTAATTCTCTCGAGAGCCGTCAGGCAGTGGTATCGGTACTACGACGTAGATCCGGACAAAGAGGCATCCAGGCTTCTTAACCACGCAGCAGTGAAGCTTTTCGACCAGGGCCATCGGTCGGTCGAAGGCATCGCCTCGGTGTTGATCGAGACCTACGTTGGCCCGTGGCCGTCGTCAGTGAATGCGTATAGATCACCTGATCCAATAGGTGGACCTCAGTCCCATTGAAGCTCGCTCTTGGCCTGTCGGAGAATCACAGCGCGTAACGCGCTGTGGTGAGCGCGAAACTGGATGGCGTAAATCCTGCGGTAGCCGGCGCCGCCGGCAGCACACAGCGCCGGGAGCGACAGCGATGGATACGCGGGACAACACAACGCCCGACGTCATTTGGAATTTCGCGTCAACCCGGCTTGCGAGCGTCGCCACTGCTCCGCCCTCCGGCAAGGTTCCGCTGGGCACCAGGGGATTGATTGATAAGGCGGCACGAGACGAATAAGGTCCGACGGAATGATCTATCAGGCAGAGCGGCAGTGAAGATTCTCATTATCAGTCGGAAAGCCGAGCAAAGAAGACGGCAGTTTCAATCGCGGCAAATGCAAAGGCTGGGACTGGATTTCGAGTTTCTGGACGCGTTCGAAGCAAGCGACCTGTCCGTCGAAGACTGCCAAGCAGCAGCAAACACCTGGCCGAGCCCAACGCTGCGCGAGGATATCGCCTGCTTCACCTCGCACAGGCTCGCCTGGAAAATCATTGTCGAGCGTAACGAACGGACCCTGATCCTCGAAGACGACGCAGTACTGGCCTCAGGTTTTGCTGACGCGATCAGGAGCATCGAGGCCCGCCGTGACAACTGGGACTGCGTCTATGATCTCGAATTCGCGCCTCGCCCGCATATCCTTGCGAAATCAGCAGCTTGGATCGATGGCATGCACCGCGCGACCAGGGTGTTTCAGAACCGCGTCGGCAGCGCCGGCTATGTCATCGGCCCACGTGCGGCTGGCAAAATGCTCGAGGATACGAAGAACTACTCCCTGCTCGACGCTTATTTCTGGCATCGCGGCTGGCTGAAAGCCTACCAGATTGAGCCGACACCCGTCGTTCAAATGCAATTTCTCGACGAAATCCCCGACAACTCGGCTTTTGTGCGCAGATCCATAGACCGGGAATATTTGCCCCAAAGCGAGCTACGCAGGAAACTGATGCGGCTTCGCCTTGAAAGCATCAAGGCGAGAAATCTGGTCAGGGGTTGGCTTGGCGGCGAAACGCGCCCGCTCCAAATCGACCGGGCAAGCTTTGCGGCCGATCTCGATATCAAGCCGCCGGCAGCGACGGCCTCCCCCTGACCAGCACCTCTGCCCCAAGCTCTCTAGCCGCGGTCCAAGAGCTCCGGTACGATAAACCGGAGGACATAGTCCGCATCCGCGGCGCGCAGAGACTTTTCAAGCAGATCTCATTTTGGCGGTGCGGCAGCAGTCCAGCATCCGAAGCCAAATCATCTCTAATCGGGCTAATATGCTTGTCTTTGCACCCGGTTTGTTCAACCATTGCACTAACCGCGGAATCAGGATGTTTCGAATTTAAGGAATTCTGAGCATGTTGGATGTTGATGGACTGACACGCACCAGGCGCTATTTTACGCGCTGGGTGCGGTATCGGCTCGCTGCACCACGAGTCCCCAACCTAGAGCGCCTCCTTCTTGGAAAGACGGTTGTCATTGCCGGTTCTGCGCCCTTCTCCACCAAGCCTCTGGGCTGGGACGATTCATTTCGGGTATTGACCATCAACGCCTCCCAAATCGCAGCTCAGGGCTGGCTGCCTCATTCGCCTGATGTGACATTGATGCAGTTCAATCAGATTGAAGGGCTCAACCCCGCCGCAGTCGAGGTTCGCCGGGTGCTACAGCATCAGAAAACCGGACTTCTTTGCCTTCTCAATTGGCGACATGAGCGGGCGCGGCTCCTTAGAGGACTTGAGGCGTTCGACTATCGTTACGACGAGCTGACACTGATCAGCCGCCATGAACGCATTGCCCTGATGCATCGGATGACAGGAAGATTGAATCTGGAACTGGAAGGCGAAGCCAAGTGGTCAAACGGCATTGTCGGCGCGGCTCTTGCGCTGGCGAGCGGGGCAGCAAACGTGGTTCTCACCGGGATCGACCCTCTTTCCAAGGGCCACAAATACAACTCGTTGAATCTGTCTCGCATGCATCAAGAAACAGATTTGGAAGCACTGCAAATATTTCGCGACCAGAGATTGCCCGTCTTCACGGCTGATCCGAACGTTGCCCAGTCGGTGGGGTTGCCCTTGTGGGCTCCGCGAACAACCTAGCTTTTTCGACAGCATGGAGCCTCAGCGGTCGCGCCGCCGCGCCAATTTCGTTGCCACGTTGGATCATCCTCATTGAGACGCTGTTAGGTCCAATCTCGCAGCCACGACAAATATTCTTCCGCCAGGACTTCCCGAGGCTTCAACGCGCCCCGCCAGTCACGACCTGAGTCTTCCCCGCGCCTATCCCTGGGCAACGGCCAACGCAGGCACGATCTGATGGGATGAATCGATAAGTCAGCGGCCGTTGGCGTGACCACCTTCCCTTCATTGTGCTCCAGTCAACGAAGCACTGCACCCACCATCATGCCGACGGTCTTACGTTCGCCTTCCACAAGAGTTCCCGGAATCTGTCTCCTACGACGCGATTCAGCGAAAAATCTGCAGCCTATCGGCTTAGAAAGCAGAGTGCGTCGCTCGCGAAATAGACTTGGCGGCTGAAAACAGCTAACACCGTACCATGAACAAGACAGCAGTAAATGTCATCGAGGATAGCGTTCTGGCCTCTGCGAGGCGGACGGTTGGCACCGAGAGGCAGGCTCTTGAGGCCCTGGAGCGTGCTTTCGACGATGGTCTCGCCGCTCCGTTTATGCGTGCCGTCGAAATGATCAACCGGATCACCGGTCGTGTGATCGTCACGGGCGTCGGCAAGAGTGGTCACATCGGGGTGAAGATCGCGGCCACGCTGGCTTCGACCGGGACACAAGCGTTCTTCGTCCACGCGGCTGAGGCAAACCACGGCGATCTCGGGATGATCAGCACGACCGACGTGGTTCTTGCCTTTTCCAAGGGCGGGGAAAGTGCCGAAATTCGCAGCGTCGTTGCCTATACGCGCCGCTTCTCGATTCCCCTGATCGCTGTCACCTGCTCGGAGAAGTCGTCGCTTGCGTCAGCGGCCGACATCACCCTGCTGATGCCGAACGAGGCAGAGGCCTGCCCGCATGGACTTGCGCCGACGACCTCGACATTGATGCAGCTCGCCATGGGTGACGCGCTGGCAATCGCGCTTTTGGAAGCGCGCGGTTTCTCCGCCCGCGATTTTCATGTTTTCCACCCGGGTGGCAAACTCGGTGCAAGCCTCAGCCACGTCGCCGATATCATGCATACGGGTGATCGCGTTCCGTTGGTGCGCAGGGGGACGTCGGTCCCGGAAGCGATCTCGACGCTCTCACGCAAGCACTTCGGTTGCGTTGGGATCATGGAGGACGATGGTCGTCTCTGCGGTATTGTCACGGAAGGCGACCTTGCTCGCAACCTGACGCGCAATCTCTCCGAATTGCTGGTTGACGATATCATGACCCGAACGCCCAAGACTGTGAAGCCGAACGTGCTGGCAACCGCGGCGCTGGCGAAGCTCAATCAGCACAGCATCGGGGCACTGATCGTCATCGATGACGATAATCGGCCGATCGGCCTCGTGCATTTCCACGACCTCTTGCGGATTGGCGTGGCCTGATCAAGTCGGAGCAAAGGCGGTTCGTCTGGGCGCGAGTTTCGGTGGAGACGCAGGATGAACACCGCTCACTTGGCGCCAGCCCTCCAGTGAGCCAGGCGAGGACGAGGCCAACCGGGATGACGAGATTTCGGATCGTATCGTTGAGACCGCTGGCTGCCGGGTTTCAAACCAACCTGTCATCTCATAGTGCCAGGCACCTGATGGCTAGGTGAATACCTATTTGCCTTCCATCTCGTCCCATCGCCGCTGTTTTCGCGTCTTCGGCTTCAGTTTCTTGTAAGTCCTGTCGATGAAACGCAGAAACCTCGTCACATGCATCAGCCGGTCAACGATCGAGCTCAGGTTCACGAGGCGCTCCGACAGCACCTCGTTCGCCGTCAGGGCAATTTCGCCTGGAGAATATTCCGGAAAGTGCGTCGCCAGGTCGGCATAAGGATTGGTCCGTTCGCGGCCGATGATGTCAATCTTCCCGCGCCGATACATGAGCCGCAAGACCACCTGTTCATACGTCCAATCGTGGACGTCGAGAACCTGATAGCGTTCACTTCGTTTGGACGAGAAGCCAGCCAGGGTGATCGTTGCTGGCAGTTGAAGGTTGGCGAGCCAGAAGCAAAGCGCAAATCCGCTCGTCGGAAGACTGGTCTTCGGGTAAAACGGAGCAAACAGGGCCGTCAAATCGAGATGCCTGACTGCCACGCCTCCGAATTCAGATTCTGGGCTAAACTTTTCGCGATCACCAATTGCCAAATTGATGATCCCGAGGAAGCTGTTTTTATCGAAGTATTCGAGAACCCTCGACACCTTACCGCTTTTGACGAGATTTGCTCCCAATGTTCCGCTTCGCGACACCAGAATGGCACTGCGCATGAACGGTTCGCTCAGGACCTTGTAAACCTTGTTGAAGAAGATGAAGAGTGTCGTCTCCGGAAACCGCGACGTTAGCTCGTTGATATCGACCTCATCGCTGTTTGCAACCAGGACGATGTGACTATAGCCGTGCAAAAACGATCGCCACTCCTCCGAGTTGCTTTCGGTCGGAAGCGCGTTCGTCTCCGTTAAATCGTTGAGTTCAGGTCCGCTCATAGTTCAACCGTATGTCTTGTCTTCCTAGCCAAACGCTTGCACCCGAACTGGGCGATCGACGGTCTCTGATCTCGCATGTTTGCCTGTCCTTGTTTTTACAAGGCGCGCGGGCGCTCCCACATAGACACCATAGGGAACCGTTCTCCCCTTCACCACACTGTTTGCCCCGATCACCGTGCCACGGGCAATGTGAGAGCCCGCGAGCACCTTGGCTCCCGCTCCAATCCAGACATCGTCACCAATCACAACAGCCTCTTTCCTGACTGACTGCAAGCGTATTGGCACCGTCGGATCCTCGTAGTTGTGCTCAAACGCAACTATGACGACGTGGGCGGCGATACGCACATTGTCGCCGATCCTGATTCCGCCGTGTCCCAGCAAGATGGAATAGTCATTAATCGAGACATCATTTCCGATGTTGATGTGCCCACTTTGAGCATCGACGATCACGCCACAACGAGTCGTAAACCTGTCGCCAATTTCCATGCGGCCCCGGCCTCGGAATCGAGGCCAATAGCGCATATTGGGCGCGTTTCCGATGCTAAAGGAGCGGCGCGAGAGCATCCAGCGGAGCTTGACAAGAAAGCCGAGATTCAAGCGTCACACCGGAGCGAACCGAGGATCGATGGCGAGCGCCTTGCCGAGCCACTTGTCAGCGTATTCCACCTCCTGCCAGTTTTTGAACCACGGGCCCCCATTGGTGTAATGGACCCCCTTGGGGTAGCCGGTGGCTGGCTTTGAACTCCAGCCTTCCAGCCAGTTCCATTCTTCCGGAATTTCTCCGATCTCGCTGTCATCGGCCCACTGAAGACGATGCAGAAACGCACCCGTTTCAGCATTGATCAGTTCCGGCGTCAGCTTGCGAGTGGAAGGATGGTCACAATTGAAGAGCATGAACGACGACCAGTTCTTGCGTGGGTATGTCGTCTGGACCTTGCCATCCATCTTCACGCCTTCCTTTGGCGTGTAGTCATGATGGACGCATGCAACGGCCTGATCCTCATTCCGATACTGCAGCAGGTCAGCCACGTCTCCGAAGAACAGGAAATCGCAATCGCAAAACAGGGCCCAGCCCTTGTAACCGGCAAGCCACGGTGTGAAGAAGCGCGAATAGGTGAACTCGGTCGAGGCCAGGGGATCAACCGGTCGTGTATAAACGCCGCGATCAACGAGTTCCTGCAGCTTGATCGGGTGCACATCGACGTCGATCGACGCGTGCTCCAGCAGCGATTCCTTCGCGACCTGGTAGGCAATATCTTCTCGGGAATCCCAACCAATATAGACCGACAGTTCCGCCATACGAGTTCTCCTTGCATTAGGCTCTGTGAAGGTAGACGACGAAGGGTTGCAGACGTCATAGACCAGTACCTGGTCGCCGTGAAGGCTTGTCCGGGACCAATTCACGGAAATACTCCGTCCGATGATGTTCGAGCCCCGCAGGGCAGGCCGCTCGCGAGGTCGTGCACGTGATCACATCTATGTCACCCTTGCGTGCGCCCAGCCCGGCATCTCGTGGCTAGATCCAAAACCCGCTTACGCGCAAAGTCGCGACAGCGTAAATACCGATGTAGATTACCGCCATGATGAGAACGAGTAATTTCGGGCGCAGCATCTCGCTCTCCTGTAAACCGCATCGACCTTGGTCGGGAATCAGATCCCGAAAGCTGTGAGATGGTCGCTAAATTACCGATTATCAATGCCTCCAGTTACTACAACCGCCCCACACGCGCAAATCTTGGCGATGGCCTCCTCTGGATTGGTCCAGCAGCCAACTGTC
>Ga0207426_1002490_pt1 | contig 11680 bp, 11 predicted proteins | sample AraplaMF_Cvi_mMS_FD_184265 | JGI IMG/M metagenome (GOLD analysis project Ga0207426, IMG submission 184265) | Arabidopsis root microbial communities from the University of North Carolina, USA - plate scrape MF_Cvi_mMS (SPAdes) (version 2) | ecosystem: Host-associated > Plants > Roots > Endosphere...
CGTGCCCGTTGTGCATGAATACATGCATCAGCGGACATGCGAGTAGCAGGAGAAGTGGCAGGGCACCGATAAAGTGGGCTCGATGCTCGCTGGTCAGGAAATAGGTTGCGATGGCGCCCATTACAAGGAGCCCGATGGCATAGCGCGAGCGCCAAAAGCCAGGCGCTTCCGGTTGCGGTGGGGAATCGTGGTCGGTCATCTGGTTCTCCAAAAGATTTACGGTCAACGCGCCAGCCGGTTGTGCAGCCAGCTGAAGAACATCCCGGCCAGCAGCGCCCACGTGCTCAGCACAAGCAGCGCGGCAAAGAATCCGGGTAAGTTGAAAGGCCGTGGACTGACCATGGCAGTGAAGTCCATGCCGTGGAATATGTTGTTCATCAGGCCCAGGAATGTCGCCGGAGCGAGTATCCAGGCCACGGTACACAGGACATAGAAACCACCAACAGTTGCGGCCAGGGCAAGGCCGGTGCGCAGAGGTGTCACGGCGTTCTGCCTACTTTGCCGGGGCCGCGGGCAAGCGGTCCATCATCATCTGCATGGAGGCGCCCATCATTTCCATCCGCTTCTCCATCATTTGATGATGCATGGCCATGTCGCCCTTCATGGACTGCATGCCCCCGGCCGGCATCTCATTCATCATGCTCATGCCGTCCTGCATCGTCTTCATGTGCTGTGCCATCAGAGCGCTTCGCTCTTCTGGCGTCTTCGCCGCCATCATTTTTTCGTGCATGTTCCGCATGGCTTGGGTCTGGGCATCCATCTTGGCCATGCTCGGTCCTTTCTTTGCAGGTACTTGCTTGGATGTGGGTGCGGAGGTGCTCCCGGCGGGATGGTGGCCGGTGTGCTGGTCGTTCGGAGCCGCCGCCCAAGCTGTGCCGAGGGCGGAAACTGCAAATGCGAGAGAGAAAAGGTGGATCTTCATATGGAACTCCTATGTGGATGTGGTGAGAAGCGAGGTGCCGGAATTGCATATCGGGCTCGCCGAGGGAAACAGAAGATCGCTCGCCGCAACGAGACGGCGCTTGAACTACCAGGAGGCTAGAGTGCCCACCGCGAGTAGGTGATTCGCTCGGGAGGATCGCTCAGCGAGGGCTGAGCGTCCAGGTGGCCCCAGTGGCGTGCCATCACAGACGTTGGCCCGGTCCAGATGACTCTGGCCAATGGCGGGGAACCCGGATCAACCGAGTCCACGCCATTAGTGCTTTGCAAGGCCTGCGAGCCCTCGTCACAGGCTTTCAGACACGGCGCCTTGGAGCTTTGTTCACTGTCGTGGACAGGCTCAGCAGAATGGGCCGGAATGTGGGTGCCCTCAGAGGAAGACTGGTGCCCACCGTGATCGGAAACTTCCAACAGGCAAGCATTCGCGAGGCCCGACGCCAGCACGAACAACCACAAGGCCAGCATCAGCGATGCAGCATTGCGGTCAGTGGTGTGTTGGAAGAATAATTTCATGCCAGTGTTCAGATCGATTCATGCTACGGAGAGATCGACGATGCGGATTGACCTATGTCAACGAAGACCGCTATGCACCAAATCAGAGTGCGCCCGAGTCGGCGAATGGTATGTACGCTGGCCAGCATATCGGTGTAAGGCAATGCGCCGAGTTCGGGAGCAGTGTGCAGCTTTGTAAGCTGAGCAACGCGGCGGGCGTACTATGGAGCAATGCCTCAATTTCTCTCTTTTCACCCAACCGGGCGACGATCTTCATGAGCTTGGCTGCACCATTGACCTCGGCGGCACCCGTTGTGGGCGCGCAAGAGGCCCTTAACAATGGATGCTTCTGCCTTACGTTGGACGACGATGCCCTGGCGCGAGCACTGGACTCGGAGCTCGCAGAAGTGCAGCTCTCCGAGCTGGTTCGGGAGCGTTGCCCCTATGTGTTCGCCGCCAGGCCGGTGTTTGTTGACAAAGCGCAGATTCAACGCATGTCTGAGGTGATCCATGCGGTCGAATCGGTTGTAGCACTTCCGGCATACCGTGAACAGGTGCTGACGGCGGCACCCGCCATCGCCCGACTCGGTGCGGCAGGCCCGAAAGGAGTTTTCTTCGGCTACGACTTTCACGTTGGGAAGGAGCGGCTAGGGCTGATAGAGATCAACACGAACGCCGGCGGCGCAATGCTGAACGCTGTACTCGCGCGGGCGCAGCGCGACTGCTGTGCTGTGATGGACCGGATGGCGCCGACTCTCTCCGATGTGGACGCGTTTGAAGAGCGGATCGCAGACATGTTTGTTCGCGAATGGGCCCTGGCCGGCCGGGGAAGACCGCTGGTGAGCATCGCTATCGTCGATGAGGCGCCCGAGCAGCAGTATCTTTACCCTGAGTTCCTGCTATTTAAGCGGCTTTTCGAAAAGCACGGCCTGCGAACTGTCATCGTCGGACCGACGGACCTACAATGGCGCGGTGGCGTGCTTTGGGCTGGGGAGCTTGTGATCGACCTCGTTTACAACCGCCTGACTGACTTCTACCTGAAGGAGCCGGGCAGTGCTGCATTGCGCGAAGCGTATCTGCACGATGGAGTGGTCTTGACGCCCAACCCACAGGCTCATGCGCTGTACGCCGATAAGCGCAACCTCGCGCTCTTCAGTGATCCATCGGGGATGAGCGCGCTGGGTGTGCCTGATGCGGTGCAAAAGGTCTTGCTGGAACATGTACCCCGTACTGAGGTGGTCGTGGCTGAAGACGCGCAACGGCTCTGGGATGCGCGGCGAAGATTGTTCTTCAAGCCGGTCGCCGGGTTTGGCAGCCGTGCGGCCTACCGTGGCGACAAGTTGACGAAGCGCGTTTGGCAGGAGATCCTGGCGGGGGACTATGTCGCCCAGGAGTTCGTGACTCCAGGTGAGCGCAAGGTCAGCAAGGGTGATCCCGGGCAGATCATGAAATTCGATATGCGTGCTTACACCTACGAAGGTTCCGCCATGTGGTTTGCCGCCAGGTTGTATCAGGGACAAACCACTAACTTTCGCACTCAGGGTGGAGGCTTTGCGCCGGTGTACGCAGCGCATCGCGATCAAGCACGTTGAAGACCTCATCCAGAGGATAGCTGCGCTGATGATCTGGAAAGCCAGAATGTCAGCGACGGCGCTCCGCGTCGGAGCCAGTAGGCGTTCCCTTATTTGGTCATCTTGTCCATGGAGTGCCCGCTCTTGGCAAGGAATTTATCGAGCTGGGCGATTTCTTTCTTTTGTGCGGCAATGATGTCCTGAGCCATCTTGCGCATTTGCGGGTTTTTTCCGTCGCGCAACTCCGCCTGGGCCATGTCGATGGCGCCCTGGTGATGTATGCGCATCATCATGGCGAAGTCCACGTCAGCGTTGCCAGTCATTGCCATGGACGACATTTTCTCGTTGTTGTCCTTCATCATGGCCTTCATATCCATGCCGCCCGTCATTCCGGGCGACATAGCGCTCTTGCTCTGCACCCCGTGCATTGGCATAGTGCTGGGCGCACTTGTGGTTTGAGCTGCAGCAATGGGCAGATTCACAGCTACAGTAAGCGCTAAAACAGCGATCAACGTGGCTTTGCAATTGAATTTACAAGTCATTTTGTATTCCTTTAGTCATCTGGTTAGGCCATGACGGCCATATTGCGACATTCTTCAGCGCATCTACGGCAGGCCTTCGCGCACGCTTGGCAGTGCTCCATATCGTGCTTCGCACACTCATCTCCACAGGATTGGCAAATATCGGCACATACTCCGCAAACTGCTTGATGGTGGTCGCTACCTCGCGCCATCGTTGCGGCCGCCACAGCACAGATTTGGGCGCAATCCATATCCCAAGCGATGCATTTGGCCATCAACTTGACGTCGGGCTCTTTCAGGCAGGACGCTGCACAATAATTGCAAGCGATCACGCAGGCATTACAAGCTTCAATGCAGGCGCTGTAGATTTGGTGCGACATATGGTGTACCCCTTTTGATTGATGAGCGGGAGTCGCTCCCATGCATCGATAACAACTAAGGATACATAGGCTGCAAAGCATCGATGTGAGGGAATTGCCCTCTGTGATGTAGTCCGAGGAATTCCGTGTGCTAGTAGACGTGTGGACGCTGCCTCAGGTGTTCGTGGACCTGGGTATGACTCGGCGAGCCCATCAGGACCGGCAAGTGACGTAATGCTGTTCTTTCGTTCATATGACCGCACACCCTACAAGCACTAAAGCTAAAATTCGAGGAGATAGCAGCAAAAATTGCTGAAAGGTAGATATGAAAGACGTGGAATTCAACAAATTGCGTAAGCGATTACGCAGGGAAGCCGGACAAGCCATCGTCGATTTTGAAATGATCGAGGAAGGTGATCGCGTAATGGTGTGCATGTCTGGCGGCGCTGACAGCTACACCATGCTCGATACTTTGATGTACTTGAAGGAAGTGGCGCCGATAGATTTCGATCTCATTGCGGTCAACCTGGATCAAAAGCAGCCCAATTTCCCTGAACATGTATTGCCTGGGTACCTACAGGCTCTCGGCGTTGAATACCGAATTATCGAACAGGATACTTACTCCATCGTCAAGGAAAAGATACCTGAAGGAAAGACTACGTGCTCCCTCTGCTCGCGGCTTCGCCGCGGGATTCTTTATAAGACTGCTCAAGAATTGGGCGTTACAAAAATTGCTCTCGGCCATCACCGCGAGGACATTCTGGAAACATTGTTGTTGAACATGTTCCACGGCAGTTCACTCAAGACTATGCCTCCTAAGCTACTGTCAGACGATGGCAAAAATGTTGTGATTCGTCCGATGGCGTACTGCCGGGAGAAAGATATCAAGGCCTACGCGGAAACGATGCAGTTCCCGATCATCCCTTGTGATCTGTGTGGTTCACAGCCAAATTTGCAGCGTCAGGCGATGAAAGAGTTACTCACCTCATGGGACAAACAGTTCCCTGGACGTGTAGACAACATGTTCCGTGCGCTGTCGAATGTAGTCCCATCTCACCTCCTAGACCGCCGGCTACACGGGTTTGGTACCGCAAAGATGAGCGAGGAGAAGGGACACATGGCCGACTGGCTGGCCTCTGAAGAAATGAATGACCCAAAAGTCATTCCGATTAAGCCACTCACCTCACCGATGACGGCTTAAGACTGACTACGCGTGTTGTTCGGTAACGGATCTTGAAGCAAGGCAGTGCCCCCTGGCAAAAGGGATGCGTTATAGGCTAGGCGCGTATGCCGGAGAAGCAGTAACGCGTGCTTCTTTTTTAGCGCAGCGAGTTGTACCTCCAGCAACTGAATGCGTTGAATGTAGGCATCAGCGCTCCGGATTACGTGTTTGTAACCACTCCTTGCCACAACAGCCCTCTGCTTACAGACTTTGAAAGCGGATGAGATCGCTTCATTGCGTGAAAGAGCTTGCCTGCTCCATATATCCTGAGGCTTGATTTTCAGCTTGGCCGCAAGCGCCACTCGATAATCTTCCCAATTCAGGGCTTTTTTGGCCGGCCATTTATTCAATAGCTCCACCGCGTAATGCTGATCACTACGCGAGATTTTTCGTTTTCCAAGTGTCGATAGTCCACTCATACGTCATCACCTTCCTCGCGGAGTTTCACAACGAGATCAGCAGTGCTCATCGCTGAGGGAGCGGAACTGAAGGTGATGATTGTTCCTATCTCAATGTCCGGATTCGCCTCTACAGCAAAGATTTCTTCGCACCTACTTATCGTATCTTTGTGCTGCTGAATGTGTCTCCTCAACGGTGCTTGTTCATGCCCCGGCAGCATTTTCCCCTCACCAATGAGCAACATTGACTGAGCATGGTCATGCAAAGCCCGAATGCGGGGCAACCGTTTCCTATCCCCCTTCCGCCATAGCGACCTGTTGCATCGCATGCAGTCTCCAAACTGCGGACATGGATTTAACGACCAATCCGTGCTGCATCCACCGACCTCGGTAACTTGCTTCGGAGCCGCATTCTCAAAGAGAAAAACGCTTCTCTCAACGACTGTAATGCCGATGGGTATCTGCTCTGCGACGGGGCCATACACAGAAAAATTCTGATTGGGGTCGAAGACTTCCATTGAGCCTGCGACAACTTCATGTGCAGTCCGCTTGTCGTAGTGAGCAGATTGCCGGCCCCCATGTCTACCAGCTAGTTCGTCTATGAATGGTTCGCTGATGCCCGCAATAAGCGCCTCTGTGTGGTGATACTTCCGCAGGTCGTGCAAGGTGAATGACGGCCAGGCTCCATTACGCAGCTTGATGTCCAAATTGGAGAACAAAAGAGGAGCGCCTCCTTGATACCGACTAATCCAGTGCTCGAGCGACGAAGCTGTCATTTGCCCAGGACACCACCATCCATCAACCTTAGTCTCGGTGGTAGGGATCTGATTGGATTTAGGCGCGAACTGCACAAGTAGCGCATGATCCAATCTAAGCTTTCGATCCTTGGCGGTGTATGGCCAATGGGGAAATATTTGCGATTTGAACTTTGACAGCAGATAGAGCTGTACATTCCGAGTGGGAATGAAAACTGTTGCGGTTCGTCCATCACTCCACAATTGGTCCAGAATCGGTTTCAATTTTCTTCGGTTTTTCGTATTTAACGCTTCGTTAGCTACGGGAGCCGAGATGAATAAATCATCGTGCTCGGTAGGGATCGGCAGGATCAATCCCACTCCTAAGCACCTGCGACGCGCTTCGCCAATCTTTAAAAATGAAAGCTGCCTTGCCATTCTTGAAGGTGAATAAATATCGTTACCTTTGTTGACGCCGAAAACCTGGACAGATCTGATTCCCTGATACGGAGTTTCAATACCTATAAAATTTTCTTTGTCCTCTCCACCGACAATCATCTTCAGGCTGTTCAGCGATAAAAATGGTTCCTCAAAAAAGGATCTGTGTCTCTCAGGTATGTACAGCTCGTCAATCGATTCGAAGTCGTCGCCGAACTGATCGATATAAAAGGCAAATGCCTCTCTAGGTTCGCGTGTGTAATCGCGGATAACTTGAACAAGCTCCACGCTAATAGGAGTCAACTTCTGAGTGATGGGGAGTCTTTGATAAAGATCTATCTTTGGACGATATATCAAGATCATCCATCTCTGTGCATCGTCATCAAACTGCAAGCAGTCATACCTCAAGCTCAGGTAGTCCGACATGCGCATGGATACGGTTGTAAGGGGCAATGCAACGACTGCTGCCATAAACGTGACTCGATGGGTTACTCCAAAATTATTTATAGCCCTTCGATAAGCTATGCCTACAGCGGCAGCGACTTCCCCGCTTAATCTTGTGTCAATTTCTTCATCTGCAGCAACGTCTGAAACAGCAACACGGAGGTGGCGCGCCTGTTTCTGGATAGTGGAATAAGAGAACGAGTTATCAATAAGCCCAAATCCTTTTCCCGAAAAACGGAATGTTTTACTGTGGTGTCCAGCTTGAAGCATATTGGCGAAGATCTCTATCTCTCTTCCAATGTCATATTTTTTTGAGTCACTCATGGTTGACTTCTGCAACTCCAAATCAGCGCGAATAATCACCTGTCGACTTATATTGACTGGATCATTATTTCCTTCATTAATTTTTCGTAATTCGCACTCGATAAAGGCTAGTGCTCGAACCGTTGACCTATTCGTAGATCGAATTCCTTTATACAAACAGATCACATTTAGGTAAGCTTTGGCAAATGGCAAAAAGGGCCCCGAGATTAGAGCTTTGGGCTGTGAAAGGTTTGATAACTTTCCATCGCGTGTTCGGCCGATAAACTCCCGATCACGTCCCAAGTACTCACTTTTGATGAACCAAGTTTTAGCCTGGTCTTGTCCATGGGGTATGAACCGCGTTGCCCATGAGAACCATGGTGCTTGCGCCTCATAAGGAACGCTATGGATATTCGAAATTCCCGCTTCCCCAAATGGCTGAGCCCATGCGATAAAACGCTCGATCTTTCCGGCGCCATCGAATTGTTCATCCGGACGAAAAAGCGGAATAGGATCATTTGGCATGGCTATTCAATGTTCTGAATTTTATTGATCACCGTCCTCACCGCCGCGATCAAAGAGTCATCTCTTTGAACGGTCTCTAGCGGCAACTGGAGCTCGACGGCCCTGTTCCTCTTGAACAGCAATTCATCGAGCACTTCTTGGTGAGGACCATCCTTGAAGGCTCTGAATCTGCTGCATGCATAGCAACCTATCGGTGCAAGTACTCCGCACGGTGTGGTGGCACATCCTCCGACCACTTCTGACATCGAAGGGGATAGGATCAAGCTTTCTTCGCCGTGCATTGATTGTCGCTCGCGTGAAATTATTTCGCCTCTGAAGGCAGAAGCTATCTCACTGTGGTTTGCATCCGTTTTCAACTCATAGGCATCAAATGCCTCTGCAGATAAGTTGACGTAATGGCGAAGTGAAATTGTTGAGGTTTGAAAACCAGCCCGAGCCAACACTGCGAGTGGAGCGCCAATTATTGCCAAGTGGGTTAGTTTGGTATGTTTGAATCGCCGAGTAAAGAGATCAATATTGCTGAATTCGTCCGAATGATTGGCAATGTGGACGCGGGTTCGATCTATTAAAGAAGTTATCCCAATTCCTTTTTTAGCAATGGCCAGTGGCTTGCCATTGGGTCGCACTACTGAAAATAGCGGAGTTGAGTCGCTTAAAGATTCTCCTGCCACTGCATTTAAGTAGTTGAGCTGTGCCAACATTGCCGGAATTACCGCAGAAGACAACTGGTACTGCATCATGTACTTTCTTGCTGAAGTGGCCTTCTGCTTCACTATGGGCGTGTCCATGAAGATTCGGATCACATTGCCAGATGCATCACGGATGATTTTTATATCGCCCACTCTTAAAAGGTGTAGCTGACTCGGCCGCATGGCTTCAGAAATGATCAACCGCCAAAGAAGATAGTCTTGCGGACTGAAATCTCGTTTGATGTAGAGGTCCTCTACAGTCGAAAGGATTTCCCTGACTTGTTGGGACGAGAATGGCCTCTCGTTAATCGAATTGGTTTGGATCTCTATGGTGGATCTTGGTTTGGGAGATTTCGAAGTAGCTAGGTGATTTTTAAGATCCTTGGCGATGCCTGGACGCCCTTGACGTATCCAGAACTTCAACAAAGAGCGAAGCATCTTTTCGTTTGAAGCACCATCTTCTTTGGTTGAATATAAAAACATACTCAAGGTGATCGTCAAAATCGGCTTATCGACCAATGGCACGATGACGTCCAAAAACCGGGAAAATCTGTTTACCCACTTGATTACAGTTGAGCCTTTCCTCTTGCCATGGAGCGCATCAGCGACGCACGAAAAAAATATTTCACTAGTAGCAGCTGAGAGTCCGAAAGCGGATTGTTTGAGTCTTAGACTTGACTCCCTCAACTCGGTTTGAAGTGTCATGTGGACTGGATTGAACGCCATCAGCCTGCCCGACTCGATACTTCTGACTTGTTTTGGAAGGTCCCCAGGCAATGCCTCGTCCTGGTCAATGACGAATTCGTCGTAGCCGGTAAAAAGAGGCGGACTAAGGGTTGCCAAGGCGATCATCCCTGGCTTGTATGAGCTCCGCCGTCTTCCGCATCAGGCTCCTTGCCGCGTAGCGCTCGAGCATGTTTGAATGCTCACTCCACCGTCCTCGCTGTGCCAAGACTGGCTTGTAGTCGATGCCTTTCTCATCCGCTATATCTGCAAGTTCAGTGAAGTGGGTATGTCTCAGTCGATGCGGAGAAAAGTCATCGGGCAACCCAGGAACTCGCTTCAATTTCGCAGCAATGCGGTTCAAATTTCTTTGCGACATAGGGAGTCCGCAGGTGCGGCCGCTATGACAGATGAACAGGTAAGGTGACTCGATTTTCGACTGGCGTCGGTCAATAGCTGCACGCCTATCTGCTGTGACGTACTTGATGATCGCATCAGCAAGGTCGTTGGAGATCGTGATAAAACCTGGTGTGGTCTTGGCCGCAGGTTCAGTTATTCTCGAATCTGATAAATCATTTGGGCGAAGTTTCACCTTGAGAACGGCAGTGAATTTGTCTTTGCCGATCGGATAGCGCGGATCCAGGTCGTGACAGCATAGTTTTAAGAGTTCTCCGGCTCGCAAGCCCGTTTCCAGGAGGATCCGAGTAATTAGCCTGTCGCGCCGGCCGTGGCTCGAGTCCTTGTGGGACTCTGGATCCGAGAGAAGAATTCTCAACGCCTGCCCCTCCTGTTCGGTCAATGACCTCACTGGAGCTGGCTTGCGACTCTCGTTGAGCTGCTGCTCGAAAGTATCTCTTACAGACGTTTTATTCCTTTCTTGGCGCTGAAAGTCAGCGTCCCCAAGCGTCCTATTAATGGCAACACAATCCTCGATTAACCAGCATAAGTAGCGGCAGACTGTGTGAATTCTGGCGTTCGTCGTGTCGGTATCGACAGTTTCTCCTGCGGTGATTGTTTTTACTCCCTTCTCAGCCCGCTGAACGGCTTTGGCTAAACAAGGAGCGGTGAGTTGAGCCCATCTTGAAAAATCTTCTATTTCCCTCTTCGTCAACGGCTCGCCTCCTGTTGGCGTTCGTTGTTGAGGGCTTTTCCAACTCTCCTGTCTCAAGCTTTTTAATTTCATCCATTCAATAAAGAATGAGACGTCTCGCAGTACTGCTCGATGGGTATTGAAGCTTTTCTGGGGATATTCGCGGTGGACAAATGCCATCGGAAGTTCATAGATCAGGCCACTCAGCCTGTCCCGTAAGACGAGTCTTCGTATTGCTGCGCTGGCGTCGGAAGTAACGTCTAGAAGTACTTCGATCTGAGCGGATAGTTCCAGATTATTGTTGGATGACATTGTGTAGTGCTGCTTGGATAATTTCCAAGCTTAGAGACGCACAACAGCTAAGTCAAAGACAATATTTTTTAAGTGATTGATTTAAAAGAAGAAAACCGGAGTTTCTTTCCAATTAAATACTTGTGCTAATACCCTTGCCGCCCGAGACGCAGACCATGACCTTGTCGCCCTCTTCAATCATGTTGAAGTCGACAATCGCGCGGCCCACTTCGCGGCACAGGCGTTTTTCAAGCTTGTGGTCTTCGCGCTCGATCTTCATGCTGTTCTGCACGCGCGCCGAGCTTTCCTGCTGCTCGTACTGCTCCACGGCTTCTTCCCAGACTGCGCTCATGTCGTTCGCTCCCATATCGTTCACCACTGTCCCGTCTCGACGCGAATGGCCACTTCGCAGTCGTCAAAAATTTCAAGTTTTGCAATCTTCACCCGCACGCCCAGCACGCCGGGCAACTGCATCAACCGGTGCGCCAGCTTGCCGATCAGGCTTTCCAGCAGGTTCATGTGTTCCGCCGTGCACTCGCTGATGATGATCTGGCGCACTTTTCGGTAGTCCAGCACATGGTGGATGTCGTCGTCATGCGGCAGCAGCGGCTGCGTGCCCAGGTTCAGCTCGGCATCGACCTGTATGGGCTGCGGCGCGGTTTTTTCGTGGTCCAGGATGCCCAGGTTGGCGTCAAAGCGCAAACCGGTGAGGTTCAGGATCTGGGTTCCCCGGGTGTTGTACATGGCGCCAGTCTGTGGTGTAGGCATGGGAGGGTGTGTCAGCTATTGCCGCCGGTTCACATCAGCGAAAAATCGCGTTCGAACCTCATCAAGTGCTGGCCGCCGTCCACCAGCAGCGTGGTGCCGGTGATGGAGCGGTTTTCCAGCGCGAATTTGACCGTGGCCGCGACGTCGGCGGGCGTGGAAGAGCGGCCCAGCGG
>Ga0207426_1002492_pt1 | contig 11668 bp, 13 predicted proteins | sample AraplaMF_Cvi_mMS_FD_184265 | JGI IMG/M metagenome (GOLD analysis project Ga0207426, IMG submission 184265) | Arabidopsis root microbial communities from the University of North Carolina, USA - plate scrape MF_Cvi_mMS (SPAdes) (version 2) | ecosystem: Host-associated > Plants > Roots > Endosphere...
CCAATGGACACTCAATACCCGCATCGTAAAAGGCGACACCCTCAGTCAGCAACTGGCCGACGCCGCCGATAAAGTAGTGGCGGAATACACCGGTAGCAAAGCTAACATAGACTCCGCACAAAAATACCTGCAACTAAAAGATCAACTCACACCCTTACAGGTCAGACAATTCGAAGTCATCCTCTTCAACGCCGGCAACAACCCTGCTACCGCAGGCGACATTGTCACCCGCCGTATCAGCACTACTAACAAACAATTATCTGCGCTCTATGGCTTCAAGTTCACCATTGATGGCAAAGCTGTCACCACCGGGCGTATCGATGAGATCCTTGAATCTTCCAATAACCTCCAGGAAAGAAGAAAAGCATGGACCGCCAGCAAGGAAGTCGGCAAAACACTGAAAGCAGGTCTTGATTCCTTACAATACCTCCGCAATGCTTCTGTAACACCACTGGGCTATAAAGATTTCTTTGATTACAATGCCCGCGAATATGGTATGGGTGAAGATGATGTAATCAAACTAACCCGCCAGTTCATTACTGAAGTATGGCCCTTGTACAGGGAGCTGCATACCTGGGCGCGCTACACGCTGGCAGAAAGATATAAACAACCGGTGCCTGATTACATTCCTGCTGACTGGTTACCTAACCGCTGGGGCCAGGACTGGTCTTCTTTAGTAGACGTAAAAGGCCTGAGCATTGACTCCGTGCTGAAAGTACATGGTGCTGAATGGATGGCACATCAGAGTGAAGCATTCTATAAGAGCCTGGGCTTCGATCCGCTGCCTCCTGTATTCTGGGAGAAGAGTAGCCTGTACCCGGTGCCTGCTGATAGCCCGTTTACAAAAAATAACCATGCTTCTGCATGGCATATGGACATGGCAAATGATGTTCGCTCCCTAGAAAGTATTACACCTACTACCGATTACTGGAGTACCGTGTTACATGAATTCGGACACATTTATTATTATATGTCTTATAGTCGTCCTGAGATTCCGGTGATCCTGCGCAGCGGTGCTAACAGGGGCTTTCATGAGGCGTTCGGCACCATGATGGGATTGGCATCTTTGCAGAAACCTTTCCTGGAGAACCTGAACCTGATCCCTAAGAACACAACGACCAATGATACACTGAAATTATTAAAAGAGGCACTGAGCTATGTGGTAAGTTTGCCATGGAGCAGTGGCGTGATGACAGAGTTTGAATATAATTTGTATGCGAAGAAATTGCCGAAGGAGCAGTATAACCAGGCATGGTGGAAACTGGTGAAACAATTCCAGGGCATTGTACCGCCAACTGAAAGGGGAGAGGAGTATTGTGATGCAGCAACGAAGACGCATATTAATGATGATCCTGCGCAGTATTATGATTACTCTATTGCAAGTGTGCTGGTATTCCAGTTCCACACGCATATTGCAGATAGTATCCTGCACCAGGATCCACATGCTACAAATTATTGGGGCAATAAAGCAGTGGGAGATTTCCTGAAGAAGGTGATGAGTCCGGGAGCTAGCATTGACTGGAGACAGCAGTTGAAAGATGATCTGCATACAGACATGAGTGCGAAACCTATGGTGGCGTATTTTAGCGTATTGATGGATTATTTGAAAAAGGTGAATGCTGGTAAGAAATATACATTGCCGGAACAGCCAGTATTTGAATAAATAAATAAAATATTTCGGCCGCAAGGCCGAAATATTTATACAAAAGAAATGATAGACCATAATGCCGCGCCGGCAATGATTATCCAGAGAAAAATGCCCTGTACAAATGGCCTTATACCTACCGCTTTAAGCACTTTCGCATTCAGGCCACATCCAATCAAAAACAGTGTCAGTGTTAACCCCGCCTTGGAAACATCCACCACATAATGCCCATATTCCTGTACAATTGGTACATATGTATTCAACACCATCGCGACTATAAAGAAGCCAATAAACAAAGGAATTTTAACTTTCTTTTTATCAAAAGAACTCAGCAAAGAAAGAGGAATGATCCACAATGCCCTTGCAAGTTTTACTGTAGTTGCTACCTGTAGCGCCTCCACGCCATACTTACTGGCAGCCCCTACGACAGAACTCGTATCATGAATGGCTATGGCACTCCATAATCCAAACTGTGTCTGTGTCAGATTTAACAAATGTCCAACAGCAGGAAATATAAATAGCGCGAGGGAGTTTAAAATAAAGATCGTTCCCAGTGCGACAGAGATCTGTTTTTCCTCTGCCTTTATAACAGGAGAGATGGCTGCTATGGCACTCCCTCCACATATCGCCGTACCGGCAGATATTAAATAGGAGGTCTTCCTGTCAATTTTTAAAAGTTTTCCGAAAAGAAAACCAAAGAATAAGGTACCTGTGATAGAAGCGACTGTAAATAACAAGCCCTGGCTACCCGCATGTATAGCACTTGTTACGTTCATACCAAATCCCAACCCTACTACGGAGATCTGTAAGAGTAAATGTGTTGCCTTATGGTTTAGGTGTAAATAAGGATGGCCTACAAACTGTGCAATCACTAAGCCCATCAATAAGGCAATGGGAGGCGTGATAAGCGGTGTCAGGCAAAATACGAATGCCAGCAAAAAGATGACTTCCCTGGTAGTGAGACTTACTGTCCGGTCTAAAAAAGTTTTGTTCACTGTTTCCATAATGCCCACAAATTTCTAATGTTGCGGCCGCAAATGGAAATTGTAAAAGGTAATGGGTTATAACCTTAAGTTATGCTGACAAATAAAAAGGGTGATAAAAAGATTCTTTTTATCACCCCTTCATCATTTTAAAAAACACACTATTTCACTACATCTTCTAATTCTACATCTTCATTGTTATCACTGTCCTCCTGCATCAGCACATCCTGGATATTTGACTTATCCAGATGCCTGTTGCCATCCTCTTTTCTACCCCTGACCTTTGCGATCTGGGCTTGTAATACATCCACACACTCATTCACCGCAGGTTCAAAATGAGGACTTACTTTCTTTACAAAATGATCCTGGCCCGGCACTTCCAGCCTGATCTCACAATAATTATTTTCAGGCGTGCTATCCGGCCCTTTATATAATGTAACGTTTGCACGTACGATCTTGTCTGTTTTTAACGTGTTCAGCTTTTCACGGATATATGACTCAAGTGCATTGCTGGCTTTAAATCCGAGGGATTGAATGATAATATCCATAGTTCTATATTTTTAGAATAAGTAGTACAGGAATTGTGCCAGACGAAATCAGGGAGGTGGCTGATGATGGTTAGTATTATTATAGCTGCAGTTCGTCAATTATTTCATGTCGTTCATATAACGGGGTCAGGAAATACCCTGCCTTTTGCGTAACTTCAGTGGGATGCCAAAGTGGTTTTACAAATACAAGCTCTATCACATTCCATTCTGGATGTTTTACCAATTCGTTTGGTGGACGGTGGCTGTAGGCAACCCTATAAAAGCGGCAGGCATTATCTTTACCACCATTATGTTTCCCAAGTATTTCACCTACGTTATCTGGGAGACACTGGCTGTTTATTTTAACCTTTACTATTTACTTCCCCGATATTTCGAAAAAGGAAAATATACGACCTATGTGGTGTTATTGGTAGCCACTACACTGCTCACAGCCTGTTGTATTGTACCCGGATATTATCTTACTGCCTACCTGGCAGGAACGACCGTGAAGGAGCTCTTTCATACAGATAGTTTCCTGAGCATCGTGCTGGCAAATTCTCTGCCCAGTGCCATTGCTGCCATGACCCTGGCCATGAGCATTAAACTGGGCCGGAGCTGGCTGCAAACGAGGAGAAGGGAGCAAATACTGGAAACGGAAAAACTGGAAACAGAGCTGAATTTTCTCAAGTACCAGTTTAATCCACATTTCCTTTTTAATACGATCAATTCTATCTTTTTCCTGATCCATAAAAACCCGGATATGGCCTCTGCTTCACTGGCCAAATTCTCTGATCTGCTCAGGCATCAGTTATACGAATGCAATGACAAGCAGATCCTGTTGAATAAAGAAATTGCTTACCTTGAAAATGGGATAGAGCTGGAACGGCTCAGGCAGAATGCCAATGTTGAGGTGGACATTCAATTGCCAGCTATGTATGATGCCAGGCTGGGCATTGCCCCTTTTATACTGATGACTTTTGTGGAAAATGCATTTAAACATGTATCGAAACAGGCCGATCAGGCAAATTGGGTACAAATAGACCTGCAGATAAAAGGGCAGGAGCTGAGGCTGCAGGTAGCTAATAGCGTATCCCCGGAAGATGAAGAAAAGGAAGAAGTCGTACAATATGGCGGGATTGGATTGAAGAATGTACGACGTAGACTGGATCTTATGTACCCGGGGCAGTATGAACTTTCAGTGAATAGTAATAGCGCTACATTCTCAATAATATTGACTTTGCAGCTATCCGTACTGCAAGGTGTGCCTGTGATGCATAAAATTGCATAAACTACATTAAACAGCCTGAAAACGATGTTAAACTGTGTAATCATAGATGATGAACCACTGGCCCGCGAAGGAATGGCCGATTATGTAAAAGAAATCGACTTTCTTAACCTGATCGACACCTGCGAAAACCCGGTTGCGCTCATGAAACTCATGGACCAGCATCCCATCGACCTCATCTTTCTCGATATCCAGATGCCTAAAATGAACGGTATCGATTTCCTGAAGATCATTCAGAAACCACCTATGGTGATCATCACCACTGCATACCCCAGTTACGCGCTCGAAGGCTTTCAGTTAAATGTAATGGACTATCTCCTGAAGCCGATCACCTTTGACCGCTTCTTCAAAGCCGTGAGCAAAGCCAGGGAATATCACCAGCTCGTGAACAGGGCCACTGTACAAAAAACCGAGGCGGCTACTGATTATTTCTTCATCAAATGCGGCAGTAAATACGAGAAGATCCACTTTGAAGATATTCTGTATGTAGAAGGTATGCAGAACTATATCACCATTTACACGGTAAAAGGGAAGTACGTCACCTTACTCTACCTGAAAAACCTGGAACAGAATCTCGATAGCCATGCCTTTATCAGGGTGCACAAATCTTACATTGTAGCCATTGATAAAATTGAAGCAATAGAAGGGAATGAAATCTTTATACAACAGCACCGCATCCCTATCAGCAGGAATTATCGGGAACAGGTGATTGAACAGGTGGTCTCCAATAAACTGTGGGATAAGATCCGCTTTTCTTAAATTTCCCCTGGAAAATTAAAGATTAAAGAGGAGGTGAAAGTTCAACAGGTTGTGTGTATCACCCGTTACACCTACAAAATAAGCCATTCCTAATTCTAAATTCCTTCTCCTGTAAGATCTGCCGATGGTAAACCTGATACCTGTATTGAGGGCAACATTTGTACTGAACTCGGTGGTATTATTCTTAATCAGGACACTATTATAAGTATCGGTATAGGTTTCTTCGTAAGTACGAACCTGTGCTGCATAGCCTGCGCCACCAAAGAATCCTACCTTGCCACGGGCTTTCTGGGAGGATCCCGCACCATAGTTAAAGTTAAATAGCAGGGGTACCTGGAAGATAAAACTTTTCCAGTCATCAATCACGGATACTGTACCATAGGTCTGGTTGTAATAATATTTGGAATATCCGGCTCTGAGAGGTGCATTGATGGAGTAGGCATATTTACTATTCTCTTTGAAAGTAACCCCTGGTGTATAGGCCAGCGCAATATAAGGGTTGTCCTTGGAATATTTTGTTTCGTCATGTATCAGGCTGATACCCAATCCATTGGTAAAATGCTGGGCCTGGGAGGTGAAAAAGGCGCTTATGCAGAGCAAGGCGATAAATAGACTTTTTTTCATAGGATATATTGACTTACAAATGTATAAAATAAATATCTATGGATTTTGTCCAATTGGAAAAACCCTGTTTGTTATAAGGGCAAAATCTCAAGATGATGAAAACAAGACTGAATTATTTCCAGCACGCCAACAATGCTATGCAGGCTTTAAGTGGTTTCGCCCCCTACCTGGCCAAATCACCACTTGACAAATCATTATTAGAATTGATTTATTTTCGGGTATCTCAGATCAACGGTTGTGCTTTTTGTCTGGATATGCATACAAAGGAATTGCGTGCCCTGGGAGAGGAAGAACATCGCCTGTTTGTAATGGATGCCTGGAGGGAAGCGCCTTTTTATTCTGACAGGGAGCGGGCGGCACTGGCATTTGCAGAAGCCCTGACCAAAGTAAACCTGGGCCACGTTGCTGACGAAGTGTATGATGCAGCGGCTGCACAATTTTCAGAAGGAGAACTGATCGACCTGGTGATTGCTATCGTCGCTATTAATAGTTATAATCGATTGAATATTGCCTTCGGTTCACCAATGCCGGTAGGTAGTTATAAAGTGGGTATGTTTGCTGCAAAGCACTAAGCACCTTCGTTTTCCCGAAAAAATCTAACATTATGAATGAGTTCCTATTGATCTTCAGAAAAGACAATTCCAAAGAAGCACAACCTTCTCCTGCCGAATTACAGGAAAGCATACAACCCTGGCAGGAATGGCTGGGAAAGCTGCAGGCCGAAGGCGCCCTGGTAAGCCATGGTAACCGCCTCAGACCTGAAGGCACGGTGATCAAAGCCGGTAAGGTGGTAACTGATGGTCCTTATCCTGATATCAAGGAATCTATTGGTGGTTTTATAATAGTGAAGGCAGAAGATCTGGCAGCGGCTACTGAAATCGGCAAAGGCTGCCCGGTCTTAAATGCGCCCTGGAATGGGTTTGTAGAAGTACGTATGCTATTGAAAGAAGCTTAATGGAAGATCAGGAACTGCTCCCATATTTATTCAGGACAGAGTACAGGAAGATGATTGCTGTACTCTGTCAGCTATTTGGTATCGCACACATTGAAACAGCTGAAGACATCGTGAGTGATACCTTTCTCTCTGCAACCGAGTTGTGGAGTCAGCAGGGAATTCCTCCCAATCCTACGGCCTGGCTGTATACAGTGGCCAAGCGCAGGACCCTGAACCTGATTAAGCGGGATCAGTTATTTGCAAAGAAGATTGGCCCGGAGATCAAAAAGAATAGTGATGATATAACGGAAATGGATATTGATCTTTCGGAGCAGCGTATTCATGACAGTCAGCTGGCAATGATCTTTACAGTGTGCCATCCGGGTATTCCCGAGGAATCGCAGGTAGCGCTGGCACTGAACCTGCTCTGTGGTTTTGGTGCGCAGGAAATAGCGGATGCTTTTTTGACGAATAAAGATGTCATTTACAAACGCCTGCAAAGGGCAAAGGACAAGCTGAAAGCAGATCAGATACCAATCAGGCATCCTTCCGCCGAAGCTGTCAGCAGCCGTTTAGATACTGTGTTGACTACCTTATACCTGTTATTCAACGAGGGGTATTATTCTACTTCGCAGGATACTACCTTACGAAAAGACCTTTGCCTGGAGGCGATGCGCCTGACTTATTTACTAGTATCACATCCACCTGCTGATTTGCCTGCTGTCAATGCTTTGTTATCACTCATGTGTTTTCATGCATCGCGGTTTGAAGCAAGAGCAGATCAGCAGGGAGGGATGATATTGTATGAGGACCAGGATACGAATCTCTGGGATCAGGACCTGATTGCGAAGGGAACGTATTATCTCAATGAAGGTGCACAGGGCGGAGTATTAACGAAGTATCACCTGGAAGCAGGTATTGCTTACTGGCATACGCATAAGGAGGATAGCAAAGAGAAATGGGAGCAGATCTTACATTTATACGATCAGTTAGTGGTATTGGAGTCATCTCCGATGGCTGCGCTGAACAGGATTTTCGCGTTGGCGAAAGTAATGGGCAATGCAGCAGCGATTGAAGCTGCTGCATTGTTGCCATTGAAAGATCATCATTTTTATTATGCCTTGTTAGGACATTTGTATACACCACTGGATCGTACCCAGGCCATGGTACATTTCCGGAAAGCCTTGTCACTGGCGGTGACTGCGGCCGATAAGGATGCTATCAGAAAGAAGATGCTGTAGTTGTTTGATCTTCGCAGGTGTATTGAGCGACTTTCTCAGATCTGCTGTTGACAGGGTACCTGCCCTGCTTTTGTACAGGAGGGTTTTGAATGGATATTCGTGCAGGCGCTTGTGATGAGCGATGGCCGTGGATATCCCCCACAACTATTGTTCGTTTCATGTCGCAATATTATTTGCGAACCGCAAAGTCTTGCTGCGTATTTCTTATTTTGCAGCACAATTTTTTGTATCTGATGAGAACTTTATTTTTACTATTGTTAGTGTGTACCCTGGGTGCAAAGGCCCAAACCATTGTATCCCATGCCTTTGGAGACAGTACTAAACGCGCCGTGATCTTTATGCATGGAGGCCCGGGCAGTAATGCTATTAATTTTGAATCTACCACTGCCGAAAAACTGGCTGCACAGGGGTTTTATGTAATTACCTACGACAGGAGGGGAGAAGGTCGCTCTACAGATCCGGACGCAAAATATACCTTTCAGCAATCTTATGATGACCTGAATAGCCTCTACAAAAAATACAATCTGCAATCCGCTACCCTGATCGGGTTTAGTTTTGGAGGCATCGTAGCCACAGGGTATACTGACAAATATCCGAAACAGGTAGATGCCCTGGTATTGGTAAGTGCCCTTGTCAATTTGCAGCAAACTTACAGCACCATCCTGGGTTCCTGCCGGAAAATATATACAGGCAAGAGGGATGCTGCTGGTTTACAGGACCTGGACAATCTAGAAAAACTGGATCGTGCTTCTATTGAATTCAGGAGAGGATGTTTTAAACAGGCTTCTAAAAACGGGTTCTTTGCTACCCCTCACAGAACCCGGGAAGCACAGGCGATCTATAAGAAACTGGAAACAGATAGCCTGTACCAGCATTATGCAAATCTGAACAACGATACCCCCAGCAATGAGTTTTGGAAACACGAGAAATATTCTACGATCAATAATCTGCCTGTCATAGAAAAGATTGTAAAGTCCGGGATCCCAGTGTTTGCCATGTATGGTAAGGATGATGGATTGTATGCTCCGGAACAGATCAACGACTTAAAGGCTGTGATCGGAAATAATCAGGTGCTGTATATGAAGGATGCAGCGCATTATTTATACAATGACCAGCAGATCCATTTCCTTTCCGGCATGCGGGTGTTTTTATACTATTAATTACCTTTGCAGGTATGGAGATCACGCAGCGTCAACGGACTTTATTACTTTACATTGCAGAATGTGTAGCAGGCACGGCGATTGGATTTTACATCTACAGCGTATATCCTACCATTGGTGCCTGGTGTCTCATTTCAATCATACTGGTACTGGCTCCTGACAGGAAAGACGCTATGACACTGGCTACTACCCGTATCAAAGCAAACCTGGTAGGCGCTACAATAGGATTGATCATCTTCTTTATTCACCCGGTCAATCTGTTGATGATCTGTGTAGGCATCACCCTTTCCATCATCGCCTGTGAATTACTAAAGCTTCAACCTGCTACCCGTAGCGCTGCCATTGCGGTATTGATCATTACCATGCATGAATCGGGCAAGCATTTCTGGGATGTGGCACTGGAAAGGGCTGGCGGTGTACTGGCAGGATGTGTAATAGGCATCCTGATCACCTGGATTTTTCATACAGTCATTATCAGATCTAAAAAAGCCATCAGAAAAATAGGAAAATGAAAATAGCTACTTATAATGTGAATGGCGTGAATGGCCATCTGGCAGTATTGCTTCGCTGGTTAAAAGAAACTGCTCCTGATGTGGCATGCCTGCAGGAACTGAAAGCACCACAGGAAAAATTTCCCGAAGAGGCGATCCTTGAAGCGGGGTATACCGCTATCTGGCATGGGCAAAAGAGCTGGAATGGTGTGGCGATCCTGTCACGCATCGGCAAACCTGAAGAAGTGAGAAGGGCATTGCCAGGGGATCCTGAAGACCTGCATAGCCGTTATATAGAAGCGGTGATCAATGGTATCACTATTGCCTGTTTGTATTTGCCAAATGGCAATCCAGCGCCGGGTCCAAAGTATGATTATAAGTTAGCCTGGTTCAAACGTCTTCATGCTCATGCACAGGAATTGATGGCCAGTGGTAAACCCGTCATCATCCTGGGTGATTACAATGTGATCCCTACTGAAAAGGATGTATACAAACCTGCCAGCTGGGTAAATGATGCACTCTTTCTGCCACAAACCCGGGAAGCATTTGAAGAACTGAAAGCACAGGGTTGGACGGATGCCCTGAGAAAAATGTATCCTGATGAAACGATCTATACTTTTTACGATTACTTCCGTAATGCTTATGGCAGAAATGCAGGATTAAGAATAGATCATTTTTTAGTAAGTCCGGATATAGACAAACGATTGATTGCCGGTGGGGTAGATAAAGAAGTGAGAGGATGGGAAAAGACGAGTGATCATTGCCCTGTATGGATTACCATAAAAGACTAGTATTTTTAGTGTATGAATATTAAATCCTGGTTGCCGTTTGATCGTTATACCCTGGTCACTGCATTGAAAGTGGAAGAAGTGATGCGGAGACTGGAAGCAAACGTAGCCCCTAAGCCTAAAACATCGCTGCTGGTAGTACAGCGTTATGGACAAAAACAATCTCCAACTGATAAACCTTATACAGGTACCATCATTGGACAGCAATTCGAAATCTGGAGAGTGATCAATTACAAGAATTCTTTTTTGCCCATGGTGAAAGGTGAAGTCAGTCATTTCCTGGGGGAGACAGAAATAAAGGTAAAGAGCAGTCCACATATTGCAGTACTGATATTTTCGGCATGCTGGATGTCGATGGTATTGATTGGATGTCTGGGTGTATCATTTGTCTTTATTAAGGATGGTTTTGAACCTCCATTGTTGATACCCTTTGCCATGCTGATCTTTGGCAGTTTATTATTTACGATACCTTATAAGCTTGAGGCAAAGAAGGCAAAGCAATTTTTGTTGGAATTGCTGGAAAGCGAAGAAAAAATATAGTAGCATGATAGCCAATACACCTGCGCCACCTTATTACGCAGTTATATTCACCTCATTAAGAACAGCTGTAGAAGAAGGGTACAAAGATACCGCTATGCTGATGGTAGAACTTGCACAGCAGCAACCCGGATATTTAGGTGTAGAGTCTGCAAGAGATGGGGTAGGCATTACCGTTTCCTATTGGCAAAGCCTGGAAGCGATCCGCAACTGGAAGCAGCAGGCAGATCACATCATTGCCCAGCAACTTGGAAAAGAAAAGTGGTATGCGCAGTATAAAACGCGCATTTGCCTCGTAGAAAGAGATTATGGTTTTGAAAAAGAATAATTATGAATATTAAATCCCATTATACATTAAGCACCCGAATGCCTTTGGAAGAAATTAAAAGGAGGCTGTCAGATAATGTTGATCCTTCTCTTTCAAGTAGTGATGCATTTTGGGGTGTAAAGAGTTTGAATGGTAAACCTTTTGGCGGTAAGATCAGTGGAGATGGTTTTGAAATCTTCAAAACTTTCCCCCGCTTGAATTTTCATACACCGGTATTGAAAGGGAATTTCGAATATTTCCTGGGCAGGACAGAATTGCATATCACCGTGCAGTTATCAAATACGACCCTGTTCCTCTTTGGGGCAGCAGTTTTTATCCTCCTGATTCCCGGATTTTTTATTCCTTATTTAGCGGCTCCGCTTCTGT